>Ga0182008_10000265_pt1 | contig 41135 bp, 36 predicted proteins | sample Sormic07211129_1_FD_120482 | JGI IMG/M metagenome (GOLD analysis project Ga0182008, IMG submission 120482) | Rhizosphere microbial communities from Sorghum bicolor, Mead, Nebraska, USA - 072115-129_1 metaG | ecosystem: Host-associated > Plants > Roots > Rhizosphere | place: USA: Nebraska...
AAATCTCCGTCAGCGGCACGACCGCTCGCGGCGCCGCGCTGGTCAATGCCACCGTCGACATGACCTGCGCCAATGGCGCGCGTGTCACGAGCACGTCCGATGCCAACGGCGCATTTGTCAGCAGCCGGGTTGCGCTGACCTATCCCTGCATCGGCACCGCCAAGACCAGCACGATCACGTACCGTGGCATCCTGTTTGGCGGCAACATCTCCAACTTCACGCCCCTGACCGACCTGCTGGTCGAGACCGTGCTGGCTGCTTCGGCAAGCGGCAGCGCCGGCCTGACCCTGGACCAGTTCATCGCCAAGATCCGCTCGGACAGCACCTTCGCCGCGAACGTGAGCTCGTCGACCAGCGTGGCTGCCTACCGCGCTTCGGTGCTCAAGGTGGTCAAGGACCAACTCGTCGGCTCCGGCCTGACCAGCGCGCAAGCCGATGCCATCATCGCTGCCGCCGGCAACTTCGACTCCACCGCGTTCGCCATCGGCTCGCCGCTGGACAAGGTGCTCGACAACACCGCTTCGGTGCTGCAAAACGCTGACGGCAGCCTGAAGGCCGCCATCCTGGCGATCGCCAAGGCTGCCGGCGACCTGCTCCCGACCCCGGGTTCGGGCGGCACCGGTGGTACCGGCGGCACGGGCGGCACCGGCGGCACCGGTGGCACCGGAGGCTGATCGCGCACCGTACCCGCAATCGCCAGTCCTAGCCGCCGCCCTCGCGCTGCTCGGTCTGGCGGGCGCGGCGGCGGTGCCCCCAGCCCACGCACAAATTGCACCTTCGCTCAACGCGAGCGGTGCGACCGGTTTGTCGGTCACCCCCACGGCAGAGCTGCTGCCCTGGGGAAGTGCGTCGCTGGGCTATGACAATGAAGTGGTAGGCGGTCCGATCCTGAACCGCTACGGCACCAGTGGCCACAACCTGGTGGCAGGTTTCGGCCTGCTGCCCAATCTCGAGATCTCCGGCCGCATCGCGAGCAGCAAGTTCAACACGAGCTGCTACACCGCCAACTGCGGCATCCGCGACCTCTCCTTCAATTTCAAGGCCGGCGCCCAGCTCGACCGCGACGGCCGCTGGAAGATCGCTGCCGGCGCCACCGACCTCGGCGGCGAGACCGGCTTCTTCCGTTCGATGTATGGCGTGCTCACGTACACGCCCGTCGACCCGCTCGACCTGACCGTGGGCTATGCGCGCCGCGGTACCTCGCGCAACGTCAGCACACCGCTCGACGGCCCCTTCGCCAGCGCGGCCTACCGGCCGTTGCCCTGGCTGCAGACCCACATCGAATACGTCGACAGCCAGGCCTGGGCCGGCGCGCGCGTCTATGCGCCCTCGGAATGGTTGCCGGCCGGCTGGTCGGCCCACGTGGGTGCCAACGTGCGCTTGCGCGGCGACGAACGCACCGCGCGCAGTTGGGTGAGCGTCGGTCTCAACGTGCCCCTGTACAAGGTGCCCGACAGCCGCCCCGCCGCCGTGTCGACCATCACCACCACGACGACCACGGCGACGGTGTTCCCGTCTGCGTCGGCCCAGGCGGCCCCGTCGACCGAGCGCAAGGCCTTCTCGCAGGATGGCCTGCGCGTGTCCGACGTGCCGTTGCAGCCTGACCTGTCGCCACCCAACGTGGGCCCGCGTCCGCCGGCGTCGGCACTGCTCAGCGTGGCGCCCACCGCCTCGGAAGAGACCCGCGCCATGGTCGCGGCCAACGCCGCCGCCGCATCGGCACCCCCGCCACCCGCCCCCGTGACCGACGAACAGCTCGTCGCGCTGGGCGAGGCGCTGCGAGCCAAGGGTTTCGAAGACATCCGCGTGGGCCGCGCGCCCGACGGTGCCGTGGCCGTGCGTGTGAACAACGCCAGCTACAACGTCAACACGGCCGACGGCCTGGGCGTGGCACTGGGTGTGATCGCCCGCAACCTGGCTGCCCAGCGCGCGGGCTACCGCCTGGTGCTGATGCAGCGCCAGCTCGACATCGTGGGCGTTACCGGCCAGGCCGACTGCCTGGCGCAGTGGATTGCGCTCGGCCCGGCGCGCTGCACCGCGGGTCAGCTCTACACCCCCGGCACCACCGCGATCAACGCACTGCTGGCCGACGCCAGCTGGGTTGTCGACGGGCGCTCACCCAGTTGGACTACGCCGCGCATCATCCTGCAGCCGGTGCTGCGCAGCACAGTGGGCACGGAGTACGGCGTGTTCGACCATTCGCTGGCCATGCGCGCCATGCTGCAGCAACCGTTGTGGTCCGGTGCCTGGGCCGAAGTGGCCGGCAACACGCCGATTCACGACTCCGACGACTTCAAGAAGGGGCAAAACTTCGGCAACAGCCGCTTCGTGAGCCAGACCGACCGCTACATGGTCCACCAGATGTTCCGCCTGCCGGTGGAGCGCTTGTTCGGCAAGGACAACGCCGAGACGGCCGCACTGTGGGGCGCCAACGCGCTGACGGGCCACGTGGCCGCTGGCCGCATCGATGCCAACTACCGTGGCACCTATGGCGAAGTCCGCTGGGAACCGGGCGAAGGCCGTCACCGCCTGCATGCCGAAGCAGGGCGCTTCGAACGCATTCAGTTCTACGACGCCAACCTGCCGATCCATTCGCGAACCGCGTTGGCGAGCTATCGCTATGCCTACACCCCTACGCGTACCTACGCAGAGGTCACGGCAGGCCAGTTCCTCTACAACGACCGCGGCGTGCGCTTTGGCATCAAGCAGTGGTTCGACGACGTCGCCATCACGCTCTATGTGCGGCGCACCAAGTTCGAGTGGGCCGCAGCCTCGCGTACCTCGGCGGGCATCGAGCTGTCGATTCCGCTCACGCCACGCAAGGACATGTCTCCGACTTACCCGGTGCAGGTGACCGGAAATCCGAGGTGGTCGTATGGCATTGAAACCGTCATACGCGAGGGTTCCAATGTGCTCAGTACCAGCCAAGGCGTAGGAGCCAATGTATCTATGCTGGATAGGACGTTCAATTTTGACCGTTCTGGTTTGGCATATTTTGAAGACAACATGCCGCGAGTGCGGAGTGCAGCACGTCAGTAGTCGAACGCCGGCAACCCCTACCGGGAGTTCGGTCCAGATTCTGAGTTGTAATTAAAAGAACTGGATCGATGCGTAAAATTTTTGTTCTCACGAGCGTACTTGGCTTTGCGGCAGCACAATTTTTGCAGATTGCTTGGATATCTAAAGCCTATGGTGCCGACGTGTTGGGAGCATATGGACTGATCGTCGGCGTTACAGGGCCTTTGCTGGCATTTCTCTCTGTTTCGCAGCGTTATTCAATTCTTGTGGAAGAGAATTTCGGCGACAAAATCCAGTCTGTAGCTCGAGCTGGAATTTTGCTTGGGGGCCTGCTCCTTTATGTTGTAGTTCAACTTTTTTTCAAGAGTTGGGCTCCTGCTATGTTGGTGATGGTCCTCCTTGTGGGGCTGAATAAAATTTTGGAAGCAAATTTTGAACTGAAAGTTTGGGAGTTTCAGCGCGATGATCGCTGGAGGGAGTTTGCCTTCGGTTCGATTTGCAGAATTTTTCCCGCGTTCATTTCGATTGGGTTGGGTTGGGTCCTTGATCTCGCGCTAAATTCCTATCTGCTGACATTATTAAGCATGTCCATTCTCTGTCAGATAAATCTTTCGCTGAGAGGTGGTCGAAATAAAAAAAGCGAGAGCATTTCATTTTCTCGCCTGCTTGCATTAATTATTTCGCTCGTTCCAATTGGATTTTCTGCAGGACTAGAGTCATGGGCAGTAATATGGCCGCGATTTTTTATAGAGGGAAATTCGGGCCTGCAGGATGTTGGGCGCTTCCTTCTGTTTACTCAAATTTCAGCAATTTTTGGGCTGGTCGCAAGTGCTAGTCTTCAGTCTGACATGCCTCGCATAAAAAAACTTCATATCGAAAATGATAGGTCTGGAGTATTTAAGAAAGCGATGTATTCCTCGCTGCTACTAGGGGGTGTCATGGCTGTCGGTGCATTAATATGGTGGTTCACGCCGAGCGCTTGGATTGGTCGGACCCTGGGTTCATGGGTGGAATTTAAGCCCGGCGAAATACTTCTTCTTCCCCTCATTTCCTGGCTTTGGTATTGCGGGGGATACTTTTCAAATGTATTGGCAATCTGTCGTGGGAAAAATTGGTTGCCATATATGTCAGCCTGTATTGCCATCACCCTCTGTGCGGTGCTTTACGGGGTTGAGATAGCCGATTTCTCCGCGTACGAGAAATCAATATTGGCACTAAGCGTTGCCTTTGGTTTTAGGTTCTCTTTGTCTGCAACATTTCTTTTTAGGTACTTGAAAAATGGGTAGCCTTTTGTATCTTATTGCCAGAGCATTTCGAGCGGCAAAACGTATAATTCTGGGGAAAATTGCTACCACATACTACAGGATTGTGTGCCGAGAATTTGGTCTTGGTTCACACGTTGCCTGGGGAACATGGATGTCTTTTCCCGAGAAGGTGAGGATCGGAAAGAATGTTTATATCGGGCGAGACTGTTTGTTTTCCTCAGAAACTGCGAGTGGCTACTTGACTTTAGAGGACGGCGTAAAAATAAATTCTGACGTGCTCATAGATTTCAGCGGTGGCGTCTTAGTCAAGATGGATGCATTTATTTCGGAGGGTGTCGTTGTTTATTCCCATACTCACGGAAGAGATCCCCGCGCTGAGGCAACTTGGGTCAAGAAAGAGATTGGGGAGAAAACCTGGATTGGGGCGCAAGCTATAGTCATGCATAGCTGCGAGGCAATCGGAAGAGATTCAATCATCGGGGTTTCTAGCGTAGTCACGAAAAATGTAAATGCTCGCTCGACTGTAGTTGGTGCCGCAGCTCGCACGCTAACTTCCATGTCTGACGCTGGCTAATTTGATTCCTGATTGATATAAAAGAATGTTTTTCTTTGCGTCCAGCGTAATTTTTCTTTTTGTCCATAGCCTGCCGTGGTTCTTGGACGAAAGACGTCGGAGTGTTTTCTCTCCTGGGAAGCTCTCATCGTTGATTAGTTTGCTGACGACGCTGCCCTATCTAATTATTCTGAATTTTGCCCCTGAAAAATCTCCTCTTTTTTCTTATATGGGAAATGAGTTTGAGGAGAGTTTGTTCAGATTTTCTCTTTTTTATAGCCTCGGGTATTTGTTTTTTGTTGCGGGACTTTATTCGAAGTCGTCCCGTTGGTTGGTTTATATATTTTTGAGATTTCGTTCGGATATAAGTCGCCGAAAAATTTTCCCCGTCTTGTCGGTCCTTTTTATCATCGGGGCAGGCGCGTGGTTTTTGCGTGTGCAATATGCCGGAGGCTTGGTTTTTCTTTTGGAGAATCTGGCGCAACGCAGCAATTTGTTGGCCGGATCTGGGATTTACGCGCTCTTTATGGATGCGGCAATCTATTTTTCGATGGTCGTCTGTGTCTATAGCTGTAAATATGGTGCTGGAGCAAAAAAGAAACTCGGGTTGGTATTCGTGTTTGTTGTTTTTGCTGCAATGTTGTCGGTTTTTGGAGGCAGAAAAAGTACTCTTTACCTGCTGATATTTGCACTGATGACTTGGTCACTTTGTGTGGCTCCAATAAAGCGCCCGCTTAGGTTGGCAATGCCACTTTTGGTATTTGTCCCAGTGTATTTTGTCGGAGTTCTAGCTTTGAGGAACTCCGGTGCCGATGGCCCTTATTTGGATGGCGGCTCCGATTTTTTTCAATCCATATGGGATGGGCTCTCGGATTTTTTCGGAAATTTGAGCTACGTTGACACGTATGTGTTCATTCTTCATCATTTTTCTACCTCTCCATTTTGGTATGGAGCGGGGTTCCCTGACATTCTGCTTTCGATGGTTCCCCAGTTCTCATCCGTTGGACGTCCTCCGATAGATGAGGGCGTTTATGTGAGAAGTCTTCTTGACGGGTTCTCCGTTTTTCCTCCGACGGCTGCAGACAGCATGTACCCGAGTTCTTGGCCTCCGGAGAGCTTCGGTGCGGGATACATGAATTTCGGAGTTTTTGGGGTCTTGATCTATATGTTCATTCGAGGAGTTGTTGTTCGATCGGCATTTTCTGCGTTCAAAAAATCGCAGGCAGATCCGATTCTTCTCTATATTTATGCATTTATTTTGTTGAACTTTCACTTGACGAATCTTCGAATTGTCCAAACGGCCCTGATGCTGGTTGGTGCTGCAATGATTGTGTTGATTTGCAAGTGGGCGAGGAGATGACTTTGATTGGAGGCATCGATTTGACTAAGCAGGAAAAGGCTCGTCTCTTAGTCTTGTCAAGCTTTTATTTGCCGGGATTTTTAGGAGGTGGTCCTATTAGGTCGATCGCCAATATGGTCGATGCTCTGGGCAATGAGTTTGACTTCATGGTGTTAACCACGGATCGTGATTTGAACTCTCCATCTCGATACGAGGGTGTGAGCGTTGATCAATGGGGACGAGTCGGCTCGGCATACGTGAACTATCTTTCAAAAGATAGATGGTCTATTTTGAAGTTGCTAAGAGCTGCTCGCGCCTCAAATGCATCATTGATGTATTTGAATAGTTTTTTTGGATTTTTATTCAGCATCGTTCCGCTTCTCGCGATGAGGGTCGGTTTTTTGAAAAAAATTCCGGTAGTGCTTGCTCCACGTGGAGAGTTTTCGGGTGGGGCATTGGCGCAGAAGAGCGCAAAGAAAAAATTCTTTATAGCTGTAAGTCGAATGCTTGCTCTTCATCGTGATGTTTTTTGGCATGCATCAACTGATGAAGAGGCTGAAGATATTCGTCGTTCTATGGGGAGGGAAGTGTCTTCAATTGTCATTGCGAGAAATTTATCGCAAAGAGTTTTACCTCGCGACATTGTGGCTCAAAGTCAGAAATTTGTTTCTAATGCTTCCGTTAAAATCTGTTTTCTTTCTCGAATAGTTGAGAAAAAGAATCTCGCGTTTGCTTTGAATGTGCTATCGAACGTCAAAGTTCCCGTTGAGTTCGGGGTTTACGGGCCAATAGAATCTGTGGACTATTGGAAAAATTGTGAGTTGCTGATTTCACAGCTGCCAAAGAATATTGTGGTTAAGTATCTTGGCGCTGTTCCAAATCATCTTGTTGCGCAAGAGCTATCAAGCTATCAGCTATTCTTCTTGCCTACCTTGGGCGAAAACTTCGGTCATGTTTTTGTAGAGGCATTGGCGGCAGGCTTGCCGATTTTGGTCAGTGATCAGACTCCTTGGCGGGATTTGAAGACGCACGGTGTGGGTTGGGATATTCCTCTAGATAGGCCCGAGGATTTTTGCGCGGCGATTGAAGAATATTTTCTCTTGGATTCTGAGGAGAAAAGATGCTATGCAGATCGCTGTTTTAATTTTGCATTGAAAAAAACTCAACTCGACGAGCTTCTTGGGGCGAATCGAATGTTGTTTGAAAATGCTCTAAAAATATCTACTGAGTGACCTATGTTTGAAAAAAAAGTTCTTTTAATCACTGGCGGCACGGGTTCATTTGGAAACGCTGTGCTGAAAAGGTTTCTTGAGACTGAGATATCGGAAGTGAGGGTATTTAGTCGAGATGAGAAAAAACAGGATGACATGCGTAAGAGATACAGTCATCCCAAGCTCAAATTTTATCTGGGTGATGTTCGTGATCGCCAGAGTGTTGATGCGTCTTTGAGAGGCGTTGATTATGTTTTTCATGCGGCCGCACTCAAGCAAGTTCCTTCATGTGAATTTCATCCAATGCAGGCGGTTATGACGAACGTGCTGGGGACTGAAAATGTTCTTAATGCGGCAGTTGCTGCGGGCGTAAAACGCGTTGTTTGCCTAAGCACCGACAAAGCGGTTTATCCTATTAATGCAATGGGAATTAGCAAGGCGATGATGGAAAAGGTGATGGTAGCTTCCAGCCGGAATTTAGAAGGGACCAATACTGTTATCTGTGGGACGCGTTATGGCAATGTAATGGCATCGCGTGGCTCCGTCATTCCGTTGTTCGTCGATCAGATCCGTGCCGGAAAGCCGATCACGATCACCGATCCTGAGATGACGCGTTTTATGATGACCTTGGCCGATGCGGTCGATCTTGTCCTCTACGCGTTTCAGAATGGAAATAACGGCGACATCTTCGTTCAGAAGGCGCCAGCAGCCACGGTGAAAGTTCTCACGCAAGCCATTTTGGAATTGATGGGTAAACCCGATCATGAAGTCCGTGAGATTGGCACCCGCCACGGAGAAAAGCTCTACGAAGCTCTTCTTGGCCGCGAGGAAATGGCCTGCGCCGAAGACATGGGCGACTATTTCCGGGTGCCGCCAGATGGCCGCGACTTGAACTACGCAAAGTTTGTGGAAGAGGGTGAGCAACGCTTGACCCGTAGTTCGCACAACGAGGACTACAACTCCCACAACACCACGCGCCTGGATGTCGAGGGCATGAAGAAGCTGCTCTTGAAGCTCGACTTCATGCAGCGCATCGCGCGAGGCGAACACGCCCTGGCAGAGGACTGAGCCGTGAAAGTCCTGATCACGGGAGCCAACGGCTTCATCGGAAAGAACCTCCGGCTGCATCTGGCCGAGCGCAAAGGTGTGGAGGTCGTGTGCTTCGCAAGAGGCGATGACATTGCCACGCTGCCTGCGCTGCTCGAGGGTGTCGATTTCGTCTTTCACCTCGCTGGAATCAATCGCCCGCAGGACCCGCGAGAGTTCGTCACGGGCAACCTCGATCTGACGCAGGCGCTTTGCGATGCCATCGCCTCTAGCGTCTCGCCGAGTGGCAAACCCGTTTCCGTCCTCTACACCTCATCGACGCAGGCAGCGAACCAGAACCCTTATGGGGAAAGCAAGCGCGGCGCAGAAGAAGTCTTGCTCGCGGCGGCTCGCAGCGGAAAGATCAAGGCACATGTGTTCAGGTTGCCGAACGTGTTCGGCAAGTGGTGCAAGCCAAACTACAACTCGGCGGTGGCCACGTTCTGCCACAACATCGCGCGCGATCTGCCCATCCAGATCAACAACCCGTCGTCGCCTGTCACGCTGGTCTATGTGGACGACGTTGTCGATCGCTTTCTGCAGTTGATGGATGGTGCCGATGCCGCACCGGACGCCAACGGCTTCACCTCGGTTTCGCCGCAGTACACCACCACCGTGGGCGAGCTCGCGAGCCAGCTCCAGGCTTTCAAGGACAGCCGCGCCAACCTCGTCACCGAGCGCGTGGGCACGGGACTGGTGCGCGCGCTCTATTCGACGTATGTGAGCTACCTGCCCGTCGAAGCCTTTGCCTACCCGTTGCAGAAGCATGGCGATGCGCGTGGCGTGTTCGTCGAGATGCTGAAGACGCCCGATTGCGGGCAGTTCTCGTTCTTCACCGCGCATGCGGGCATCACCCGCGGCGGTCACTATCACCACAGCAAGACCGAAAAGTTCCTGGTCATCAAGGGGCAGGCGCGCTTCAAGTTCCGGCACATGGAGTCGGGCGAAACCTACGAACTTTTCACCGATGGCGAAGCCCCGCAGGTCGTGGAAACCGTGCCCGGCTGGACCCACGACATCACCAACGTCGGAGCAGACGAAATGGTCGTGATGCTCTGGGCCAATGAAATTTTCGACAGGGCTCGGCCGGACACGTTCGCCTGCCCGCTCTGATCGCTTTCAAGTTCTTCCTTCAATGAAAAAACTCAAGGTACTCACCGTCGTGGGCACGCGACCCGAGATCATCCGCCTGTCCCGCGTGTTGGCGCGTCTCGATGAACACTGCGAGCATGTGCTCGTCCATACCGGCCAGAACTACGACTACGAACTCAACCAGGTCTTCTTCGATGACCTGGGTGTCCGCAAGCCCGATCACTTCCTGAACAGCGCTGCGGGCAGCACGGGTGCTGCCCATACCATCGGCAACCTGATCATCGCGGTGGACCAGGTGCTGGCAGAGGAGCAACCGGAGGCCATGCTGGTCCTGGGCGACACCAACAGCTGCCTCTCGGTCATCCCCGCCAAGCGTCGGAAGATCCCGATCTTTCACATGGAGGCGGGCAATCGCTGCTTCGACCAGCGCGTGCCCGAGGAGACGAACCGCCGTATCGTGGACCACACGGCTGATGTGAATCTCACCTACAGCACCATCGCACGCGACTACCTGCTGCGCGAGGGCCTGTCGCCCGACCTGGTGATCAAGACCGGCAGCCCGATGTTCGAGGTGCTGACGCACTACCGCCCGAGCATCGACGCTTCGAATGTGCTCGAGCGTCTGGACCTCACGGCCGGCCAGTACTTCGTGGTGAGCGCGCATCGCGAAGAGAATATCGAGTCGCCTCAGTCCTTTGGCAAGCTGGTCGATGTGCTCAATGCCGTTGCGGAGGACCATGGCCTTCCCGTCATCGTGTCGACCCATCCACGCACGCAGAAGCGCATCGATGCCACGGGCGCGAAGTTCCATGCCAATGTGCAGTTGCTCAAGCCGCTGGGTTTCCACGATTACGTCAAACTGCAGATGAGCGCACGCGCGGTGCTGTCGGACAGTGGCACGATCAACGAGGAATCGTCGATCCTCAACTTCCCGGCACTCAACCTGCGGGAGGCCCACGAGCGGCCCGAGGGCATGGAAGAAGCCGCTGTGATGATGGTCGGGCTGGAAGTCGCGCGGGTGCGGCAGGCTCTGGCCGTGCTGGCGACCCAGCCACGTGGCGCGGAGCGCACCTTGCGGCAGGTGGCCGACTACAGCATGCCGAACGTTTCGGACAAGGTGGTCCGCATCGTCCACAGCTACACGGACTATGTGAATCGCGTCGTGTGGAAGAAGTACTGAGCACATGGCAACGCGTGTGCTTCTGATGACGCAGTGGTTCGACCCCGAGCCCACTTTCAAGGGCATCGTGTTTGCCCGTGAGCTGGTGCGTCAGGGCTTCGAGGTCGAGGTGGTGACCGGCTTTCCGAACTATCCGGGCGGGGTGGTGTATCCAGGCTACCGCATCAAGTGGTTGCAGCGCGAGGTGATCGACGGTGTCCACATCACTCGCTTGCCGCTCTATCCGGACCATGGTCAGTCTGCAATCAAGCGTGTGCTGAACTACGCCAGCTTTGCTGCCTCGGCACTGGTCTATGGACTGTTCTTCGCTCGCCGGCCGGCCGTGATGTATGCCTATCATCCGCCGCTGACAGTGGGAATCGCCGCGGGGCTCATCCGCCTGATCCGGCGCATTCCTGTGGTGTACGACATCCAGGACATGTGGCCCGACACGCTCCGCGCCACCGGCATGGTCAACAGCGAGCGTGCGCTGCGCGTCGTCTCGGCCGTATGCAACTGGGTCTACCGGCGGATGGACCACATCGCTGTGCTGTCTCCCGGATTCAAGACGCTTCTCGTTCAGCGCGGTGTGCCCTCCGACAAGGTCGAGGTCATCTACAACTGGGCCGACGAGGCTTCCTTGAGCGCGCCTTCGGGCACGGTGCCGGCTGCATTTCCGGAGGGCGATGCATTCCGCATCGTCTTCGCCGGGAACATGGGCAAGGCGCAGGCGCTCGACGCCGTGCTGGATGCCGCGCTTCTGCTGCAGGAGCGGCAGTCGCGTGTCTGCTTCGTCCTGCTGGGCGGCGGCGTGGAAGTCACGCGGCTGCAGGCGCGCGCATCGGAGTTGGGGCTGCGCAATGTCGTCTTCCTGCCGCCGGTACCCATGCAGCAGGTCGGCACCTTGCTAGGTGCGGCGGATGCATTGCTGGTGCATCTTCGCGCCGACCCTTTGTTCAAGATCACCATTCCGTCCAAGACGCAGGCCTACATGGCCGTCGGCAAGCCTTTGCTGATGGCGGTGGACGGCGATGCGGCCGAGCTGGTGAGAGATTCGGCGGGCGGCGTGGTCGCGGCATCGGAAAACGCCGAAGCCCTGGCCGCTGCAGCGCAATCTCTCGCGGCCATGGCGCCCGAAGCCTTGACCGAGATGGGGGATAACGCCCGTCGCTATTACCGGGAACATTTGGCGTTGGAGGTCGGCGTCAAGCGCTTCGGCCGCCTTTTTCATCGTCTGGCGGCTTCATGAAAAGACTGTTCGATCTGATCGTTTCGGCGTCGGCGCTGTTGTGCCTTGCCTTGCCTTTGCTGCTGCTGATGTGGTTGGTGAAAAGAAGGCTGGGGAGTCCGGTCTTCTTCAGTCAGTTGCGGCCCGGTCTTCATGGCCGGCCTTTCCGGATGCTCAAGCTGCGGAGCATGAACGAAGCGCGCGGGCCGGATGGCCAGTTGTTGCCCGATGCGGAACGTTTGACTCCCTTCGGCCGTTTTCTGCGCTCCAGCAGCCTCGACGAGTTGCCCGGGTTGTGGAACGTGCTCAAGGGCGACATGAGCCTGGTCGGTCCTCGTCCTCTGCTTGTCGACTATCTGCCGCTTTACTCCGCAGAGCAGGCGCGCAGGCATGAGGTCCGCCCCGGTATCACCGGTTGGGCCCAAGTCAACGGCCGCAACGCACTGAGTTGGGAAGACAAGTTCAAGCTCGATGTCTGGTATGTCGACAACCGCACGATGTGGCTGGACCTCAAGATCCTTTACCTGACTGTGCGCAAGGTGCTGGTGCGCGACGGCATCAGTGCCGCCGGCGAAGCAACGATGTCGCGATTTCTTGGTACTCAAATTGGAGACAAAAGGTGACCTTTCCTCTTTTTGCTGTTTATGGCGCCAGTGGCTACGGGCGCGAGGTGATGCCGCTTGCGCGCGAGCAACTGCAACGCCAAGGCATACCAAATGAACGACTGGTGTTTGTGGATGATCAGCCTGAGGTGCGGACGCTCAATGGCCATCGTGTGTTGAATTACGCGGAGTTCTTGGAGACCGAGGCCAGTGCTCGGCATGCCGTGCTCGCGATTGCCAACAGCGCGGTGCGCGAGAAATTGGCCGTACGGTGCGCCGGGGATAACGTACGGCCCTGGACGGTCAGTGCCGCCAACGTTGTGATACTCGATGACGTAGTGCTCGGAGAGGGCGCGGTGCTCAGTCCTTTTGCAATGCTTACCTCCACCATCCGCGTCGGTCGTTATTTTCAAGCCAATATCTACAGCTATGTCGCTCACGATTGCGTGATCGGCGATTTCGTCACCTTCGCTCCGGGTGTGAAGTGCAACGGCAACGTTGTGATCGAAGACCATGCCTACATCGGCACGGGAGCCGTCATCAAGCAGGGCAAGCCAGGCCAGCCCGTGGTCATCGGGCGAGGCGCCGTCGTCGGTATGGGGGCCGTAGTCACCCGTGATGTGCCACCCGGTACCACGGTAGTTGGAAATCCCGCCAAACCTTTCTTCAAGAACTGAATCCCGTGTTGAACTCTCCTTTCTCCCCCTGGCCCAGCTTTACCACCGAAGAAGCCGACGCCGTGCAGCGTGTGCTGCTCTCCAACAAGGTCAACTACTGGACCGGAACCGAATGCCGCGAGTTCGAGAAGGAATTTGCGAACTGGTCCGAGGCTGCGTATGCGGTCGCGCTGGCCAACGGCACGCTGGCGCTCGACGTGGCGCTCAAGGCGCTGAACATCGGCCCGGGCGACGAAGTCATCGTTACGCCACGCACCTTCATGGCCAGCGTTTCGTGCGTGGTCACGGCCGGCGCCACGCCGGTGTTCGCCGAGGTCGATGCAGACAGCGGCAACCTTTCCGCGGCCACCATCGCCAAGGTCGTCACGCCCCGCACCAGGGCCGTCATCTGCGTGCACCTGGGCGGCTGGCCTTGCGACATGGACCCGATCATGGCCCTGGCCGCAGAGCACGGCTTCAAGGTCATCGAGGATTGCGCGCAAGCGCATGGCGCACGCTACAAGGGACGCGCGGTAGGTTCCATCGGCCACATCGGCGCTTGGTCCTTCTGCCAGGACAAGATCATGACCACGGGCGGCGAGGGCGGCATGGTCACGACCAATGACGAGGCCTTGTGGCGCGCCATGTGGGAATACAAGGACCACGGCAAGAGCTACGAAGCGATCTACGAGCGCCAACACCCGCCGGGTTTCCGCTGGGTGATCGAGAGCTTCGGCAGCAACTGGCGCATGCTCGAGATCCAGGCCGTCATCGGGCGCATCCAGTTGCGTCGCATGGCCGACTGGACGGCGCAGCGCACGCGAAATGCCGAGGCCATCGCCGCGGCCGCGCAGCCATTCAGCGCTGTGCGTGTGCCGGTGCTGCCCGAAGGCAGCGTGCACGCTCAATACAAGGCCTACGTGTACACCCGGCCCGAACAGCTCGCACCGGGCTGGACGCGAGACCGCATCGTCGAAGCAATCAACGCACTCGGTGTGCCTTGCTTCCAGGGTTCGTGCTCCGAGGTCTACCTCGAGAAGGCTTTCGATGACACGGGCTGGCGCCCGACCGAGCGCTTCGAGGTCGCACGCGAACTCGGCGACACGAGCGTGATGTTCCTGGTGCACCCCACGCTCACAGCCGCCGAGATCGACAAGACCTGCGCCGCCATCCGCGAAGTGCTGGCACTGGCGAGCGCGTGAGCTTTCGCTTGCGCATGCCGAGCGTCGCGACATGGCGGTGGCTGCTGGCCATCGCCATGTTGGCGCTGCTGGTGCTAAGCCTGATGCCGGCAACGCAAAGCATGCCCACCACGGGCTGGGACAAGAGCAACCACATGCTTGGTTTCGTAGTGTTGGCCGTGCTCGGCCATGCGGCGTGGCCGGGGCGCAGCTGGACGGTGCTGCTGGGCTTGTTGGCCTACGGCGGCTTGATCGAAGTGCTGCAGTCCTTCACGCCTGACCGCATGGCCGAGTGGGGCGATCTGCTGGCGGATGGGGTTGGGCTGCTGATCGGCAAGGCTGGCGCGGTGTTGTTAACGCGCCGCCGCATGTCGCCCAAATGAAAACTAAAGGCTAAAGAGCACTGTATTTTTCTGCGCGTCCCATGAAGAGGGGAGCGCGGTCGTCATCATATCGAGACACAATTGGGCAACAGTCGACCAAATTGTGTTCGAGCTAGGAGTCTTCCGTTGATCAATCGTTTGGCAGAGCCTTTGCTCGGTCTGCCGCGCGCTGCCAAGCGCCTGCTGGCACTGGCTGTCGACGCCAGCCTGTGTGTTCTCTGCGTCTGGCTTGCCTTCAGTCTTCGCTACGAGCAGTGGGTACCCCTGCATGGCGTTCGGTGGCTCGCGGTCGCCATGGCCATTGTGATGGCGCTTCCCCTCTTCGTCGTCTCGGGTTTCTACCGTGCCATCTTCCGCTACGCGGGCGGCGCGGCGCTGCTGGCATTGGTCAAGGCCTGCGTGCTGTTCACCTTGGGCTATGCGCTGATGTTCAGCGTCATCGGTGTGCCCAACGTGCCGCGCACCGTGGGCGTGATCGCGCCCTTGCTGCTGTTCCTGACGGTCGGTGGCTCTCGCCTGCTGGCGCGCTATTGGCTGGGCGGTTTGTATGTGAGCACGCTGCGGCGCAAGACACTACCGCAGGTCGTGATCTATGGTGCCGGCGGTGCAGGGCGGCAACTGACCGCGGCTCTGGCCCACAGCCAGGACATGGTCGTGCGTGCCTACATCGACGATGCCGAGCACTTGCAGGGCAGCACGCTCAACGGTGTGCGCATCCATCCCTTGCGCTGGCTCAAGCTGAACAGCGCGGCGCTGGGAATCACCGACGTGCTGTTGGCCATGCCTTCGGCCAGCCACAAGCGGCGAGCCGAGATTCTCAGCGACCTGCTGCCCCTTCATCTGCATGTGCGCACGCTGCCCGCCATGGCCGATCTCGCGCATGGCCGTGTGCAGGTGCAGGACCTGCATGAAGTCGATATCGAAGACCTGCTGGGCCGCGATCCGGTGGCTCCCGTCGATGACCTGCTGCAGCGCCCGATCCGCGGCCAGGTGGTGCTGGTCACTGGCGCGGGCGGCTCCATCGGCAGCGAACTGTGCCGACAGATCGCGATGCAGTCGCCCAGCACGTTGCTGCTGGTGGAACTGAGCGAGTACGCACTCTACGCGATCCATCAGGAGCTGCTGGCGCAGGCCCCGGGCCTGCGCGTGCTGCCCCTTCTGGCATCGGTGCGCGACGAGGCGCGCATGCGCGAGATCATGAGCACCTGGCGGCCCGACACGGTCTACCATGCGGCCGCCTACAAGCACGTGCCCATGGTCGAGCACAACCCGGCCGAAGGCGTGAAGAACAACGCCTTGGGCACGCTGATCACGGCGCAGGCCGCCATGGCCAGCCAGGTGCGCCGCTTCGTGCTGGTCAGCACCGACAAGGCCGTGCGGCCGACCAACATCATGGGCGCCAGCAAGCGCGTGGCCGAGATGGCGCTACAAGGGCTGGCACAACAGTCTGGGCAATCGGGCACCTGTTTCTCGATGGTGCGTTTCGGCAATGTGCTGGGCTCGAGCGGCTCGGTGGTGCCGCTGTTCCGCAAGCAGATCGAAGCGGGTGGGCCCATCACGCTCACGCACGCCGACATCACGCGCTACTTCATGACCATCCCCGAGGCGGCCCAACTGGTGATCCAGGCGGGCACCATGGCCGTCGGTGGCGATGTGTTTGTGCTCGACATGGGCGAGCCGGTGCGCATCATCGACCTGGCCCGCCGCCTGGTCGAACTGTCGGGCCGCACCGTGCGCGACGAGGCCACGCCCGACGGCGACATCGCCTTCCATATCGCCGGCCTGCGGCCCGGCGAGAAGCTCTACGAAGAACTGCTCATCGGCGACAACGCCATGCCCACCATGCACCCGCGCGTGATGAAGGCGCATGAAGAATGCCCGCCCTGGGAAGAGCTGTCGCGGCTGTTCGGCCTGTTGAATGCCGCGCTGTCGAAGAACGACGTGCCCGCCCTCAAGGCCGTGCTAAAGCAGATGCTGCCGGGCTACCAGCCCCATGCCGATGTGGTCGATTGGGTGCATCTGGAACATCAGCGCACGCCTGCGGCGCCTTCGCTGGCCGACCGTCGCCGCAATCTGCAGACCTATGCCGACAGCGGTTGGCTGCCAGTGGAGCCGGAGCCGCTGGACGTACCGGCTTGAGTGTTGCGGTCGCGCCTCGGCGCGACGCAGGTGCGCGCAAGTAGCTCCATGATTCGATGAACGATGCCCCGCACAAGCGGGGCATTTTTCATGGGGCCATGCGTAAGCGAGCGGGCAGGAAGCTCTTGCGTGGGACAGCGATACGTCGCGCCCACAAGAAGCCTGTCTTGCCCCCTCTCCCTCCGGGAGAGGGCGGGGGTGAGGGCTCCGAGCCTCAACCCTGACGTGCCCCTTCATCTGACCGCGATGACCCCTATCCCATCTCTCTGCCGATGAGGAGGGGAAAGTCACTGCGCGCTTCTCATCCTCGTAAGCATCCGCACTGCCACTGGGACTCGCCACAAAAAATGCCCACCAGGCAAAGCGCCTGGCGGGCATTTCTCAGTCAGTAGAACAGGCCGCCGAGGCCCGCTCGACCACTCAAGCCTTGTACTTGTACTCGGTGTACCGATAGCCACCGTACTTGTATCCATAGCTGCCGTAGTGGCGGCGCGTCATGTCCATCGCGTTGAAAAGCACGCCGCTCGCCGTCTTGCCCGCATGGGCCAGGCGCTTGGCACTTTCATTGAGCTCGCCCAATTGCGTTTGGTCGGCACGTGCCACCAGCAGCACGACTCCGGCATGCGGTGCCACGGCTGCGGCATCCGCCGCCACCAGCACGGGCGGGGTGTCGATGATCACCAACTCGTACTGCTCTGACAGCGTGTCCAGCAGGCGACTGAAGGTCTCCGACATCATCATGTCCGCCGGATTCGACGGCAGCTTGCCGGTGGTCAGCACATCCAGGTTCGGCAGCACCTGGGGGCGAATCGCTTGAGCGGATGTCAGCACGCCGGCCAACAGTTCCGACAGGCCATTTTCGCGCTGCATGCCGAGTTCCTGGTGGATATGGCCCTTGCGCATGTCGGCGTCAATCAGCAGCACGCGTTTGCCCGCAGCGGCCATGATGGCTGCGAAGTTGGCGGAGATAAAGCTCTTGCCGACACCGGGGGTCGCACCCGTGATCATCACGCGGTTATTGCCGGCTTCCAGGGTGGCGAACTGCAATGCGATGCGCAGGCTGCGCAGTGCCTCGATGGCGGGGCTTTCGGGGTGCAGCACGGCAAGCAACTGCACGCTCGACGCGTTGCGTTTGTCGACTGGAACCTGCTCGGGAGTGAACGGGACAACCGAATAAACGTTGAGTCCCGTGTGTGCCTCGATCTCGTCCGGGTTGCGGATACCGCCCATGAACATGCTGCGTGCGATGGCCAGTGCCGCGCCAGCCAGCAGACCCAACACCAAGGCCAGTGCCACGATAAGGGGCTTCTGGGGCTTGATGGGTTTTTTCGGCTGCACCGCTTGATCGAGCAATCTTACGTTTCCGACCTTGCCTTCTTTCACCAAGCGCAATTGCAAAGCACTGTTGAGAAGCGACTTGTACAGTTCACCGTTAACCCGTACGTCACGCTCCAGTCGCAATGCATCTTGCTGAATGGTCGGCATGGTGCTCACGCGTGCATTAAGGGTGCTAAGTTCACTTTGAATCGCGCCTATCTGGCCATCGATAGTTTTGATTCGCGGATTGATGTCGGTGTACTTCGCCGCAAATTCGCGGCGATGCTGCTGTGCCTCAAGCAGTTTGGTTTGCAACTCAACCGCTTTGCCAAGCACGCCCTTTGCTTCTTCGTCAAATGCAATTGTGCCATTCTTATTTCGAAACTTGGTGTAAGCATCTTCAGAGATTTCCAATTGCCGTTTGAATTCAGGCAATTGTTCATCAAGAAATCCAAGAGTCTTTTGTGCCTCTGCGGCCTTGCGTTCGACGTTCTGGCGAACATATTGTTCGCCGATGGCGTTGAGGACCTTTGAGAGGCGCGGACGATCACTGTCTTCCAATGACACACTGATTACGTTGGACTGCTTGCCCTGCTCACCAAGTTGAAGGCGTTTCTGTAAATCCTCGATAGTCCCTAAGCGCGAGTCTCGCCACACCACATACTGTGCACCGGGTTTTCCCTCAAGCCTGGAAATTAGTAGGGTAACTGTTCCATCGGTGCCGGTGTGCACCAGAGGCTGCCCGACGATGCCATTAAGCGTTTCGTCTAGATCCTCGTGTTTCAGTGTATAGCGGCCTTCTCCCAACGCGGTGACGGTAAAAGGTTTAACGTCTTCTAGTGCGGAAGGTACATCGAACTGGGCGACGTCTATTCGCTCTTTCCCAGTGACATAACCGTCTATTCCGAAAAAGCCGGGATCAGAAAGGCCTTCGGACCGGTTGGCCATCCAGCGACCAACAAGCGGAAGGTAGCGTGGCTCCGCCTCTATGTAGAGGCGTGTTTGGTCAACTGCTGCGCCCAAAACCAAGCGAGACCGCAGAATCTGGATTTCGCCGCTGGCTGGTGTTTTCACATCAAACAAGCTGGCCGAGTCCCCCAGGAAGCCTTTCGCATCAGGCGCCGAATCTTCCACCTGCACCAGCAGGTTCGACTGGTAAACCGGGGTCGACAGCAACGCGTAGGCCACACCGATTGCCACGGCCACGGCCGTGACGCCGGCCACCAGCCATTTACGGTCAAGCAAGATGTCGACGTATTCCGACAGATTGATTTCGTCGTCGTGTGCCGCAGGGTTCTGGGGCGGGAGCGGGGCGGCGGCGGAAGGGGTCATTTGAATTTCTGTATCCGTTCGGCCCAGGCTTGGGCACCGGCGTCGATGAGTTGCAGGGCGTATTCGAAGGCGTCCTGGCCTTGGCGATAAGGGTCGGGTACGTCCTGCTTGAGGCTTTCGGCGAAGCGGAACACCTTGCCGCGCGTGAGTGGGTAGCGGGTTTCGATGTGGCGGCGCTGGCCTTCGTCCATGGTGAGGATCAGGTCGGCCTGTTGGCACATCAGCTGTGTGATCTGGCGTGCGCGATGGGCCTCGATGTCGAGGCCGCGCGCATTCATCAGCGCCTTGGCGATGTCGTCGGCGGGGTGGCCGATGAGCGCGCCGGTGCCGGCAGATGACACCGCGATCTGCGGCAGCGCGGCGGCCAGCAGGGCTTCACCCATGGGGCTGCGGCAGATGTTGCCGATGCAGACGACCAGGACGGACTTCACCGGGCGCTGATCTCGCTGCCGACGTTGACCACCTGCGCGCTGGGCAGAATCAGGCTGATGATGCGGTTCCATTGCACCAGCGGCACCGGGTCGATGTACACCACGTCGCGTGGCTTGAGCGCGAAGTTCTCGGCCAGTGCCAGAGCCGCGGGTGAGGCTGCATTCAGATGGAACAGGGCAGGGTCGCCCTGGGCGTTGTTGCGGATCACGTAGATCTGCGAGGTGTTGGCCGTGAGCACACTGGCGCCACCGGCTTCGCCCAGTGCCTGGTTCAGGCTCAAGCGGCCGTTGTTCATGAGCAGTGCGGCGGGGCGCGTGACCTCGCCCATCACGTACACCTTGTTCTCTTCGCGGCTGCGCACCGAGACCAGGTCGTCGCTCTGCAGCAGGATCTTGTTCGCGTTGACACCCAGTGACTCGAGCAGGGGCAGGTCGATGCGTGTCGTGACGTCGTTGCGCGTGAGCGTGACCATCGTGCGGTCACCCGTGGCCGTGATGCCGCCCGCGCGGCTGATGGCCTGTGGCAGGGTCATGGGCACGTCGGTGAAGATCTGCATGCCGGGCGTGCGCACCTCACCTTCGACAAAGGCACGGCGGCTGCGGAAGGAAGCGATGCGGATCGTGACCTGCGGATCGCGGATGTAGGGTGCCAGCTTCTTGGCGATCATGTCGCTGGCTTCGATTTCTGTGTAGCCGGCGATCTTGGTGCGACCGATGTAGGGGAAGGTGATCTCGCCGGAGGCACTCACGATGAAGCCGGGCGCCGCGCTGATGCCGGTAGGGTCGACTTGCTGGCTGATGACTGCACCGGCGGAAGGCAGCAGATCGGGATGGTCGTACACCACGATGCCGATCACGTCGCTGGGGCCGATGGTGTAGGGCGTCGGCGTGCCGAACAGCGCCTTGACTTCCGGCGCGATGTCGCGCGGCTGCGAGAGCCTTTGCGCCTGGATCAGGTCCTTGGTGATCGGAATGATCACGCCCTGTGCAGGGTTTTCCGGATCGCCGGCCACATACTGCCCCAGCGGCACACTGGTGCGCGTCCCCGCGTCGGCATAGCCGAACCCCGGAGCCGTGACCACTGCACAGCCTTGCAGCGCGAGAAGGCTGGCGCAGACGGCCATCATCCACCCGCCTCGTGCGGGATTTTTCGATGCAAAGCGCTTCAAAACTGGTTGTTCCTTGACTGTCTCGGTGATGACGCATAGCCGGTCAATCCGTTGCACGTTCGACTGCATGTGGCCGCAGAGGAAGGCATCGGTGAGACTGAAAGTCGGCGCGCACTTCAGGGACGAAGCAGCGTCAGTTTGCGATTGTAGCCAACGGTCAATGACGGAATTTGACCGTCTGGCGACGATTTCTCCCATGAAAACGGGAGGTCACGGAATATGAGAAACCTTTGTATTCAACTTTGAGTGGAAACCACCCAGGCCTTGTCTCGCACACGCAACTCTGGGCGGGTCTCGGTCCTGCGAGCCTGTTCGATCAGATAGTTTTCCTCGTTGGGCGGCCTCGATCACTCCTGAGGCGCTGTGGTTTACAGTGGCGCCGCCGATCGCCAGTCTCGTCATCTGAGGCTGGTAGCCTTCGGTGCTCACATGGGCCGCCTGTGCACCATCGCAATGCGCGTGTTCAGCAGGCCGTCTCACACACATACCCCATGGGTTGACCACTCTCAGAATGACAAAAATCGCTATTGCCGGGACGGGCTATGTTGGCCTGTCGAATGCCGTCCTGCTCGCCCAGCACCACGAAGTGGTCGCGCTGGACATCGATCCGTCCAAGGTCGCCTTGCTCAACGAAAAGCGCTCGCCCATCGACGACGAGGAGATCGAGCACTACCTCGCGCACAAGCCGCTGAACCTGCGCGCGACGCTGGACAAGCATGAGGCCTACGAGGGCGCCGCCTTCGTCATCATCGCTACGCCCACCGACTACGACCCCGAAACCAACTACTTCAACACCCGTTCAGTCGAATCGGTCGTGCGCGATGTTATGGCCATCAACCCGAAGGCGGTGATGGTGGTCAAGTCGACTGTCCCGGTGGGTTTCACCGAGCGCATCAAGCGGGAGTTCGGCTGCGAATCGCTGATCTTCTCGCCGGAATTCCTGCGCGAAGGCCGCGCGCTCTACGACAACCTGCATCCCTCGCGCATCGTCGTCGGCGAACGGTCCGCGCGTGGGCAGCAGTTCGCGGACATGCTGCGCGAGGGCGCGATCAAGCAGGATATCGAGGTGCTCCTCACGGAGAACACTGAAGCGGAGGCCATCAAGCTGTTTGCGAACACTTACTTGGCGATGCGGGTGGCGTTCTTCAACGAGCTGGACACCTATGCGGCGGTGCATGGGCTGGACTCGCGTCAAATCATCCAGGGCGTCAGCCTCGATCCGCGAATCGGTGGCCACTACAACAACCCGTCGTTCGGCTATGGAGGCTACTGCCTGCCGAAGGACACCAAGCAGCTGTTGGCCAACTACGAGAACGTGCCGCAAAGCCTGGTGCGGGCAATCGTGGATGCAAACTCGACCCGGAAGGACTTCGTCGCAACCGACATCCTGAAGCGCAATCCGAAGACCGTTGGCATCTATCGCCTTGTCATGAAGGCCGGGTCAGACAACTTCCGTGCGTCGTCGGTCCAGGGCATCATGAAGCGACTGAAGGCCAAGGGTGTCGAGGTCATCGTGTATGAGCCCGTGCTCAAGGAAGCGGAGTTCTTCCGCTCCAAGGTCTACACCCATCTCCAAGCGTTCAAGGCGCACGCGGACGTCATCGTGGCGAATCGTTTGACGTCGGAGCTGAGTGATGTCGAGGCGAAGGTCTACACGCGCGATCTGTTCGGCGGAGACGCGTGATCTGCCGCCCGGCGACGGGCGACAGTCATCGTGTGACGCCAGGCCGTGCGCCGCACACAACGGCGTACGGCGTCAGCTCTCGGTTTTTGGTGGGGGCGTGGTCTCCAGCACGTTCCCCAACGGATCAAATATCTTGGCCCTCTGCGTCAGAGCCCGCACCGCATGGATGGCCTGAAGTGCTGCTTCACGCGTTGCGAAGTTGGAGGTGCTTCCGCACACCGCGACGCCTTCCGCGTCACGCAACTCCCAGACCCAGCGGCCGCCCCTGAGGGGTATCACTACATATTTCATCGTTCGCGTTTGCCTGTTGCGCTCCGTGCCGGCGCTCGACCATTGTCTCTTCTTTGCTCACTGACTTCGGTCATGCGGTCACATTTTTAAACATGGCGTTCGTGCTTTGTCTGTAGGCGACAAACGGATCCTGTTTTCGACACGCAAAACGCTGCACATCGTGAGCCGCTAGACTTCCGGGTGCATCCATCGGCGCGGTCTTTGCGTCGAGCGCGTTGCTCTTCTTTTGCACTGCCTTCGCATCGTCGAAGTGCCGTGATGTCGCGCTGACTTATCGCATTCTCTTCATGACACTTCGTGTTTTCCTGGTTGAAGACAACCCCTCCATTCGTGATGTTCTCCTCGGCCTGCTGGAAGATTCGGTCGACTGCGAAGTCGTGGGCATCGCGCCCACGCAGGCGGAGGCCACGCGATGGCTTTCCCGCAACGCGCGGGGCTGGGACCTGATCGTGACCGACCTGTTCCTCGAAGAAGGTTCGGGCATGGAGGTGATCAAGGCCTGCGCGGATCGCGAGCCTCATCAGCGGGTGGTGGTGCTCACCAACTATGCCGAGGCGTCCGCAAATCGCGCGATCTCTCAAGGCGCCGATGCCGTGTTCGACAAGGCGACGCAGTTCGACGCCTTCATGGCCTACGCCGGTGCGTTGATACGGGTCTCTGGGACGTAGGCCGCCGGGGAAGCGCTCGCCGGTTGCCGTCGGTGAATACATGCGCACATCGGGACTGGCACGGTTCCAGGCGGGCACGAGCGCGCACCCTGAGTGCCTTGCCTGGCGGCGCCAGTTGAAGGTTGAGGGTGACGCGGGCGGGCCGCCGCACACGATGTGTCGGGGCGGTGCGCCAAAAGCCGTGGGACGAGGACGTGCACCGCATGCAGCTTATGCACCGCTGCAGCGGATCTGCTGCACGCGCCCCTCGTGCCCGAGCGCGTGTTCTGCCCGATCCGCGATCCCGCTGTGGGATGGGCCCCGCAAATTCGGCGACGCGCCAGCGTCGAGCGTGTGGCGTGCCCGCGAAGCGCTCGGTGGCTAGCCGGCTTGCGTCGTCCGATGGAACGATGCCGGCGCGCAGCGGCCCAACTCGGCCAGCAGCTGCGTCCAGGCGCGCGCACCTTCCTGTATCGACTGCAGCCGGAAGAACTCGTTGGGTGCATGCACGTCTTCGTCGGGCAGGTTGTAGCCGAACATCAGCGTGTCGATGCCCAAGGTCTGCTTGAAGATGGCCGTGATCGGCACGGTGGCACCGAGCCGCACGTGGATGGCCTGCTGCCCCGATTCGCGCGCGAGCACCGCCTCGGCGGCGCGCACCAGCGGATGGTCGGGTGCCAGGCTCGATGCCGGCGAGCCGTCGTTGATCGCGACCACCTCGAGCGTGCAGCCGGCGGGGCAGCGTTGCCGCAGATGCAGCAGCACCGCCTGGAGCACGGCCACCGGGTCCTGGCCTTCGACGACGCGCACCGTGAGCTTGGCGCCGGCCTCGCACGGGACGATGGTCTTGCCGCCATCACCGGTGTAGCCGCCCCACAGGCCGTTGACGTCGAGCGCCGGGCGCAAGGTGACGCGTTCGCGTGGCGTGTAGCCGTCTTCCCCGTGCGAGCTGCCGCCGACGTCTGCGAAGAAGGCCGCTTCGTCGTAGGGGAAGGCGGCCGTGTCGGCGCGCTGCTTCGAGGTGGGCGGGGCTGACCCGCTATAGAAGCCGTCGACGGCCACGCCGCCGTCGTCCAGGTGCAGCGATGCGACCAGGCGCGCCATCTCGTGCAGCGCGTTGCGCACGCTGCCGCCGTAGCGCCCGGAGTGCAGGTCCTTGTCGGCGGTGCGCAGGTGCACTTCGAGCTGCGCATTGCCGCGCGCGCCGGTGTTGATGGTGGGCACGCTGGCGCTGGCCCGGCCGCCATCGGCGGACAGCACCGCGTCGGCGTTCAACAGGGACCGATGGCGCTCGACGATGGTGCGCAGCGACGGGCTGCCGGTTTCCTCCTCGCCCTCGAGGAACACCTTGATGTTGACCGGGCAGCCGCCCTGCACCGCGAGGTAGGCGGCCACCACCTCGAGCGCGATGGTGGTCGAGCCCTTCACGTCGGAGGTGCCGCGGGCGTAGAGCCGGCCATCGATCTCGGTCGGCTCGAAGGGCGGCGTACGCCACAGCGTCACGGGGTCGGCGGGCTGCACGTCGTAGTGGCCGTAGACCATCAGCGTCGGCTTGCCGGGCGCGCCGTTCCATTCGCCGTAGACCGCGGGTTCACCGCCGCCATCGAGCAGGCGCACGCCGCTCAGCCCGATCTCGCGCAGCCGCGCCAGCAGCAACTCGCGCGCGGCGGCCATGTCGGGGGCGAAGGCCGGGTCGGCGCTGACGCTGGGTATGCGCAGGAAGGTCTTGAGCCAGTCCACGATCGCCGGCTGGCGTGCGTGGAGATGGTCGATCACGGGTTGTTCGTTCATCACGTGTGATTGCCTTGCGCGGTCAGTAGAGGCCAGGAAACACGCCGGGGCCCCACACCGTGTCGCAGTGGTGCGCCTGCTCGAAGGCATCGGTGGTGGCCACGACGGCGGGGTAGGTCAGGCTGAGGATGGTCCGCCCGGCAGGGCCGGTGAAGCGCGGCCAGCGCGTGCTGACGTTGCGGCCGTCACCGTTCGGATCGCCGTTGCGCACGAAGTTCAGCAGGTAGGCGATCGATTGATCCGACAGCGTCTTGCGTTGTGCCGTGGTCGCGGCGTCGGGCGTCGCGCTGGCCTGGTCGAAGTAGGGGTAGGTCTTCAGGGCATCGACGGTGCCGGTCAGGTAGTAGGAGTCCATGCCGTGCGAGGTGCCGTAGTAGAAGGTCTTCGGCGCGACGGCTGGGAACGACAGTTGCGGGTCGACGAACTCGTAGCCGTACACCGGCACCCAGGCCGACAGCGAGGTGCGGCGAGCGCTGTTCCCGCAGGCATACAACGCATCGCCCTGGGCCCGCGCATAGCCTTGCGCCGGCACCGCGAAGTTCGAGGGCGGGTAGGCCGCATCGATCTTGCTGGTGTCGAAGCCCGCGGGCGCCAGCGAGTGCAGGTAGAGCGCGTAGTTGTCGGCGGTCTCCGTGGTGTCGGCGAAGATCGTGCCCTCGTCGTAGACGCCGCCGATCATGACCGGCACCTGGTTGAAGTTGCCGGTCTCGAAGGCGCGTGCGGGCGTCTGCGTGAGGATCTTGTTGTCCACCGTCGGCCGCCACTTGAGACCGCCTTGCGCGAGCAGCGCCGTCGTGGAGACGGCGCGCAGGCAGGCCACCACGTCCGCGGCGGTGGCGCAGCCCAGCTTCGCGACGGCGGTGTCGCCCACGGCCAGCGAACTCTCCATCGAGGGGTTCGAGTACTCGGCCGATCCGCCGCTCTGCATGACCGCGCGCTGGAACAGTCCCGCGGCCTTGGGCGATTGCAGCAGCGAGAAGCTCTGCGTGGCGCCCGCGGAGGTGCCCCACACGGTCACGTTGTTCGCATCGCCGCCGAAGGCCGCGATGTTGCGCCGGGTCCAGTCGAGCGCGGCGAGCTCGTCCATCAGCGCGAAGTTGCCCAGGCTGCCGTCCTTGTTCGCGGTGCGCAGTGCCTTGTTGGCCAGGAAGCCGAGTGCACCTAGGCGGTAGTTGATGCTGACCACGACTACGCCACGGTTGGCCAGCACGCCCGGGCCCTGTGCGCCGGAGCCGATGGTGAAGGCGCCGCCGTGGATGTAGAAGAGCGTCGGCAGCTTGTCGCCGGGCTTGGCGTTCGCGGGCTTCCACACGTTCAGGTAGAGGCAGTCTTCCGAGGACTTGGTTTCGATGCCCGGCCCCTGGAGGCAGGCGCTGCCGAAGGCCGTGGCCTGCAGCGTGCCTTCGTGCGCGGCCGGTGGCTGCGGTGGCGCCCACCGCAAGGCGCCCACGGGTGGCTTCGCATAGGGAATGCCCAGGAAGGCGACGGACTCGGCGCCGGCGACGCCGGCCACCGTGCCTTCGGTCGTGAGCGCGATGTTGGCGGGCTGCGCCGCGGCCGGCGGCGCCGAGTCGCCGGGCGCAGCGGGCGGGGTGGCCGCCGAGGGGACGTCGCTGCTGCCATTGCCGCCGCCGCAGGCTGCGAGCGCCAGCGCCGCGAGAAGGGCAGGCCATGTCGATCCGATGGGTTTCATGTCGTTGTTCTCCGGTGTGTGAAGTGGCGGGTGGTTCAGGGCAGTTCGTAGCCGGTGGTCTTCACCAGTTCGCGATAGCGCGCGACTTCCTTGGCGTAGAAGCTCTCGCCCACCTCGACGCTCATGGGCTCGAAGATGGTCTTGGCCTGCTGCTCGAGCAGGGACCGCGCTTGGGGATCCTTGAGCGCCTGGGTGATCGCCCCGTTGAGCCGCTCGACGATGGGGCGGGGCGTTCCCTTCTTGACGGCGTAGCCGGTCCAGATGCTGAAGTTGAAGTCCTTCAGGGCCTTGCTGTCCGCGCTGGATTGCACGCCGCTGAACTGCGGCGGCAGGCTCTTGGCGGAACCCAGGGCGCCGACCACGCGCAGGCGCCCCTGCTTCGCGTAGTCCGCGTAGCTGGCCTGGTAGGGCATGAAGGCGAAGTCGATCTGCCCGCCGATCAGGTCCTGGATCAGCGGCGCGCCGCCCTTGTAGGGAACGTGCGTGATCTCGGCGCCGGTGCGCTTGATGAACAGCTCGCCCAGCAGGTTGTACAAGGTGCCCGCGCCCGTCGTGCCATACGACAGCGGCGTGCTCTTGCGCGACCGTGCGAGCTCGACCAGTTCGTCGAGCGACTGGACCGGCAGCGCCGAACTGACGACCACGATGATGGGCGAGGTGGCGACGGGCGCGACCCACTGGAAGTCTTCCGGCTTGTAGCGGGTGCTCTTGTTGACGATCGTCGGCAGGATGAGTTCGCTGGGCGAACCCTGGAACAGGTAGTAGCCGTCGGCCGGCGCCGTCAGCACCTTGCCGGCGGCGATGGTGCCGCTGGCGCCGCCGAGGTTCTCGACGATGACCTGTCCGTCAAGCGCCTTGCCGACGGGCCCGCTCAGCGCGCGCGCCGTGATGTCGCTGGCAGCGCCGGCGGCATACGGAACCATCAGCGAGACCACCCTGGCGGGGTATCTGGACTCCGCCATCGAAAGCGTCCCCACGGCGAGCAGGGCGGGTACGCAGAGCCATCGAGACCAACTTTTCATGACCGAATCCTTGTGTGGAAGTAGTTCGGTCGGATGCTAGAAACTGCTGTCAAGGCAGTCCAATGCATTATTTATTTTGTTACCATGAGTCGTACTCATGAGGTGATCGCCATGAATCTTCAGCAGCTCGACCACCTACTGGCACTCGCCGAGACCGGCTCTTTCAGCCGGGCCTCGGAAAAGGTCCATCTGACCCAGCCGGCGCTGAGTCGCAGCATCCAGATGCTCGAGCAGGAGTTGGGCATGCAGGTGATCGATCGCGTGGGCAAGCGAAACGAGCTCACGCCCTTCGGCGCCATGGCCCTGGCGCGCGCCAAGCGCATCTCGATGGAGGTGCACGAGTTAAAGCGCGCGGCCGCTTTGCTGGCGGACGGCGAGGCCGGCGTGGTGCGGCTGGGCTTGGGTGGGGCGTCGAGCGCGCTGTTCTCCGCGCCCTTGCTGACGCGCATGCTGCGCAAGCATCCGAAGGTGAGTCTGCAGATCCGCAGCGGCGCCGCCGATGTGCAGTTGGCGGCGCTGCGCGCGCGTGCGCTCGATGCCGTGGTGCTGGCGTACAGGGCGGTGCTGCCGCGCGAGGATCTGCACATCGAGCTGCTGCCGACCATGCGCTCCGGATTCATCTGCCGCAGCGGGCACCCCCTGTTGTCGGAGGGGCCCCGCGCCATGCGCTTCGAGGAGGTGGCGCAGTACCCCTTGATCTCGTCGAACGTGAGTGACGACGTGGCGCGCATTCTGGTCGAGTGCTACGGGCGCGATGCGAACCCGCAGCATTGGCTTCACATCTCGTCGGACGAGATCGGCGCATTGATTGCCGCCGTTCAGAACAGCGATGCCATCTTTCTCGGCATGCTGGCATCGGCGCAGGAGCTTCTGGCCAAGGGAGAACTGGTGGAGCTCCAGCTCGAGCCCGATGCCGGGTTGAGCGTGCAGTTGGCCTTTATTACCCTCGAAGGCCGGACCGAACCCCCTCCCTTGAAACTCGTGCGCGATTTCTGCATCACGCTGACGCAGGCCGAGATCGGGACGTGACCTGGCCTGTCTGTGCTCTCTTGTGTGTTAAGGCCAGTTACTTTAGCCGTCTCGTCCCAGTAGGGCACGCATGATCGTGGACAAATGCTTGCTCGGAGTGAGATGTGATTCGTTTTCGCGATAGCGTCGGCACGATCAGTGTCTGAGGATCACGTCGTCCGGCTGCGCTCCACGCCCTCGGCCTATCCGCAGGCCGCTGAAATCTTGGCAGTGCTTGCGAGGCGTCTAGTCACGCAACGTGAAGACAATTGATAGGTAGCTAACCGGCTCCTCTTCAATGGCTTCGATTCCATGCAGCGCGGTCGCATCAAATTGGAGCGAATCTCCAGGGGCCAGATTTACGACCTTGGCGCCGTAGCGATAGGAGACTCGACCACCGACCATGTGTATGAACTTTATGCCGGGATGCTGGAAGGTGACATAGGGCTGAGCATCGGGCAGAAGCGTAACTAGGTAAGGTTCTACGAACAGGTTCCCTGAAAGCTGGTGGCCAAGGAGTTCATAGCGGTAGCCCGCCACGGCGCCCACGCGGTCCACCAAGATACCTCGCCCAGCGGGCACATGGGAGAAGTCGGTGCGAGTGGTTTGGTCGCTAAAAAAGCGGGAGACGGGAACGCCGAGCCCGCTGGCGATGCGATCAAGAGATTCGACGGAAGGAGAGACGAGTCCACGTTCGATGCGCGAGAGCATAGATCGAGAAACACCGGAACGGGATGCCAGCTCACCGCCCGAGGCGCCGGCGGCGATGCGTAGTGCGCGCAGTTGGTTTCCTATGCGGGTGGCGGAATCGCTGCGCGGCGACGGAGCCATGCTGGCCGGACTCGTCTGGGCCAAGCGCAGAACTGAGGCCGGTATGCGGAAAGGCCTATTGGTTGGGAAAGGCGATGCAAGGCGAGCCGGCTCCATATGCTGTCCTATAGCTAGGTATGCTCGAATTGTGACTTAAACACGGCTGACGTAAAAGCGGCACGCGAAGAAACTCTTTGTGAGTGCCTACGCCAGATCAAACCTTAGCCGCGTCCGAAACTTCGGCTCGGCAGTTGCTTGCCCTTAACCTTATTCAACTAAGAGCTGCTAAGGGGTGGTCGCAAGAGGCGCTGGGGTTCGAGGCGGGACTGCATCGGACGTTCGTTGCGCACGTTGAGCGTCAGGCTAGAAACATCTCTTTAGACAACCTAGAACGCTTGGCACGCGCCCTTGGTGTGTCGTCTTATGAACTCCTAATGCCAAGAAGCTAGCGCCGGTCCCTACAGTACTTGACCGGCTCCTTGAGCGCAGCATTGGTGTCCTCCTCATATCGATTCGCTATAACCGCTTCGGAACGGTATCAGGGCCGGGCTTTCAATGCGGTGCGCCTGCGGCGTAGGCGAGTGTGAGCACTGCGCCGGCTTAGTGCGCTCCTAAGGTGAGACAAAGTGTCAGCAGACTTGGCGGGCTCCAGCCGGCGTTCGTCGACCGCCTGACCGAAATTTTGATGTATTGATGGGGCTCAATGAGTTCGGGCGCGCGGCGATGCTCCGGGGCTTCGTGCGAGTTCCAAGGTCGAAGCCGGGCGCAAATCGCTGCGTATGGTGGCAACCACGTTGCAGCCACATGCAAGGACGTGGCATGCAATGGATGAGCAGCCGCTGATCAGTGCAGTCTTATCTCTTTCTGTTGCGTGGAGTGAACGATACGGGGTCGATCAGGACTATCTGACTGGTAAAGTCCAGATGTGTTTGGCATTCGTCCGGTAGTGCAATGAGCGATCCATTGACCGCAGTAGTTCGGCTTCTGCAGCCGCAGGCCGTCTTCGCGAACCCGATAAGCGGCAAGGGAAACTGGGCTGTCCGGTACTCCGAGTACGGAAAGCCCAGCTTTTGCATCATGTTGGAGGGCAGTTGCCTGCTGGCGGTCGATGGCCACGAACCCTTCACGATCAGCGCTGGCGACTTTGTCTTGTTGGCCGCGACCCCACCGTTCACCATCTCGAGCTTCGGTCCTGCCCCCTGCATCCATCTCGATCCGAAAACGATGACTGAAGGCGCGGAGGAGCGTCGCTACGGCGAGCAACGAGGGGAGCCCGACATGCGTTCGCTCGGGGGCGCGTTCTTGTTCGACGACGCCGATCCTCAGCTCCTGATCTCCCTTCTGCCCGGAGTCGTCCATGTACAGGATTCGATGCGCCTGGCGCAGCTCGTTCGCATGGTGGGGGAAGAGTACGTGGACCAGAAGCCCGGCAGCGAGTTCATGCTTTCGCGCCTGATCGGGATGATGCTGGTCGAAGCGATGCGGTCGGTTACGACGGGCACTGCTCCGCCAGGCTTGCTTCGCGGCTTGGGCGATGAGCGGCTTGCCCCCGCCCTGAAGAAGATGCACGCGCAGGTGGCTCATGCCTGGACGGTCGCCGAACTGGCCCAAGCCGCGGCCCTCTCGAGGTCGGCATTCTTTGATCGCTTCACCCGGACGGTGGGCGTCGCACCGATGGAGTACCTGCTGTCCTGGCGAACGGAGATCGCAAAGGTTCTTCTGCGGCGGGAAAGGCTTTCTGTCTCGGAAGTCGCCGAGCGCGTGGGCTATGGCTCCACGAGCACGTTCAGCGTTGCCTTCAGTCGGCACGTCGGCCAATCGCCCAGCCGCTACGCTGCATCCGGGTCCGGGCCAGGCTAGCGGCAATTCACATGGTGGCCGTCATCGTCAAGGCCATGGCTGTAGACGGCGCGGTTTCACTACTGCATGTCCGTCGGCGTGCCCGATCCACTCGTCGGACGTTCCGCTTACACCGGAGCCCGGCAAACACATCCCCACCTGCCTGCTGTCCGCACTGGATGCCTCCGACCTGCTTCGGCAGGCAGCGCCTTCTTGACCACCACTGCATCACGTTGAGCGACCGGGCACATCTGGACGTGCTCGTTCTCGCCATGGGGCAACGCTGCCTAGACGGGGGCGGATCCCGGGCGATGCGGCTGGGGTTCCGCATGGATGTCAGCGGATGCGGCAGGCTGCGCGTTGCCACCAACAGCGGGCGGTAACAGGTCGACGAGGTCATTCTTTGGCGTGTGACGGGGCTTGATGGCGGCAAGCGCGCGTACCGCGGCGTCATGCCCTGCAGCAATGGCCAGCTCCTGCTCATTCTTTGCCGACATCCCGGACACGCTGACAGACGGTGAAATGAGAATATCCGCCTCTGCCATCTCAGCTGCGGCGACCGCGCAGCTTTGCATCCGCATGACTCGCAGCAGCACGGATGGAATCGCGAGGCCGGTGCCTCCCGATCCCGTGCAGTAGATGTCCACGGCAATCACGAGGTCCGCGCCCATCGCGCGCGCAAAGCGCACGGGCACGAGACTCGTGATACCGCCGTCGACCAGGTGGCCGTCCTTGTAGGCAACAGGCACGTTGGGGCCGGGCACGGCTGCGGAGGCCTGCACCGCGGCCCCCGGGTAGCCTTGGTCTATGAGCACAGCCTTGCCGCTGTCCAGGTCAGTTGCCACGGCAGCGAATCGGCGGGGAAACTTCTCGATGGGAACATTCGAGGTCATCGAATTGACCCAGCTGGCGATGTTGTCGTCCCTCATGAGCCCGCTTTTGCTGAATGTGAGGTCTATCAGGGAGGTAATCCTGACACCACGCGCGATGGACTCGATCTCGGCTGCTGACAGCCCGCTCGCGTAGGCTGCACCAACGATCGCCCCTACGGAGGTGCCGACAACAATGTCGGGTTGTATTCCTGCCTCGTCCAGAGCCCGAAGCACCCCCAGGTGCGCGAAGCCGCGCAATCCGCCTCCGCCCAGTACCAGGGCGATGGTGGGCGCGGCCTTCTTCGAGTGCACGGCAGAGGAGCGTGAACTGCGTTGAACGTCCTCGAGCGTCCTGGGCGACAACAGGGAGCGTGGCTCGTCGCTGACGCTCGTGCAGCCCGCGAGTCCGAATGCCGACAGAAGTGTCGCCATGATCGCGCTGCGAGACCTGGCGCTGAAGAATTTCATGCTTGTCTGGTAGAGAGGTGATCAAAGTGCGCGCGCTCGTGCGACGGATGCCACGCGCGCCTCTGGGGACATGTGATCGCCGCACCCCTGTTACTTGGGCTTCGCGTTCGCGAGGGCGACAGCATCCGCGCCTGCTGCGAAATGCAGCCGATCGGACATGTCGTTGGCAGCCTCCCACACCACGTCGGCGACGTCCTGCGAACTCGTCACGGCGCCTGGATTGGCGAAGGCGGCGAAGATCGGCTCAGCGAACGGCATGTAGGCCGCTGGAATGAGGCCTTGCATGCGTGCACCGCCGTTCTCGGTGAAGCGAGTGCCGGGGCCATAGCCCGGCTCAATCAGCTTGATCCGGATGTTGAAGGCCGCGAGCTCGTGAGCCACGGAGCCGGTGAGGCCGTCAATGGCCGTCTTGCTTGCGGTATAGGCCCCGGCAAGCGGGAACGATGCAAGTGTGGTGCTCGAGGTCACATTCACGATCGCGCCGGCCTTGCGCTGTCGAAATTGCGGAATGACCGCTTGCATCATCGCGATGACACCAAACGTGTTGGTCTCGAACAATTCGCGAATTGTTGACAACGGCGTAGCTTCGAGGGCGCCGATGGCGCCGATGCCGGCGTTGTTGACCAGCACATCGATCGGGCCGGCCGACTGGATCGCCGCGGCAACGCTCTCAGGCCTGGTCACGTCGAGGGCAATGATGTGCATGCGGTCCGACTTGGGCAGCAGGTCTGCGCGCGGCGTGCGCATCGTCGCGATGACGTTCCAGCCCTTGTCGTGGAAGTGGAGGGCGGTTTGCAGGCCATAGCCGGACGAGCAGCCGGTGATCAGGACGGATTTCATGGCATTTCCAATTGAGTAGTTGCGTTGGGGCCAACGATACCCAGCGGAATCAGGACTTTCTACATCTAAAGGTCCTGAATGATTCTTCAAAAGTCCGGAAATGGGCTGAAGTGCCCTCACATCAGGCGCATCCAGTTCGTGTCGGGAATCTCCCATAGATCTTCCGAAGAGTGCGTGCACGGGCAGGGGTCGTCAGCGTTCGATGCCGCGCTGCCGGCCGAACTCCCAGTGCACGGCCGATCCGCGCGCGTGCGCTGCGACCTGCTGCCCCAGCCGGTGCTCCAGCGCAGGACGCCAAGGCGCGAGGGTGAATCCCGCGCCATCGTCGAGCACCGCAAAACGACCGGCCGTGAGCTGGACCGAAGCGCGGAAGACGCCCCGTGCGGTGGAACCGTCGTGAAAGTCCCGGTGGGGAAGTTTCAGCTCGCGTTCTATCCGCTCAACTGCGGCTTGCCACTCCCGTTGCGTCAGCGCAGTGGTCAGGTCTCGCGCCAGCACGATGCGCTGACCCTCTCTGGCGGCCAGCCCCACGCGCTCCAGGGCGTCGACGCGCGCCTCAAGTGCGGCACGCACCTGTCCCCCAAAACCTGTGACGGCCAGCGGCGCGCTGCCTTGAAGCAAGGTGTGATCAAGCCAGGTCGGGCCTGGACTTCCGACCTGCTGGGCGAGATCCGAGCGTGCAAGAACCTCGACGTGAGGGGCCGGTGGAGTGGCAGTCGCCGACGTGGCGGCATGTTCCAGGGGCAAGGCCCGATGTGATGCCTCGTCGGTATTGCGTGCCGTTTGCGCTGGCTGTCTTTCCGGATCCGGGCTTGGCCGCACCGAACCGGGCAGGGTCAAGCTGCCGTGGTCGCTGCGGAGCGGGCGCAGAACTGGGGTCGAGCCCGCGGCTGGTGGCATTTGGTGCAGGAGATCTCGGTCTTGTCGGAGAATTTTTGTTGACGGAGGCTGGGCTTCTAGGGGAGCTGCACGGTCCTGCGCTCCCTTCGCTGCAGGAGGGCCTGTTCGCGCCAGATGCGCTGTCACGCGGACGATGCCGTTGATCGGGACCGTGGCGGCATCCACGCCCGGCGGCAGGGTGATGTGGTGAGCTCGCCCGTCAATGCCGTCCACCACTAGGTATCCGGGCGCATGCGAGCCCTTCGCCGCTCGAAGATCGGCCACTCGCCCCACGATGGATTGCTGGGGCGCCGGGTCAGGATCGAGCACGCGACGCTGTGCGCCCAAGGCCTTCTGCATCGTGCGCACGATGTCGTCGCGCTCGCCCATCGCGCGCAGCACCCGTTCCAAATCTCTCGTGAGCTGCCATCGATGGCTGTCGAGTTTTTTGGCCATGCCCATTCCGGCTAGTTGCTCCAGCCGGCGCCGCAGCATCGTGGGACGTCCGCTGCGCGTTGTCGGGTCGAACGCCTCGGTCCACGCTGCAGCATGGGACGAACCTCCCGCAAGCGGGCCGCCGCCGTGTAGCTGAGCCGCCTCACGCTTCGCGGTGTCTGCTGCCAGGTCGACGATCCCGTCGACCGCGTGGGCGAGGAGGGTGCGGTCCAGGGAGGTCAGGCGTGCCTGTTCTGTCTCGCGTTGCAGTGCCTGGCGCATCTCGAGCTCGGTGCGAGGCCCGAGCCAATCGGTGACCACTTCGGCGGCGCGCCCGCGCATGCCTTCGGCCAGATAGTCCGGAGCGATCACGAGGTCCACCTCCTTGCGCCCTTGCCGCACGCGACCGCGCAAGATGATGTGGGTGTGAGGGTTGTCGGTGTCCCAGTGATCCACCGCCACCCACTCGAGCGGGGTCTGCAGGTCCACCTGCATGCGTTGCATCCATTCCCTCGTGAAAGCTCGCAGGTCCTCCACGTCACCGGCATCCTCGACCGAGACGATCAGGCGGAACTGGTGACGGTCATCCTTCGTTCGATCGGCGAAGGCTTCGAGGTCCGCGGCGTCTGTCTCGGGTCCGTACGCCTGGGTCTTCGCGCCGTCGCGTGTCACGCCCTCGCGTTCGATGTACTTCAAGTGCGCGGCAATCGACGGGCCGCTGCCCGTCCCGAGCCGCACCAGATGTGCCTTGACCACGGCGCGCCTGCCATCGGGGCGCGCCGAACGGGGGGCCATCCGGGCTGCGACCTGGCCGCGACCAAAGGTCCATGCGGGCCGTCCACCGGAGATAGTGCTTGCGGATCGTCTCGCGGCGCCTCGGATGCCTGCGGCACCAGGGCTTTTCGCGACGGCGGTGACGACCTGCGAGATGAACCGCTTCGTGCGCGGGCCTCGGTCCGAAGCCGGTGGCGCCGGCCGGATCTGGAAGTTGTCCTCGTTCTGAATACTCATGGCCGCGGCTCCCGGCGCTGCTGCGCACGGCACGGCGACGGCCATGTGCGCATCCCGGGGCGTGCCGTCTTCAAGCAAGGCTGCATGCGGTCCTGCGCCCAGGACGTGCCGGTGCTTTTATCTTGCCCTCTCTCCCATTTTCTCCATACCAGCTGCAGACCTCGACCTTCGTCGTTGTCCCTGCTCGCGGGAAGCGCGCCGCTGCCAAGTCGCGTTTCGCGCGCCGCATGACGCTCAAGGCAAACGGGTCCGGCGTCCGCGTCTCTGCGTGCGAATGTGGGGCGCTGCTGCGCACACAGTCCACAGGGGAGTGCGCGCGCAGGTGGCCGCAACTGCGTGCCGCCCCCGCGGATCTGCGCAGATGCGCAGGCAGGAGCCATCGCGTTCATGCGCGCAATGCCGGCCGCTTTGCTGCCGCTCGGCAGCGAACGCGCGCTCTTGCATGCCGCGCCCGCGGCGCACGCCGTGGCATGACGTCGCCAATACAGGGCGAGCGCACGCGCGATGGCGCCTGGCCCGCACCGGTCACCGCGTGCCATCGTCGCGGCAGCATGCCGCTCCTCGGGTTCGTCATTGAAGGGCAGATTGCTTCTCATCGCGCGCCCCACGTCCACAACGGGCGCGCCTCGCCGAGCACCAGGGATGCATCCACCGGCCCGAAGTACCGGCTGTCAAACGATGTCGCATACGCGTCGCCCAGCAGGAAGATTTCGCCGGCCATCAGGGGGCGGCAGTGGCGCCAGGCGGGCAGCGCACGGCCCTGGCCATCGCGCTCGCGAACAATTGTCTTGCGCACGCCGTCGATGTGCAGTCCGCGCGCATCCGTGCACACCAGCTGCGGCGCTGCAGCGGCCACGCGCTTGAGCACAGGCAGCGTCGCAGGCAGGTAGCCGCGCTGCGCCGCGAGCTGCGCGGCTTCTATCGGAAGGCGCACCAGCACGATGGCGCCGACGCGCGGCGCAGCGGCGCGCTCGGGTGCCTCGATCAGGTACCAGCCCGGCGCGACGCTGGGTGTCGCGTTGTACACGAGCCGGGCCGGGCCGCGGCGCAGGGGCGTGCTGCACAGCGCGATCACGCCGACACTGGCCCATAGCAACCATCCTCGCGCTCTCATCGCAGCGACCTCGTCATGGAGTGGCTACGATGCCGCCCGGCGTGCCGCACGCCGAGCTCGCCGACCGCTTCATGGCCGCGCCTCCCAAGACCGACGACTGGCGAGCACCCGCGCTTCCGCGTGGCTGCGCGATGGCCGCGATCGCGCAGCGTGCGGATGACACTGCTGGGACTGGAAACGCGGACGGCGACAGCAGCGGGGGAGGACGCCGGGGCGAGCCGAAGGCCGGTGTTGCGCCAGATGGCGTCGGCCCTGACCGGCTGTCAGACCAGGGTTGGGTCAGGCGACCTGACCGCCCTGGCAACTCGGAGGGTGAACGATGTGGCTGCATGACTTGCGCTCCAGTCGTTGATCAGGCGCCGGCCTGCCGGCGCCGCCGCCGCCGCGGCGAGGGGAAAGGCGAACGCGCTCCGCGGATTCGATGCGGCGTCTCGCTCGAATGCATAAGCTGTCGCGAGACGCCGTGCTGGCTGCCGCCCGAATGCGCCTGCTTCGGCCTACTCGAGCAATCCATGGCCGCCGCAGGGGACCCGCGATCCGCATCCAGCACAGGCGCAGCGTGGCCGATTGGAATGACGGTCCACCGAGAGCGCCAACCGTTCGCCAGGCACCTCTTCGGCCGCGCAGAGCGAGCTGCAAGTGGCGACAGCGCGCGACCGGGGCGGCGGAATGGCGTGCAGGCGCCCGTGCGATTCAGCGCACGCTCGCGCGCTGGGGGTTGCCCGGGTCCGAGGTCATGCCGAGGATGCGGGTGTCCGCCCAGGCGCGCAGGTCGACCACGGTGTAGACGACGCGTGCGCCGAGCTTGCGGAATCGCGGTCCGCCGCCGTTCACCCGCAACTTCTCCAGGGTGCGCGGCGACAGCCGGAGAAAGGCACCCGCCTCCAGGGTGTTCATGAATGCCGTGTCGGCTGCCAGGGCCGGCGCGGGCGGAGGCTGCGTTGCCGGTCGTGCATTCAAGCTGTACGGATAGCGGTCTTCGATGGCCATGCCTGACTCCTGAGTCGTGGTTGTCGAACATGTCGACTGCACCTGCAGCCGACGGCAGGCCGGCGCCAGCCTGCATTCGCAGCGCGGCGTCGCTTGCCAGGGCGGGAAGAGGGCGATTTTTCGGCGGGCGACGTCGCATCAGCTCGCAATGCATCGAAGCTGGCGTCCGGTTTCTCTCTTGTATTCCCTGCAATTCGCCACCACCACTAGCAAAAAGAGGAGGTGGGCTGGCGCTGGCTGCGTCGGTGCGCTGGCCATTCAGTTGAATGCATGGCGGCGAGATCCTCACCGCTCGATGGCTTTCAGAGGGGCCAGGGATGGCCCCATGGTCCCGGGAAGGCCGCGCGACGGCCCTGCAGGCCCCGGGCGCCCGGAGCCTGCTCGCAGCATCTCCTGCCGCACGTCTACAGCAGCCCTTGCTCGGCCATCGACGTGAGGGTGCCGCCACCGATGATCAGGTGGTCCAGCACCCGGACATCGACCAGCGCGAGCGCGGTGCGCAACGTCTGCGTGAGCATCTCGTCGGCCCTCGAGGGTGTCGTCGAACCGCTGGGGTGGTTGTGCACCAGCAGCAGCGCACTCGCATTGCGTGCCAGTGCCTCCTTGACCACTTCGCGTGGATAGACCGACGTCTGCGTCAGCGTGCCGCGGAACATCTCCACGTAGTCGATCACGCGTTGCTGCGCATCCAGGTGCACCACCGCAAAGACCTCATGCGCCAGCGAACCCAGTCGCATCCCAAGAAACGCCCGCACGTCCGCCGGCGATGTCAGCGCGTCGCCATCGCGCAGCCGTGCACGCAGCAGCCCTTGTGCGGCCTGCAGCACTTCCTCGGGGCTGGCGGGCCGGTACTGGCCGGCGAGCTCTTGCACCAGCAGGGCAGGGCACGTCGTGCATGAAAGAGACGCCAGCGACGAAACGAGATCTTGAGACATGGTGGACTCCGGTGATCGGGCGGGATTGCCCGAGACCGTGAGCAGCACGGCGCAGCGCAGCTGTCAGGGTTCGTCAGACGGTTGAAGGCCGCAAGCGCACAGCGTGCGCGCAGACCTTGACTGCGAGAACGCAGTGCTACGGTGAAGGGAACAGCAAGCCGCCCCACCCCCCGTCGCAACCTTCTCGGCAAGCGCAGCGCGCAGGCCCGCTACCGCGGGCCGCAGGCGTCAGCGATGGAAGCCCGAAGGGGCAGGACACCGCAGGGGGCCTGATGCGCAGCACGCACAGCGCGGCCCGGCCTGGCCGGTCGACGCACGAATGTCTTGGTGCAAACCCGAGTCCGTGTTGACAGGAAAGGACCCGGCGCTGCACACTGTGGACGTTGTGTATACACAGAGAATCCAGAGTATGACGATCAAGACCTCAGGCCTCACGCCCCGTGCCTACAGCCAGTTGCGCGAGGAGATCGTGCAAGGGCTGCTGCAAGAGGGCGAGGCGCTGTACGAGATCCATCTGGCGGAGCGGCTCGGCATGAGCCGCACGCCGATCCGCGAGGCAATGAAATTGCTGACGCGGGATGGCTACCTCGAGGAGCTGCCCTCGCGCGGCTATGCCGTGCCACGCCGTTCGCTGGACGACCTGCGCGAATTCTTCGAGCTGCGTGAAGTGCTGGAGGCGAGCGCCACGCGGTACGCAGCGCTGCGCGCGACCTCGGAGGAGATTGCAGAGCTCGAGCGTCTGTGCCTTCGTTACGAGTGCGAGACCGACGACGCGACCTGGGTGCAGCTGGGACATGACTTCCACAGCGTCCTGATCAAGGCAGCCAAGAATTCGCGGCTCAAGACGATGCTGGATTCGCTCAATGCGCAGATCGTGATTTCGCGGCGCACGGTGGCCATGGCCGACCCGGTGCGCCGGCTGGCGGCGGTACGCGATCACCGCGCCATCTTCGAGGCTGTGAAGGCGCGCGACGAGGTGCGTGCACAGGCGCTGGCCGCGGAGCACGTCAGAAGGTCCTATGAAACCACGCTGCGGGCCCATGTGCCCGCAGCCTTTGCCAACCAGAAGGCGGCCTGAACCGCCCACTCCGAGGCGGTCGTCCCGCGGGGCGCTGCCGTTCCTGATGAGGGCCGCTGGCATGGCGGCCGAAAAATGTAGGAGACAAAAGCATGAAGCGAATTGCCCTCGCTGCGGCCGCCGCATGGGCGTTGTGCATTGCTGCACACGCCGATGAGTACCCCAGCAAGCCCATCAAGATCATCGTTCCCTATCCGGGAGGTCAGGCTTCCGACACGATCACGCGGCTGGTCGGCGAGCGTCTCGGTAAGGCGCTGGGCCAGCCCGTGGTGGTCGACAACCGTCCTGGCGCCGGCGGCAACATCGGCACCGACATCGGTGCCAAATCGGCGCCTGACGGCTACACGCTGACCATCGCTACGGCGGCACTGCCGATCAGCAAGCACGTCTACCGCAAGCTGCCCTTCGATCCGGCCAAGGACTTCGTGCCCGTCACGCTGATGACCATGACGCCGCTGGTGCTGGTCACGCGCACCGGTCTGCCGGTCAAGGATGTCGCGGGCCTGGTCGCGCTGGCGAAGAAGGAGCCGGGCAAGGTCACCTTCGCGTCGTCGGGACTGGGCACCT
>Ga0182008_10000266_pt1 | contig 41078 bp, 55 predicted proteins | sample Sormic07211129_1_FD_120482 | JGI IMG/M metagenome (GOLD analysis project Ga0182008, IMG submission 120482) | Rhizosphere microbial communities from Sorghum bicolor, Mead, Nebraska, USA - 072115-129_1 metaG | ecosystem: Host-associated > Plants > Roots > Rhizosphere | place: USA: Nebraska...
CACCTGATCTTAGACCTGACTTTCCCTTTATCGTCAGTCTCCTCCTCGATCGTAAGCTGAACATCGCGTTCCTCATCGAGGGCACAACCTTGGGGCCCGTTTGCCAAACTTTCGATTTCATCCGTGGCTAGTCCACAAGCAAGCAGGGCATCGATTGTAATTTCCCTTGGTGCTTTTTTTCCTTCCTGGCCTTGCTTTAAACTTCCAAACCACGTCATCTGCTGAGTCTTATGGTCAGAATCCTCAAATCGAAACTGAACCATGACCTGCGGATCACCATTCTTTGTGGTACCGATCCCGTAATCAACAACTCGTCCAATGTACTTTCCTGGCTTCACACTCATATCTACCCCCTTAGTTTGAAAGTCTGCTTCGCAGACGGTTTTGGATCTTCTCTAGTTTCGTTGAGTCCTGGCTAGCCTTCTCGACTGCCTCCATGACTCGGCTCTTGAGTTCAGGATCCTTCACCTGACTCAGAAGTTCTTCGATGTTCTTTTTGATCAATTCAGGATCTTCAGGTTGACCCGCTTCACACGATTTGACGAACTCATCAAAGGAGAGTGGGATCTGAAAGGGGAGCCCAAGACGGTTTTTTGCATCAAAGGAAGGTCGACGCTCGGTGAATAAAACCCGGGCTCCGTCTCCGAAGGCGCGGGTTCTTCCCCCGTCCTTCTTGGTGAATACTTCATAGTTGGCAAACAGAACGGAATCTACAAACTCTCGAAACAATGCTCCAGCCTTCTCATTCAGCTTGAGTTGATATCGATCATAACCAGATTGGGTTTGAGGATCTTGAAACGTCTTAACCTGACTATGGGCAATGAGAATGATATTCATCCCACGGGTTTCTTGTAGCCGGGAAAGCTTCCCGATCATCTCAAGCCAAACCTTGTTAGCTGCTACGTAACCCTTACCGTATCCTCCACCCACCTCTTCGATGTTGGACTTTCCGGCATCGTTGCATACCTGATCCCAGACCAGCGGTTCAATCCAATCCAATGAATCAATGACCAGAGTTTGATACTCGTGTTCGGCTGAGTTCAGTTCCTCAATCGCGTGCATTACTTGTTTGAAATTCGTCGGGCTAGGAAACCTAGCTACGTCTAGGCTTGCTGTTCCCTTCTCAGGACCTAAGAAAATCGCATTCGGGGCATCAGCACCGAAGGTACTCTTTCCGACCCCATCCGGGCCATATACTAACGTTAAGATCGGCTTTTTAAGTCGGCCGCGTTTGACTTGTGATAACAGGTTCATACTCCCCCCGTTTCCTTTCTTCTTTCTAGAACAATCCAAAAACCCCATCTTTTGGACGCTTGTGTACACTCCCAGCTTGACTAGGTGCGTACTCATTAGTTAGTCTTCCGTGAGAAAATATTTATTTAGTTCTCTGTTCCTCTGGGTTCAGAAAACGTTTGAGGCCCAAAGTTCGTTCAATCCTTAACCGGATTTTTGGACGAATTTTTCCGCCTCGTTCTAGTTTGACGAGAGTACCTATCGAGCACTCAGACTTAACCGCGACTTCTGCGGTAGTCATTCCTAGCTCTTCTCGCCTGGCTTTTAGCCGTTCGTCTTTCATATGCTGCACTATGCACGATTTGTGGTCAAAATGCAACGTTAAAATAGCTATAAATTGGTGTCATTCTAGTCATGCATTGGGAGGTCTGAAGTGTCAATAAAAAAGAACTTCAGCAAAAATCTTGAAAAAATACTGCAAAATCGCAAATTTGATTATGGCGAATTCGCGAAGCGCCTGAATATCAATCGAAACACTTTATATAACTATCGAAAAGGCGAAAGAATCGACTTGGATGTCCTCGAAACAATTGCAAAAGCTTTAGAAGTCTCCCCTTTAAACCTTCTATATCCAGGCGAACTTCCTAACCCCATTCGCATAGAACCGACTCCTCTTGAAGCTCTTAAAATTATCGAAAAAGCTCTCAAAGAAAAAACCATACTTCCCTCCGACATCGAAGAAAATATTTCGAAGCTAAACCCGGATGAGCTGAACGCCTTTTGGAGATACTTAAGGTCTACTTTGGATAGCGTCCTTAAATCTCATGAGGACAAATAAGGTTCTTTTGGAAGAGACTCAATTAGTAGGGATAGTTTCATCCCCAATGAATTGTGGAGCTCCAATAAGTAGGCAAGCTCCTTTTTGACTCTTGTCATCCGTTGTTTGCTCCAGTGTTTTTTCCTCTTACTCGTAGGAACAATCCCCCTCAGTTTTTTCATTCGACCGTTTCAACCATAATGAAGCGTTCGCTTCAACCTAAGACTAGGATAAGAAATTTTAGTCAAAGTTAAGAAATCTTAACTTGACGAGGTGTCGTCTAAGAAATCTTAAGGTGACAAGAAGCGCATGACGCAGTAGGTTCCTTTGCATCATGGAAACACCTAAAGACGAAGAATTATTTGAGAAATCTTGGGATCCCACTAAACCGTTGGAGTTTGAGTCTGATCTAGTAAAAGATTTTTGGAAACGTTTTGAGGAGTACCAAAAAAATCTCAAGGACCAAGAAGAAGAACAAGTTTCGTCTAAAGAAGAATCGAAAAAAAAGTACATCCTTCATTGGTAAAAAAGGAATCAATTTCTTTTTCTTGACCAACATCTATTGTCCCGTGTAGTGCTTCCATCAAGGCAAAAGGAGTAAACATAAAAATGAAGAAGTTGTTAGTATTAGTATGCAGTCTGGTTTCCCTGACTGCGTTTGCAGGGCAATCCCTGGTTAAAGGGGAACCACTAATTAAAGGGGTTGATCTACACGGATCAAATCTTTCTACCGAACAAAAGAAAATCGCAAAGGAGCTGAAAGAGGAACTCGAAGCGATTCAAAAGTTGGATCATTCCTCAAAGGAATACAGGGAGCGATTGAATGGTTGGATCGATTGGGCAAATTTTAAAAGAAAAATCATTCTTCAAAAATGCGGCTTAGACCCTGAAAAGTTTTATAACGGTCTTTCAAAAGAAGATCTCGAACATCACAAGCGGCTTTGGAAATCACGAGGCATCACAATGCGGATCGATGACGAAAAGGTCTGCATTAATGCGATGGCTCTAGGTTGTCCAACTGACAAAACCCTGGAGGTTTACAGCAAGGAAGTAGCAGACTGTGGTGATGATGGGTTATGTAAAGCTCAAGCCCAACTCTCCCTGGGTATCTCAAATACAGCTTGCGCTATTGCCGAATGGGGAAGCGTCCACATAGAACAGACTACAAACATTACTAATAATTCATGCGACTGCGGTTGCGGCAAATAACTAGAAGTTAATATCTATATTCGAAGGGCCAGGGCGTCGGGGCTCTGGCTTTTTTTTTGAAATACCTCTGGAAACCGAACTGACAAAACTGCCAAAACCCCCCTGCGTCATTCGGTGAAATTTCACCCAAGGGTCGGTGAAAAATCACCAGTAAGAGTTTCTCTTGACTATGCATGTCATTTTGCAGTAGTATATTCAATGAGTCTAGAATGAGGAGGGAATAAATGACGGACAAGAATACAGTTGAGGTGTCTGTTCTGTTTCCCCGGGAAATGCTTGAAACGCTAAAACGTATTGCAATCGAACGTCATGAATCTGTGAGCGACGTGCTGAAGCGCGCGGTCTCCAATGAGGCGTTTTTTCATGAAGTTCGACAGAATAATGAAAAAGTCCTAATTGAGAAGAATGGAAAGTTTTCGGAAGTTATTTTTAAATGACAGAGTCCCTAAATCTCACAAACATTCCAAATAGAACGCCGGAAATCAAACCATTCGATTCTTCTGAAGCGCGAGAAAATGTTCGTGGATGGCTTGCCAAAGCACTGTTTTATTTACTCCTTCTAATCATTATCGGTTCTTTAATTTCCGTTGCCTGCTGTCATAGCCTGGAGATGAGAGAATGGCTTACTATTGTTTTTGGACCATTGATCACACTTCTTGGAACCGTTACAGGATTCTATTACGGAAAATCCCAGGATTAGATTTCGCCTTGCCTTTCCCCTCATAAAATTAGACCATTTAGCCATGAGAGCCATGGTGGTTCTCTAAATGGGGGAACAGCCTTCCTTCCAACTATTTTGAGAAAAAGCTGAAAGGCCCCTGTCACAAGGGGCTTTTTCTTTTTATGCAAATTGAGACGATTGTTACACACGCAATCACTGCAGTCCTCTCAACGGTCAGCTCCGTTGTCATCTGCTTTCTGACGCTCAGGAACAAGGCTTCGATGTCTCAAGCCGAAGCGAAGAATGTTGATCGCGTGACTCTTAGTAACGAAATGCACACTGAGATTCGCTCCTTGAAAGATGAAATAAATAAGAAGGGGCGCGACATGCAAGCCGAAATCGATTCATGGAGGGAGAAATATAACATCATGTTCATAAAATGCGGCATGCTCGAACTCAAAATGAACGCGATGGAAACTCAACTCAATTTTCTCAAGGATCAGGCTCCCGAAGCACAAACCCGAATCTTTGATAATATTCTTACGGAGCATTATGAACGACCAAAAGAGACCGACCGCACTAGTCTTAGATGACTTCGAAGAAGATCGGTACTTGCTAAAGAGGATTTTAGGAGGGCTTTCCATTAACGTCATTGAAGCATCTGATGTTTACGAAGCCCTTCAAGCGTCAAAAACACTCGTTCCTCATCAAGATGTGTTCTTTATGGATGTGTTGATCAGTCCTAATGAGACAGGACTTTCCATCCTAGCTGGCAAAGAAACGAAGTTTAAATGGCTCAAGGACATCAATATCATCGTCGTCTCAGGCTTGGGGGACATGGCCACCATCATGAAAGCTATGGGGCTCGGTGCGGATGGTTACGTGATTAAACCTTACTCTGAGGGCCTGATCAAAAAGAAGCTGATTGAGATTGGGGTTTTGTGAACTACTAATATTAGTAGATGTTAGTAAAATCTATAGTATTTGAAGTGGAGGCCATGCGCTACTCTGGCTAGGCAAGACGTTTGCAGGCTTCTTCAGTGCCCCGCTACCATCATCGAGGGGTTTACTTGCCATCGTTCCCCATGATTGCGTGTCTCCAGTGGCTTGGTCCGACACGATAGGACTTGTCGGTCGTAATTATTTTAAAGTCCCTGCAAAACCACAGCTTTTTCCACGCCGCTCCACTTCGTAATTTAGTCTACACTAGTTGTTAGGATTTTTCTTTTGCTGAGAACACCATTCAAGAAGAGTCCTCGTATCTGAATCTGAGAAGCACACGTAGTTTGCTGAATCCTCAAACTTTAAGAAGAAGCCCTTTTGATTCGAATCAGAGCACTGAAAACCACCTGACGGTGGATCCGACACACAAGTGCTTACCTTGGGCCCATTCCCCTTACAGTTAATTAGGAAGACGAGAAATGAGAGCGTTAATATTATGAGCGGCCTTTTGCCGCTCTTCAGTAGTTTTTGCATGATTGAGTTTTGTGAAAGCTTCTCCAAGTTCGAGCAAGTAGGCTTTGGGATCGCCTCTGCTCACTTCTTGGAGCCATTTAACAAGTTCCGGGATGAGCGGCAAAAGAGCTGTAAAGACCTCGGGTATCATAATCAACTCGTGAGTGAATCAATGACTTCCCAAGTTCCAAGATTGATTCCTTTAGCAAATGCTATTTTGTCTTCACCAATTTCCCCAGACAACAAAGGAATCTGAGAAAGGATAACGGGGAGATCCTTTGCAGCTTCAGCAATGATCACAGGCAAATCCTCTCCCGGCTGAAAACCATGTCCTGTTTTTGCCGCTTCCTTTACCGCCTTGGCCAAGTGAGCGACTGCTTGCATGATCAGATACCCGGATTGTTCAACCGAAACCGTCACATTTATTTTCGTCATATTTAAACGGTAGAGCTTCCATTGCTTAAGTCAAACTTAGGGAATCTGATAGCCAGAGAATCGGTGGTAGTAGTCTGAGAACTTAGTCCCGTTCGCATCTTCCATATCGATGCCTTGAACAAAATAAGAAAATAATCCGGTCGTGCTTAGAAGGTGGCAACCTGCTATTGCACCCGATAAGTCAATAAAACGATCGCCAATCGTTTTGGGGATTTTCTTTTTTAACATCTGAACGTGTTTGTCGAAGCAACGATCCTGAATCCTAGGGCATGAAAGAAAGATGTCTTTCGACAAGGGGAAGTTAAACTCAAATGCGCTGTGAGAGGATCCAGGCGCCCTTCGTGACGTAACTCCAAGGTCGCAAAGGCGGGCCATCCCGAATTGAAATTTACCGAGGTATCCGAACTTGTTTACGCATTGATAGTTTCCGGAAGACTCCACCATCCCGATCGCATCCTTAAACTCTGCATAGGTTTTCATCTCAAGGACAACGGTATCCTTTAGAATGACTTTTTCAACCAATCGGACAGGGCTTCGGTTACGCAGTCTTTCATTCGCAACTTGTTTGATTTAACTCTGTTTATGAACCGGTTAAGTACTTCAGTTTCAATTTCGAAGGTTTTCTTCGTGTAACGAAAATGGTTGAGATCTACTTGAATCCCGGATTCCCTAAGAACTTCTATGGCTTCCTGAACTGTGATCTTCTTCCCCATATGCCTCTTATCGGACTGTAGTACACTTTTCTATACTTGACTTATACACTATACTATAGTACACTGTATTTAGATACAAGAGGTGGGTTTTATGAAAAGGAATTTTGTTTTAGGTCTTTCTCTTCTACTCCTAACCGCATGTGATGTTGTCGTATCCGGTCCTATTACTCTCACTCAACCCTCGACGACAAGCGATATTACAACTCCGGCATTTCCATCTGCAACCGCGATTAACAACACTGTGGATCCTTCCCCGGCACCTTCCTTAGATCCAACGAAACCGGTAACGTGCATTCATAAAGGTAGGGCTACCCATAACCCGGCTTGGTTAATGTTGTATCAATTTAAATATCTACCCCAAAAGGACGGAACCTATTTAATTTCCGCAGGTGTAACCGAAGAGAATGCTACCTTTCGCGGAGGTTCAGCGGCAGTGAACACCCCAAGTTATATTGGAGTCTCCGATTATTTTCGGTATTGGCTTTATAATCCAAATGGGTTTTCAAACTATCAAGCAACTTCTTATTTTTTCCAGTATTCAACCAATAGCATTTCCATCCGATATGGACTCACCTACGAAGAATCAACTCCCGTGTTTGAATTTGATTTAGCAAAAGATTGCAAACAAGCAGACCTCGAATTTAAACCAGATTCAACGGTTCGCACCAACCCCTAAAATTCACGAACAAATAATTTCGCATGAGATATAGTAGTATTACTAAATGCATGAATAGTATAGGTATAGGTTCCAGCAGCAACGATATCGACTGTACTAATTGAAGAAACAGGAGCGTTAGCGCCCGATTGAGCGGCTACTATCGTTGTGCTTCCTCTTTTAATTAATACGAATGATGTAGTAGATGAGCTGTAGGTAATATACGAGTACGTTGAACTTCCATCAGTTGTTCCGTCATCGATCATCCCAATATACACAGGCCGACCAGAAGTGGTTATGGTTACAGATAAATTTGTGACCGGCTGATATCCGGGCCCAGGTCCAACAAATAACCCACAACTAGAACTAAGACCATAGTTGAGTGCCGTATTATCTAATAGGTAATTAACCGACCCAGCAATTGTTTGAACTAACGATTCACTAACCGCGCTTCTAAATACACATGCTTCCGCTTGAATATACGATTTCACTGATGCTTGGTTGCTCATTATCCAATCTCCTTATAACTAAACCCAGCGGTACCCTTGGCCCTTATCTGCAAACCCCACGAGATCAACCTTGTGCCCGCTGGATGGCGTAAATCCCAACGAGGAGGATACCGTTACGGTAGTACCCACCACTGACCTCACAGTCACCTCACCGGATGTTGTTGCTCCTGTGTAACTCGTGTCATGGACTTTGATAAAGTTTCCCACCTGAACCTTGGCCGCATCCCCGGATGAAACGGTGAATTGAGTATTAGAAATTCCCCCCGTCACCGTCAAGGTTGGACTTAAAAAAGCATGTGCTGATTTGGAATTTGCTTCAAAAACGGCATTGGTACTTGTCGAATAATTAGCAAGATCCACGATATAACCACTTGCGGGTGTAAATCCGAGACCTGTGACGTTCAGCTTGTATTTGTTTGAGGAATCGAAACCAACAAGCACACACTCCCCTTGAACAGTGTAATTTGCGGAATGAACTAGTAACCGATTTCCTATATAACTTTGCCACTTCAAGAACTCTTGCTGAGGGTAAACTGAATTGAAAGAATCCTTGATGACAATCTGAGTGGATGTGGACCCGACATCAAGTAAACTACTCGGGGCGATAGATCCGAAGCGATCAGTAGGAAGAAACCCAGTTCCCGTCATCAAGGTAAGCTTGCCCGACCCCTGTTTGATATCGAGCGCTCTTCCGATCACAGTAAAGGTTTGTGTTCCTAGACCTCTCGTTCCCGTTGTCCAGTTTGGAATCTGAAGGGATCCATCATCACTGAGAATAACTGCGTCGCCACCTTCTACTTGGGAGGCAATTCCATAGGTTGTTTCAACTTCGATCTGTAGTGCGCAATTTTTGTATAGGTTGAGGAGCTGTGCGCTTCTGAGACTAACCAAAGTATTAGCCGATAGGGGGCTAGTCTTAAGGCCCCTCGAAGGTATGGTAAGAAGGCCAGTAAGCTTCACATTCGTGATCGATGTAGAGTCTACAATGTTTTGAATCGTCTGGAAAACCTGAGCATCTGAATAGTCGTACTGAAACTGGATGACGTTAAAGAATTTTCTTTTATTTGTTGATCGGTAAGGTTTGATTGCTCCTGGATTCAAGATGTTGGTTTTATCTAATGTGAGAATCGGGACTCCTCCAAAGGGAGGTTTTGTATAAGCAACTGAGGATCTTCCTTGCCTTGTAACTGCATAGGCTCCGATTGGAAAGTAGATCTCTTGTTCAATAAAATTCTTCCCGTTCTCCTGTCCTGTAATTAAGAATTGAAACGCATTATAAGCTTGGCTAAGGAAATTGTTTTTCAAATAAAGATGTTGGGTAACGTCCACATCTTGCGGCGTCATCTTCAAACCGCAGAGAACCGGGTAGGAATCGTACTGAGACCGAAACGAGAGGGTACTCGTGGTTGATGCCTGCGTTGTAAAACTTCCGGTGGTTAGGATTGCCCGGTTGCTTTGGCTAAAAGCATCGATAAAACCCGTGATCGTCCCTACTTTTGTATTGTTGACGTCCCCTGAGACCGTGACGGTATCCCCGATGACTAAGCCATAGTCTCGAACCGCATCGACATTTTGAGGGAGTAAAACAGCGCCCGAAAAATACCCAACAGAGGCATCTAAGAGATTATTGAAAGATAAACACGCTACGCCTGAAACCCATGGACCATTCCAACCCGAAAGCATCAACTTGAGCGCCATGCTCATGGCATCGTCTTGAATTTGAATACAGAAACTTACACTAGCTCCTGAATTGTGACTTGCTGCTGTAGTACCGCGAGCTCCTCGAGTAACGGTTCCTCCTGGACCAATGGCGGTAGGAGAGATTGAGCCAGAGGTATACGAAATGTATTCGTTATCAATCAATAGGTACGTTGTGATTGCGGAATCAGAGCCGCCGCCTGTATTGGTGATGGGCGTGTATCCAAGATAGGAGGTGATCGGAATCGTTGTGGTGGAGTTATTAATTCCCGCCGTAAGAGTCGTAGTCTGACTCTGAAAGATCGTCTGGTTCTTCTTTAGGCCAGGATCTGAAACTTGAAAGAGGTAAACCCCACCCACATAGGTAATGTCAGAGATGTACCCTCGAAATATCTGGATGTAATCATCCGGGTACGAGGTGTTTAGGTGTCCTAAATAAACGTTCACATTGCGGCCCAAAATCTCGGGAACTACCAAGCCTGGGCTGACAAGGTTGGTAAAATAAGAATCCTTATCAATCATCCCAATCGTGAAAGTCGTGATCGAAGCTTTCCCTTGTTCCGGCTCGATCTTTTGTTGAATCACCATCGAGCTTTGGTCAAGCGCTAGGTAGTCTTTGATTCCGGTGGAGAACCTCCTGAGATTCGTTCCGTAAGTCAGTCCGGCCATGCCGTAGGTAAGCCCTGGGTCCCCGTATCTGATCACCGTATTCAGGGAAGTTTGATTTGAAAAAATATCCGTAATCCCCGCAATGGTAACCACAACAACAATATTTTTATTGTTCGCTTGGTTCCACAAACTATAGTTGGTTGGGATGATCGCCACTTATCCCCCTATTCTGAAAAGGCTAAAAGACGAGTAATTCCCTTGACCATTCAGAGCAACGTTGGAATTTAGGGTAATTGACACCGTATCACCTACAGCGCAATCGATTACAGTTGGAAGTGATACGCCTGGTTGGGCTCCAACTGTACCAGTCCCCCATACCGTTTGCTGAGGTGTTAAATTATCAACCCCGTTTTGTTTTACATTCAAACCGTAATATTGACCGGTACCTAAAGTCTGACCCCCGTTAATTCCATAAGTGGCCATGACCACCCATTTTCCGGCTTTCGGAATCGTAGCAACCCCGGTTGCGGCGTTATACATGTTGACCGGATCGAATCTGACAGTACCATTTACCAGCGTTACATTACCGTTAACCGTGGCAGTAGACGCACCAGTCGCTTTAAATCCTAAAAGAGAATTCAAATTTTCAAACGGTTGAAGAGAAACTTCAGTTGGAGAACCCCATGAGCTACTCGTATTAGTCGCTTTAAACCGCCCAATGAGTCGCACCGGTTTGCCGGTCAAAGCCGATGCTTGATAAATGACCTGGTTGCTATTTGCAGTCGTGCTACTGCTTTGAACCGAACCTTCATCGTAAGGAATTATAGCGGCACCGAGTGTAACCGTCCCTGCATTATCAAACGCATAGATATAAACATAAACTGCGGTTCCACTCGCAGCGCCTAAAGTTGAAGCACCCGCCAAGCTCAAGGATAAAGCCGCGGTCACGGATCTAAGGACATAATCCCCGCTTGCACTTGTTGAATCTCTGAATGCAATTAAAACAGCGCCACTTCCCGACGAAGGATCCGTTGAACCATCATTTTGTTTCAAAGCGATGGTCATGGTTCCACTGCTTGCCGTTACCGATAATCCCAAATTGATCAGTGCGTTTGATTTAACCGTGCCGACCGTCGGACTAGAAGCACTTGGAAATACCCCGGCATCCCAAGTTCCATTTGTAGTTCCAATGCTGACGACTTGGAAGTCCTTTTGAGAAGCGGCGGCAACCGTAGTGCAAATGGTACCGTCTTGATAGTTCACCGTGATTATCCCAGTAGATCGATTCAAGATCTTGAATAGCCGGCCCACTGCCAGAGAAGTAGCATCAGGAAGTTTTACCGTTTGAGTAAGGACTCCCGTGAATTGCTGGGAAGTCGAACTTGTCGAAGTTAGGACAGTTGTCCCTCCCGACGTCACAGTTGTGGTTAACCCGGCTGTAATATATTCTTGGCCCAACCATGCAGCGTTACTTGCAGATTGATTCACCGGCTGCCCATTTACAATCGACATAAGTCTACTCCTCCTCTCAAGAGGTCGGTCTCGTTCTCAACACCAAAAGACCCGTATCGTAATAAAAAGGAAATTCAGGGAGCATTTCCTTTAACTGAAACCCTAACCCGTTTCCGTCATAAGATGTTCTCTCAATCCATCCCTCATAGAACGTCGAAGGAGTCCCATAGTTTGGAGTGAATTCAATTAAGCGTCCCTGAGAAATCCAACTCAGAAGGGGACTCCAAGAATTCGTTGCTTCAGTGAGAGAAATATATTTGAACTGGAATTGAGAGAAATATTGAGTTGAATAAATCACCGTTTCTCTATTGCCAGAGGACGACATGTTCACTTTGCCATTCACCTTAACCAACTGAGAAGTGTCTTGAAAATTGTAACCAATCAATGAAGGCTGGAAAGCTGTTCCCGTCGTTGTGGATCCCGTGTAAGTGGTAGCGCCTGTATAATCAGAAGCATTGAAACCAATCAGTGATGCGCAACTATAGGCCGCGTTTGTGCCGGAGCTAAACAGAAGAGAAAGATAGGCTCCCGACGTGGAAATCGTAATCCTATTTTGAAGGTTTCCTCCGATAGCTCGATTAGCGGTAACGGTATAAGTATTGGTTGTGTCAATGCTTCCCAAGGCCGTTGCAATGCTACTCATCAAAAGAGTCAACGAGTAATATCCTACCGGGAGTGTTGCGGTTAAAGTGGATCCTCCTCCACTGATCTTAAAATCAATATATCGGTTGGCCGTTGTGACGGTATATCCATAGAGGAATAGGCTTTGTTGAGTCAGAGCCATTTAGGTTCCTCCAATCGTGCTAATCGTGTATTGAGTCGCATCTTGATTTTGCCTAATCAGATCAACAAGAGCCATCTTGGTTTGCTCGGTTTCAAAATAGCTTCCTTGCACGTTGATGACCACGGATTGCTTCTGTTGATTTTGTTGATAGTCAGAAAGTGTCGGTGGTTGATCAGTTCGAGTGCCATAGTTTGTGGTCTCGTAGGGTGTATTGCTTCCTCCGGAAGCGGTAGAAGGCATCGTCGTTGCCGAAGATTGAGATTGCGAGCGAAGAAAACCGGCTAAGGCGATAAGTCCCGCACCTGCAGCTGCGGCTGCGAAGTTTCCTTCGAATGCTTGAGCCATCATGACTTCGCCTTCTGCCTGGGCAATATCGGCGATGGCTCCAAACATAAACCCTCTCATCGCCTCCGCTGCGTCTTTACTTCCAGCCCCGACGTCTAATAAAGCTTGAGTAGAGTGTGTCTTGTATGCATCAAAAACCCGTTGTCCCAACTTTCCAAAGTCATTTAATTCTAGTTTGCTTTTCTCAGCACCCGCTTTAAACGCCCTCTGTATACCATCTGAGGCGGAGGTTGCATGTTTAACGTATTGATCAAGAGCCTGTTCTCTAAACTTTTCAATCTCAGCTTCGTCTTGAATGAGCTTGTGCTTTTTAAGCTCACTTAGGGCTTCAATCTTCTGATTTGCCTGTTGTTCTGTGATTCCCTGTCCTGTCGCAGCTTGTGCCCTGATTTGCGCAATTTGTGCGTCGATTGCTGCGACTTCTTGAAGTCTTCTCTTGTTGTAGAGTTCATCCGCCTGTGCGACGGATTGCATCTGTTTGATTTCTTGATTGGTGATTTCGGATTGGATCCTTAGAATCTCTTGGGCAAACTTTGCTTTTTGCTCCCTCTGTTTGTCTAAATCGATCTGGGAAGCTTTTGAGACCTCGGAAGAAGAACCTCCTCCAGGTTCTCCCTTTTCGGCGTTCTTCTTAACCTCTTCAATCTTGCTGAGTTCCGCTTCGTACTCTTTCAGCTGCTGGGTAATTCCTTGAATCCTTGCTTCTGTATCTCCTGGAGCAAAATCCAATCCGTGGAGCTTCTTTTGTTCAAGATCAATGAGCTCGCCCTTAAGCTGCATGACCTTGTCTCTGAGATTTTCAGCGTGAACCTTGGCTTGCTCAGCGCCTTCTCCGAAATGATCAATGAACCAAGACTTCAAGTCCCTTGCCATGGCTCCCAAGCCACTCAATTCAGAGCGAACTAAGGGGCCTGCAATCTTATCAAAGGCTAGGGTTGCAACCTCTCCCACCTCGTGGAGGGTTACTTTTAGCATCGTCCAGAGATTTTGATTTTCCCGGATGTTGGGATTGATCCCGTTAAATGCCGTCTTCCCTGTTTCTAAGACCGCATTCAGGACCGCTTGTTGCCTACCCGCAAGCGTTAGTTGGTCGACAGTTGATCCGATGCTCTTTGCGTGATCCTCGTAAGCCTTCTTTTGATCAATGATAATATTCAGGTGTCTCAGTTGCCTTGTATTTCCTGTGGCAACGGCCTGATTTATGGTTTCAAAAGTTTCTAGGAAATCCTTCCCCGATAATGCGGCGGCCTTCCGGGCTACTTCCAAAAGTTCCGGAAGTTGTTTTACCCCCGTCTGAAGCTGCACCATCGCTTTATTTGCAGCTTGCATGAGATCGGTTTCATCGGCCCAGCCAGCAGATGCTTGGGCAAGGCCTTCTCTTAAAGTCTCCGAGTAAACGCCAGCACTTTCGGAGAGCTTTTCAAACTGGGCTTCAATTGCTTTGATATTTTCGGCATCAAAGACGAGATCCATGGTTTCTTTGATGCCGAAAAGGGCGGTGCCTAAGATGCCAATCACACCGCCAACTTTTAAAATCCCCTCAGTTAAAGCTGTGAGGCTCTCCACTTCGCCGAGAGAGTTGATTGACTCCTTTGCCTTAAGAGCGACCTCGATGAACTCATGGGCATCTAGATCGAGTTTAAACGAGGTATTGCTATCATCAGCCATAGCCCATTGCCCTCCTCTTTGTCGCAAAGAGTTCAAGCATCAAAGGACCTGCCTGATCTGGTGGAGTAATTCGACTGGATAGGCTTGGAACCTGTGGATCCAACTCCCTTTCAAATGATCGGGTGTATCGTTCCTGAACTGTTTTATGCCACTCAGCCCCACCTATGGGGATTGCGTGGATATCACAGAGTTCCGCCATTTCAATATTTCGCATCCGCCTAGCAGTTTTCAGCATCAAAAAGAACTGGGTGGCTAGCATCGATAGAACATAAGAGAGAGTCCACCCGAAGAATCGGCACACCTCAGCTAGCATAGGAGCGACCTCAGTTCGGTAGTGTTCTATGCTCCCCGATTCGGAAGGTTTTTTTTTTCGTAGTCCTGAGTCTGCGTCTGCCCCTTGATACAATCTAGGATGTATTGAAGCAACGCTCCCCTTTGAGGAATGGTCATTGTTTCTACATCCTTCGATGAAATCGTGTCACAGACGGAAGAAAAGACATCCGTGTATGCGTTCACGAACATTTCTTGGGTCAGTGTACTTGGGTCACGAAGCTGATCCAGTTTTGCAATGTTTTGAGTCACCTTGAAAAAGGTCTCAACAGTGATGGGTTTGATCACATGAACCTTCCCTGCCCACTTAAACGTTTGTGGCTCAGAAACCAATGCATCAAGATCAACGATGACCTTCGATGGATCTAGTTTCTGTTGTCTTGCAGGCTTCATCGTGAAAACTCCCACGTGCGTCCCTTCTTTTTCTTAGGCATAGTTTGAAGCCGTTGTTGCGATCGTGAATTGATCACCAAAAACAAACTGGGTGGCTCCTTGGTTAATCGTGAAATTAATCGGTCCCGAGGTGAAATTAACCGTGCTCAGATTCGCTGCAGCAATATGGACCTCACCTAAGGGCCCGCTGAGACTTCCGGAAACATAGAAATCATTTCCGGTTGAAGCGCCCACACACTTGACTGTGATTGTTTCGGTCCTAGTAATTCCGTTTGCGACGGTGACAGCCGTCACGGTTCCGCTTCCGGTTCCTGTGAAGCTTGGAGCAGCCGCAGACGCTGCAACAAGTCCAGTGGAGGGATCTCCTAAGAATAGAAACTGAGGGGGACTTGTTGAGGTATCAGGAAGGATATTCCATTTCACCTTAAGACCCATCTGTTTGCTAGATCCATAGGTGAAATCCGAAACTGCTTCTGCGACTGCTTTATAAAATTTGAGATCTTGTGATTTATCCGAAGATGCCTGCGAAAGAGGGTGAAGAATTAAGGTTTGAGCTTTTGAACTGTCACTCTCACCGATCTTTGAATAGAGATACCCTGCCGTGCTGCTCCCTACGATCGCCATATGAGGAAACGCAGCCGCCCAATTTGCTTTGTTAGCAATTTCGGCAAGCTCTGTTTCAACGCTGATTTCAATCCCGGACACCCGTCGATCAAGAACAGTGTCTCCGTATTGATCTGCTTTGATAGGTGCTTTCTTGTATTGGATATGGACTTTTACTTCACCAAGGGTTCCACCCAAGTCCACGCCATTAAAGAGCACCTGACACGGAGTTAGGTTCATATTACTCGGGGTTACTGTAGCCGTAGTCAGTGGCATGGGCTCAAGCCTCCTCTTTTTTAATAAGCTTCATAATGTTCTACTTCACACGTTAAGACGACTTCTTGTTTAAACGCAGATTCCGTTTTTCCCTCTTTTGCAGAGGAATACATGGGCGAAAACTCAGCACTATCTACCCTCACAATCAATTTGACCGCATTGTCTGCAGAAGTCAAAGTCAGGCGCTCAAGTAGTCCGTGGAGGGCTGCTTGATACCGCCAGGCTTTGATCATGAGGTATTCTTTCATTCGATCTTCAATAACGACACTCACATTAATTTTATCTTTCGAATGAACAAAATTCGCCCCCGCATCCGGACTATAAAAATCCATGCGCTCGCAAATAATGAATACCGCAGGCAGGCGATATCCCTTTGCTCCCGGATAAATAAAATAGCTTTGAGAAGGTGGAGGTTCTGTGGTGACCCTGGGATCATTTCGTTCGGTCCTGATCTGAGAAAGGGCAGAGGCAATATTCGCCTTAATGTAATCCCTGATCATGTAAACCGCGCTTTCTGCAAGTTTACGATGAGTGAAGGTCATCTCCGTTAAGCCCCTCTGATGATATAACGCACGAGGCGCTCTTTCATCTCACGAGTCGTAGTATCCCCAAATACCATCGTCGGTCTAGCAGCTGAAGCGTACTCGGCGTAAGGGATGTAACTTGTGTTTAAACTAATCGTAAGCGACCGATCGGTTGCAAGAACTTGGCTTCCGGCTAGGTCCTCACCCACGGCACTTTTGGCAAGCTTCCCAGTGGCAACCATTGTGACCTTCCCTTGACCTGGGTAATCTGCAAATTTCTTCAATTTAATTTTGGCATACCCGGCAGTCAGGGGATCCCATTTTTCCTCTTCTGATGAATTCTCAGTGTCCCACCTCTTTTTTTGAGCATTGTAATATTGGGGGAGGGTCACTCTCATAAAGAAAGCTCGAATTGATTTTGCTCGGGTAAGCTTCCCGTTCAAATTCTGTTCGATGCCGGATGAAACTTTTCTAAACGATGCACCCATATTTTCACCCTCTCGGTGGGATGTCCCGAATCCGACCCAAGGCAAAGCCATAGAGCGGCGCTTTTGCTTGTCCTTGCCTCGTGTAGTAGTCATTTCGATGTTCGATTGCCATGTCCTTGAACTGTTTCGACATCGATTGAAAGCTATCAATCATCTTGATGTTATCGTCTGGGGAATCCTCAAGAAGGTAAGTCTGATTGGTTCGCATGGACCATCTGAGGTAAAGCTTTTCATAAGCTTCACCGGCGCTGTATCTGAGACACGCAGGAATAAGCCCATCCGGAAGGTTGATATAAGTCGTGCTATATCCCAACCAAAGCGAGGCATTCTGAAGGAATGAATCCAAATCAGAATCTAAAAACCACCGATAGTAATAAGAAGCTTGTAGGATGTCGCCATCGACGGGTGCTGATACTAACGTGAACTCCCCTTCTTGAGGGTTGTCTGAGGCAATCGCATTAGTCGCTAACTGAACATTGTTCTTGTAGACACCTTGAGCTTGCGTGTCTTTGGTGAAATCCGTTACCCGTTTATCCTCGAAAGTTTTGAAGGTAAGGTTGGTTCCGTTTAGATCCCCGAATACTTTCTTCCGATAAGCGTACTTATCCGTTGAATTATCACTGAGTAAGTTCCTCAGTGATGTGATTGCCATTGCGTTTGACGTCCACGGCATTTCGTCAGCTCCTCTTGATCTTTAAACTCATCCACATTGGGCTCTAAGACCACGTAGCAATAGCCCTGTTTTTCAAGATAAGGGCGCTTCCTTTCGCACGTTTTGATGTCCTCGGGTAAAAGGGGTTCATCAATGAGAAGAGGGCCTCCTTGGGCGTTTGGATAGTATTTCTCAACCGTTCTTAACCAGGGTTCATCCGGAAAAGCCGTCTCCGATCCTTGCCACTTCCAATTCATGACGCAGTAGTTGTCGCGAGCCAATCGCTCGGCTCTGCTTTTCAAAAGCTTCAAATGTTCAACACGTTCCAGACGTCTTTCGTGTTTTACTTCCTGAGTTTTTGTTCCCGCCATAAAATCAGATACCCTCGGATGGGTTCTTCGAATCACTTTGGCCGCGATCTGCTGGTTCTTCATCTTCAAATAAATCTCCTAAAAGGTACACCCGGTCAGGTAGTTGAAGCCCGACCGGGTCCCGGCACAACAATTTACGAATTAGACGCTTCCGTCGTTCCCCTGCCAGCAGAAACGAGGATCAATCCAATCCGCATTTCCTCGAGTGCGACCCTTGAACCGGATCACATCCCGATCAAAGCTTTGACCGGAGTTCGCAGCTTCCTGGGTAACTTCGGCAGCCGATCGCATCTGAACGATAAAGAAGGGCTTCGAGGTATCCATCAAGTACCAAGCATGGGAATCGCCGTTCATGGTCCCGTCATTCTTGGCAATGAACCGGCTCATGCACTGATTCTTCAAACCTTGACCGGCTTGTGATTTCAGTGGGTTATTTGCAAACGCTCCGCCTGTGGTCCCAGCTGATTGAGCCCCTGCAGGATAGTACTGCGAGTTAAGCAGGATCGAGATATCAAAGTCATAGCTCGGCCCATAAACAATCGTGTCAACGGAGACGCCCATCTTCAGACCCAGCAAGTTCTTCTGCTGGTTCATTGCGATGATTCCGTTTTGGATGTTTGCCACGCTTGGAACTCCGTATGCTGCAGGCTTATTGAAACCTCCTCCCACGAAAGGAGCCGCCGCAGCAGCGAACGGATAATTCGACTCATTGGATGGCTTCGTTTCAGAGGTAGGAATCGTGAGATCGGCATATTGTGTCCCCGAAACGGAAGCAAGTTTCCCGTAAGCATAACACTCATAGACTAATGCTAAATACTGTCCAATCCATGAGGTTTGACCGGCCATTTGATTGGTCTGATCATCCATCAACAGTTCTTCTTCAACCGCAAACATTTCTCCAAACTTGCGATTAGCCAGTTTGATGTCTAACCCTGCAGCTCGAACTTCGGGATATTTTTCCTGACGACCTACTTCGCGAGGAAACCCAATTCCATGCAAAGGGGCATAGAGTTCGGTGTCCTTCTTGCTTTGGACAACCTGAGCCCATTTCGTGTAGGTCACCGGCACGCTTTGAAACGCGTTGTTCACGTTTGTTTGTACACCAGCACGCAACAACTGAGCCCAAGCAGAAGCGGAATCTGCTTCTCTGAGTTCAGTTTTCTCTCTGACTTTCTTGAAAGAGAAATTGCGCTCTAAACAAGGGAACTTTCCGCCCTCAACGAAATTCTTTCGATCATAGAGATCGATCTGATGTCGACGCAGGAAACTTTCACGAAACCCCTTGAGATCGGGATTTCTCCAAATTGATTTTTCAATGACCTTCAGGTTTTCTTCTTCCGAGTTTCGGAACGCTGGAAGAGTAATCGCTTTTTCATCGCTCATAAAAATGCTCCAATCTTGAATAAAATTTTAGATCGATAGGGTGCCAGCTTGATACGCACAGCCAACTAGGACCAAGCCCTTCTGACCAGCTGCTGCTGACGCTACGGCAGGACCTTGATAGATCCCTGTAGCAACTCGCGCCCCGGTATTACTTGAAGAGCTCACCGTCTGTGCATCGACTGATCCAATCGCATAGACGACGGCACCGGGTTGAAAAGCGTCCCCAGTATTTAACGTCAACTCTGCAATGACCCCATGAACCGGCCCTGGAATATCCCCAATCGCTTGGGCGGCATCAACTGCCGTTCCTTGATAAGGAGACACCAGCTTGCCATTGGAAACTGACACGGGAGCAACCCCCAAGTACGTGGCGTTATTTCCATCCGCAGCCACGGGCTTGATCGTGTGGGTAGAAGTATCTAAATACAGCTGATCCCCCTGGTTAAAGGTAGTCGACGAGCTGATCACATTGAGCGCACTTTCGAAGACGCTCTTTCCAGCGACATTTCGTTTAATATTGTTATAGGCAGTTGTTGCCATGGTTTAAATCCCCCTGAAAATAAATTGTTAATCGATTACACAATCAGAATAAGACCCAGCACCTTCAGTGCTAATGGTCGGCTCTGACTTCTCAAGTGCGAAGGTAAAATCTGTTAGGCCGTCCGACTCACCTCGGGCCTGATAACCTTCGCTGAAAATTTTGAATAAAGAATCAACATCAGTTTTGGACTTCGCGCTGACAACCGATTCTTTGAAAACTTTAGTAACTGATCGAGGAAGCTTGCTCTTTGCACAAGTACTTTCAATGTACTCATCGATGCTCTTCTTTTTGTTTGCTTCTTCCACCTTAGCAAGCCTCCCCTTGAGCCTTAGATTTTCGCCGAGTAGTCTTGCCACAAGTTGAGAATCGTGAGCTGAACCCTGTGAACTTTCTTTTTTAGCTTTTGAAGCATCGTCATCGTCTTTTGCTTCTGCTTCGGCAGCTTCTTTTTCTTTTTGCTGCTTCATATACTTAACGGCGGCACAAGCTGTTTTGACGGCTTCGTCTTCATTCATTCCATCTTTTTTCATCATGCCGAAAGCTTCTTCAGCTTGTTTCATATCGTCATCAGATGATTCATCGCCTAGTTGCTTTTTGAGCTTCTTTTTGATCAAAGCTTTGTCGTCATCCTCTGCACCATCATCACCATCAGCGTCGCCATCATCTGCTTTCGAGGCGCCATCTTCTTTTTCATCCGCTTCTTTCTTATCTTTTGCTTCGGTGGATTCTTCAGACTCTTCTGATTCCTTGAGTTTCTTTTCTTCTGCTTCGATCTTCTTCTTCATAACTTGTTTCTCCATTTCAAGCATTTGTAGAATTTTTCCACCTGCCCCAGCTTCTGTTACAAGATCGCAAGAAACCGCCTCGGTGAATTGCCTAACAGCTCTTACTTCATCAGCTCCTTGAGAGCTTGCCATTGATAGTTTTGCTTGCGCAGCTTCAGGAATCTCATTTTGAGATAGGAACTCATCGAGTTCAAATGTGACGGCGTCGCCGCTTGCGTTTATTGAGAGACCAATAAAATCCTGATTTGGGAACTTGGCCGAGTATTCAAGCGCATGCACAAACTGATCACGTGCCCAATCAAAAGAAGCACCATTGACCAACACAAGGTCTCCAACAAGAAGAGACTGACCTTGAATGCCTTCTTCGACATGACAATTTTCAAAGTGTCCTAGAACATCTCTAACCGAACGTTCGGGCCTCGTTTGTTCTTCAAGTGCATCCGGATGGTCAGCATAAACCTTTTTTCCTTCAAACACAGGAGGAGCTGATTGAATCGCCTCTTTCGTGTAGTAGAAGCAATCCTTCAAATTTCCTAAGCCCTCTTGGATCAAAACAACCTTGAAGCGGTTCTTATCCTTAGGTTTGAATCCATCGGCTGACGTAGTTTCTAAAAACCGAAAGCCCCCACAGAATGAATCCGAAATGCGCACAGATTCTTTCTTGTTAGAGGCCTTCGGCTTCCTAACCGAGGTCGACGGAGGTAAAACACCTTTTCGCAACAGAGGAGCACTACTGCTGCTTGAACCTGCTTCACTTTCGTCCTTTGGCTTTTGCTTTTTCTGTTTATCCTTAGCCATGCCAACTTTCTCTCTTCGAGCGTTCTTTGTCGGGAACAAACTTCACAATCACATCGTACTTTCCTGCACCACACTGAATCAGTTCCGGCTTGTAATCTAACTGCTTAAGTGGAATTCCTTGTGAGCTAGCAACGCGTTCAACTTCTTCTAGTGTCTTGCACCGGTAGCCTTCGATCTCGTAAATGTGCTTCTTAATATCTCTCCTTAAAATCGTACTGCCCCTATCGGCAAAGGCAAGTTTGTCATCTTCACGCCCTAAATATTTCTCGCGATTCCGTTTGAACTCCTCAAAGGTTGGAGCCCCAAACTTGTTCGGATTCTCTAAGACGTCGTCTAGGGTTGTATCGGGAGTCCAGCTCATTCCAAAGTTACTCCAATGCGAAGATTGGCTATTGACCATCATCCCCCTCCTTCGCCTCGGTCTTGTTTTTTGATGTCTCGTCTGTCTTGACTTGTGACCGCTGACGTTGCTTGGGGGGCTTCTTCAGAGGATGTTCCATCTCCTCCAGGCGTAGTAAGCGGCGCAGATAGGCTTGGATCTGTTTCAGTTTCCTGGTCAATCTTGATTCGTTCGTTTTCATATTCATAATCGGTGAACCCCAGTTCTTTCGCTGCAACCGTTGCAGCCCGTTCACGGGATATCCAGCCCGAGAGCTGGGCAAGATTAAGATCTTTGAGTTTCTGTGATCGATCTTGGGTAATAATTTCTGGGAAAGTGACTTCAATCTCGGCATCAAGATCGAGCTTCTTGAAAAGCCTTTTAGCCATTCGCTTCATGACCTGTTCTAAGATGAACTGGAAATGCTCAAACATCTTAGCAACAGGTTCAGTCGCAACGATTGCTGACCCGCGGGTTTGACCTCCCGATAAATGAGTTCCGAAATAGGACACCGGAACCCCGGAGCCTGCAGCGATCATGGACATGCACCACTCAAACGAAGGGGACCCACGCCCAGCGGGGGCTTGATTAGCTAGGTACTCTCTTTTAATTTTATCGGTATGAACGAATTCGGATCCAGCCGGCGGGATGGTTCCCGCGCTCATTTGATCGCTGATGTATTGATCAATATCCCTTTGGGCTCCTTCGATTGTAGTGTCGATACTCCAAGCGGCGTTCTTTTGATCCGAAATAATAGAATAGTTAACCGAGTCCCTTAGGCGTTTGAGATAACCTAAGATCGGATAAAGAATAGTGCGCCCTCGTTTCTCATTTGAGACGCAATTGACTTTGAAGTGTAACATTTCAGACGCTAGGATCTGATTCACAATGAACTTTGAGGTCGGAACAGGATCTCCCCCGTCGGTTCCTGAATAGATTTGAAACTGGGTTGGATAAATCTGCTGGTAATACAACACCCGGGTAATGTCTTCCGGGTAGGTTACAATTTCCCAAACAGTTGATGGATCAACCAAGCGAAACCTAGGCAATATGCCTGCCGGTGCCTTTTGGGTACTGGTAACGTCGTACTGGATCTTGGTTTGGTTGTTGGGAAGCTCCCAAAGCATGATCTCGCCATAGGTGCAAAGTTCAATGATGGCGAAGTTCATCAAGGAATAAAGATCGTTTACCTCTTCAAATGCCCTCCATACCGAAAGGGCCTCGTCCTTATCCTTGCCTGCCGTGTCTGCTCTCCAACCGCGACCTAATGTGAAATCTCGAATAACGTTGATGATTCTTTTTGCTAGTGGGTCATGGTGAAAGGCATGAAACCCCAGCGCGTGCATACGCAGATAGTCATAATAGGGTAGATTCTTATTAAAAGGGCCACCGAGCAGAGGGACGTAATCATCACCGATCAAACCCGAGTTAACTGAAAAATCATCGTCAGTTGCGAATGAATCTGAGAATGATTCTCGAATCGCCTGAATGTGATTCGTCTTTTTGGGTCCCTTCAGTGCTTCGACAATGGCCGTTTTATTCAAAAATCGACGCTTTATCCCCTTGTCAAAGAGGTGAAGAAATCCACCTTCGATTGAAACCTTATCGTTCTTTTCCGCAAAGTGAATCAGCTCGGCTAAGGTATGTGCCTCGTCCAGACAGGTTGCAGATTTAAATTTGAGAGGTTCAGTTTCATGATTGTTGTCTTTAAACGTCCATGAATTAAGAACCGTCTTTGCGTAGGCCTGTTTGTGTTCTTCCCTAGCTTGTTCGTTGTCGATTGCGAAAAGATCTTTCATTTATGCAGCTAGCCTTTCATTCATCCAATCTTCAAAGCTCCCCTGGTACACGGGAACCGCGTCGGGCATATCCATCGTCATCGGAGCTGGAATACATCTACAGTTAATGTGAGCGGGCGGAACAATTGCTTCACAGGCGTCCGAATCGAGGTCTCCATTCTCTAATGCTGACTCAATTTCTGAACTACTCAAGCCGTTGCGAGGAGCACAGCAATCGTCGCAAGTGTTCTTGTCTAAGATCGCAATCCAGGCAAAGTCCTCAATTCCATTCGTGTTGGCAGCATCGACTTGCCCATCCCTTACCCGATAGACAAAATCCTGGGTGATCTCTTGTTCGATCTCCCAGTCATAGAAGCGCACGTTGTCTTCGATTTGATAATCCTGCATGGTGCGCCCAAAGGTTGGAAAGGGGATCTCATCGGCCAGATAATCATGAACGACTTGATTCCAAGCTTCCTCATCGAGGTAGCCCGTGGTCCCAAAGTTTCCGATCGTGAATCTGGATTTTTCATCTGCTTCGGCGTGCTTTAAAACTTTCTTCGGTCTTATGGCTTTCGATGCTTTAGGAAAGATCTTATCGATTCGATCTAGCATCTCAGGAAGTGCTTCTTCCTGAACCATTGATAGGTGAAAGCCATCGAGTAACCTTCCTTTAAGCCTGGCCAATTGCCATTCTATGCGCGAGTGCATCTGACCGCCCCTCGGCGAAGGGTGCGATAGAATTTTATCCACCTTTGTTCCCGTCAAAACATGTTTTTGGGATTTCCCCAAGGCCCGACCCATCGCCTCACTCTCAGCTAAATTAGCCAGGGTGAAGGTCGTTTTTCTGATGTTAAGAACAAGGCTATAGAGTTCCGAAGCAGAGCTATGAAGCAAAGCATCTAAACGGGTTTCAAAAATATGGAGTCTGTTTGCATTTAACCCTTGGGGAATGATCACGAGATCTGAAGCAATCCTCTTTACATCTTGCTTGATCATCTGAAGGCACTTCCCAGAAGCGATCAAATACTTTTGAAGGATCCCCTCCAACGCAAGATCACGATCTCGCGTAAAGATGCGGTATCTGGGCGAGTCCATGAATGAAACGGGCTTCTGTTTCATGAACCTCATTCAACATGAAGAATTTTGTTAACAAAAGGTTAACATTGACTATAGAAGCCTAATTTTCAATGATTCCCCAATGAGTCCACAAGATGACAGAAGAGTCTACGAAATCGCAATTGAAATGCCGGTGGATATTCCAAGAAGAAGCTTACTAGATCAAAGAAGGTATCCACTTTTTGCGTTGCGTGTTCCTGTCGAAACTCACGAGAAACGGTTGAGGCTTGAATCGCTCGGCGTGGATATACCGAATCTCGTTAAACCGTTACTTGATCAAATTTTCGATGAAGCATTAAAACAACTTGAAGAAGGAACAGAATCAAAGGTAAGTTAGCAAGTAACTTTCCATGTTGAATGACGGTTAAAGGTGATTCCCGACCATGAATCACCTTTTTTCATTTCAGTCCATCCCTAAGATTGTCGTAACGATATTCGTAGCACTTCCCAACGTCACAGCCGTGCAACGAGTGCGGTAATAGAGCACAGGAGAATTCGATGTTGTCGATTTCAACACCCCATCCCCGTCTGTATTGGAGTGAGTCAAAAGGGTTGTAAAGTTTACATTGTTCAGCGAACCCTCAAGCACAACCGTCCATGAGGTAGCTGCAGCACCTGTTCCCTTAACCACCATCGAAAAACTCTTCACAGGGGCACTGGAGGCGTTTACGGTTGTTCCTGTGGCTGTTCCGGTATACGTATCAGATCTACTCTGACTGGCTCCTTGTGTCGGTAGCGGGTTTGCTGGTGAAAGATCAGTTGCACTTCCGTTAGCACCGTACATCAATTTCACCTTAGGAATCAGAACCCCATTGATTTCATCGGATGCAACGGGGGCCCCGTATGCGTGAGACATTTGATTTGCCATGTTTAATATTTCCTCTTCGCTTTTATAAGTGTCTTATTGTCCACTGAAACACCCGCAGTGCAATTGCTATTTCGATCCCTGCAAGTACGGGGAAGGCCGCCAAAAGGAGAAGTGAACTTAAGAATCCCTCTAAGAAAGCTTTCATTTGATTGCCCTCAAGAATCCATACTCGTAATATTGGTAACCGGAAAATCCAGGTAACGCAGCTTCACATTGAGTAAACGTGTGGGTTTTCAAGTAGTCGCCCATGAATATTTCATCCCCGGCTGAGAAGCCTACCCCTTCCGCGCTGAAGATGGGTCGGATATCAACATTGGGGTTTCCGGCTCGAAGAGCTGTGACTCGCGAAAGAATGTAACCTGAAGCAAGACTTGGATCTTTCACATAGGCATGAACCAGAATTCGATCCGCATGGTTTGCTAAAATCGAAGCCGCAGCATTGATTGCCATGCCTGGAATCAGATTCAACCAACCAATATAACAGGACGCAACAAGCTTAGACACTCTGATAGCGTCCAAGAGTGCTAGTGCGCTATTGAATACGGCGGTGTTTCCATTGCCCGCGTTCCAAAATTCTAGCTCCGTGACCACACCGTCGAAATGATTCTGATGGCTAGCGTTATAACGCTTAATGAGATCTACATCATTTAGCGTCGATGCAATCGCGTTAACTTCCACGACTCCGTTTGCTTTTAGTTGCTTAATCAGGTTCGAAAGCCTGCTTGATAAACTTTGAGAGGGTAGGATTTTTCCAAGATCATAAATTGAAACAGAATTGAAACCATACTGAAATACGTAACCAATGAACTGGGCTTCTTTGGTAGCGTTTCCCAAAATCCCCTTTGCAATGTTAGGAAGTGTAAAACTTCCAATCTTATCGGTTAAGATACTAACGTAGAGTCCACGGATCATAGGTGTTCATCCTCTTAACCTATTATCCCTCAACAGCTGCAGATGACCAATTCAGGGTTCTCGTTTTTCCTTAGCCAGCTTGTCGTCGGCTTCTAGGGCTTCCATGGCGAGTTCTACAGCTCTAGCCCCAATAAATTGGGCGCCAGCGCTTTTACTTACATAATATTTTGATATCCGAGTTAGCGTTTCCCTCAGCTTCTCAATGCGTTCGAGGAGTTTATGAATTTCTAACCCAACTTTTGCACATCCTTCTGCCATTCCGTCGCGTTCTTTTCGAACTACTTCAAACAACATTGTTTTATGATTGTTTGCTTCTTTTAACTTTTCATTCTCAGCCTTGAGCTGTCCTATTTCTAAATGTACATCTCCCAGTTGTACCCGGGCTTGATCGCGTTCTTTTTTAAACTCTTCGCACGCCTCATGGAGAAGCTGGTAAGCGCTGTTTTTGTCATTCATTGCGCTTTTTAATAGGTCGCGTTCACCTTTAAGAGCTTCGATTTCTTGAAATAAATAAGTGCACGACGCTTCAAATAACTTCTGGTCCTTGAGCTTGTCATTCTCGGCTGCTAAGTGTCGAATTTGCGCTTCCTGTTTAGGTGTTAGTCTTTTCATCAGCGATCCTGGTCATATTATTAAAATTGATCATTTCTTAGGTCATCACTCCTAATTGTGAATTGGGCTATTTTATTCATAAGTACTTTATTCTCAGATTTGAGTTGGTCGCGTTCTTTCAACAAGTCGACAGTATCGCGCAGTGAATTTCCGTAATCATCTCTAAGCGCGTCGATTTCTGCAAGCAGTTCATCAATTTCACCAATAGCGCCACCACAGTGAGAACATCCAAATGATCGTTTTTGTGCCAAATGCCTAATATACATTTCTCGCTCAGGTGTTAGTCTGGTCATTTAAAAATATGCGCCCGTACAGCGCAATCCTTGGCTTCGAGAAGTTTTCTTAGTGCCGTAGTTCTTTCAGGATTTTTCGGTAACATTTTGCAAAGCTCGTGGGCCAGGTCGTGAAATGGCTTGCTGAAGTCTTGCAGGTGTAAGGGCAGGTGATTGTATTCGAAAAACTGTAGTAGGTATTCTTTTTCTTCCATAGGCTGATCAATCTCTTTCTTGGTACAAAAAAAATATTGCATCAATAAATCATTTGGACATCCGAATGCTCTTAATTCATCAAAAGTATAGTGGTCTCTAGTTTCGTTGTGTTTCTCCGGTCGAATCATGTCTTTAATCGCATCCCAATTTGCCTTAATCGCCTCTTTGTGACAGACCCCCAACGCAGTTGGATTGCGGCAATAGGAGCAATCACATTTCGTTTCAATTGGATCTCCGCTGTTGGTCATTTGTCGTTATTTCTCATTTTTTGCGACACGTTTCCTTCATCTGTCGTTTGCGACAACCTTTCCACCTGTTCCCTGAGAATCTTAATCACGCGCTTTTGACTCTCATAGTTATGCATATAGTATTTAAGCTCTACTCGAAGGGCGTCGATTTCTGAAAGAAGTAACTCACAGTCAGAAGCCATTGCAGACGGGAACTTGGCATACGGGTCACTAATTATTCGAAGGTATTTCCGAATCTCCGCTTCCCGTTCTGGAGTTAACCTCGTCACTTTTCCTCCGGTGGAAGTTGGAGCCTTCTAAAAAGATAATTAGCAAAATTTCTAATATTTCCAGCGACAAAAGTTTTGTGGATATCCTGAGGGTCTTCAAACGGAAGAGTTCGGATAAACCATTCAACTGAATCTTGACTTAAGTCCGATTCAATTCTTCCCACTTGACCTTCAAGACGCTCAATTTCAAGAATTAAAGCATTGACTCCATCTTTAATATTTTCTGCCCATACTTTATCTAATTTAGTGGTCATTTTTTTCACTTCCCCTCACAATATCTTCGAGTCGGTTTATTTTTTTAAATAGGATTTTGGTTGATTCATTATGCAGCTTGTGCAGTTTATTGGAGTAGAACATCCAACACGCAATAAGAACATCAATTGTGATCAAACCCCAAACGACGATGGTCACTTCTCCTCCGGAATAGCTTCGAGTTCGTCGGCTAAATCACCGTATTTGCGTTCCCAGGTGTCGCGTTCTGCACGTCTAAGTTGTTCACACGCCATCTTCAACCGCCTAGCCAGCTCCGGGACGTCCTCGCGGGCATGGGCGATGAATTCGGCGTCTTCTTCAGAACAACCAAAATTCGTTCTCGTCGGTACTCTATATAAACGATTCTTTGTTATAACCGGATCATTCAAATGAGGGTGTGCAGCGACACCGTAAGTTGGGAGATCTGAAACTAAAAACCATGGCCCTTCCGTAGCCTTCTCCGCTCTCTCTAAACATTCATCTGCGTAGGTTTTTTTCACTTCTCCTCCGGTATGGTTTTGCTAAGTACAATTTCAAAATCACAGGTCGATAACTGAAATAAATGCCATGCTTCATTTAACTCATTTAAGGCACTTTTCCAGTCAACTTTTATATTTTTGCGACTGCTATTTTTAACTGCCCAAGCCCAAAATGTCCAGATACCGAAAGTATCAAATGACCAATTTATAAATTTATTTAAATACAAAATATATCTCTCACTTCTCCTCCAATCCAAGTTCGACCAGAATCATTTTTGTTATTTCAATGCTTTTTTTAGGAAGATCAGCGTTCATTTCCCTCTTCACCTCCGAATGACTCTCATCCTTCCCACCCCGTGCGAGATGTCCTCTTCTAATCGAATAAGCGCCATTGTCATGGCATCGACTTGATCATCGTGTGAGCCGTTTGGAAAACTCACAACCTCTTCAACTAGATCGTTCACCCAAGGAGCAATGCTAGGGTGTGGGTAGTAAACGTTTCCTGCTTCATACTGGGGAGCAACAGCGTTTGCACGCGAAACTTTATCCCCTTGCGGCTCCCACAAGACAATCCCTGATAGTTCTTTTTTCAAGAGATCTTCTATTGCAGGACCGTTTGCTTTGTTTTCGATTAGCTTGAGTGTGGCTGCAGGCCATTTCGCAGATAAACTTTTCAATGCTTGAATCGTTTCTGTGATCCCCATCCGATCGCGGATCTGATCAAGGTGGTATTTCTCGGAACCTCTTCTTCCCCAAGTTTGAAGGACCACGAAATCAGAATCGGCTTTCTTTGTAAACGTCGCATCTAAAGTGATGATCGTCCGTTCAAACCCTGATGCGTGCATGTAGAATTTCAACCACTGACGTTTGATGATGTTTCCCTCTTCCAGTGTCGGGCGTTGCTGGTAGAGGGAATTAAACATCTTTGAACCAACAGCAAGTTTGATCTTGTGGAGGTCTTCTGCTTTGTATCTCTCAGGGCACAAGGCTTCTCCTATTTTGCGCTCTAAGGGGTCTCCTTCTTCAGCAAGAGCGGGAAGCCTTATCTCCTCCCAAGGGTCCTCGTGCTCGCTCAATAGATAGCCCGCCAAATCGTTTTGATGCCACCTAGTCATTAACAAGATGATCGAAGCGTTCGGTTCTGCTCTCGTGTAAAGAGTCGAATTAAACCAATCAATCGTCTTGCGCTGATAGACATCCGATACGGCTTGCTCCCAGTTTTTGACCGGATCATCGATGATTAGGAGGTTTCCACCGCGTCCTGTGATGGGCCCCCCAATCCCAGCTGTAACCATCCCGCCACCTTCAGGTGTGTTCCATCGATTCGCAGCTTTTGAATCCTCAGTCAGTTTGATCTGAAGCTTGTCTGAATTCTCAGTAATTAGGTTTCTTACTTGCCTACCCCATTGAGACGCAAAATCCGCTTCATAGGATGACAAGATAATATTATCAGCTGGAGCAAGCGTGAGATCCCAAACGGGAAGCCACTTCGATATGAGCCAGCTCTTTCCGTGTCTTGGTGGAATCGAAATCACAAGCCTAGCGTTTCCACGTGAAATGCTTTGAGCCAGTTTGCGCCCTAACATTTGAATATGCTTGTAGCGTTTGAACCGACCTTTCGAGAGATCTTCAGCTAGCCTATCAGGTGTGAGAGTGTGTAGCGTTCTAACAACGCCATCAACGCTTGCCAGCGATTTCATCCATTCGATCCGCTAGTTTTTCAAGAAGAGAAAATGATTCAGGATTCGCGATCAACTCTCTTGTGATTTTAGATGACACGTTTAAATCAGCTTTGACGTCATGCGTTTGAGCTGATTTTTGTTGAATCTTATCGCTCCACTTAAATAGATTCTTTGTGAGCCAAACGTAGAAACCTAGGTTCACTTTCACCGGGCGACCCTGAGCATCGCGGGCTTTATTCAACATGGCGGCCACACCAAGATCGATCCACCAGGCCTTGCAGTCTCCTTTCCCTTTTTTTACGGCGGAACCGAATTCAGAATATTTCTTGATCCATCGATTGATTGTTTGTCGTTGAACACCAAAGTCACGAGCGATTTGTGTTTTGTGCTTCCCCTGAGCCGACAGACGAATAAATTCTTCTGGGTGAAAGTTTTTATTGTATGTGGGTTTTTTTCCAACCTTAGCCATAACCTTGTTCCGTTATTCTTCGCACTCGATTAGGACTCTTCCCTCTTTTGATGTTCCAATGATCTCACAATCCGTATAGACGGGATTAGTAGCGCAAGAGATCAACAGAGCTCCTCCCATTGTGATGATTAGAAATTTACTCATCTACTTTCTCCTTTTGTTTCTTCGCAGCATCCAATGAATCCATCATCCCAGAAGCTGTTACCTGCTGGATGAACCCGCGATTTTCTAGAATCTGAATGAGCGCACGCATGGTCGTTGTTAAGGTTTCAATCTGAGCCACGATCTTATTTAAGTTTGGTTTCCTTTGAGTCATCCTTCCATCCTCGCGTTTGCAATAGCCACATAGTCAGCTTCTTTTTCTATTCCGATGAATCTGAATCCCAGTTTTTTAGCAGCAACACCTGTTGATCCGCTTCCAGCGAATGGATCTAAGACTAGTCCACCAGGAGGAGTGATCAGACGGATGAGGTATTGCATGAGTTTGGTACTTTTGACCGTTGGATGGACGTTGCCTTCACCTTTGTCAGATCGGGAAGCTTTAGCCACATAAAAGAAGCGGGAGGCTCCGCCTGAGTCTCCGTAATTCATTAAAGCTTTGGATCTATCAGGGCTTCCAGTAGCGATATGGCCTGTCGTTTTTCTTGGAGTGCCACCTATAGTGACTTTGCCTAACCCTTGTTTGATCCCACTCTGCTCATCCAGCATTGCGACGCTACAGCCAGGGGTGCACTCCCAAGCTGCTACGGTTTCCGTGCCGTCTCCGTTACCGTGAGATAGCTCATGACTGCCGATACCAAACATAGATTTATCAGGAGTTGTATTCCCGGAGCACTTACCGCTTCCATTCAGCTTCACCTTCTTAGTCCCCACCTCCACGCAATCGGGATTGTGGGATAGGACTAGGTTGGCGGGGAAGCGGCCTTGGGGATGGGATTCAGCGCTACGCTCAATGTCCATTCCCCCGCCATGTATTTTACTTCCGCCTGTTCTTTCATAAGAATATTTATCGGTAGTCCCAATGCGACTTTGATCAATATTCAACCCACCCACACCCCACTTCAGCACATTCGCGGCAACGGTCTTCTCGCTCAGCGGCTTGCGGATTAACCACCAGAATTCCGCGCTCGGCTTAAGCGCAGTTCCCCAGCCTTGCCATTGTTTGGCTTCGGGGGTTGCTGCTCCTCTTTTAAATTCCGGTCGCATCGGTGTTGGCCAGCTGGCATCATGGTCTAACTGTCGTTCCCTATAAGCTGGATTTTTCCCAATAATTTCCCCTTCCACTCCTGCCGCCTTATCAATCGCCTTGCTGATATCCAGTGACTTAGGAAACCCACTCCCAAACAAATGTGTGACGACATCCCTTATCTCAAACCCAGCCTCCTCACAAGCCGTCGCAGTCCAGTGAGACGTGCGAGGAATTGCCCATACCAACCCATGAGCACCGGGCTTCAACACGCGTAAACACTCCCTCATGACTTCACTCATCCAGGAGATCCATTGCTTAGATCCGCCCTTGTCTGAGTCCCAGGATTTATTCATAAACGAAATTCCAGCTGGCGGATCCGTGATCAAGGAATCAACCGAATCAGATTCCATCTCTCGAAGCTGTTCTAGACAGTCTGCGTGGAGGATTAAAGACGTGCTCATTTATCCGCTCGCCTCCTGCTCACCCCGCGTATTCACGCCGTCCCTGGCCGCGGGATTTAAGAGCTGCGCTTTCTTACCTGTGAACTTCTCCCACCTGGCTATTATGACATCTACGTAGTGCGGATCTATCTCCATCATGAAACATCTGCGGTTGGTTTTTTCGCAGGCGATGAGAGTGGAGCCTGAGCCGCCGAAAGGTTCAAACAAAAGAGCCCTTGGCGGTGCCCATGACTCAATGACATCCTCAACTAAACCTAAAAGCTTAGGGCAAGGGTGATCTCCAACGTCTGATTGCTGCTTTACTGCGTATTCAAATAGGTCTGTATTCCTTTTTTGATTAACTCCATAACAAAGGAGAATTTCAAAAACGTTTAGATGTGCAATTGAAGCAGGACTCATCGCGTTTTTCTTCACCCAACAAGCCATCTTAAAATCGGCAAAACTAAACCATAGACCAACGTTGTTGTTTCCAGGTGTCAGCACTATTGGACAATTCATAGTAGAGAGCGTCTGCCAAATTTCACGCATGAAATCAGCGTACTTTTCTCCACCTTTATCCTGATGTGAGCTATATTTAAATCCAACACCATACGGCGGATCAGTAAACACCATGTCCGCCTTCTCGCCATTCATCAGAAGTTCAACATCAGTGATAGAAGTAGAATCCCCACACATAAGGCGATGATTACCCAAAACATATAAATCTCCGGGCCTCGATATCGATTCCACGGAAACATTTGGAACCTCATCCTCATCACATTGCGCCTCAAACTTCTCGGCAGGCTCTAGTACAAAATCCTCAATGCCCAACAGGTCAATGTCCAAATCAGGGCCAAGGTTAGCAATATCGGAATTAATCCCAGAAAGATCCAACTCAGCCCAAGCGCCAATAGCGTTATCTGAAACACCGAACATGTACTCGGATTCATCGGATTCGAAATCTTGGTAAATGACTGGTACATCTTTCATCCCTAGTTTTTTGGCGGCTAATAACCTGCCGTGCCCGGCGGCAATATAACCGGATTGATTTGAAACAATAATTGGCACTCGAAAACCTTGAAATTCAATCAATCTGCAAAGCCTATCTATTTGCTCTTGACCGTGGTGGTTACGATTGCGGGGGTTGTTTTTTAGTTTATTTACATTAACCCAAACGATGTCTTTCAAGGTGTCTCCTCACAGTGTTAAGCGATAGTTCTAAAATTTCTCCAATTTGTTGTTGAGTAAATCCAGATTTCCACAATCGAATCATTATCCTGACGTCTTTTTCTGAAGCTTTTGCATTCGGAGAATTGAATCCTGAAATTCCAAACTTAACCCCAAGCTCATCTCTCGCATGAATTATGTTCTCACGCTGAGTAACCCATTCTAAGTTTGAAACTCGGTTATCCCTTTTGACGCCATTTTTATGATTCACTTTCGGCTTATTATTTGGATTGGGAATCCATGCCTCAGCAATAATTCTATGAGCTAAATAACTAGACCGCTTAACTGATAATTCTAAGTACCCATCTTTTCTGTTTCTTAAACTAAAGCACTTTCTGGGTTTCCCTGTTTTCGCGCTATATATTTCGCCCTCACGATGACACCATACTCCTAAACTTGGGTGCTTTTTGAAGTCTGGATTAAATTTAAATTCCTCTTCTTTTATGTAATTCACTATCCGGTTCATTGATGTTTTCCTCTGGATGTTTCTCTTCGATAATCTGCTTGTCTGAGTTATTCGCTTCACGGTCCGATGTCCCGATAATCGCGACGACTATGAAGAACAGGAATATAATTAGTAACCAAAGATCTGCACTCATATATATTTATTCAAATCAAAATGTTCCTATCTCAGCCTCTTCAGATGTGTCGTACGTAGCAAATCGTTTCTTGCACGTGTTACACAGTCTTATAAATGGACCTCTTGCTAGAAATTGTTCATCGCAACAGAGACAGAGCCTCAACTTGACTCGAACCTTCCGACCTCGACTCTTGAGTGGACGTTTCCGCTTCTCCTTGTGTCGGGTCTTCTTCCTAGCCACACGAAAAATTGAATCACAAGGTTTCTGTTAACAAAATTGTAAACAATATTTTAAATGGCATACTTTCAAGGAGCCGTGCTTCCGAGATAGAAACCGATACAGAAACCAGCAAGGAGAAGTAACAAAATAACCGCCCAACGTTCACTTGTGTTCATTTGAGTTTTCTCCATTTCGATATGCCCGAATTTTCAATTCTACGGTACCGCCATTGAATGATCGCTTCTTACTATTCACTCTACTAGTTCAATTAAACCTTGCCGTCTTGCTTTTGAAAATTCGGTATATCCTGGCGCGGCCCAGGAATGATTGTTTCAATGAGTCGCATTTTCCATTCGTAACCTGCCCAAATTTCTAAACGTCCAGGGCCGTAGAATTTCCACAACTTTTTGATTAATCGCCACCTCTGATCCTCGAAGCCCTTGTATTCAATCCACAAGGGCTCATTACGCTTGATGTCCCAACATTTGAAATCCGTTTTGTGCGTAATCCCTGCCGTCAACTTCGTTGTGACCTGGCATTCAAGATCCCAGATAGCTCCCTCTTTCTCCATATGCTTCAACATCTCGTAGCAATCTCTTTCGCCTTTAGAGTGGAAGGATCGCCCATCGCTGGAGCGAGACCTGACAGCGTTGTATTTGTTTCTCATGCGTTTAGATAAGCCTCGATCATTTTGACCCTTTGTCGGTCATTAAGCGATGGCTCAGTTATTAACGCTTCTACAACTAAACGAGATACCGATGGAGTAGCTGTTCCATTAATTCGGTTTTTTCGAGTGTAGTAAAAATTGGCTGCCGAAGAGAGTTTCCAGGGCTTCCCTCGGGCTGTTAGAAGTCCTTGAGAATTAAGATATTTCGCAATGTCCTCAAGGGTTTTACCATTCATCTTGATAAAAATATCGATCACTGCTTGTTCATGTTCTTTAGAATATTTGATCATTTCATCTCTCCTCTGCACTGACCACAAATTAAAACGACATTCAGATCATCTCCTTCGACTGGGACGATTCTGAGATCTTTTGCCCGCTTCTCACACTTCACGCAGGTTTTGTGTTTCCTGCTGTAATACTGATTAATCTTGCTCTCTCCCATGTGAAAGCCATCTGCGGCATCAAGCTGGGCGGGTTGAATTCCTAACTGCTTAAACTGCTCAATCAGAGAGAGGCATTGGTTTGCAAATCTCTGAATCCCAAGCTCAAGGAGACTTGAATCTTTGAGAAGAAGAATTTTTTCCATGTCATCATGGGCCTTTTGCCATGGGTCAGGATTCTGGGCGGAGTAGTGAGCCACTGTCCCAGGTACATATGCCTTTTTGATTTGTTCTAGGGCTTCTGAGAATTTCATTATCGCATCTCCAGGTAGCGGCCTTGCATGAATCCAAACCAGATAGGTTTGCCGACGTAGGTACCGCGCTTCCTAATTTTCCGAAACACAAGCTCACGATCCGTGGATTGGTACCTGCCCGATTCGATATCTTTGCTCTTAGGACGATTGAACAGGCAGACGTTGGCCGCTTCTTGGACAGCAGTGGAGCTGCCTTTGATGTCAAACTCACTCTCAACCCTGCCGTCCAAGGTCTTCCTAGGATGAACGACTAGGATGATATGCATCGGAAGCTTCTTAGCCAGGATCACAAACTCATGAATCGCGTTATCCATCTCGGCCTTCTCAAGCTGGGAGGAGACCACTTTGAGAAAGAAATTGAGATTATCCAAGATCGCAACCTTGCAGCCATACTCCTGCCACATGTATTTCAGGGTGTTGATCATCTCTTCGATCTCAACGCGGTTGTCATGGGTGGAGATCAAGATTGTTTTCTCAAATAGAGACTGGTTCTTTTCAGTTAGTTTTTTGATCTCATGATCAGCGAAGGAGTCGCCGGTGTTGAGATCCCTTTTCTCCAAAGCGGAGACCACCCGGACCACGAAATCCACGTTCCCAGTTTCGACCGGGGCAACGAAGTGGTTTACGTCCATCCCTGCCAGCTGGGCCGAGAGATTTGCCAAAAACTGGGTCTTACCGGCACCTGTCGGAGCGCAGAGCAGGGTTAACTCGTTAGGTCTTAGTCCTCCCACGAATTCAGTAAATCTAGGCCACCAAGGGAGAGGTACCCCTCTCGGAGGAGTGATTAGGTCCTTCGTCGCCATAGGCCATACTTCGGCGATAGTTCGGAAATTCAGCATAGGACCTCCCCCTCTACCTCGTGGAATTGACGCACCCTGGGTTGGTTCTGGGCTCCAAGATTGACGAAGGTCTCGAAGATGTCCGACTTGAAGAGTCTGAGGATACTGACGTGCTTGCTAGGATCGTAGGTAGGAGATCCTTCCTCGTATCTGGCACCGAGGAGGGCTAGCTTAGTCTTCTCGCATCCATTCCGGATGATGAGACTGGCTATGCTTGATTCGTCGAATCTAGGGTCTTTCTGGATTTTGTGGTGAGAGAGAGTTTTTCCCCATTCCTCGATGCATTGCTTTATTTCTTCTGGTAAGATCCTCGGAGTCTCTCTCTCTTCTTTTTTCTTATATTCTTCTTTCTTATATTCTTTACTAAAGTGCAGTTCGTGTGCAGCTTGCGTGCAGTTTTCGTGCAGTTCGCGTTCAGTGTTTTCGTCTTGAGCCTGGTAAACGCCCCACTGTAGCACCGAGACGAGCGTTCCCCGTGTGCAGCTTTCGACAGAAATTCGTCCGGTCTCTTCCAGGTACTTTAACCACCGTTTTATTGTGTTCTTTGAGCACCCCCACTTGTTCGCAAGCTCCCCTAAACCCATGACGACGGTGCCCGGTAGGATCTCTCTTTGCTTACCTTTCCAGAGAATCTTAGTCGGCTTCCATATGGCTGACAGGAGGAGCCAATTCCAAATCCCCCATAACCAAACGTTGTCTGGCAGGTCTTCGTCCAGGGAATCTCTCCATGCTTTGACCCAGCCTTTTGTAAATCTCTTTGTCACTGATTCTTATCCCCCAATCTTCGAATTAGCCCGACCCTCTGAGAGAGTGGTCCTGACCGTAGCGATCGATCAGGACTTAGCTTAGATTGAGGGTCAATTTTAGCTATTGAGTGAGTGTGGAGAAGGCAAATTGATTTTGCAAATTTGGGCCGGGAAAATGGATATTCTTGATATTGAGTTTGATTGATTAATGCCTAGTTTTAGATGCGAAGTGTAATTTTCGACTAATGTTGACTTTATGTTGACTTTTTAAATGAAGATTTCAAAAACACGCGAAAACACGAGCTTTTTTTCGCCCTTAGCACGACTCAAAATCGTGTATCCTTACGGGTGTCCGAGTTCGACTCTCGGAGGAGCCACCATTAAAAACCTCAAAAAAACCCTGAAAAATCGCATAAAATCAAAGGCTTAGCCTAATGCAGGCAGTCGAAATAAATATTTTCAAACTGGGTTCTGTACGCTGAGTTTGATTGATTTTGATCATTTTTTGCCAAAATTGTTGACTTGGATGTTGACTCGATAACGCAATTTTTCTAATAAAAAACCCGCTTCTGGGAGGCTCCAAAAGCGGGTTTATTGATTAGTCAGATATTGAAGGATTCGTTTTAATCGACTGTTTGAATCAATTTTAGATGGGACCTTTTCTTAGTCAAACCAACTAGAGTTCCGATGTTGTCCAATCGTTCGGGAACTTCGTGATCATAGATGCGAGTGGTCGCATCGTCGCTATGATTGTAGAGTTCGCGCAGGTCGCTTCTATGGGCACCTGCTTCTTTCCATAATCCCGACGTCGTGTGCCTCAATCCATGAGGAGTAAGGAGCGGGAAGTTATGCTTGGCACAAAGGGCCTTTAGAGCCTTCTGGATGGTATGGTACGATGCCATCTCACCTGGTTGCTGACACCGTTGGACTACCCAGTCCGTTGGCCTCGCTAAGGGTGATAGCTTCCTTTGCAAGTACTCAGCAAGGTCAGAAGCAATCGGAATAGGGGTTTCAGCTCGTTTATTTTTGACGGGAGAGATCTTCTTTCCTTTACGATTCCACTGTCTACGCAAAGTTAACTTCCTAGTTACCAAATCAAGATCTCCATGTTGCAACCCAATCAACTCGCAGACTCGAAGGCCGGTACCAACCATGATCCAAATGGAGGGTCCCAACCAATGATCAGAAACTGTTTCTAAAAACTGGCGAGCTAAATCTGGCCCAAGATACGTTGGAACCTTCTTTTGTACAGTAGGTTTGAATTTCTTTATCACTGGATTGAAATCTCTAACTTCAGAGATATCGACTGCATATTCAAAAATCGAGTGAAGCAGAATATAGATATGCCGAACCATTCCTGGAGCCAAGCCTTTTACTTCCCTGAGTTCCGCAAGAAGTTTAGCAATATCCCTTTTTTGAATTTCCACCAAGACTGCTTTGCCAAGATAGGGTTCAATATGGTTCTTGAACATTCTATCCTGTTCTGAACGCCAGCCCTCATTTACCTTTGGTCGGCCCTGAATTTTCCAGGTTTGGTGGTAATACTCTGACAGAGTTACCCCTCGAAATTCAGTTTGAATCGCTGTTTGCCCCTTTGCCTTTTGAGCGAGCAAAGATCCTTCATAAACTTTTGCATCTTCTTTTCTGCTGAATTGCTTTGACGGATACCATCCGCCTTGTGGATCTCGTACTTGAACAATATAAGCAAACCCGGACTTTAACTTTCTTCTAGTAACAGCCATCTAAAAAACCCTCAAATTTCATTACTACTGAATCCGTTCGCTAAACGGTTCTTTCATTACTCCACTGCTCTAAGTCCTTAATCAAAAACATCGGTTTCCTGCCGTGATATCTGACTGGGAAATTCATTGACTTTTGCTTATGAATCCATGAATACACAGTGGATTTTTTCACCTTGAGAAACAAAGCTGCTTCATCAGTATTCAGATAAGGACTCACCACATGTAATTCAATCTTTTTCTTCTTTCCCTTTGCCTTCTTCTTTTCTTCTGTCATCACTCCCCCTCGATGTTGTTTTTATTATTCGCTACTGAAACATGATCTTCATCCACCACACGAAACAGATCATCCCAACACATATGACGGTTGCTTCAGGCCAGCTCAATTGTTCTCTTCCTTAAAACTATTGCTGTTTCTCTCTTCTTCTCTTCTACGACACCCTCGACACATTCGAGGTTCTTCACAATCCCTCCAACAGGGCACCGACGACGCATCCATGCAGTCGGTGCAGAGGCAGTAGGATTGTTCATTTAGTTTCTTTCGACTAAAGATGCTAATGACGTTCATTACTCAACCGCTTCTTTGATCCTGACATCAAGATAGGTCGAAGCTTTCTTTCGGTAAGGTTCTAGATCCAACCCCTTCAACACTGGAATCTTAGAATAGTCGATTGATCCCTTCCTGGTGATCGGCATTACCTGAACGCCATTGCATCGAATCCGAGCACCATTTGCTGCGGTTGCAATCTGTTTTTTGACTGCCTGGAAGGCCTCCTCAATGGTAGCCAGTTGAGAATAAAGTAACCGGTATCGTCCGCATAATGCTTCAAACGTAGGATCCTTAATTGTTTTGAAGTCACGTGGACCCAACTCAGGAGGCGTGTCCTTCTGGATCAGCTCCCAGAAAGCGAACTCCTCCTTCATCAGTTTCTCTTGGAACTCAGAATCAGGAGTAACGGGAACAATGACACCCTTCTCACCATCAAAGGAAAAGTAGTCCACCTGCTTAGCTCCAGTTACCAAGAGCTGGTGTTGAAGCTGAGCCATGTACACTTCAGGAACTTGGCCTTCCATGGCTGTTTGATGGTCTTCTTTTCCCGGACATTTGATCTCAAGGATCCGTCCTGCTTCCGCGTTGTATCCATCCAAAGAGGCCCTCAAGAATGAATGTTCAGGATGAATTACAAGAGTGGGTTTCATATCGAGATCACAGAGGAGCTCGTAATGAGCCCGCGCCTTGGGTTCTAACCGATTACCTCGCTCCATTGCCCAGTTGGTAACCTGTTCTGGAGCCCTTCCCGTTTTCAGTTCCCAAAGCTGATAGCGGGTCATCCACTTGGACAACCCAAGTATTGCGGGAGCATCGGAGCTTCCGATTCCCTGCTTTCTCCATTCCAACCAATTATTTGATCCTTGTTCCATACTTCCCCCTAATTAAAACGGTAAATCATCATGAGGTGCAGTATCAGTTGGTGGTTTATGTGTGTTCGTGATTCCTGTTTGTTGACGTCTGAACTTGACATCACCTTTGAGATTTAATGCTCCTAACTTAATCCGAGCATCCTGAAACGATAGTTTATCGCGGAAAGCAGCGCCTCCAGGAATGTTGATCCACCTGATCTTAGACCTGACTTTCCCTTTATCGTCAGTCTCCTCCTCGATCGTAAGCTGAACATCGCGTTCCTCATCGAGGGCACAACCTTGGGGCCCGTTTGCCAAACTTTCGATTTCATCC
>Ga0182008_10000267_pt1 | contig 41024 bp, 35 predicted proteins | sample Sormic07211129_1_FD_120482 | JGI IMG/M metagenome (GOLD analysis project Ga0182008, IMG submission 120482) | Rhizosphere microbial communities from Sorghum bicolor, Mead, Nebraska, USA - 072115-129_1 metaG | ecosystem: Host-associated > Plants > Roots > Rhizosphere | place: USA: Nebraska...
ATATTTAGGTGCCTATATCGGTGGTGTCCACCTCTTCCCATTCCGAACAGAGAAGTTAAGCCCACCAGAGCCGATGGTACTGCGGTAACACGTGGGAGAGTAGGTCGGTGCCAAATCTTAAAGAAAGCTTGTAGTTAACACTACAGGCTTTTCTTGTTTACAGACCTTTTTCGGGAAACTTAATTAGAAAATTATAAAAGAGTTTAATTGGGTTGGATCAGGGTAACCTGCTGCTCGTCTATATGGAGCTGGCCGGGGGTACCCAGGATGATGGCATGGTTGTCTGCGATATGTCCTACAGGAAACTGAAAACATACCGGGTAGTTATATTCTTCGACGACTTTCAAAATAATTTCTTCCGGGCTTTGACCAAAAGGAACTTTCTCTTCATCCATCTCATTAAATGCACCCACGATAAGGCCTTTTAGCTGGCTTAATTTGCCACTTCTCTTTAGCATGCGCATCATCCGGTCTATGGAGGCTTCGCGCTCTCCTACGTCTTCTATGAACAGAATTTTATCCGTGTAGTCCATTTCTGATAAAGAACCTTGTACCATAACCAATAAGGTCAGGTTGCCTCCAATGAGGAGACCTTCTACTGTTCCAGGACGGTTAAGCGGATGATTCTTGCTGTGGTAGGTAAGTGACTCGCCAAAAAGGGCTTTTCTTAAAGATTCCAGGGATGCCGGTGTGGCGTCGTCAAAAGTATAGGGCATTTGAGCATGAATGCTCTGAGTATTTAATTTTCCGAATAGATGGGATAGGAGTACAGTAATGTCGCTAAAGCCAACCAGCCATTTGGGGTTTTCCAGGAAAAGGCTGAAGTCGAGGTTGTCAATGATTCGGATCACACCATATCCACCTCTTGAAGCGATAATGGCTTTCACGCTGCTGTCGTCTAGAAATCTTTGCAGATCTTTTGTTCTTAATTCGTCGCTGCCGGCAAACTGGTGATCTGCCGCATAAACACTTTCTCCAAGTACAACTTCAAGGCCCCATTGCTTAAATAGGCTGATCGCAAAATCAATATCTTTGGGCAAAAATTTGGCGGGTGAAACGATTGCAATTTTGTCTCCCTTTTTTAGGTATGCCGGCTGTTTAATCATCTGTAAAACTCTTATCTTTGCCAAAATAATAAAAATAGTTTTGGATAACAGTAAAATTAAGAGATATACCGTTACGGCGGCATTACCCTATACCAACGGACCTGTGCATATAGGCCATTTGGCTGGTGTTTACTTGCCTGCAGATACTTATGTGCGTTATTTGCGCTCCAATAAGAGAGATGTTCGCTTTATTTGCGGTTCGGATGAGAATGGGGTGCCGATCACGCTGAAGGCGAAAAAAGAAGGTGTTACCCCTCAGGTTGTTGTAGACAAATATCATAAGATCATCGGTGATTCTTTTAAAGAATTTGGTGTTTCTTTTGATATCTATCACCGTACTTCTTCTTTGATGCACCACCAGACTGCTTCTGATTTTTTTGAGAACCTCTATAATAAAGGTGTTTTTACGGAAGAAATTACGGAGCAGTATTATGATGAAAAGGCCCAGACTTTCCTGGCCGATCGTTATATCACAGGAACCTGTCCAAAATGCGGTAATGAGAATGCTTATGGGGATCAGTGTGAAAATTGCGGCAGTACTTTAAACGCGACTGACCTGATCAATCCTAAGTCTACCTTATCCGGAGAGCCGCCTGTTCGCAAGGAGACAAAGAACTGGTTTTTGCCCCTGGATAAATATGAGGAGCAGTTAAGAACGTATATTGAAGGGCATAAAGAATGGCGTCCGAATGTATATGGACAATGCCAGAGCTGGCTTAATGCTGGCTTACAGCCAAGAGCTATGACACGTGACCTGGACTGGGGTGTAAAAGTTCCGGTGAAGGACGCAGAGGGCAAAGTATTATATGTATGGTTTGATGCACCTATCGGTTATATTTCAGCAACGAAAGAGTTGTTTGAATATGCTCGCTTAGATGTGTGGAATCCTAAAGCAGAAGAATATTATATCAATCAGCATACGCTTCAGAAAGGCGACTGGGAAGATTACTGGAAGGATGAAGATACAAAACTGGTTCACTTTATAGGAAAAGACAATATCGTGTTTCACTGTATTATCTTCCCGGCAATGTTAATGGCTCATGGTGGATATACACTGGCAGACAATGTACCGGCGAATGAATTCCTGAATCTGGAAGGACAGAAGATCTCTACTTCCAAGAATTGGGCTGTATGGCTGAATGAGTACCTGGAGGAGTTTAAAGACAAGCAGGACGTACTTCGTTATGTTTTAACGGCAACAGCACCGGAGACGAAAGATAATGACTTTACCTGGAAAGATTTTCAGGCGAGGAACAACAACGAGCTGGTAGCGATACTTGGGAACTTTGTGAACCGGGTTGTGGTATTGACCCATAAATATTTTAACGGTAAGGTTCCGATGTTAATGGAGGTTAAACCGGAGGACCAGGAGGTGATTGATGAACTGGCGGCTTACCCGGCTAAGATCAGTGCTTCTATAGAAAACTACAGGTTTAGAGAGGCGCTGAGCGAAGTGATGAATGTGGCCCGTTTAGGGAATAAGTATTTAGCGGATACGGAGCCATGGAAAGTCATCAAGACGGATGAAGATCGTGTACGTACGATCCTGAACATCAGTTTGCAGATTGTGGCGAGCATAGAGGTGTTAATAGAGCCTTTCCTGCCATTTACTGCAGACCGGTTGATGAAGATGTTGAACTATGGTGGTCACTTATGGGAAGATGCCGGAAAAATGCATTTACTGCACAGAGGCCATGAGTTGGGAGAGCCTCAGTTGTTGTTTGAGAAGATTGAAGATGAGACTGTACAGGCACAGATTGATAAACTGAACAGAAGTAAAGCTGAAAACTCTTTGGCGAATACGGTGGCTGCTCCGGCAAAAGAAAATATTCAGTTTGAAGATTTTTCTGCAATGGACATCAGGGTGGCTACAATTGTGGCTGCTGAGAAAGTAGAGAAAACGAAGAAGCTGTTGAAACTGACCCTGGATACAGGACTGGACCAGCGGACTGTGGTATCTGGTATTGCGGAGTTTTTTAAGCCGGAAGAGATTATCGGACAGCAGGTGAGTGTATTGGTCAATCTTGCGCCAAGAGAAATCAAGGGGATTTTATCGCAGGGTATGATCCTGATGTCTGAGAATTCAGATGGAACATTGACTTTTGTTGCGCCAACGCAAAATCACAGTAATGGCAGTGTAATCAGGTAAACTAAAATTGTTGTTAAACAAAAAGTTTTATTGCTATATTTGCGCCCGTTACTAAATGGTTTCGTAGTTCAACGGATAGAATAGAAGTTTCCTAAACTTTAGATATGGGTTCGATTCCCGTCGAGACCACTGAAATGAAAGCTAATTGACTTTGATAAGTTAGTTAGCTTTTTTATTTTGTTTCAGGGAAGGATTCGGGGGAAAGTTTTTGGCGTTTTATTCACCTAATGAAGATTCAGTGTGTTTTAAAATGACTCTTCTCAGCCGATCCTGATGTTCATCGCCCCAAAGACCAATGGAACTGATCAAAGGGATGAGTGTTTTGCCAAAGTCGGTGAGGCTATATTCAACTTTCGGGGGTAACACCGGATAAATCTTCTTAGTAACCAATTCATGATCTTCCAGCTCCTTTAATTGCACATTCAGTACCCGTCTGGTCACGTCCGGAATCTTTCGCTGAAGTTCACTTGGCCGCAAGTTACCTATATGGATGAACCAAAGAATTCGGATTTTCCATTTGCCATACAGCACTTCACCTACCAGGTCAAGTCCACAATTGAGTGTCGGAGTAATCTTTTTTATGTACATAAATACGAATATACATTAAACCCAATAAGGGATCAATACGGATAATTTTATCCCTATTTGATTCGTAAGCCCGTAATTGTTTGCCATCCGAGTACTATCGAGATTTGTACTACAAACAAAAAAGATATGAAACAGCAATTCAACTACAGCAACGAATTATCCGGAAAGATAGCCTTAGTAACAGGGGGCACAAAGGGTGCGGGAAAAGCAATCGCAGAACGCTTAAACGCCGCTGGTGCAACAGTAATTATTACGGCAAGGAACAAATCCGAACAGCCAGATGCAGGCCTTTATTTTATTCCTGCTGACCTGAGTAAGGCAGAAGATGCGCAAAAAGTAATCAGCGAAGTCCTGTCAACCTATGGCAAGCTGGATATCTTGGTAAACAACCTTGGAGCTTCATCAACACCTGCCGGTGGTTTTTCAGCGTTAAATGATGAGGATTGGATATCAACCCTTCAAGCTAATTTACTTGCTCCTGTTAGGCTTGACAGAGGGTTTTTACCGCAAATGATCGATCGGAAAAGTGGAGTTATTATCCACATCGCTTCCATACAGGGCAAATTGCCGCTGTACGATTCCACTTTGCCCTACGCAGCTTCGAAAGCAGGATTAATTAATTACAGTAAAAGTTTATCTAATGAAGTTACGCCAAAAGGTGTCCGCGTACTAACTGTTTCGCCAGGATGGATAAATACTACAGCATCGATAGCCTGGTTGGGCGAGATTGCAAGAAATGCAAATAGTACTGTAGAAGAAGCGCAGCAAAGTGTCATGGATGCATTGGGTGGAATACCTTACGGCAGGCCCGCCGAGCCGGAAGAAGTAGCCGAATTGATTGGCTTTTTAGTTTCTCCAAGGGCTAATTACTTAACAGGAACAAATTTCGTCATTGACGGCGGAACGGTGCCGACTATTTAAAAACTTAATCATATCTCATGGAATTACCAAAAGTAATAGAGCGCTTCGTTGAGACGCAGAACAATTACGACAGCAAGGCTTACACAGAATGTTTCACTGAATCCGCCATCGTACATGACGAAGGCAAGGTACATACTGGCAAGGAGGAAATTCGCCAGTGGATCGAACATGCAAATGAGGCGTATCAATCTTTAATGGAACCACTCAAGTACGAGGAGTCCGGATCAAATGTGGTACTGACTGCAAGGGTGTCTGGCAGGTTTCCCGGAAGCCCAATAATGCTTCAGTTTCATTTGGGAATAATGAACGATCTCATCGATTCTTTAAAAGTGACCGGATAAGGCTTCGGCTCTAACACAACACTTACTGTCTCTTTTAGTATGCTTCTGGCGTGATATAAATCTTATATTACACCAGAAGCCATTTTTTAATTTTGATTTCCTCATTCTTTCCCATCATGACGGCGGGTCTATTTAAGATATCTTTAATTTGATTACGGACGTCAAAGATGATAAAAGTAAAATAAAAAAAAGCCTTGGTAGAAAATCTGGTGAGATTATAGGGGTAAATAATAGGGAAACTTATTTGATCAGAAATGATCGGATTTGAATAAGCATGAACCAATTTAAACCATAAAGAACAGCGTTCTTTCTTCCGTCGAGACCACTGGAAAAAAGAGAGCATGATTGTTCTCTTTTTTTGTTTGTATCTATTTCGTTATCAGTCTATTGGAGAGTAATGTAATAATTAATCCGGTTTTAATTTGTTAATGATCTCTAATCAATATAAGAAATTCAGCTCAATATCTAAGTGTTTTACCTGATTTTAATCCCCGTTAGGCGCGTTTGTTGGTGCAGATATTTAAGCATTTCTCTCTTTAAGACCACTTAGATGGAGGAATGAGGAGATTTAGTCTTTTTCAGTGCATCTCGTAATGATGGGCATTTGGTCTTTACTATAGTTTAAAGCATTTCATTTTAAACTGTTCAACTAACCCTACAGGGATACCCACATCTAATTTAACAAAAATTAATTATGCTGATCGCGATTACAATTGGTTTATAAACTATATTTACCTTATACAGAGTTTTATATGAAATCAGATCTTGAAGAACTTATTGAGGCCTATGAAATAGAGAAAGTGGAACTTGAAAAGCAGATTTCCGAGTATGTCGGGGAAGGAGATTATATTTATGCTCATTATCATAACAAAGCCTTAAGAAAGATTAATAGACGACTTGATGTGCTTAAAGGTTTACATAATCCATTTTATAGGGATATTATGGAAGAAGAAAGAAGAACCAGCAATCTAAGAAATTTAATGGCCAAAACAGGCTATATAGATTATAGTGGTTTTATTGAGAAAGAGATAGATAAAAGCGAAAGCAAAATCCAGGAGCTACAGCGGTCTACCTTCAGCCCGCTTTATGATAGCCAGGAGATCGATGACGCATTATTCGATCTGGAAAAAGGAGTAATTAAAGGCTTTAAATTAAACTTTAAATCTCCTAATATATTTGCCAGATTCACATTAGGGGATCACATTATTGAAATTAAAATACTTTATGATGCAAGTCCTGACAATTATTATCTGGATATATTTGAGGATGGGAGACAACTTAGAGCTTTGGGATTCAAACTAACAGAAGGGCAATGGATCTATCATTATCATTTTGATCAGTTTAAAGATGCTTTGGAAATTAAAATCATACTTGCTCGCCTAATCTATGATGTGTTCCATTACGACAGTAGATATGACTCAGCAAAAATAGTGTACGATTAGCCATTCATCGTGTCAATTACAACGCTAAGACAGATACTTTTACCGAGGATGAAGCTAAGATCATTGGCAAAGCGATTTCAAAAATGGCGTTCTTTCTACCGTTGTTAACTCTTAACAGGATATCATGGTTGTTCTAATCAGCTCTCGCAAAGTTTATCCGTTACAATGTTTTAAGTGCTTCTTTTAGCGATTCTTTATGCTGACGAGATACTGGTAATTTCGTTAAATCATTCATTAGTAACGTACCCCCATCTTCTTTTAGTAGGCTTTTTACATATTGAATATTAGCAAGATGAGATTGATGTGTACGCACGAAGCCATGAGGTTGCAAAAGCTCGGCAAATTCTTTCAGCGTTTTACAAACTAAAATCTGATCTCCCGTTACTGTATAGAAAGTGGTATAACTATCTGATGCTTGGCATCGAATTAGCTCATCTACCCGCACATAGCGGGTCTCTTTAAAGGTTGGTAAAGCTATTTTAGGAGGATCTTTATGGCTAAGCTTTACATATTCAATCAAATTGTCTAGTTTATGGTCTCGCTCTTTAGCCAATAATCTTTTCTTGGCCTTTTCAATTGCAATTTTAAGTTCGTCAATGTTTACTGGTTTAAGCAGGTAGTCCAGTGCTGAAAACTTTATGGCTTGTACGCCATATTGATCATAAGCGGTAATAAATATGACTTCGAACTCGGGATTAGTAAAGGCTTTTAATACTTCGAAGCCAGATTTTTTAGGCATTTGAACATCCAGAAAAACAACCTTTGGTTTGAATTTTTGAATGGCTGTTATGCCATCATCAGCACTAAGCGCTGTAGCAACTACATTGATTTCACCACAATGTGCCTGCAAAATCGAAATCAAATTTTGTATGTTATTTGGCTCGTCATCTATGATTACACAGCTTATTTCCATGATACTAAATTACATTATCAAAGCCAATTTTTTAATCTCACTTGTATGGTTACACCAGATGTGGTATTGTTTACATTTAATTCGATTTTTTGTTCGTTGTAAATCTCATTAAGTAGTCTGATTCTTTCACGACTTAGTTTTAATCCAACGCCATTTGACTCTGTTGTAGCGGTTTCGTCAAAACCTTGACCATTGTCACTTACGCTTAACAATAAATCGCTTGCTTCTTTGTCTATACCTACTTTAATTTCTCCCCCTGTTTTCATTGCACTAACACCATGTTTTGCTGCATTTTCAACAAAAGGCTGTAAAAGCATGCTTGGGATCTGCATATTGGCCAAGTTGATTTCTGGATTAAAGTTAATGGAATAGTCAAATCCGAACCGCAACTTTTCCATCTCCAAATAATTGGTTAAGAGTTCAACTTCATCTTCAAGGCTAATTAATTCTTGCCCTGTTGCTTTAAGCACCTGTCGGGTTAACTGTGCAAATTTTGTAAGGTAATGATTTGCTCCTTTGTTATCGTTTTGATTGACCAGGTTTTGAATAGACGTAAGTGCATTAAACATAAAGTGTGGATTGAGCTGCGCACGTAAGCCGTTTAATTGTAAGTTTGCCATTTTTTTTTGCTGTCCTATCTTTCTCAATTTTCTCCTATTATATACGTAATAGATAGAGAAGAGTAAAATCAATAAAAGGACATAAGGTATAAGCTGTTTCAAACTATAAGCTGCTAGCGCTGTTTTTGTTTGCGTCACCTCAAAAGAGAACTTTGTGGAGTGTTTTGGATCACGAGTTCCTGTGGGATAAATAATTATTTCTTTCTTGCCTGGGTAAAGATATTGACTTGTCATAGAAAATATATCGTGTATTTCTTTATAGGCAATCATACCTGTATCTTTAAGTCCATCCTCGCGTGTGGTAACCAAACAGATATCAAAAGGAACTACGTTGTTATTTTTAAAAGAAAGATTGATTTGATCTACCGAATCTAAAGGAAACCGAAAATCTAATGGAAGCCCTGTCTTTTGGTCAAATTTATTGGCATACCCACGATTGGACTCAACCACTTTTAAGTTTAAAAACGTTGACGGTTTGCTTCTCAGGTTAAATAGTATGTCATTAATTTTTGGCTTATTGGCTGTTCCCCAGGTAATGATCATTCCGTCCCTTAAATTATAGTTCTTGATGTTCTTCACCTCTATCATCAGCTGCTTCCTTCTCTCCTTAAATTCACCGAAAAATGCATAGGGCTCTTTTGCACCATGTTTTTGCTGGAGTTGCGGGATTTTCCAATCGCTAATTAGGATGCTATCATTTTCTACTATCCTATAACGGTAATCCTTAACATTCTCAGCATTTATCCCCATGGCGAGCAGTTCAATATCAGTATCGTCTGGAACCAAACGGCCAGAATATTTTTTTGAAAGTGTAGCTATCCTATATGACGGAAAATCAGTGGTATCAGACTTGTATCGTATTCCAAGCAACAAGGGTTCTTTAGGGGTGAAGCGAGCCGAATGGTCACCAGGATGGGCTTTTATCCATGCTTCCAAATTTGGCGGATTATTCATTTCCTTGTCCAGAATATCAAAAATACGCGTATTCATCACACCTTGGGTAACCTCTGTTGTAATTTTGGTAACGGGATTATAGCTATATCCATCGAAGTAGATATAAGCCCCCATTTTATTCATGGTACTGGTGTGGTAAGCACCGTTACTAGTGTTTTTTTGAGCAAAGCCAGCTTGCGCAGTCGAAAGGAACAATAAAAGAGTAAATAGATTTTTTTTCATTTCATTATAAAGTTAATTTAATTAATAACTAAAAGTCCTTACAATAGCCGTCAGTATCAACCGCTATCAAGTATCTGGTACGAATGATCTAGAATTAAACATCAAATAAAATAATCTTTAGAAAACACAAAAAACTCCTAAATGGAGAAGCTATAAAATACTGAACACAAAAAAGATCATCAGCAGATAACCGGAGGCTTAGGCATAACTGGTGTTATTGAGTATATACTGAGGAATCACTGTCGCTCGGTTCGCAAACAAATGTTTTTTGAGATCGCGTGAATTTATTTTTTAACGAGACGAGCTTTTCTCTCGAGATGAGACGCTGTCTTTATGTAACTTGTCTGATATTGATCTGTTTATATGTTTTTACAATTCAAGTTTGTATCTTAGATAGTGGCTCTTTAATGGGGTATGTTTTGAGAAAATACTTTGTAAACTATGATTTTCAATAATTATGCAATCAAAACTGTTTAAACGCAATTTGAGCCAGCTATATCTTACGCTTGTTCCTGTTTTTACTATTATTCTTGGTCTTGGTATCGGCTATGTCAGTTATAAGATCTATCTACCGATTTGGCTTATCAATGTTGTTTTAATGATGATAGCTTCGTGGATTCTTGGAGCTCACGTGATCAAAACAGCTGATCAGGAAAAGAAACACCTGGCTGCCTGCGGGTTATTCTTCATCGTGCCCACCATGCTTTCTTCTATGTTTGCCGGTTTAGGTGCACCTCCCTATGAAAGTCCTAAAATGTGGGTTGCATCTGCCAATGAACAGCTCATACGATATTATTTCCTCCTGGCAATGGGGGTGCTTATTGCTTTTGGATATGCCCTATTAAAGGAAAAGCTAAAAAAGACACCGGGTAATTTTTACGCCTTGTTTGGTTTTATCGCTATCCAGATTGCCATTCCGGTTTATTTGATCGATATGTCATTTTGGGGATTTTATTTAACTAAACTGTACCGGGTCATGGTGGCATCGTTAATAGAAAAAGCTCCAGAATGGATTTTGCCACTGCGCAATCAGTTTTTCTATATTAATATGATGGTAGCTGCTCTTGTTTATTTAGCAACAGCAGCGTTTGCGATGGCATTGAAAAAAGCAGGTTGGTTTAAGCCGGTTGCTTGTCATATTTACATCTTAATAAGCCTGATGTTTTTTTTGTTTGATGTGTTGCCGCCTACCTTGCCGGAGCCGTTCGCTACTTTAAACTTTGTCGTATCCATTCCTGCGGTTCCTTTCATGCTTCCTTATTTCATTGGCATTAATTTGTTGCGGAAGGTTGGAAATAGTTCGTCTGTGTAATTGAGGCGTACCAGATGTTGGTTAGTTTCGAGAACATTTTATCAATTTTTAATGAACTGTCGTTTCTTTAGGGGCGTATCAGCCAGTCTACCGGCCGCCTCAATGAAACCGGTTCAGGATAATCCTTCACATAGCCCGTTCGTAATAGAAACTGTACCGGGTCATTTATACCTATTGATGCGTTAAGACCTTGATGAATTGATGGTTCTTCCAGTATTTGGGTCATCGGATGTATGGCGATGTTTTTATCTCTTACTTTTAGGAACAGCCTTTGCATCCGCCTCCCGGTTTCAATCAGGTTGGTTACAGAGGCATCTTTACTTGTAATCAGAAACCAGCCTGCGGAGGAAGCTACCTGTTTCTCTACCTGGTCAATATTCTGATTTCTAAAGCTTTTACCCATCACATTGGATTTTCCATAAAAGTTTCGGACTACCCAGCCGGAAATGCCCTCAATTTCCATACTTCCGGGGGTAAGGCCGTCCCGGTATTTCTCAGCATCCTTGTTGGAAAACCTGATCCAGTCAGCCAGTTCTTTTTGCGCTGCATTACGGTAGGACTGAACTTTATTGGCTTCGATGGTTTGTTCATTGAGATAACGATATGCTTTCGCCGTGCAGGGAATGAAGTGAATGAGATCGGGTTCATTATCAACTAGTAGTCTTATATCTTCCGTTTTCAATGCTCCGGATAGTAAATTTGATCTTACTGTCCGGCGTTGTACAATATTGTTGGTATTATACCTGAACTGATCGCCCGACCGGATCATTTTTACTTCCATTACTTTTTCATCCTGATTAGTATTGGCAATTAAACTAAACTGACACACATAGCCCAGATTATTGGCGGCATACTCTAAATTTTGAATAAATGCACCAATTGACAATATAGTTTCCCGTTGGCTTGGATCAACAGCCGGCAACCATTTACTTTTATCGTTGCAAATAACCCAATGCAAAGGTTCAATATACTTAATCAGCCAAGGTTGTGTATTATGACCGCTCGGGGCCAGAGAAGCCAGATAGATTATCTCCCGTTCCTCTGGCAGTAATTGTAAGATTGTTTTAATATCTGGATGCAGATCGGCCCGGACAAGATTACTCTTTTCACTCAGTGCGTAAAACGTTGCACCCGCCATGACAACCGATCCTGCGGTTAGCGCTAAAAACTTTCTCCTGTTCATACCTGTTCAGTAAAAGGGTAAAGTTGGTTATTTTAAGGCGTGCTTACCATGATGCCCATCACTAATAAGCGTGAGTTTGATTATTTGTCGCAAATGAGATCAAACAATGGAACATTAACGCAGGTATTCGAGTTTTATCTGGAGATGTTCCGCTTTACAGAGATAATCAGTGTCACGATCGTTGTGGTAATCCCTTGCCCGAAGTGAGCAAGGGATTAAAATTGATAGCTACCATATCCTGTCCGGATGGAAAAATAAACGCGAGCGTTCCAGTTCATAAGCACCTGTTGCAATGAAGTAAGACAGGACTAAACCTTTTTCTCCGGCAAGTGGCAGGCCCATTCCAAAAACGGACAATTTGCTCATGCTTTCGGTATCTTGAAAAGCCCATTGATCTTTAGTCCCGGCTTTGGTTATATATATACTGGCATCTCTAAGGTCATTTTTATTGTCGAAATTTGTAGCTGCCATGTAATGAACAAATATCCAGGTTTTGGGCAGCACCTGTTTTGCCAGGTATTCGCGGTACTCTTCTCCGGTGCTTTGGTTCTTCCGATAAAGAAAAATATCTACAGGATCATTGTTTTCGGTATAGTGCAGGTAAAACCCGAGTTTATTGGTGCTGGCATCCACATCTGGTGTTGGGATATCCAGTGCTTTGCCATCCAGGTAAATAAAATTAAAATTAGCCTTGGTTCCATTTTCAGGCAATGGCTTGCTAAATAATTCCTTGCCGGTTACCGAATTTTTAATGCTTAACTGGCCAGGCTTCTTTGCTGCCGGGTATGTATATACAGCACCAAAATCAAATATTGACACTGGTTTGAATACAAATTTTCCGTTCGATACAGTTTTGTCGTACCGCGTTGTATCTATGACAACTTCGAGTTCGTCAGCACTTCCGTTGTACCCCGTAACGACCAGCTGCATGGCTTTTTTACCTGTCAGATCTTCTTTATTGCATGCCGTAAATGTTGCAGGTAACAGAAACAGGAGCAATACTACTTTTATATATTGGGTTATTGAGTTCATTTTTTACAGTTTTATAGTTCTAGATCTTTATTAAATCTGATGTTGCCTCCCGTAACAAATTCACTGAAGATGTACAGTTTGGCCGATGCCACAGTTGAAGCCGGTTTAGGTGCTGTAGATGATGTAGCATGCCAGGTATAGCCCAGTTGGTCGGTATAAAACTGTTTAGTACCTGCTTTATAAATATATACTACAAATGACACCAATGTATTTTGCCCATTATACTGTTGTCCTGTTGTAGGAAAGGTAGGGATATCAACTGCATCACTAAATTCATAGGGTTTGGCATTTTTAATCCTGGCCAGTTCTTCAAAGACCTTTGGTGTCCAGTAGTATTTCCCCAATACAATATCTACCGGTTCGGTATAATTGGTGAGCGTTGGTTTAAACATATATTTCACTTTAATTTTTCCCGCTTCCAGTGTCGGTACTTCAGGCATATCGCTAGCCTTCCCATTCATATAAAAGAAACTGATTTTTGCCGGGCTATCCTCTTTTTTCAGCTCTTTTTCCAATACAATTTTACCTGTGCCTTTCTCCGTGATGCTCAGCTTTGCACGGCTCCGGTTTTCCGGGAAAATATAGGCTTCGCTCATATCGAAAGGTCCACTAGGGATGTCGTTACCAAACCTAAAGGTATCCAGTTTGATTTGCAGGTCGTGGGTATCGCCGTTATATCCTTTAATTGTAACCGGGAGCATGTCTCCCTTGTATAAAAAATCATCTTTGCCTTTATTGCAGGCAGACAGCATCAGCAGGAATACACTTGCTAATACCGTATGGAATAGATTTGTGATCTTCATTGTCTTAATTTTAATGATCAGATAATTTAAAATGCATAGGAAACCGATAAGCTGAACGATGTGCCAACTTTACGGATAAAAGTATCTTTGTCGCCCACCCGTTTTTTGGTTTTTCCATCTTCCGAGGTTTCATAATAGCCCTCTTCATATTTCTGTGAAAAACCATACTTCCATTCGTAGATATCACCCCAGTCAGATGCACCTTTTTCGGAAATTTCCCCCAGCGTCATTCCTTTCCACTTGTCCAATGCCTTATAAGTATCATTGCTATTGATGTAATAACGGTAAGGGTTGTTTAGCAGGTTGCTCATATTCAATTTAGTTTTTAATTTTTTGCTCTTTAAAAAATTATAGCTCAGCTGCGCATCCAGTTGGTTGCGCGGCCGCTCGTATTCCACTATATCAGGGGTCAAACCCGTTGTGAAAGTTTTATAACCCATATGATTAAAGGCAATGTTGGCACCGAAACGAGCGCCATCATATTGCAGGGCGAGATTGTACAATACAGGTACCTGGCCAAACAAAGGTCTTTTTTCGCGTATCATTTGTTTAGTGCGGTACTCGTACCTTCTGCCATATTTATCGTCGGTCATGCTCTTTCCCAAAAATTTACTGGCCTGCACTTCGGAGTTCTGCAAGGTCAGGTTGGCACTCAGGTAAATATTATCCAGAAACTTCCAGCCAGGGTTTACAAACCCAAAGCTTTTGCGTAAATCCAGTTCCCAGCCGCTTACTCTTGCCCACTCCGAATTTTGCGTAACCACATATACCCTTCCTGTATTATCTGGTTGGTTGCGGTAAATCTCTACAGGCTTATCAAAATATTTATAGAAATAACCGAACGAAATCACTTCACCAGGTTTAGGATACCATTCCGCCCTGAAGTCGTAATGATCTATCAGCGTAGATAAAACGCCCTGATTACTGCGGTACGCAGCAATGTTCGGATCAAAGCGAATCATGCGGGAATTTTCTATTAATGCGGGTCTGACTACCGATTGTGAATAAGCAGCTCTGATGTTAAGGTCTTTTAAAGGCGTGATCGTCAAACTGGCTGAGGGTAAGTAGCGCCAGGTTTTTTCTTCATGCTCAGGATCTGCAAAAGCAGATACGATTTTCCCCGTTCCAGGATCTACATATTGTAACTTTTCACCCTGTTCAATCATGGTGCTGGTGGCCAGGTCGTTTGCCCCATTTTTAATTCTTTCGTATTTGTAGTACTCGGCTCTTGCACCCCACACCAAGCGCAGCCATTTTGTAAAACGATTGTCCAACATTGCATATAAAGCCTGGTTGGTATTTTGGCCCTCGTATCCGTTGTATGAAAAACCTGCAGGGTAGTAAAACAGGTCTTTTTGCGGATCTTTAAACTCCAGGTACTTACCCCAGTCCTGCACAGGTATAAAAGGGTAAATACTACCCAGGGGCTGTACTGTACCAATAGGCAACAATGTCCAATCGTAGGTGCCCTTACGCTGCATATATTGATAGCCTGCTTTAGCAATCTGTTTTAAGCCGGCAATGTTAAAATTGTAGCTCAATGCTGCTTCAGCAGATTTATTCACTTCATCGTATTTGTACTGCGCTCTGTTAAAAGTACCACCACCCGGATTGGTGAGTCCGCTCGGCATCACATTGTACACAATTCCGTTCATGGTTCTGGTAGGTGCCAGCCAGGCCTCAACGGCATCTTTTTCAAGATTGCTGAGTTTATTTCTGGAAACGTTCCAGTCGAAACGGAATGCACCAAATGTATGCTCTCCATTGACGCGGTTTTGCAGCAGGTCGATAAATTTAGGGCGATCGTATTCGCGAATAGCAGGCAGCCCCCCCTCATAACCAATCTCATTACCCCAACCCACTATTCGGGAAAACTGATTGTTGAACACACGGGAATAAAAATTACGTGAGGTTATTTTATGGTTCTTTGCGCTCCAGCCAAAATTAAGCAAAGCAGCCAGGCTGGTGTTGAAATTATATTGGTTGGCAAAAGTTGGATTAACCTCATTTCCGGTCTGAAGATCAATCGTTTGGTTACCCAATTTTTCCCAATCTCCCCGGCCAAAATGTGAAATATCCTCAATGCTCTGCTCATTGCGATAACTGAGGGAACCGACAAAACCAAAACGACTGCTTTTAATGTTGTAACTACGTCCCAGGCTAAACTGGTAGTTTTGTCCCGGCAATGCCCGGTAGGTTCTGGTTCCCATTCGTTCCAGGCCTCCAATCCGTTTGTTCTGAGCTGCAATCATTGCTGGCGTAATTGCGGTAATACCTTTTGGCGGAATAGCGTCCGGATTTTTAGGAATGTAGTTTTGAGTGGTAAACACCATGATGTCTTTGGGGAAATGATCCCTTGTACCATCGTCAAAACCAAAGTAATCGTATTTACCCCGACCGTAGCCCAGGAAATCTTTACCGGTACTGCCATTGATGTATTTTCCACCCAAACTAAAGCTGTTGAAGTTTTGGTCGGGAATGGCCAGGGTATTGATTTGTATCAAACCACCGCCAAAACCAAAGCTCATATCAGGGGTTGCCGTTTTAAACACCACGACATTGTCGATCAGGTTGCTGGGTACAATGTCAAACTCAAAATCACGCACCTGTACGTCAGTACTGGGTAATGTAGCACCATCCATCATGGCCAGGTTATAACGCTCCGCAATTCCCCGAACCACTACGCGCCGGTTATCGTTGGTGCTCACCCCCGAGATTCTTTTAAGGGTTTCACCTACGTTCTTATCGGGTAGTGCAGCAATTTGCTCGGCAGAGATCCCGTTAGAAATCCCCGTTTCATTTTTCTGACGGGTATATAAAGCCGCAGTGCTTTCCTTTTTATAGCTTCCAGTCACCACGACCTGGTTTAATGTATTGGTTGTTGCGTTCAATACGCAACCTAGAGGAGTCAGCTGTCCTGGCTTAACCACAACATCAGTTACCCGCTTGGTCTGATAGGAGATATAGCTAATTTCCAAGGTGTAAGTTCCTGCAGCAATGGTCAAATTGTAACTGCCATCTACAGCCGTTTGTACCCGCTGTCCGGTTTCAACAACCTTAATGGATGCACCAGGCAGACTTTCGCCACGTTCATCCAGGACCTTTCCCGAAATGCGCCCCTGCTGCTGGGGAGGAGGACTTTTGGTAATCGCAATCATCCAGTCGGACTGTTTGAAACGGAGGTTTTTCTTTTCTGAAATCTCCTTAAACACCTGGAATAAACTTGTTTTTTTATCAGAAATAAACACATGGCTGATATTCCCGATTTCTTCAGCAAAGTAAAAGCTAAAACCAGTTTGTTTTTCTAAATCGGACAGTATGTTTTTGAGGGATGTTCCGTTATTTGTGATGACAACATCAATTTTTTTTAGGTTTTGGGATCTAACTGTAGAAGCGATCATTACCCCGGTGGTGGTAAGGGCAATGAGCAAGGACAGCAATGCTAACCTGGACATATCATATAATAGTTTAATTACACTTTTTTTTGTAAAATTGTACATAGCTTTTTTTAAATTTTCGTAATGTATTGACCTGCAATATGATTTTGAAAGCTTTGGGAACGGAGAGGGTCGAATACCTCCGTTCCTTTTTCTCATCATTTTGTTGGAATGTTCTATTTATGGTTTGAATTCATTTCCCTCCTGTTTTAGTTCTGTTTATTTATTTGTATTCTGATTTTGTTTATTCTGAAATAGAAATCGTTCTGTCTTTGATGTTATACTTAAAGTCGCCTGCTATGGACAGCATTTCCATTACCTGCGTAATATTTTCTTTCGCTTTAACGCGCAGACTTAGTTTCCGGCTTTGTAGCCCAGCTGTTTTGATGGTGATCTTTACGCCATACGCCCGTTGCAATTGTTTGGCAATCTCCAGGAGTGCGCAATTGCGGAACACCAGCGCACCGTCCTTCCAGCTCATGTATTTTGTGGTATCAACGTCGAGTTCAACTGCTTTTCCCGAATTTTGATCATAGCTCAGCTGTTCACCTGGCGTAAGTATCCAGGCTGATTTTAGTCCTTTAGCCTTCACGCTTACTTTACCGCTGGCTACAATAACGGAGGCATTCGTATCATCAGGATAATTTTTGACGTCAAAAGTTGTTCCCAGCACCTGTAAGGTAAGTTTGCCTGCATGTACAATGAAAGGCTTGGTTTTATCATGGCTTACCTGAAAATAAGCCTGTCCTTGCAGATAAATTTCGCGGGTCTTTCCAGTAAAGACTTTCTGGTATTTAATGCTGCTCTCTCCATTCATAAATACCCTGGAACCGTCGGCCAGGATAATCAGTTTCTTTTCTCCAGGTATTGTACTGTTGCGAGTATAAGCCAGCGCTATATTTTTTCTTGCTGGAGCTTCCTTAAGCTTCACCATTAACAGAGCACTTAAAGTAATAAGTATAAACGAAGCTGCAATTATCCAGGGACGGAAAAAACCCAGGGTTTTATTAGAGGGAAAGAAATGTTCTTTTAATTCTATACGTGCCTGGCGTTGTTCTTCCAGCAGATCCTGGTCTGCTATGATCTTACGTGGGGCGTCAAACCTGGCCATCCATCTGGCCAGTCGTTCCTTATCTCCAGGTTTAGCCGAGCCATTAAGAATATTTTGATATAATTCGTTGAGTGGTTCTTGTTCTTTCATTTCTTCTGCTTCTATAGGTATAAAGCAGAAACCGGGCAAAATACCCACAAAAGTTTCATTAAGTTTCTGTTAATTGTAATTGACAGAAACTTAATATTGGTTTTTAGCCGGGATCAATTTTTCATAATCCAAAGCACAAACAAGAACTGAAACACAGATGGGTTATAAGATTCGGTAGATTTTCGAAGACGTATGATCGCTCTATCCAGCTGATTTCGCACTGTTTTTGGAGAAAGATTTAGCATCCGGGCAATTTCATTTACCGAATGCTTTTCATTTCGGTTCAATAGGAATACCTCCCGCATACGGTCTGGCATTTCTTCTATCGTTTTATTGATCGCGGAAATCAGGTCTTCATAATAGGCATCAATTTCTTTTAGTTCTATCGGATCGAAACTGGCTTCGGCAGGCTCATTTTCCAGATACACCTTAAAATCTTCCTGATGTTGTTGTCGAAAACCCCGGATACGAAAATAGCCTGAAAGTTTAAACCATAACCGTTTTTGAAGCCATCCTTGTAAGCGGTCTCCAAAGTGCAATTCCTCTCTTTTCTCCCACAACTCTATAAACATATCCTGAAGAAGATCATAGGCATCCTGCCTGTCACCTGTTTTTTTATAAGCTATCCTTTGCAGTTCTGGCCAAAATCTTTCATGCAACTCTTCAAAGGCCTGATAATCCGACAAACGGATTAACCGAATAAGTTCTTTGTCGCCAGTTTGTTCCATTTGGCAAAGATATTCTGTTTTAGGTTAAATAAATATTAAGCGATTGGTCATTCTCAACGAAATTCCTCATCAAAGCACTTTAACGGCATCGAGTTCATTTACTGTTATGGATCTTTTAAAGGCTATCTGGTTTACTTTGTTAATCAACCATTTGTTAATATATATTTAACATCTTGTTATCCCTCTATTGGGTATTTTTGCTTGAAAAAATTGGTTAAAATGCTGTTAAAGCCGAGAAGCGAGTATGAGTTGATTTCCAGTTGGAGAAATGGAGATGAGCAGGCTTTTGACCAGTTATTCAAGCTCCATTTCTACAAGCTTAACCAGTTTGCGCTTCGGCACACCAATGACCCGGAGCTGGCAGAGGAACTGGTGATGGACATTATGCTCAAAGTTTGGCAAAAAAGGGAAGAACTAGAACAGGAGCAGATTTCCCTTTCCCCCTTTCTTTTTCATATCCTGAAAGCGGCTATTTCCGACAATTACCGCAAAAAGCGAATCGCCCTTATCGACATGGAGGAGATCGGTGATGAGCCTGAGTGTCCGGTAAAGGCCGACGATATGCTTTTATCGGCTGAATTAAGCAACATTTATCAGAATAGCCTTGATTATTTGAGCCCTCAGAAAAGACTCGTGCTGAAAATGAGGCAGGAAGAGGGCATGAGCTACAAAGAGATTGCCTGCGAGTTGAACATTTCGGTCAAGACAGTAGACAGTTACTTAAGTGAGTCCATTTCCTTCGTGAGGAATTACCTGAGAAAACATACCGATATTACCCTCTTTCTGATCGTTCTGTTAACCTTTTAATATTCATTCACCCACCTATCTGGCAGTACATCTCCTGGTCGTTGGTTTGATTTTTATTTTATTTCCTCTGATAATCAGCTGCTTGTACTGCGGGTCGTGAAAAATTGATTTTTCGCACCGGGAACTTTCCTGTTTCTTACGGTATACCATATAGAGGCGCTTATAAATGCTTTAGCTATGGAAGAATCAATGGACAGGGAATTACTGCTGAGGTATATGCAGGGGAAATGCACTGCAGAAGAAACCCGTCTGGTAAAAGAGCTTTTGCTGCAGCCACAGTGGCAGCAAGTTCTTGACGAATTGCTGGAAGAGGATTTTGAAAATTTTGAGGCGGATATACCCGATGAAGAACTGAGTAAGTATTGGAACAAGCGTTTCCATGAAAAATATATTGATCCTCCTGCCTCCCCTTTATGGCGCCGTTCCTGGCTGAGATATGCTGCCGCCTGTGTTCTGATGATCAGTTTAGGCTTATATTTTTTTAACGCAGGGAGAATGTCTGGAAAAAAGAAGGATACAATCTCGATGCTTGAAAAAATAAATCCCAAAGGCCAGCGGTCAAAGCTCATATTACCCGATCGTTCGGTTGTTTATCTGGGCGCAGAAAGCCGCCTTAGATTTCCTGAAAAGTTCGGCGCAGGCAACAGGGAAATTTCTTTGGCGGGTGAAGCCTTCTTTGAGATCACCAAAGACCCTGCGCACCCTTTCATTATTCATACCGGTTCTGTTCAGACCAAGGTATTGGGAACCTCCTTTAAGATCAGTGCTTTTGAAGGGAAGCACCTGACCGTATCAGTAGCCACCGGAAAAGTAAGTGTGGCACAGAAAATAGCAGGAAGAGACGCTGTGCAGTCACTTGCAGTGCTTACACCTGGTCAGGAGGTGAACTGGAACCCACGTACCCGGTTGACGGAAATTCATCCGGTCGATGCAGAGCAGGTAAGGGACTGGAAAGACGGAACAATGACCTTTGTTGCGGCCTCACTTGGCGATATCGCAGAAAATCTGGAACGCTGGTATAATGTGAAGATCAATTTCGCGGACAGCCGTATCAGAAATTATCATGTTTCGCTGATTGTTAAAGGTACAGATCCTTTAAACCATGCTTTGGATATCATATGTAATACCACGCACCTGAACTACAAAATAAAGGGCAAAATAATTACTGTAGCAAAAAAAGGAGGATGATGATTTAAGCCCTGTAAGAAAAAAACCGTTCCCCGCAAAGGGAACGGCTGTTAAGTTTCTCCATTAGCATATAGTTTTCGACGACCCTTTGCTAACGGCGAAAAGCTACCGACAAGGTCGGCGGCGTGATTAAAGCAATTTTTATTAAAAACAACTCTAACATTCAAAAATATGCAAAATGTAGTACAACTACGTCCCTATATACTATTTATTATGCGGTGTTCATTCATCATATCAGCAATACAGTTCGTCTTCGCGGGGATGTTGCTTGCAGCAAATGCAAAGGGCCAGAATCTGGATCAGATAAAAGTAAATCTATCCCTAAAAGAGGCAAGCCTACAAGAAAGTTTGCTGCTGCTTCAGCGAAAAAGCGGGATACGTATTTCTTTTTTTGATGAGGTGTTACAAAAAGAAGTAAAGAAAGTAACATTGAACAACAATAGTATTTCTGCAGGTGATGCGCTTCGCAAAATACTTTCGGGCACAAAACTCAACTATCGGCTGGTGCAGGATTTTGTGATCATCGATGCCAAACCAATCCCCTTAAAACCTGGTCGCATCTCTGGTAAAATTGTAGATGATAGAGGCGAATCCTTACCAGGCGCATCTGTACGTGTAATAGAAACCGGTAGCGCTACCACGACTTCTGTTGATGGTAACTATAGTTTAAAACTGCAGCCGGGCACCTATACGCTGCAGTTTAGTTTCGTTTCTTTCCAAACCCAGCGGGTTACCGGTGTTGTGGTAGCTGAAGACAAAAGTACACCGCTTGATATCGTATTGAAAACAGACGCAAAAGGGTTAAAAGAAGTGATTGTTACATCGGGTTATAAAAAGGCATCAGTAGCCGGTTTATATGCGAAGCAAAAAAACACCTCCAACCTTTCGGACGGGATTTCTGCAGAGCAGATCAGTGCAACGCCGGATAAACATGTAGGTGAAACCCTGAAACGCATTACAGGGGTATCCACAAACGAAAATAAAAAAGTAGTTATTCGTGGCATCGCTGAGCGTTACAATGTATCCCTGCTCAACGGAAGCACTTTACCTAGTACAGATGTTCAGGAACGTGATTTTGAGTTCAACCTGATCCCGACCAACCTGGTTGAAAACATTGTTGTGGCCAAGTCTATCACTGCAGACATGCCTTATGGCTTCGCAGGAGGTTTGGTTCAAATCACTACCAAATCTGTACCTGAAAGTAACTTCCTTTCCGTGAGTGCAGGTACCTCTTTTAACAGCCGTACGATAGGAAAAGATTTTCTGGGCTATGGTCGTGGTAAATACGATTATTTAGGTTTTGATGATGGGGGAAGAAATCACTTTCCGGATGGTCTGCTGAACCTGATCGGTAAGTTTGATCCAACCAAAGCAGACAGCCAGAATGAGATCAAGGCTGCACAGGTTGGCGAACAGAACAAACGTATCGGCGGGACGGAGCGGTTAGGCGCACGTCGTTTTGCAGCTATGCCATCACAAAATTACCAGCTCAGTTTGGGAAGGACATACTCACTTGACAGTACTAAAGTACGGAACCTTGGCTTTGTGGCCTCGCTGAGTTACCGGAATACGCAAACCAATGACTACGTTTCCAATATGCGCCGGGGCGACTGGTCACATGAACCAACACGCGGGGATGATCCTACAGATGTAAATACGGGGAATATATATGGCTTTAATACCACTTTGGGATTATTGTTAAATGGCGGCTTTAAAACAGAGAAACACCAGATCAATACCTATAATTTATATACAAGGATATTTGATAACAGGTTTAGCCGCTATACCGGCTGGACTTTTGAAAGTCCGAAAAATGATGGGGATATGAAATACGCGAGCATACTGGAAGATGACAGACCTAAATTTACTGATCTGTTGCAGAATAAAGTAAGTGGTGTCCATCAATTTAATTCAGTCAGGATTGAATGGGGTTTAGCCAGGACCTCCTTAAAATCGGTAGAGCAGGATGCGGTTTCGGCCTCGATGACCGCCAGGGAAATAGCAAACAGGGTGCTGTACATCTATCAGCCAGGCAGCATAAGTGATCCGGGGTCTGGTCCACTGCATCGCGATAAATACATCTACAAAGAAAATAACCTTGATGCTGTGATCAGCGCTGCTTATGATTTTAAGCTGGGTAAAACCAGTCATACCTTTAAAACTGGCATTAATTACTTAAAAAAGCATGCGTTTTATGATTGGGAGGTACTTCCTATAGCAATGGGACCTAACGGCACTGTCCCCATAGAACTTCTTCCTATTCAGGAATGGGGCAATTATATGAACATGGAGAACACTGCAAACAGTTTATTTTACTTTAAGCAAGATTACACTTCAAATAAATTTGAAGCTAAAAGCATAAATAAAGGTGCATTTGTAATGTTAGATCATAAATTGCTGCCGGGTCTTAGAGTGGTTTGGGGTGCCAGGGCCGAATATTTCAAGCTGGATACGATTACCAACTCTGCCAGTAAACTGGCTGACAAGAATAGTAAGATCTTTTTTGCAGAAAATAAGGATTGGTATTTTCTGCCTTCGGCAAATATCACTTACTCTCCCTTAAAGGACTTGAACCTGCGTACATCCTATGCCAAGTCGGCCGTCCGTCCGGGACTGATGGAAAACTCGAGGTTTTCGCGTTACAATCCCAATTATGGCTCGGTTGTGAGGAGCAATGGTGTTAGCAGTACCATTATTGATAATTACGATGTCAAGATAGAGCTGTTTCCGGGTGCGGGCGAACTCCTGTCGGCAGCCTATTTTTATAAGTATTTTGATAAACCGGCAGAGTATTACAGGATAGACAATGAAAATAATGGCCGGGGTTACATCACCATCGCAAACTCTGACTGGGCAAAAGTAAGGGGCTGGGAATTTGAGCTTCGTAAAAGTTTAGGTTTTGTGTATGACGGACTTCCTTTTCTACAGGACGTGTACGTTAGTGGTAACCTTACCCTTCAAAAATCGGAAGTAAGGGCGCGCGAGGTGCAGTATGAAACGACACCTGCCGGCGTTGACACGATGTATTATAAATACTTGAAATATCCTCGTGCGTTGTATGGACAGGTTCCATTATTGTACAATGCAGGAATACAATACGCCGGGAAAAAACTGGGATTAAACCTGACTTATAACCACGCCGGGTACAAAACATTTATTACCGGGGTAGAGCCTGCTTATGTTGAATATGAAAGACCGCGTTCACAAATGGATGCGCAGATCAGCTATAAATTTTTGAAAGGGAAGATAGAAACCAAGTTGAATGTAAGCAACCTGCTGGATGCCCCTTTCCGTTATTTCATCAACGATCCAACAACCTATGAACTGAAACCTGGAAACGAAGGCAAATCAAACCTGGAATGGAACGATAAATACAAGTATAAATTTGGTTTCTCGGAGAAATTTGAAGAAGGTTATGTTGACCCCGTGACGAACAGACGGGTTGGTGACCGGGAAACTTTTACTCGCCACGTAGGCCGCACCTTTAGCTTTTCTTTATCCTATAATTTTTAAGTAATCATATCATGACCAAAATATTTAAAATCATTTACCTGGCAGCAATACTATTCCTGTTTAGTAGTTGTAAAAAGGATGGAGTTCCGGTATTATCAAAAATTAAAGTAATTAACAAAGAATTCAGTATAAGCGGCTTTGTACTGGGCGATACAGTTGAACAGTATTTTGACGGCGTTAAAATGCGGGAGTATTATAGTTTAGTGAGGATGAGTACAACCCATCAGAACCAGCTTGCCTTTGAGAAGGATGAGATCAACATGGAATTGAAAAGGAAAAGCACAGGAGAGGTATTGTATCGCCAAACATTCAACATCAACGATAAACAAAACATTGTTCCCAGTTTTTATTTCGACGGATTTAAATTCAACAAGGGGTATACTTATCCGGATCCGCAGGGAGATGACTATACGGCTAATTTTTTTGTGGATAACAAAGGTGGTTCTGCACCTGTAGACATCAACATTGAGGTACTTGAATACTATTATGATACGACCAAGCCCGATCCGATCATAGTGGTAAACACCACCGCCATTCCAATAGTGGAAAATGTTAAACCTGGCGAATGGACACCCTACGTAAAAATTCAAATACCTACGGTAACCCCGCAGCAAAGTGGGACCGAACTATATCCGATTGTAGTGGTCAGGGATTCTAAAACCAAAGACTATTATGTCAATAAAAACAGGGACCACAGTACAATTAACATGGAAGTACCATCCTTTGGTGTTTCGCCCGGTAAAGTTCAGAGCATATATCTAAACAAGATAACAGCCAGCGATAAAAAGTTGTTTCTACAGTTTTATGATCTTGTACAGTTGTTTCCGCGCTAAGGATTCTTCATCGATTATGGGCAGGCTGTTGTGGCCTGTCCTTTTTAAATATTAAGGCAGGAACAAATCGTCCATGGTGACCTGGTTTTGTACCAGGCCGATAGCATAAACATTGTTTTTAACACCATAGGTGGTGACCATGGAGAGAAACAATGTTTTTTTAGTCTTGCTTTCCCGGCGGAATACATCAAGTTTCTGCTGTAATTCTGCAGCATAAGCTTTATCTATTACGAATTCAGTATTGGAGAACTTCATTTCACATATACTGATGATATTATCCTGTCTGTCCAGCAACAGATCGATCTGTGCACCATTTCCGGTTCTTGGCGCATGTCGCCAGGCTGAAGTTTCGGTAAACACTCCGGAAATGCCCAGCGCCTGCTTAATATGATCTGTATGTTTCAGACAGATTCCTTCAAAAGCATAGCCACTCCAGCTTCTCCATGATGACGCAGAAGATTTTTTTATCCATGTGCCTGCACCGGTGGCCCTGGAGTGTTCGATAAATCTGAGGTAGAAAAGGCTGTATTCATCACTGAGTTTGTAGATACTCTGATTGGCATTTTTCTGGAAAGGCAGCATGGGCGTAATGAAGCCAGACTCTACAAGTTCCTCAAGTAAGAGACTAGTGGTTCCCCCACTTTGTAGGTTACAGCTGGCAATGATCTCATTTCTCGTCAATCCGGATGGCTTGTCTGCGAGTGCTTTGACGACGGAAATGTGCCGGTCTGCGTTTTCGAAAAGAGAGCGGTAAAGGTTTGCGAATTCTGTTGAAAGTAGACCATCCTTAGTGAAGAAAAGTCTGTCAATTGCCTGAGTGGCACTTTCCCCTTTTTTGAGTTCTTTCAGATAATGCGGCACACCACCCATTGCCATAAAAATGGTCAATATCTGGTAGCGGTCAATATGGATATTATTGCTTTTCAGGTACTGTTCTGTCTCGTACAATGTGAAAGGTAAAAGGCGTATTTTCCTCGTCAACCGGTTGTGCAGGCCTCCTTTGCTGTTGACAACTTTTTTGATCATCCAACTGGCTGCAGATCCACAGATCGCAACGATCAGATTCGGCTGTTGCGATGCCCATTGGTTCCAGAAATATTCAAATGCTGAAAGAAAGCCTGATTTATGCGAACTTAACCAGGGGAATTCGTCAAAGAAAATGACAGCCTTTCTCTTCTTAATGATAGGACTTGCAAATTCCCTGAGTTGCCAGAAGGCTTCCGTCCAGTTTTTAGGAACTGCGAGCGGTAATTGCGAACCTAATGCCGCTGCAATGGCTTTGCTGAAATTGAGCAATTGCTCGGCAGCATTCGCATCATGCACTCCCGAAAGCTCAAAGATGAGCTGTTTCTGGAAGACTGAGCGGATTAGGAAAGTTTTTCCAACCCTTCGCCTGCCAAAGACCGCTAAAAGTTCTGATGAAGGGGAGACAAGTGTCTCCGAAAGTATTTTTTTCTCAGCGATTCTTCCAATAAGCAATTCCATTTTTCTCCTTTTTAATAATGGTTAACGATAAAAATAATTTTATCCACAGCCAAAATGTGGTTTAAATATAGAGTTTTGGCTGCGGATAAAAAAATATCCACAGCCAAAACATAGGTAAAGTACATTAATTTGGCTGTGGATAAATGTGTCAGTAATTATTTTTATGCAGCTGTAGCGAATTTCTTCCGGGGATCGTTTTAGTATAAAAATTACGCTTATGAAAACCACAGTACATTGGAAAAGTTTGTTCAGTTTTATATTACTTTTAACCATAGTAACAACTGCCTGTAAAAAGGATAAACCTGTTGCGGTTCCTACCCCCGGATTAATTGGGAACTGGACAGAGGATGTACATCCGGGTGTTTCCTCGATCATGCCAAGGGGGTTGTTGTTGTCAAAGGACAGTATTCATTTTGTGGTCTGGGACCAGGCAGCTCAGCAAGTCACCTATGTGCAGGGTACATACAGTACACAAGGAGACAAGCTGATCGCAAATTTTAAGGAAAAAGTAGTTAGAAAAAATAATAACCAGATTATTTCAAGGACGCCTGTAAGCGGTGGTTATTTTGACAATGCTACCTATTTATTGAATGGAAACAAGCTGACTTTAAATTACACAAGTTATCCAGCCGATGCACCTACGCCTGCAACAATGATTTTTAACCGAATGCTAATTGATTAAAAGCTTCTTTGGAGTTCATTGATATTTATTCTATTCCCGAATGCTGGTTTTATCATTCAGAGCCAAGGTCGCGATTTCGTCTTTTCTTTTAAAGGAAACGCCTTCATGTCGTTGAATATATTGTATTAAATCTTTCGCTACTTTTACCATTTGCGGCGTTCCACCAATCCGGTCATGGAAACTTATGGATAACTGCCTTCTTTTAAATTCACTCTCGGCATAAAGTTGGTCAAACTCCAATTTTACCTGATTAAAAAATTGCTCGGCAGAAAAATTTTTTCCTTCAATCAAAAGAATATCGTTGTTGCGTAAAGTATAAGGAACGACTGCAAAATCTTTGTTGTTTACCTGAATAAGAAAAGGTTCGTCTCTGCTTAAATCATCTATATGATATTTAAAACCAAGCTCTTGTAAAATTTTCAATGTATTTTCTCCTCTTCGCAGCCAGTTGGCATTATAACCAACAGGCGTTGCTCCGGTAACGTTTTTTATAGCGTCTGCACCATCTTTAATAAATTTTTTCTCTGCTTCATAAGAAAGATTGTATTGTGTGCTCCAGTTCATTCCGTGAGCTGCTGCTTCGTGCCCCCTTGCCACGATTTCTTTTGCCAATTGCGGATTTTTCAGCACGGCTGTGCCCACCATGTGTGAGGTAACTTTAATGCCCAATTCATCCCAATTGTCCAGCATTCGGGGAATACCTTCTTTATAGCCATACTGGTACCAGGTAGCAGCAGGCAAATCGATAAATCCCTTTTCTAAATTCTGAGGAAAAGGACTTTCTGAGTTAGCGGGCTGACCACCAGCTTCAAATTGCATTGATACTGAAACCACTAACCGCGAGCCATCGCTCCATCTTGTTTTTGTGTCTGTCATTTTATTTTTTTTATGATTAGCCAGCAAACTATTGAATGGCAATACACTAGCCATGCCGATTAACCCAGCCTGTTTTATAAATATTCTTCTATTATTCATACTGTTTTATTTAAAAACCACTTTATCCAGAGCATAGCTGTTATTTTCCATGAATTGCAGCAGGATTGCAAAGAAAATGATGTGCAGTAACTGTGAGGGAATAGCCTCCCAATTCTCCACCATTGTTGTCCCGAAAAGCAACAGCAGTACCACCACCGCTCCGGCAGATGCTGCAGGTTTTGTAAACAAACCAGTCAGTAACAGTATTCCCACGGCAAACTCCGCGATGGGCAAAACATAACTAAAGGGTATCACCAATCCTTTGGGCAATATTGATTTTTCAAAACTGCCAACCATCCATTGACTAAATGCTTTTAATTTTGGTAAACGCACCAGTCCATGCCCCAACATACTGATAGCGATGGCAAGACGTAAGATCAAAAAAGTGAACGTGTTCATATGTGCTTATTTTAATTGTTTGTACAAATTTCGTTTCAAAAATTTCAATAAATTTGTATAATCAAGGGATAAAGTTGTAAACAGAAAGGATGAGAATCAGGAATCTATTTTTGCCGTTTGAAATTGGTTTGTTTGAAACCGATGAATACGTTAGCCAAACCCATCAAAATACTTATTTTGAGATGTGTTTTATCCTTGACGGAAAAGGAATTCAAATCATCAATCAACATCAATTGGAATATGCACCAAACAAACTTTTTCTGCTATTCCCAAAAGATACTCATGGATTTGAAGTCCAGGAAAGAACTACTTTTTTCTTTCTGCGGTTCAATGAAAGTTATCTGCAAACACAGACTAAAGAGTGGCTGCAGAAACTGGAATATATTTTTAATAACCACAATCATTTGCCCGGTTGTATTCTTAAAAATATTGACGATAAACCATTGATCCGGGCATTGGCAGAGACTTTGGTAAAAGAGCAAAAAGGGGACAATATTTATCGGCAAGAAGTTATGCAGCAGTTAATTAATACATTTATTACTATTGCAGCGAGAAATATTGCCGTGTTAGAAACCGCAAAACCAAATCAGCTTCATCCAACACAACCTTTGTCTGTGCTGGGCTATATTCATCAAAATATTTATTCGCCAAATCAATTAAAAATTGAAAACATGGCAACTTATTTTAACTTATCGCCCACTTATATAGGCGAGTATTTCAAGAAGCAAACTGGCACCAGCTTACAATCTTATATCAATTCTTATAGAATGAAATTAATAGAAACGCGGCTTTTGCATACTAATTTCAGGTTAACAGAAATTGCAGATGAATTTGGTTTGACGGATGTCAGCCATCTAAGCAAACTGTTCAAAAATCATATGGGAATGAATCCAAGAGAATTTAAAAAGCGGGCAAATGACGATAGAAATGGAGTTAAAACATCCTTTTGATGTATAGAATGGGCAGTTAAATTTTCTGCCCATTCCTTTATGGTGGTATAATAAGGAGTGGCTTATAATTTCACATCCAAAATTTCAACTTCTTCAGGAATAACAAATAACAGAGTGCAGCCGGTTTTGGTCGTAACAGAATGTTTAAAGTTTACTGGCGTATATAAATAGTCGCCTTCGGAAAGTGTTTCATTTGCTATTATGGCTTCCCCGTTTAATACAAAAATTTCTTCACCACCGGGATGATTGTGATATGGATAACTTGCCCCGGGTTCAAACTTCAGTAATATAGTTGTTGAGCGTTGTTTGTCTTCATTGTAAAGCAGAGAGATGACAGATATACCGGGATATTGAATACCTTTCTCAATCAGGGGTTGCCATTCTTTTTGTTTGTTCCTTACGATGTAATTGTTGATGTCTGTTTTCATTTTTTTTAGTTTTATTCTTAATGATTTATTTGATGAACAGTTGGTCTATACTCCAGTTATAGTAGGGCATTGTTGCCAGCAGAAATGCCCCTGCGCTAAAAGTAAACACCGAATAATCCAGTGGTTCTTTTATTCCAAATGAACAGGTCATAGCCAGGGCAAAAAATAGTGTAAGCAATGCTGTTGCATAAGCCGCATATTTGGTTTTGAAACCAATAAATAGCAAAATACCTAGACCTGTTTCCAGAATTGTGCTTGCAAGGGCAATTGTTGGAATTGAGCTTTTGGGCAGAAACGAATTCACCTGCGCTGTATAATCCAAAAAACCACTCCATCCGGATGATTGTTGACCCCATAACCCTAACCGACTTGCTACGGCCGATAAAAAGCCCGATGCCAGAGCTAACCTCAACAATAAACTAGAAATGTCTGAATTTTTCATGTCCTGATATATTTATACTGTAGATCTTTATTAAGTACAAATATTCGACAAAGTTGAGGCTCAAAGAATAGAGGATATTGTGAAAAGCATGTAATATTTAAAAGGCGAACCTTTCTTTGAATTTTTTAGGAGAAAGATTGGTTTGTTTTTTAAAAAAATTAGAAAAGTAAAAAGGGTCGATAAAACCAAGCTGGAAGGCTACTTCCTTTACAGTTGAATCTCCATATAGGAGCAGCCGTTTTGCTTCAGACGCTACAAGTCCATAAATAACATTTTGAGCAGTTTTGCCAGCATGAAGTTTAGCCTGCTCATTTAACTTTAATTCTGTCGTATGTAAATGGGTAGAGATTTCAGATAAAGAAAGATTTTTCTCGAAATTGTTTCGAACAAATTCTAGGAACTGTAAAAAAAGAGCGTCCGGCTTCCAAACCTCAGCTCCGGTGGCAATTTTGGCGCGATTAACTGCGATGAGCAAAAGTTCAATACGGGAATGAACTGAGTTGAGGAATTGAAAGGGTTTTTCACTTAATTCTTTTTCTATTGTTTGAAGATGATTTTCAATTTCCAGAGGATTTTCAGCTGGAATGATTTCGTTATAATCGAAATGGCAGAACAAACTATTTTGAAAAATAAGTTCAATGTCTTTCTCTGTTTTGCACATAAAATCCAATGTAAAGTCTAGCATATAGCCTTTAGCCTTGTTTATGTCTTTAAAACAATGGTATTGCCCCGAGGTGATGGTGAGTACCTGATTTTTTTGAACGGTTAATAATTTATTGTCTACCTGAATTTTAAGCTCACCGTCCCTGCACCAAAGGAAAAGATATTTTTTTACCCTTCTTGGTTCTAAATAGTTAATACTTTCAATTTCTTGAATATTTACCATAAGGATATTCAATTGTGTATGATTCAAAAATAAGTTTTTACCTTCTGAAATCCTTTTCTTTTCAGTTTTTTCTCGTGAATTTCAAAAAACCTTGTCTTTGATTCCTTTCCAATTGAATGCTCTGGTTATTCCAACCTGAGGTATGTAAAAAATGTAACCAACTCTCTTTACTGCTACCTGTAACTTTGTTGGAAATAAAACATGAACCGTATTGTATAGCCTTTGTATCTAGATGTTATTGACCTCGAACCCCCCGTAGGAAACCATCTCGGCATTGTGGGCTACGGTCAGATTTAGCTTCATACTTTCGATGAGTGCTTTTGCCTGACTGATGTTTTTGTGGAGATCATTGATGCCTCTGATTTCAATTCCTTTGGCCAATAGTTTAAATTTACTAGGCTCGAACTTATGGATGAATTTTTGAAGGTCTGAACTGATCTTGATGTCTGTCTTATTCATATTAAAATGATTACCTGTCTTTTAGCGGCAAAACAAAACAATTTGTTTTAACTCCTGTGTTGGATAATGTTATCTTTTTAATAAGAAATAGGGATATCCGTATAAATTAACAGCAGCTTAACACAGGGAATTTCCTGGCAAAGCTGCTGTTAATTTATTTGCTGATCATCAGCCGTCTGCTTATAGTGTAGCCATATCAATTACGAACCGGTAACGTACATCACCTTTCAGCATTCTTTCGTAAGCATTGGAAATATCTTTGATGTCAATAACCTCTATGTCGGAAACAATATCGTGTTCTGCACAGAAATCAAGCATTTCCTGAGTTTCAGCAATACCTCCGATTCCTGATCCGGCTACGCTTTTACGACCGCCTAACAGGGAGAAGGGCTGGATGGCATAAGCTTCGGAAGGAACGCCAACACAGATATGTGTTCCATTGGTTTTTAACAGGGAAAGATAAAGGTCCATATCATGTACCGCTGATACGGTATCCAGGATAAAATCAAATGAACCTTTTACCACTTCCAGTTGTGCAGGGTCTGAAGTTACGACAAAGTGATGCGCACCAAGGGCTTTTGCTGCTTCCGCTTTGGATGGGGAAGTACTGAGTACAGTAACTTCTGCGCCAAATGCGACGCCGAATTTAACGCCCATATGTCCTAAACCACCCAGGCCTAGAACAGCCAGTTTGTGGCCTTTTCCAACTTTCCAGTGACGCAGAGGGGAATAGGTGGTGATTCCTGCGCAAAGCAATGGTGCAGTAGCGGCCAGGGATAATTTTTCTGAAACCTGTAATACAAATTCTTCGCGAACGACAATAGAATTGGAATAACCACCATAGGTAGGTACACCAGATCTGTCTTTGTTGTTGTAAGTTTGGGTATTTCCTTCCAGGCAGTATTGTTCCAGTCCGTCCTTGCAGTTTTCGCAAACCTGGCAGGAATCTACCATACAGCCCACACCGGCAAGTGCACCTTCTTTGAATTTTTTAACATGGTCACCTACTTTAACAATCCGGCCAACGATTTCATGGCCGGGTACCATTGGAAAAAGGCCTGGAAACCAATCGTTCTTAATCTGGTGGAGATCGGAATGACAAACTCCACAGTATAATATTTCAATCTGGACATCATGAGGTCCTACATCCCGGCGTTCGAAATTCCAGGGTGCTAAATCTGTTTGTGCATCTTGTGCAGCATATCCTTTTGCTTGTATCATGGTTAAGATCTTTGTTATTGTACTTAACAAATGTAAAGCTTGAAAGTTAATAGGCAGTTAAAACATTCAAAGGAATACTTGCAAATTTCAAACATTAATAATTAGACTATTCCCTGTCTGTGCCAAAATGAATAAACTGAATAAAGCCGGGAGCTAATGTTTAAAATAGCCGTTTTAACCCACAAAAAGCCACTTTTGTAGCTTTTTTCGCTGATTCATGTAAACCCTTGCCAAGGCCTGCTTTTTCTGTCTTTAGGCATTCTATCATTATATTCGCTTAGCGTTTGGCCAACCTGGGCGTTAACCTGAAAAGCCTTTAAAAGAGTAAGGAACTTAAATTTTTAAAAATCCCTATTATGAAAAATTTAGAATTAAAAAATCTTGGTGTTCAGGAAATGAACACTGCTGAAATGACAAAAGTAAACGGTGGTGGTCTTTTAGGTGGCATCATTGATGGTCTTTTAAGTTCTGTTGCTGGAACAGTAAACGCTGTTACTGCAGACTTATCTACATTCCTGAACAAAACATTAGTTAATGTTGCGAAATTTGTTTGGGGTTTGTAAGAAAAACCGAATGATAACCCTTGTTCCGAACCAGGAACAAGGGTTATTTTAATATACGACTATGGCGTTATCTTCACACTCTGCGGAAACAATATCCTCCACTTCCATTGTTTACCGTTCGCAGATCAGTAGGTCCAGCCAACTCATTTATCAGGTTACCGTCCTGGTTGTCCTTGGGACTTTTGCGGCATTGCCCTTTATTAAAACTCCAATCAGTGTAAAAGGCAATGGTGTATTACAATCCTCTCTGGAAAAAACAGAACTTCTGATACCTGTTAATGGTCGGCTGATCCAATACAGACTGGCAGACAATAAAAAGCTTAACCAGGGGGATACACTCCTGGTGATTGACGCGGGTTTGCCCAAACAACAAACCGTACTGGTACAAAACAGGGCCGGACAACTCCATCAGTTTATACAGGATATCAATATCCTGCTGAACTACAAAAAACAAAGTAAATTCAATCCACCAAGCCTGCAGACCGGGCAATACAGTGCCTCCTGGCAGCAATTTGCACAGGAACTGGAAAATGCAGATGTAACCAAAAGACAGGCGGAGAGTACCTTTGCCCGCTACAATAAGCTTTACCAGAATAAGGTCCTCACAGTAGCTGAATATGAAAAATATAAGTTCGAAATGGAACAGGCAGAATCCGCCTATCTCATGGTCCGGACAAAATACAGAACACAGTGGCAAACGGAAGCCAGCGGATTTAGAAACGAGCTTCGCCAGTTGTCTGGTCAGGAAGCGGAACTGAGCGAACAGAAAAAACAATATGTGCTTCGGGCACCGGTAACCGGATCTGTGCAAAACCTGCAGGGCCTGCAAAACGGAGCTTATGTATTTGCCAATCAAAAGATCGGAGAAGTATCGCCTGATGCCAGTGTAATGGCTTACTGTTATATCAAACCTTCGGATATAGGGCTGATTAAAAAAGGACAGGAAGTAAGGTTCCAGATTGATGCTTACAATTATAACCAATGGGGTTCTGCGGCAGGGAGAGTGGTGGATATTTCTGATGATATTGTCATCCTCAATGGCAATCAGTCGGTATTTAAAGTAAAGTGTATCCTGGACCAGGATCATCTGACCTTAAAAAATGGATATAAAGGTTTTTTAAAGAAGGGCATGAATTTTACGGCCAGGTTTACGGTAACCAGCCGTAGTCTGTACCAGTTGCTGTATGATAAGGTAGATGATTGGGTAAACCCCAATGTAAACGGAAGGAAATAAGGCTATGAGCATCAAAGTAAAACAAAGGGACATTACAGATTGCGGTGCAGCCTGCCTGGCTTCCATCGCATCCTATTATAAATTAGATCTTCCTGTGGCCAGGATCAGGCAGTTTGCCGGAACGGACAAAAAGGGAACTAATGTTTTGGGAATGGTAGAGGCAGCTCAAAAGTTAGGCTTTGAAGCTAAAGGAGTGAAAGGTTCTTTCGATAGCCTGTTTAAAATTCCAAAACCAGCGGTAGCGCACCTTATCGTTAAAGAAATCCTGGAACATTATGTGGTGATTTATAAAGTCACCAATAAGGTGGTCGAAGTTATGGATCCTATCGACGGTCAGATGTACAGTAAGAGCCATGAGGAGTTTAAAAAAGAATGGACAGGTGCGTTGGTGTTGTTGTTGCCCTCGGATGACTTTGAAACCGGAAATGAAAAAGCTTCGGTATACGGACGTTTCTGGAACTTGATCCGCCCACATAAGTCGATTTTGATTCAGGCGCTGTTTGGGGCCATTGTTTATACGGTTTTGGGGCTTTCGACCTCTGTTTTTGTGCAGAAACTGGTCGATTTTGTGATGGTAGACGGAAACCGGAACTTGCTGAACCTGATGAGTACGGCTATGGTGATCATCCTGGTGGTCCAGCTGTTTATTGGAACGGCAAAAACGGTGTTTACCCTTAAGACCGGGCAAATGATCGATGCCAAGCTCATCCTGGGCTATTATAAGCACCTGTTAAGACTTCCCCAGCAATTCTTTGATACCATGCGGGTAGGAGAGATCATTTCCAGGATCAATGATGCAGTAAAGATCAGAACCTTTTTAAATGATGTGAGCATCAATTTTCTGGTGAATATATTTATTGTCTTTTTCTCCTTTGCCATGATGTTTACTTATTACTGGAAGCTGGCCTTGCTCATGCTTGCGGTGATCCCCTTGTACCTGTTGATTTACTATGTGACAGATAGACTCAATAAGAAAGCGCAAAGAAAGCTAATGGAAGATTCTGCTGAACTGGAATCTCAGCTGGTGGAAAGTCTGAATGCGGTGGGAACGATAAAAAGGTTTGGCCTGGAGTCTTTTGCCAATGAGAAAACAGAAACCCATTTTATCAAACTGCTGAAAGATGGGTTTAAGTCAAATATGAATTCGGTTTTTGCCGGGACATCTTCTGAACTTACCTCACGTTTGCTCACCATTATCCTGCTTTGGGTAGGTGCAGGCTATGTGATTGACAGCACGATTACACCTGGAGAGCTATTGTCCTTTTATACCCTGATCGGTTATTTTACCGGGCCTGTTTCTTCGTTGATCGGTATGAACAAAACGGTGCAGGATGCGGTGATTGCTGCAGACCGGCTTTTTGAAATTATGGATCTGGAACTGGAAAAAGAGGAAAACCAGATTGAACTGACCCCGGATAAAATAGGGGACATACATTTTGAACATGTTTCTTTTCGTTACGGTACCAGGGTGGCGGTTTTTGAAGATCTGAATTTAAAGATTCCAAAAGGACGGTTTACGGCCATTATTGGGGAGAGCGGATCTGGAAAATCAACACTGATGTCGTTATTGCAGAATATTTATCCGATACAAAGCGGAAACATCCGGATCGGGAAATATGACCTGAAATACATTAATAATTCCTCGCTCCGTCGCCTGGTGTCGGTGGTGCCGCAGCAGATCGACCTGTTTGCCGGTAATGTGATAGATAATATTGCGATTGGTGATTATGAGCCGGATATGCAAAAGATCATAGACATTTCTACACAACTTGGGCTCATTGGATTTATAGAATCGCTGCCCAGGGGATTTCAGACCTATCTTGGAGAAAACGGAGCGTCGTTATCCGGAGGCCAGAGACAGCGTATTGCTATTGCAAGGGCTTTATACCGTGACCCGGAAGTGCTGATCCTGGATGAAGCAACTTCTTCTCTGGACTCTGCCTCAGAAAAATATGTGCAGAGAATGATTGATATTTTAAAGGCGAGGCACAAGACGGTTATTGTAATTGCTCATCGCCTGAGTACGCTGAATAATGCCGATAAGATCATCGTATTGGATAAAGGTGTGGTTATAGAACAGGGCAATCACCAGGAATTGAGACATAAACCCAATTCTCATTATGGACATTTGTGGAAACTTCAAATGCCGGAGGAAGTGTAAATGAAACAATAGAAGAAATAGAGATTGTTTATTATTTTTGCCGCATGAAACCATACCTATGTCTGCTTTTTCCCCTGCTCCTTTCGGCATGTGGCCAGGGTACAACACCATCTTCTGCCCAGGCAGAACAGAAAGAGGTGAATGCAGAAACTAAAAAAGATACAACAGTCAAGCGCGCACCTGCCGATGCAAAAACCGTTCTGAGCAGGAAAGAAGTGCCCGTATTGTGTTATCACCAGATCCGGGACTGGAAGGCTTCAGATTCTAAAAGGGCCCATGATGATATTATTCCTCCTTCTCATTTTAAAGAGCATATGAAAATGCTGGCGGATAGTGGTTACCATACCATTTTACCCGATCAGCTCTATGATTATTTAAATTACGGAACCGCCCTGCCATCAAAGCCGATCATGATCAGCTTTGATGATACAGACCTGGACCAGTATACCACAGGTGCTTCGGAATTGAAAAAATATGGCTTTAAGGGTGTGTTTTTTATTATGACGGTTTCTATAGGAAGGCCCCGTTACATGAGTAAGGCACAGATTAAAGAACTTTCTGATGATGGTCATGTGATTGCCAGTCATACCTGGAACCATAAGAACTTTACCCAGTTTACTGAAGAAGACTGGAAGATCCAGATCGACGAGCCCACTAAAACCCTGGAAAAACTGACCGGTAAAAAGGTAGAATATTTCGCTTATCCTTATGGACTTTTTAAAGCTTCGCTGCTGCACAAATTAAAAGAACATGGTTTTAAAGCCGCTTTTATTCTATCCACCAAACGGGATGAAACCTATCCTTTATACACCATCAGGCGAATCATAGACCCGGGAACCTATTCTGCCAGAAATCTGTACAACAGCATTCAGAAAAGTTTTAACAAGAAATAAGCTTGTTTGTTAAGTTAAGGTTGTTTTGTTTTTTAAAACCAGAAATGTTAACAATTAGTTAACATAGAACATGGAATTCAGCAATAGCTATTCGATAGTTTTGTAAAAATTTGTGATGAAAAATCTTGAATGTTTCAGGAGAACCGTCACATATAAAAACAAAACTATATATGAAAAGACTTCTACTCTTATTTCTATGCGGTTGTTTTCTGGTATTGAGCGGGCCGGGTGCCTTTGCTCAGAATGAAACAACTGCCTCTCTGAACGGTACCGTTGCAGATGCAAAAGGGCCTATCCCCGGTGCAACGGTGATTGCTATTCATGAACCTTCAGGTTCAAAATACAGTACAACTACCCGTGCTGACGGACGTTATAACCTGCCAAGTATGCGGATTGGCGGGCCTTATACGGTTTCAGTTTCCTTCGTTGGGTTTAAAACCCAGTCTGAAAGGGTAGAAAAGCTGGCCCTGGGGCAAAATTCTACACTGAATTTTAAAATTAACGAAGACGCCAACATGCTGAACGAGGTTTCCATTACCGGAGTTCAGGGAAAAGTATTCAATTCCGGACGTACCGGAGCGTCGCAGAACATTTCCCGTGCGGCAATTCAAAACCTGCCTACACTGAACCGCAGTTTTACCGATTTTGTAAAACTAACGCCCCAGTTTTCTGTACAGTTTGGAAGTCCGAGTTTTGCCGGCAGGAGCAATGTGGGCAATAACTTCACCATTGATGGTGCTTTGTTTAACAATGCTTTTGGCTTACAGGGTACTATTGGTAGTCAAACGGGTTCCCAGCCGATCAATATGGACGCTTTTGAAGAGATCAGTGTAAATATCGCACCTTATGATATCCGTCAGAGCGGCTTTACCGGTGCGGCTATCAACGCTGTAACACGTTCCGGAACCAATGAATTTCAGGGAACTTTAAACAGTTATTACAGAAATCAAGACCTGGTGAGCGAGCAAAACTATGCAGGCTTAAAAACACCGGTGAATAATTTTAGCCTGAAAGGTTATGGTTTTACTTTAGGTGGCCCGATCATCAAAAACAAGCTCTTCTTCTTCTTAAGTGGTGAGCTGGAAAGAAGATCAGATCCGGGCACCAGTTTTGTCGCTTCACGTAATGGAAGTACAGGACCAAACGTTTCTCAGGCTAAAGGAGAAGATCTTGATAAACTGAGTACTTTTTTACAAGGTCTGGGATACGATCCGGGACCATATGAGAATTATCCGCTGAAAACCAGGAGCAATAAGCTTTCTGCAAAATTAGATTACAACATTGACGACAAGAATACCCTGAGCTTAAAATATTTCTATTTCAGGTCATTTAAAGATATTTTGCCAAGCAACAGCGGGGCGCCGAAAAGTCTGCGTCAGCCCTCTCAAACCGGATTGCCTTTCCAATCTGCCGGTTACGGGATCAACAACAATATGGACAACGTGAACCTGGAATTCAGGACCCGGTTCAACAATAAAATGTCCAATCAATTAACTGTCGGTTTTAACAATATGAATGACTTCAGGGAATCAAAAGGTAATAAGCCTTTTCCTTTGGTCGACATTATGAATGCTGACGGAGGTTCTTACACCGCTTTTGGAATGGAGCCATTTACGGCTTTCAACATCTTAAAAACGAAAGTATACCAGGTAACCGATAACTTTAATATCTATGCGGGTCGTCATGAGATTACTTTGGGAGCCAATTATGAGGGCTACAGAACCTCTAATGGTTTTGCGCCGAATTATTATGGGACTTATACCTTCAACAGTCTGGCCGATTTTTATAACAGTGCAATGAATGGTGTATCCAATGCTACAAAATATCAGATCCAGTATTCGGTAATGCCAGATGGTTCTTTTCCTTTTGGTACCATTAATTCCAATATGTATGGTTTGTATGTACAGGATGCGTATGCTGTAAGTGATCAGTTTAAGCTGACAGCTGGTTTGCGTGCAGACCTGACTAATATTTCTTCTGGTTCTGCAATGCGTAATGAAAATGTAGAAAAACTGACCTTTGCAGACGGGGAGAAAATTGATGTCAGCAAATATCCTAAATCGGCAGTTTTATGGTCGCCAAGATTAGGCTTTAACTGGAATGTAAATAACGAAGGTAAAACTCAGGTAAGGGGTGGTACCGGATTGTTTACGGGGCGTCCGCCGCTGGTATGGATCTCTAACCAGGCCAGTAACAATGGAACGCAGTTTGGATCGGAATCTATACCCAATCCAGTAAACCGTCCTTTTACGCCAAATGTAGATGCTTACAGAAATGTAAACCATGCTACAGCAGCAAACAATACGGCTTATAATCTAGCGGTTACTCAATCTAACTTCAAATTTATGCAGGTATGGCGTTCCAATCTTGCTGTTGACCAGAAGTTGCCTGGAGGAATTACCGGGACATTAGAGGCCTTGTACTCTAAAGACATCAATTCTGTTTACTTTAGGAACGTAAATCTAAACACCTCAGACTATAAATTACTTGCTGGTGCAGATAACAGACCAAGGTATACTGGTTCCAGGATTTATGGATCAGCTACACCAACACCATCAAATCCGAACATCTCTGATGCGATTGTAATGACCAATACCAATAAAGGCCACAGTTTGTCTTTAACAGGAACTTTATCCAAAGAATTTAAAGGGGGTTTCTTTGCGACCGCAGGTTATACCTATACGGATTCCCGTTCTGTGAATGATGGAGGTACTATTGCACAATCCATGTGGAGGGATCGTTCTGTTGCCGGAAATCCGAATACAGATGAAATGTCTTATTCTACCTATATGGTTAAAAACAGGTTTATTGCCTCCCTGGCTTACCGGAAGGAATACATTAACCATCTTGGAACAACGGTATCTATGTTTTACCAGTTACAGGATGGATTGCGCTATTCTTATACCTATGGAAACGATCTGAACAATGACGGATTGAGCGGAAATGATCTGAT
>Ga0182008_10000268_pt1 | contig 40925 bp, 28 predicted proteins | sample Sormic07211129_1_FD_120482 | JGI IMG/M metagenome (GOLD analysis project Ga0182008, IMG submission 120482) | Rhizosphere microbial communities from Sorghum bicolor, Mead, Nebraska, USA - 072115-129_1 metaG | ecosystem: Host-associated > Plants > Roots > Rhizosphere | place: USA: Nebraska...
GACATTTCTTATCCTTCAGATCTTACACTTGTAGATTTATTTGAGGATCAGGTATCAAAAAGTCCCGATTCCATAGCTGTTGTTTACGAGGGCAGTTCCTTAACCTATTCCGAGCTTAACAGGCTTTCTAATGTACTTGCCCACGAGCTCCGTTCGCAGGGCATCGGCAGGGATGACATTGTTGGTTTATTTACCGATAAGAACCTTTATACCGTTGTGGGCATGCTTGGGATATTAAAATCCGGGGGCTGTTATCTTCCCCTCGATCCCGCTTATCCCGAAGGGCGTATCAGTTACATGCTCGAAAACAGTAAGCTGGGCGTTGTGGTTACCGATAAGGGGCACCAGGCCGCCCTACCAGGTAATATCAATAAGATTTTGCTCGAAAACATCACCTCGGTTACAGATACCGTTGCAGATATAGCACGTGTAAACGAGCCCGGCGATTTATGTTATGTCATTTATACCTCCGGTACTACCGGTAATCCCAAAGGTGTTATGATTACCCACGAAAACGTTGTCCGCCTTTTTTACAACGAAGGTTTCCAGTTCAGTTTCAACGAAAACGATGTATGGACGATGTTCCACAGCCACTGTTTTGATTTCAGTGTCTGGGAAATGTACGGTGCATTACTGTTCGGGGGCAGGGTCATCATTGTTCCCGAACTGGTTTCGCGCGATCCTTCCCGTTACATACAGCTGCTCAAGCGGCACAGGGTTACCGTGCTCAACCAAACCCCCACATCTTTCAACAACCTGGTTGAAGAGGTTGGGCGTAAAGATATAGAACTCGGCGATCTTCGTTATGTAATTTTTGGCGGTGAGGCACTGGTGCCCTCGAAACTGAAAGCGTGGCATGATAAATACCCCGGCGTTACCCTGGTAAACATGTACGGCATCACCGAGGTAACCGTGCATGCCACCTATAAGGAGATCGGCAAAAAGGAAATATCGGAGAATATAAGTGTAATCGGCGGGCCTATCCCCACCACCTCCCTCTATGTGCTCGATGCCAATAAAAAACCCGTTCCGCAGGGTATTACCGGCGAGATTTATATCGGCGGAGCCGGCATAAGCAGGGGCTACCTGAACAACGAATCGCTAACGGCCACCCGCTTTTTTGATAACCCCTACCGTAAGGGCGAGCGTTTTTACCGCTCCGGCGACCTTGGCCGCCTGCTGGCCAACGGCGATGTGGAATATATCGGCCGTATAGACGACCAGGTACAGTTAAAAGGCTTCAGGATAGAATTAAAGGAGATAGAGCACCAGTTGCTGCGCCATCCTTCCATCAGTAATGCCGTGGTGGTAAAACGCGATTCGGACGATGGGCACCCTTACCTTTGCGCTTATTACATCGGGGGCGAAACCCTTGAGGTATCTGCGCTTCGGTCGCACCTGGGCGAATACCTACCGGCCTATATGATCCCTGCATATTTTGTTAAGATGGACGAATTTCCTTCTACCGTCAACAATAAAATAGCGGTTTCCAAACTGCCCGCACCCGATAAGGAATTATCAGGCAGCAACTATGTTGCCCCTGTTACCGGAGAAGAATCGGTGATGGCAAAAATCTGGGAAGATGTGCTGGGCATGTCCCCGATCGGCATACGCGACAACTATTTTAGTCTGGGTGGCGATTCGCTGAAGGCCATCGGATTGATCTTCAATATCAACAACAAACTGAACACCTCGCTTACCATTGCCGATCTGTATTCGTACCAGACCATAGAAGAGCTGAATATAAGGGTGGTTGCCTCTAAAAAAGACGACCGCAGCAGGCAGATATTCGATGAGGCGCGTGAAGAGCTTTACCTTTTCCAGCAGAGCTACAAACTTGAGCATCAATTTCCCGATTCGTACGAAGAAGTTTACCCTATGAACGGTGTAGAAAAGGGAATGGTGTTCGAATACCTGAAAACTGCTCCTGAAAATATCCACGAAATTATTTACCATGAGCAGAACATGTACGATTATCCGGTTAAGGATTTTGATTTTGCACTATTTGAACATGCAGTAGATTTAATGATTGCAAAACACCCGGCCTTGCGTAAGATATATGATCTGGAATGTTTTGCACACATTATTAAGAAAGAGATCGAGCCTGAGGTTAATTTTATCGATATACGCCATCTTGATAAGAGCGGACAGAAGCTTTTTATAAAGAACAAATTAATGGAAGAAAAAATGAGGATGACAAGCATGTCGTTTTCATTGTTGTGGCGTATCAACATTATAAAAATAAGGGACGATTACCAGTACCTGCTTTTCGATTTTCACCATTCGCTGTTCGATGGGTGGAGTTTATCATCATTCCTCACCGAAATGTTAAATATGTACACCACTTTGTGTACTGATAAAAACTATGTTCCACAGCGCCTGCAAAGTACCTACGAAGACCAGATTATCGGGGAGTTGGCAGCAGCAAAAAATGAAGCTTCTATACGCTACTGGAAAGAGGAGATGGAAGGTTACACCAGGTTCGAACTGCCATCAAACAATGCCGAGCATACTTTTATAACCGATGTATTTGAGTTGGGGGTAGCTTACAGGGATGAACTTGAGGAGCTTGCGGTAAAGTACAATACAAGCTTTAAACACCTATGTTTTGCCGCCTACATTTATACCTTGAACATGCTGAGCTACGATGATGACATTACGGTGGGGATGGTTACCAATAACAGGCCGTTAACACCTGATGGCGACAGATTATTGGGATGTTTTTTAAATACCATACCTTTCAGGGTAAAAATCCCCGAAGGTTTAACCTGGGGCGGGTATATCGAATTTATAGAAAACAAACTCCGTAAGCTAAAGTATCACGAAAGAGTGCCTTTCCATAAGATATTGGAGATTATCGAAGAACCATCTAGTGAGAAAAACCCTGTTTTTGATATTGCATTCAACTATCTGGACTTCAAGATATTCGAAGAATGGAATGCCTATGATTCGACTATTGAATTGGAAGAAAACTCATTGTCCGAATTTTTCCTTAACGAACATTTTCCTTTTGGCTTCCATATAGAAGCGCATGATCTTAGACAGGAGCATGGAGGGGTTTACAATAAAAGTTTCAGGTTATTGTTGAGGTATTCGACCGCTATTTTCAGTAAAAAACAAACCCGTAAAATGGCCGATTATTTTAAGGCCATTCTCGATCAGTTTTTATACAGCGAAACTGCACCTGTATCCAAAGAAAAGATTATGTTGCTGGAAGAGGAAGATTATGCCCTATTGAAGCAATTTAACGAAACAGCTGTACAATATGAAGGTACTGGTACGGTATTGGATTTATTCTCAGAACAGGTTAAGCGTAATCCCGAAAAGATTGCAGTTGTTTTTGAAACCGAAAAATTAAGCTACAGGGAATTGGACGATATTTCTAACCAACTATCCCATCTTTTGATAGAAACGGGGGTTGTAAGCGATTGTTTGGTACCTATATGCCTTGATCAATCACCCGAAATGATCATCGGGATTTTAGGGATTTTGAAAGCAGGAGGAGCCTATGTGCCCATAGATCCAAAGTATCTGCAAAACCGTGTAAATTATGTTTTGGAAGATACAAAACCGATTATTGTTCTTACCTCGCAGAAATACCAATACCTGTTTGATGGAACTGCATCTATAAATCTTGATGATAAATCTATATACGGTAAATGGCCCGTTTCTCCTGCAGATATAACTATACCTAATGAATCTCTGGCCTATGTTATTTATACTTCGGGTACTACCGGTATGCCAAAAGGGGTAATGAACCAGCACGATGGGATATATAACCGCTTATTGTGGATGCAGGGTTATTTAAACGTAAAGGAAGCCGATGTGATATTACAAAAAACAACTTTTTGTTTCGATGTATCCGTATGGGAATTCCTGCTTCCTGTAATATGTGGTGCCAAAATGGTGTTTATAGTGCCTGATGGACAGAAAGATCCTGATTATCTGTGGAACTTGATCCGTACGGAAAACATTTCCATATCACATTTTGTGCCTTCTATGTTATCGGCGTTTCTATCAAATTTAAAAAACATCGAAAGCCATAACTTAAGGGCGGTTATATCGAGTGGTGAAGAACTGAAATTAGCTGTGGTAAAAAATTTCAAAGCTATTTTTCCGGAAGTTAAACTACATAACCTGTACGGACCTACTGAAGCCGCGATAGATGTAACAGCGGTAGATCTTAGCAACCATGAAGAAAGCGTAACCATAGGCAAACCCGTGGCAAATACACAGATTTATATTGTCGACAATAAAAATAATATTCAACCCATCGGGGTTTGTGGTGAGTTATTGATCGGCGGAATCCAGGTAGCCAGGGGCTATTTAAACAAGGCCGAGTTAAGCTCACAAAAATTTATAGACAATCCGTTTGATAAAAACGATAAATATAAATTATATAAAACCGGAGATATAGGCCGCTGGCTTTTAGATGGAAGCATAGAGTTGTTGGGTAGGATAGATGATCAGATAAAAATAAGGGGATTTAGGGTAGAACTGGGAGAAATACAGGCCCAGCTATTAAGCCATCCGAAGGTTAAAGAATCAATAGTGTTATATAAACAGAACAGTGGCAATAATTATCTGGTTGGATATTATGTTTCGGATGTTGAACTGAGTACGCTGGAACTGAAAAACTATTTAAGAAGGAATTTACCCGATTATATGGTTCCTTTAATCTACCTGCGTATAGATGAAGTTCCTTTAACCACTAACGGAAAACTAAATAAGGCCAGCCTTCCACAACCTGAGATCCTGGCAGAAAGCAGGTTCATAGCTCCATCAAACCATATGGAAGAAACCCTGGTGAAAATTTGGGCCGAAGCACTTGGTTTAGAAAAAGAAAAGATTGGCATCAACAGCAACTTTTTCGATTTGGGGGGCAATTCCCTTTCTGCAGTGCTTTTGGTAAATAAAATGAACCAGGTATTCGATATGAATATATCATTCCGCACTTTCTTTAAGGATCCATATATCCAGGGAATCGCCTCATTTATATCATCAACCAAAACAGAAAGTATTAACGAAGTATAATTTATAAAATTTTAATCTGCAATGACCAAAACAAAGCTGTTCTGTTTTCCCTATGCCGGTGGATCGGCCCAAATATATTATAATTGGGCAAAGAGTTTAAACCCCGAAATAGAATTAATACCCATTGAGCTGGCAGGCCGGGGAAAAAGATTTAATGAGCCCCTGTACAAAGATTTTGATGAATTGGTTGACGATGTTTTCCATCAGATATATAATGATGTGCTGGAAACCCCCTACGCTCTTTTTGGACACAGTTTAGGGGCATTAATTGCCTTTGAACTCGTTCAAAAAATAGGGATCAATAAGCTCCCCAATCCAAAACATGTTTTTTATTCAGGAAAAAGTGCCCCGCATATCGAGAAAAAAAGGAGGGTAATCCTCCACCAGTTGGATTCGGAAGAATTTAAAAGGGAAATCATACAGTTGGGTGGAACCCCTGCCGGGATTTTTGAGCATATAGAATTTGAAAAACTATTTCTGCCTTTGTTAAGAAATGATTTCAAATTGGCCGAAACTTATAATTTTAAAGAAGGTAAGAACCTTTACGATGGAAAGATAACCGTTCTGTTGGGAAAGGAAGACGACCTTACAGCCGAGCAGTGCCACGAGTGGAGCAATACTACTTCTGATGTCTGCAGCATTGTATACTTTAATGGAGGCCATTTCTTTATCCACAACGAAACCGAAAAGATTTTTAAGATCATTAATAACACACTTGTCCAATAAATTTTAAGGTTTACCGTTACCGCCACCATCAAATCATGTGCATTATTTCACATTGCAATATCAATTCAATCCAGGAAAACGAAATTGAGCAATACCTTAAATTATTACCGCCCTTTATGGCGCCCGAGATAAAAAAATATCAGTTTGCGGCTGATCGGAAATCAAGACTTTTGGGCAGGTTAATGCTTTTAAAATATTTAAGGGACGGAAACAGCGCTTTCCTGATCGATAACTGGAAATGCGACGGAAACAATAAACCCTACTTAGATGGATGGAAACATTTTAACATATCCCATTCAGGAGATATTGTGGTATTCTGTTTTTCGGACGGAGAGGTTGGTATCGATATTGAAAAAAAGGCATCCCTTGATTTTTCGGCCTTCACCAGCCAGTTCTGTCTGAAAGAAGAAGACTATATTTTGAATTCAGATAACGTTATGGAACGTTTTTATGAGGTATGGGTAAAAAAAGAAGCGGTGCTAAAAGCTGAAGGTGTGGGCATAATAAATGGATTAAATACCATTAACTGCCTGCAGAACACGGTGTATTTTAAAGGGAAAACATGGTATTTTACAAAACTTGACCTATACAGTGGATATGCTTCATCACTATGTGCCGCCCAGCCCAATATCCAAATAAAAATAGAACCGTTTAACCCCCGTATGCTGCTGATTTAACCTTAATGAAAAAATATCTGCTTGTATTTGTATTGTTAAAAAAATAAACCGGATATTCTTACCCATATTGCAACCTTATCCACTTTGATGTTGTCTACTTAAATATGTCCATGGACGAAGAGAATAAAATTATAGTGCGTATAATCAAAGGGGATATGAGCGCATTTTCACTTTTGGTGGATAAATACCAGAATCTGATATTTCATATTACCCGTAGGATTGTTCCCGAACAAATGGATGCCGAAGATGTTTGTCAGGAGGTATTCGTAAAAATTTACAAAAGTATAGGTACTTTTAAATATCAATCAAAATTATCTACATGGATTGCAAGTATAGCATATTTTACAGCGCTTAATTATCTGAAGAAAAGCAAAAGGGATTTTACCGAAGATTACCCCGAAAATCTCCTCGATATGGAAATGGATCAGGATGATCCGGAAGAACTGTTAATTAAAAAGAATACTTCCGAATACATTAATAGGCTTATCAATCAGCTGCCCGAAAATTACCGGGTGGTGCTAACCCTATACCATTTAGAAGAATTCTCGATCGAAGAAATAAATGAAACTATAGGTATGCCTGTTGGTACCGTAAAAAATTACTTGTTCAGGGCACGCAAAATGCTAAAAGATAAAATTACGAATCAATTAGAAGGAGATTATGAAGAAAGATGAAGATTACAGGATTCAGGAAATTCTTGATCAAAAAATAAAAGGGATAAATGTTCCGTCTGAAATTACCGATACGGAAGATTTTAAGGCTTATGAATTGGTTCATAAATTATTAAAAAAAGAACCTGTAGCGCATCTTCCCCTTTCTTTTAAGGCAAATGTGTTGAGGCGTATCGAAACTGAAAAGAAAAAAATGGGCGATATCAGGTTTTACTGGTTATTGGGAGTTGTTTCCTTTATCTGCTTTATGGCCATTATTTCGATTTTCATTATTTTTAAAGATGCCTTCACGTCGGTTTGGGTCATTGCAGAGAGGTTTAAAGGACTTGTTCTTATCGCAATAGCTGCTATACTTGCATTCAATTTTGTAGAAAAAAAATCAATCAAAATTTAACATTATTGCCAAACACAACAGGTTTAGATTGCTTATAGGTGTTAAAACAACATTATCTTCTGGTGTTTTAATAGGTGCGGCATGCACCTATTAGGCAAACTTTAAAAAATACTCTCCTAATGAAATCTGCTATACGGATAATTTTAATCGGTGTTGGCCCCCATTCAAAACGTGTATATCTTCCCGAACTGGCCAAGCTAAAAGAAAAATTCCAGGTCGAAATTTCCCTCGCAATCGATATTAAAACCGAGGCGGAAAAGATTATCGATCATTTTGTGAGTCATAACTATACGATAAACACCCTATTTATAGATCCCTTCACAGAGAAAATGCCTGATGCGCTAAGAACGGATTTAAATAAATTTGTGCACAGAAACAGTATAGATGCAGTTATTATTGCAACCGAGCCATCCTGCCATCATGCTTATGCAGAATGGGCCCTGGGTTTAAAGTTGCACATTTTGATGGATAAGCCTATAAGTACAAGAAAAAATGCTGTTTCTGATTTGGATGAAGCCAATGGAATTCTACATGATTACCTTAATCTGTTAAGGCTATACAACGATTTTCAGACCGAAAAGCCTACCATTTTTTCCATTAATGTTCAGCGCAGGTACCATCCGGGTTTTCAGTATGTAATGGAGAGCATAAAAGAGGTTGGTTTGGCAACAAATTGCCCAGTAACCTCTATTCATTCCAGTCATAGCGATGGACAGTGGCGGCTCCCTTCCGAAATAGTATTACAAGATTATCATCCTTATAATAAAGGGCATGGAAAAATGTCGCACAGCGGTTATCATATATTCGATATTGTAAGCCAGCTTTACAACATACCCGATATAGCTGATAAAATGCCCGAAAGTATGGAAATAATCAGTTCATTGATTCTTCCTACCGGCTTTATTATACAAATAAACGAAAAGGATTACCCAGGTTATTTTAAAAATGCTTATGAAGACGTAAAGTTATTCGATGATATGCAATTGGAAGGTATTTTCGAAGATTACGGTGAGATTGATGCAACTATTCTTATACGGATGCTGAAAGAAAAGAAAAATATTGCAAATATAACGATAAACCTACTCCACAATAGTTTCAGTAGAAGGAGCTGGGTAAAACCTAACCACGATCTTTATAAGGGAAACGGCCGTGTGAAACATGAATATCATAATATTCAGCAGGGACCATTTCAAAATATCCAGGTTCATTCTTATCAGGCCAATGATAAACACCACCATAATAGTAAAAACGATTTTCAGACGGGCGGCAATAATCATTTCGATATTTATATTTTTCGGAATATTGATATCATTGGAGGAGAACATCCCCTGAAGATAATTACAATGAAAGATTTATCCGAGTTACATAACCTGGATGATTCGAAGCTATTAACTGAACAGGCCAAAACCGCGGTGATTGAGGAGTTTTTAAATTTCATTAACGGTAGCCTAAGTAAGAAGGATTTAAAGTCAAATATCGACAGCCATTTAAATGGAGTAAAAATGATGGCCGCTTCTTACCTGTCACATATTCAACAAAAAATGGGTAAAAATCCAATCGTTAATGTCGAAACCGATGTTACATCCGCCATTGTTCATGATAATAAATCCTGGTAAAAACTATTATTAGAGGTAAACATGTAAATACCTATATGCTTAATAACCTTTTAAGTTTGGTAACCAACTGTTCACCTCTAATTAAACAATCCAAAAATCAGGGTTTACTCAACCTGCTCTTTTCTTCCTCCGCGCTGCCATTTTTATCGATTGATTTTAGTTTGATATTACCAAACTTGTACGATAAACTCAGGCGCACCACCCTGCTATCATAGTTTCTGTCAAATACGTAATTATTATTGGATAAACTGCTAAAACTTGTTCTCTTGCCAACGGTTTTAAAAACATCATTTACAGCCAGTTTAATGTTCATTTTATTTGATAAAAACGACCGTTTTAGTCCAAGGTCAATTCCATAGTATGATTTTATGTTAAATACACCGTAAACATTTGATGAAACATATTTTCCACTAAGCTCGGCCGAAGTTTTGTTATCGATAGTAAATGTATGGTTCGAACTGGCCTGCCATGCCAGTTTTTCGAGCTGTAGCTGTGCCCCATCAACCACATCCGAATTGTATTGGTTGTAAAAGAGCGTAACATTGTTGTAACTGCGCCACCATTTGGTAAAGTTAACCGGCGCATTGATGTTAAGCGAATAGGCGTTGATAGAATTCAGGTTTGCATCGGTTTGGGAGATCGATTTTGTACTGGGATCCGATATAAATACCACAGCAATACCATCTTTTGTTCTACTATAACTTAAATCTACCGTGTATTTGTTTTTAAACCTGTACCCAACTTTAAAAGAATTAGAATACTGTGGCCTTAAAAAAGGGTTTCCGTAACGGAATGTATATTGATCGATATAATAAACAAAAGGATTTAAAGACGCGTAATCCGGTCTGCCGATCCTTCTACCGTAACTGGCTGTAATTGCATTCGAATCATCTATCTTTTTCTGAACGAATAACGTTGGAAATAAATCTGTATACGATTTTTCTACTACACTCCCGTTTGTTACCAAATTTCCTTTTGATGAGGTTCTTTCTACCCTAAGTCCTGCCTGGATTGAATAAGATCCTATCTGGGTATTGAAGTTTGCATACGCGGCCCCAATTTTTTCATCATAAATAAACTGGTTGCTCCGTCTTCCATCATTCAGGTAACTTCCATCATTCTGTAAAACCCCGTAGTTAAGCGTATTATCAATTGTTATTGCACTGTACTTAAGTCCCGCATCAATTCTTGACGATTTGCTTAAAGGATGTTTAAAATCTACTTTACCTACATAAATATCTATTTTTTGTGGTGCAAGGTTTCTAAAATTATAGTCTGGCCTGTACTCGTTTTGGTTTTGATCTAAAAATTGATTGCTAAAATAAAAAGCTTCCTTTCTCGATGATCTTGAATAGTCGCCGCTAAAACTGAGTTCTGTACCTACGGTATCTAAGCGTAATTTATAATTTACATCGTAGTTGATATAATTGGCAGGGAACGAACCATTGTTTGATGCTACAATGTTCGAATCTGCAACCCCGGGCTGTTTACCTATAAGCGTTTTACCTTCCATCTTGGAGTCTACATGCCAAATGTACCCGTCAACAATAAAGCCCAGCACACTTCTGGGAGATATGTTTATGTCGGCCCCTACCTTAAAACTATGGTGTTTGTACCTAAATTTCTCTAAAGAAGACGACTGGAAAAAAGTTGATCCCCCTGAAGATAGTATGGATCTGTCGATGTCTATCGAACTAAAATCTTCACGGTCCGAATAATTATAATTGGCAAAAATATTAAGTGTTTTGCTAATGTGGTTTAAAGTTATGCCACCATTGGTTTTTCTGTATATCCCCTGGCCATAACTCAGGTTCGCATCTGCATTGGTACCGAAACTTTCGTTCTTTTTAATTTTAATGTTAATAATCCCGGCATTTCCGGCAGCATCATACTGTGCAGAAGGATTTGTTATGATCTCTATAGATTGGATCGTGCTCGATTGCATGGAGTTTAATAAATCTTTCAGTTGCTCCGGCGATAGGTAATTTAGCTTATCGTTAATCAAAACCATTGCATTGCTTTTACCGGCCAAACTAATTACCCCATTATCAACGGTAACACCGGGTGCCTTTTGTAAAATATCCAGTGCAGTATTCCCTGTTGCCAGAATACTGTTTTCAACATTCATCACAACCTTGTCTAACTTGCTTTCAATAAGTGGTTTTTGGGCGCTTACCTGTACGGTCATCAACTCTTTACTTTCCGTTTTCAGTTCAATATTGCCCAGTGCTTTTTTCTCCCCTGGGGCAATTGTGAATATTGCTGATTTGTAAGCTTTATAACCCATTACACTTACCGAGATGTAGTAATTTCCCGGAACCACATTTGCAATCACAAATACCCCGGCACTATCGGTTAAAGCCCCTTTAAAAAGTTTTGAATCAGTGGCATTGAGGAGCATTACACTACTAAAAGGTAATGTTTCGTTATTGGCTGCTATTATTTTGCCGTTAATTTCTGCACCTGCGGGCGATTGTGCAGATCCCTCTGTAGCATAAAAGGATAAGAAAAAAAGTAACAAAGTAAAAATGAGGGAAGATCGGAATATTTTCATAGGTATGTTGGTGGTAGATAATTGGGAAAGATTAATTCCTATTTAGGCAGTTTTTCGTTTTTTGAAAGGTGTTCGTTTACAAGATAATAGCATAAAAGGCCTACAGACAGGCATATAATGATTACGCCATATGGCAATATTGAATTTTCCATGCTATAAGGAAGAAACTCCTGTATAACAAGGCCCAGCCCGCCAAATCCGGCCAAAAAAATCCACTTTAGAATGTTCTGTTGCCTTTCTTTATGGCCCGGTCTATCGTCCAGTACAGCTTTTACAAAATTTTGATCAGTTAATTTCGCATCAATTATTTTCTTTTTGAGCCGATACTTTAACAGTTGCATTATTGCCATTGAAGTTATCCAGGTGGTCATTATAATCATTACGAAGGGAGCAATTTTATATAACATAATATCTGTGTTTTTCCAAGTAGACAATCCCTTTTGAGTTTAGGTTGCAGAAAAAAACATAAAATTTTAGAGTGGAATTGTAATTAGTCGACCCTTAAAAACTACCTAATAATTTGATTGTTAGTTATTTGTATTGTTTTTTTGGCGTGATTTTTACATTTAAATATGCAAGAACAGATGATTTACATTTAAAACCTTGCAATATTTTTTGATATCTTAGCTAAGAAACCAGTAGATAAAGGGCATAGTTTGTTCTATTCAAGTTTGTCTGTCATGCTCAGCCAGAAGCACCCATTGTTTATATTGGCAGGCCAGGTAAACTGGCCTGTTTTTGAAGAAGCCTTTGCACCTTTGTATTGTTTGGAAAGACTTCCCCATTGATACACAGGCAAATCATCACTAAAAGGATGTCCTATGGGAATATATCATCAATGCAAACATTTACAGGCGTACGTTAATAAATTTAACAGGTTGAAGCATTCAAAAAAACTATTTCATAACTTAATTATAAGGATGATGGACCATCATCCTTATAATTATCAAAAATTGAAGTTCACTTAAGTGCCTTATTCAATTCTTTTATTCGTTAAATACTTCGAGGCTTGCCTCGGGGTTATAGCGGAAAGTTTGAAAACGAAGAGTTTTCATAAAACTAAAAATTGACTTTTTTCCACCAATACCTCGGGGCTTTGCCCCGGGGCAGGGCAAACGCATCATAATTTAATCAATTTTTCTAAATAATTGTTGTCCCATCCTGCTTTCATTCTTTTTCCTTTTACTCCAATCTTAAGTGTTTTCTCATTTTTTAAGAGGTTCAAAGCGATTTTAAGTTGTAAAGAGAAGTTTTGGGCAGCATTATCATTTCGTTTTCTACTTTGGTCTTCGCAGAGCAACGTCTAAAGTCCAATGTAATTTATTTTCGATGCTCCAATGAGAACGGATAATGTATTGAAATTCTTCAGCGCAAGCAGTTAGACTGGAAATATAATAACGGGTAGCTTGCTCTTTGCCGGCATCACTATTTTTGAATTCCCTGGTACTTTCTATTTTTATGATGGATTTTAATCCAGGCCATCCTTCTTGGTTTTCAATATGTTGAAAAGTATTTATAACGCTACACTTACGGGTTTCTATCCTTCCATGCCCCATATCAATATTTTCAAATACATCAATTCCATTGGCAAACCTAAACTCATCCTCTATGTTCTGGTACAGGGATTTTTGGTTGTTTTTTACCGCTAAAACATAATCAGCCTCTTTTGCCTTAATATTTTCGGCGATTTCTTTTTGACAGCCCATTGCATCGATAGTTATGATGCTGTCTTTTAAACTTAAAACTTCCAAAAGAGCTGGTATTGCTGTAATTTCATTGCTTTTCTCCATTACCTTTACTTGCCCCAAAACCAAATTATTATGATGAGCCCAAGCACTAACCATGTGGATGGGAGATTTCTTACCGCTTGTCTTTGCACCACAAATCGTTTTGCCATCAAGGTTTATAATTTCTTTTACTGACGTAACTTTTATCAGCTCAATACCCATTTTATAAAGCAACGCTCAAATAATTTGCTGTCAATAGCACTAATTACCCTGTTAAAAGTATCATGGGAAGGTATTCCATACTCAAGGTTTAAAAGTTTAGAAAGCCATTCTTCTTTAGATTTGCAATAGGCTTCTATATCATTCCAAGTATCTGCACCACAAATTACTGCAATAATTGCCATAATAAGGATGTCATTCAGTTGGTGTAACTTGCTTAAATCGCGCCTATTATCTTCTATTTGCCTAAAAATATCCAATAACTTATTTGCCATAATTTTTATAGATAAATATCTGATTATCAGAAAAATATACAACAATTAAACGCAATAAGCAAATGATAAATTAAATAATTACCATAAAATTTGAAGTTTTTTATTCAGAAAATGATGCGTTTGCCCTGTGCCCCGGGGTTGTTTATTATTAAATATTAGATCAAATAATTACATTTAATTGTTTTTATATTTTCTCACAACTCACTTTGACAAGCTAGGCATCTTCTATTGACAGGCTTATTTTCTCTTAATTTCGATAATCTTGGCTTTTGCAAATGGTAGTAGCGCATAGCATAGTCAAAATATTAGTGTGTATTGAATTAAGTGCCCATAGAGGACAGTCTTTTTTATAGAATTTTTATTTGTTGAAAAAAATAAAATTATAATACATTCTTTCAAAAGAATGTATTAACTTCGTACTTAATTAAAAACCGTTACAAATATTTAACGGGATTTCCTTGACAGCTTGTAACCGATTGATTAAGACATATTTAGAAGCGGGTAGACTCCGTCTGTTAATCAGAGGGCCGCTGGTTCGAGCCCAGCAGAGGGAGCCAAAAACCCGCAACGAAAGTTGTGGGTTTTTTTAGTTTAGCGCTGGGTGAGAGGTTTATCCTGAGCGTAGGCGAAGGGAGCCCAGCAGAGGGAGCCAAAAAAGCTAAACGAAAGTAGAACAAAGGTTATTCCATTTGATTTAGCATCTTCGTCCTTGCGCCTGTAGAAGGACAAATCAATTGGTACTACGATAAAGTTAAAGACAATTAAAACCGTCTTTTGAGTTTACAGCGCTCTTTAATCATTAAGCGATCTCTATAGAAAGTCCAAAAAGCAAGTAAGAAAATCTGTGCTCGCTTTTTGGATAGATATCTTACCCCAACTGTTCCGGCATACCGTTCGGGTCCATCCAAACATATTCCCAATGGTGGCCGTCAAGGTCATCGAAACTGTGCTGGTACATAAAGCCATAATCTGTAGCCGGATTAGGTATGGTGGCGCCCGCAGCTACTGCTTGATCTACCATTTCATTAACCGCCTCTTTGGTATCAGCAGATAGGGCAATAGAGGTTTCGATCGCTTTGTGGGCATCTATAATTTCTTTTTCGGTAAAGGTTTGGAAAAAGGTTCTGGTGAGCAGCATCACGTAAATCGTATCGCTGATGATCATACAGGTTGCTTTTTCGTTGGTAAATTGTGCGTTAAAGGTATAACCGAGTTTGGTGAAAAATGCTACAGATCTGTCAAGATCGTTAACCGCCAGGTTTACAAAAATTTGAGTTGCCATATTTTTTGTTTAGTTATCCAAAGATAATATCGTTACTGACGGATGTTCATGTGCAAAGACGACAAGTTAAGGGGGTAAACGCGACTTGCTTGCCTAATGCTAATCGTTTGAACAGCTCCAGAGACTATTTCTGCTCCAAACTTAAATAAATGGAAAATGGCTAAGTTTAGCGATTCTTTTTATCTTTAATTTCCACGGCAGCCATCAATAATTTATCTTTAAGTCTTAAACCTAAACCAATTTATCGCTCATGAAACGAATATTGCCTGTTTTAACATTTTTGTTTCCCTTTTCTGTCTTCGCTCAAAATAAACTACCAGTTGTAAAGGCAAGTGCTGGCCAGGCAAAAATTTACGAAGAGCATGATGCCATATCGCGCTGGTATATCAATCCGAAAGTGAAACTTGATGTTTTTACTATGGGTAAGTTTACAAAATCCAAAAAGATAAAATTCAAAACAGATGTCGATTCGATTGTTTTTAGCATCAGTCCCGGGCAAAAAAAAGACTTTATTGTTTTGTTAAATGGGAAAGATTCTTGCCTTACCCAAATCGTTGCCCCAGCGCTCAAAAACTTCAGTAAATTATCGCCCGAAATTCACGACTCGATACCTTTTTTTGTAAACAAATACAATACAAATTTTTTACCGGTCGTTTTCAACGGTACGGATTCGCTGTTCATGAATTTTGATTCGGGTGCAAATGATATCGATCTTACCAATGCTGCACTGGCAACAAAAGTTAAATCGAAACCCAGGCTTTACCATACCGATTACGATGTCAAAATTGGAAACCACACATACAAAAGCAAGATTTATGATATTGAACTGGCCGGGAATGAAACCGATGGTTTGTTAGGGTGGGATATATTTGATGGTATGATTGTAGCGTTGGATTATGATCAAAATAAAATGATGGTGCATTCTACCATGCCAAAAGAGATTTTACAGGATAAACAATACACCAGGTTTAAGATCACCTATATCAAAAATAAACCCTTTATAGAAAGTGAAATTTCACAAAGTGGAACCAAAAATAAAAGTCTGTTTTTCTTTGATTTAGGTTATCAGCGTACGGTTATGCTTGATCGCGATCTGCTGCGGGAAATGAAGTTTCCTGCCGAGAAGATGGAAGTGATCAAAAAAGTAATGATGCATGGGGTAAACGGCAATGAAGTGCCGGTAACTACAGTAAAACTTCAAAATTTAAAGATCGGTAATTTTGAACTGAAAAATGTGCCGGCTCAGGTGATGGAACAAAACAAACCCATGCCTGGTGTTAATGTTCATTACCTTGGAAACGATATCCTGAAAAGATTCAATACGGTTTTCGATTTTCAAAATAATGTGATCTATTTAAAGCCAAATCATCTTTACGATGTTACCTATGCAGACCAAAAGAGTTAACATTTCTGTTTTTTACCGGAAAGGAAATACACAAAACATGCAACGTTGCCTGGTTAGCATAAGGTCAATGTTGTTAATTTAAGGGGTAAAGTGGAAAAAAGATGTTACCACGGGCCTAGTCTGAGCATATTACCTTAGGCCTATGTTTTTCGTTAATTCATAAACTGTATCTGTTGTACCAGATAGGCTTTTCCAAACTTCTGCGGATCGTGTGTCACTGTAGCCTTAATGGCTTTCCACTTCGGACCTTGCCCTTTTGGCGAATTTGCGCGGATTTCCTGTACATTTATCCAAATCTCTTCCAGCTCGTTTTGAATGGTACTGTTGGCATAAGTGAGCTGTAACCTATTCGGGATCATGTAATAATCACTTCCTGTCTTACTTAGCCTGATACTTGGCCCGCCTACAACGTAATTGGTGATGAGTTGTACAGTAAAAGGCTCATTTCCTTTGTATTGCTCTTTGCTCAATATCTTTTCGAAAACAAAATAGTATTCAGGTCCATCCTGAGCAGGCACTTCATCGCGGTTAAATCTCGCTTTAACACGGTAAGTATAGCCAGGTTCACGCTCTTCAAAACCCCATAGCGAAGCACCGGCGTCTACATTACCAGGCAGTTTTACTAACTGATCATTGTCTGCGCCATAACGATGGCTGACCAGTAATTCCACCTCCTCTCCGTTTTTTAAGTTCAGCGGACCATATCTTTCCGATTTTTTACAAGAAGCAAATGTGAAAACAGTAACGAGTAGCAATAAAAGGTTTTTCATAGCGGTATGTCGATTTAGATGAACTGTTTCTATAAAACGTGAAGATCCCTGCAGACGCTACACCGGATTGATCATTTTGTTGATCTCGCTGTGAGACCTGAAATCTTTGTTCCACTGCTGAACGATTGATATCAATTTTATAAAGAACTAATGTTCCAATAAAGTTTAGATATTTGCAGCTTACAATAATTAACTGATGAAACCCTACCTGCAACTATTCGATTTTTCAAAGAAAATAAATTACCGCACCGAAATGCTTGCAGGTTTAACGGTAGCGATGACCATGATTCCCGAATCGCTGTCGTTTGCTATTCTTGCCGGTTTTCCTCCTTTAACAGGATTATATGCTGCTTTTATTATGGGGTTAGTTACCGCTGTTCTTGGCGGCCGGCCAGGCTTGGTATCTGGAGGGGCAGGTGCAACCGTAATTGTGCTAATTGCATTAATGAAAAGCCAGGGCATAGAATATGTTTTTGCTGCGGTGGCTTTAGCAGGTTTAATTCAGATTATGGTTGGCTTGTTTAAGCTTGGCAAATTTGTAAGGCTGGTTCCGCAGCCCGTAATGTTTGGCTTTGTTAACGGTTTGGCGGTTATTATTTTTATGTCGCAGCTAGCGCAATTCAAAACCCTTGTTAACGGCAAATTAGAATGGTTAAGTGGTATGCCTTTATATATTATGCTGGCTTTGGTATTGCTCACCATTGCCATTGTTATTATGCTCCCTAAAATTACCAAAGCTATTCCATCCTCGCTGGTGGCTATTGTTGTGGTTTTTTTTGTGGTTTTATTTTTTGGTATTGATACGAAACTGGTTAAGGATATTGCTTCTGTAGATGGTGGTTTTCCGCCCTTTCACATTCCGAAAGTGCCGCTAAATCTGGATATGCTGAAGATCATTTTTCCTTATTCGCTCATTATGGCTGGTGTGGGCTTAACAGAGGGCCTGCTTACGTTGAATCTGGTTGATGAAATTACCGCAACTAAAGGTAATGGGAACAGGGAAAGTATTGCGCAAGGCATTGCCAACATTGCAAACGGCTTTTTTACAGGCATGGGCGGCTGCCCGATGATTGCCCAAACACTCGTTAACCTCTCCGCTGGTGCGCGGGCAAGGTTATCAGGTATTATTGCGGCCTTAACCATACTGCTTATCATTTTGGTAGGTGCTCCGGTCATTGATCGTGTGCCTATGGCCGCCTTGGTTGGTGTAATGATGATGGTAGCCATTGGCACTTTCGAGTGGATGAGCTTTAAAGTGATCAATAAAATGCCGCTGCAGGATATTGTTATTGGTATACTGGTGGCCGGCATTACCATTTGGCTTCATAACCTCGCATTGGCCGTATTAATAGGGGTAATTATTTCGGCACTTGTTTTTGCCTGGGAAAGTGCTAAACGGATACGGGCCAGTGAACATACCGATGCCAGTGGTGTAAAAACTTATGAGATATATGGTCCTTTATTTTTTGGATCAGTGGCCCATTTTAATGAACTGTTTGATGTGGTACATGATCCTCAGCAGATTGTAATTGATTTTAAGCACAGCCGTGTTTTTGATATGTCGGGCATTGATGCGCTGAATAAACTAACTGAACGCTACCGCTTACTGGATAAAAAACTTCAGTTAAAACATTTAAGCAGCGATTGTAAACGCCTACTGAAAAATGCTGATCAGATTATAGCGGTAAATATTATAGAAGATCCTACTTACCAGGTAGCTACGGAAAAGTGAACTGATTTAACTTTCCGTTTTACACCATTCTCTACCGTAGGTTTCCGCTGATTTTTGGCAATGGTATGGTGTTTCTTCAAACCTGAACTGTTGTTGCCACCTGACCTGATTGTTTTCTCCAAATGGTGTGGCTTTACTAAAACGTTTCAGTAATTTTAATAATCAGCAACAAAAAAATGTTTCATTTATTGTATCGGCTGGCGAAAAATATCCTTACATGCTGTTTAATAAGATGTTACTTTTATAAAGTATCCCGATAATATTTATTTTTTTACCTGTCTCTTTGACAATTATTTTATCAGAATCAAATATTATTAAGCTATTTAATAAAAATTTCATAAAAATGACATTTCGTTATTAAAACGTTTTAGCTTATTATATATTTGAATTAACCAAATAACTAAATTTTATGAGAATCCCTAACTATTACCACCAAAGTACTTGTCGTTTTAACCCGAGACATGTCTTGCCGTTTTCGAAAAAATAAGTTTTAGCAATCATTTTTTTACCAATTAAAAGATCCATTAACTATGCGATACTTATGGGCGTGCCTTGCTTTTTTTGCAGCGTTTACGTTAAACGTTTTACCGAATTATGCTTCGGGCAAAAAAAATCATAAAGGCCTTACAATTAATTATTTGATCTTTCAGGATACAACGAGAATAAAGATCGTATCGCTAAAAGATTCCCTGCGAAAAGATAGTCTTGAACAGATCAGCAAAAAAACACTTTACAACAAGTTGTCAGGTGGAGTACAAAAAGACACCAGGGATTTAGCGCTCTTCCCGGCTATTTCACTACAGCAAAACCTAAAAGGCAATTTTGCGGGTCTTTACGTTCAGGAACCTTCAGGCGAACCTGGTTCAATTCAGAACATGTTTATCAGAGGGGCTGCCATGCCCTTATTATCTAAAAAGGATTTATACGATGCCCAGCCACTAGTGGTTCTTGATGGAATTCCTTTGGTAAGGGAGCATCCTTTTGCTTTCGACATACAGCAATTCGATTTTAACAGAATCGGACCGGCAACTAATTTACTGGCTGGCATCGATATGAATAATATTGCATCGGTAGAGGTGCTTAAAGATTTAGGCTCAACCGCTGTTTACGGGCCAAGAGGTGTTAATGGGGTAATTGTTTTAACCTCAAAAACAGCAGTTGGTAAATATCGCGCTATATCGTTCAATTCTTATATCGGTATGGTGCAAAAACCATTCGTAAATACCATCAACGGTAAGTACGAAAATAATTTCAGGCAGCGCTTTTATGATGTGTATACCACAAACGGCAGGTATTCTGACGATGAGGAATATCCGGTATATTTAAGTGATTCGCTAAATAATGTATATAGTGGAAAATCGGACTGGACTGATTTATATTATAAAAATGCACTGGTATATGGCATTAATTTCTCGCTGGCTGGTGGTACCGATCGGGCGAATTTTAGGTTTGCTCTGGGTAATACAAAAAGTGAAGGTGTAGCCGATGAAACGGGTATCGACCGTTATAGCGCCACTTTCAATATCAATATGAAGCCAACCAAATGGTTGCTGTTTTCAACTATGATTAATGCAAACCGCTTAAACCGCGATAGAAATAAAACCTTGCGCGATCGGTTTGCACAGCTTAATTATTTTCCTGACCTCAGTGCGCCACTCTCTCCCAATAAAGATTTCTATGGGTCATACCTGCAAGAGTATAAGAAAGGTTTTGATGATAATAAAACGAACTCCATCCAGGGTTATGCCAAATTAGAAGGAATTTTTGGACGGTTTAAGGTAACATCATCGTTTAATGCCGATTACAGTGAAGGCTATAGAGATGTTTTTTACGCCAGAACGCTTTTGCAGGGAAATAGTTATGCATCCAATTATTATGGCTTTAGCCAAAGATTAATGATGGATAACAAGGTTACCTACGATTTAAACCTGAACAAGGTTCACGATTTTCATTTTGCTTTAGGGCAATCGATGCAATGGGATATTTATAAATATAGTAACGCCTACGCTTACAAAGGTGTTAATGACTATATTAAAATCAACTTGCTTGATTCTAAACCTAAAAATGACGATGGTTCGGATAACGGAGGTTATTTAACACCAGTGGCGTTTCCGAGAGAATTAACTTACCGGTTTTTAGATAAAACAGAAGATAACTTATTGTCTTTTTACGGGAAAGCCGATTATTCATTCAGCGATAAATATTTCGTCTCAGCCATATTGCGTTTAGATGGTTCTTCAAACGCACAACCCACAAGCCGTTGGTTTTATTCGCCAACTATTTCTGCCGCCTGGAATATCAAAAACGAATTTTTGAAAAATAACAGTTTAATTGATGATTTGGTGTTGCGTGCAAGTGCGGGTAGAATGGGACGTACTTTTAGTTATGATAATTATACACAAGGTCCGCAATACACAGCGTCAGTTGGCTATACGGGTAACTTAACAGTACCGGGATACAATGCTTTCGGTGTATTAACACGTCCTTACCAATTTGGTTGGGTAGGTTATGGGGTGCCGTGGTCGTACTCAGATCAGCTTAATGTTGGTGCCGATGTGGCCATGTTAAAAAACCGTCTTCACGTTTCAGTCGATCTTTATAGTAAAACCGATAAAAACCAGTTAATCGGAATCCCTGCTTATGCCGAGTATGGTTATAAGCAAGCGATAGAAAGTGGCCTATCTGTAAATAACATGGGTATCGATTTTACCATGAGTGCCCAGGTGATCGCAAAAAGTAAATTCTCCTGGAATTCGGCCTTAAACTTTAACCACAATGCTAATGAATTAAAAGCATTGCCCAGAGGACTGGATCAGTTGGTGGTAGGTAACAGATTTTTAAAAGTTGGCCAACCGGTAGATCAATATTGGTTACTGGAGAATAATGGTATTTATACTTCGGATGCTGATGTACCGACAGTTAACGGGCAAAAATTAAAATATAAAGGAATTGTTTTAAAAGCCGGCGACCCGCGCTGGAAAGATCAAAATGGAGACGACACCATTGATGATAACGATAAGGTATTAAAGGGCCACTCCTTACCAACCCTTTCAGGTGGTTTCGATAACAACTTTAAATATGGCAATTGGAGTTTAGGAACAAGTTTCTACTTTAATTTGGGCCGAAAGCTGATCAACCAGGAAATGGCCAACCGGTTTGACTTTGTTAACCGCGAAGGTAATACCGATATCAACTCTGTGAAGGAAATTACTTTCTGGGAGAAACGTGGCGATTACTCAAAATACCCACTTTATAATCCCTGGAGTACGGTAATTCCCTATCGTGCAGATCAGGATCTCTTCTTGGAAAATGCTTCATTCCTAAAATTAAGACAGGTTTCATTGGGTTACGAACTGGGTAATTTGCTCAATAAGAAAAACATCAAAATCAACAAATTCTTCGTGTACGGTGCAGTGAGTAATATTTTCACCATCACGCCTTACACTGGTCAGGATCCCGAACTGGTTAGCTACGATGGTATTGATACCGGTTACGGCCAACCCATTCCGAGAACATATACCCTGGGTGTAAAAATGGAGCTATAAGATGAAAACAAGAACTAACAAAACATCAAGTAAGATGAAAAATATATTTTACACACTACTGGTTTCCGCGATAGCCTTTTCGAGCTGTAATAAAGCTTTGGAAACCGATTCGACCAGGGTTGTTGGTGAGAAAAATGCCTGGAATACGGTAGAGGATGCCCGGTCCGGAATTTTAGGTGTATATGCTTTAACCCGGGCTGCGCTATCAGATAACAATGGTCACTGGATTTATGGTGATGTAAGAACAGGAGAGTTTTTAAGTCCGAAAAGGCAGGATTTAAAGGCCGTGATTGGCAATAATTTAAATGCCGCATATCCTGTAATGGAGGCCCTATCTGACTGGACAAGGTTCTATGCCATTGTAAACGGTGCCAATGTTTTCTTAGAAAACGTTGGACATGTAAAAGAAACAGATAAGCGGTACACCAGCAATAACATGACGGTTGATATTGCTCAAGCCAGATTTTTAAGGGCTTTTGCTTATTTCTACATGGTAAGAATCTGGGGCGATGTACCATTCATTACCTCATCCGACGAGGGTAAATTTACTAGTAAACCCCGCGAAAGCCAGGTTAGGATTTTAGCATGGGCCGAACAGGAAATGTTAAAAGCAGCAGCCGACCTGCCATTTATCTATAGCGGTGGCGATGTGCAACAGCCAACTGATTATTATAATGAAACTTCAGGAAGGTGGGGCGGTGCTCTGGCCACAAAAGTTACAGTATATGCGGTTTTAGCTCACCTGGCAGCCTGGAACGGCGATTATGCAAATGTTTCTAAATATGCCAAATTTGTTGAAGATAATTATAGCAAGAGTGCTGGTGGGTTTACAGGAAGTGCCGATTTATCAAACTCCAACGGGTTTTTCTACAATAAAAATACCAGACAGATGTTTGGTTTCAACTCCGATTATGGCCACGTAGATGGCTCATCAACCGGGCATATTGAAGAATTGACTTTAGCTGAACCGGTTATGACCAAGTCAGTCCCGGATATTTACTTGCCTAAAGATTCGATCCTAAAATATTTCAACGTGGCAAAAGATCAAAGATTTGCGGTCGATACGTTGGGTCAGGCTAAATACGACGGGAGATATTTTACCAACCTCAATGGTAAGTATCCTATTTTCAGTAAAATCAAGGTAATTCAGGGCGGCGGAACAGATCCAAACTTCAGGTATTTTACCAGTGCTTTAGTGTTCACCCGGTTGGAAGATATCATCTTGTTAAGAGCAGAAGCACTGTCTGTTTTGGGCGATCAGCAAGGTGCTTTAAACGAACTGCTTTCTGTGATGGTGAGAAGATATGATGAAGGATTTTCTGTAAATATAGACGACATCATTAAAGTAATCTTCGAAGAGCGTCACCGCGAATTGTTGGGTGAGGGCTCAAGGTGGTATGATCTGATCCGTTACAACAAGATCAAACAGAACGATGCAAAATTTATGAACCTCATTAATTCTGGCGGAATTTACTGGCCAATATCCAGAAAACTCCTTTCTCAAAACAGTTTATTAACACAAAATGCTTACTGGCGCTAATAATAACGGATATGAAAAATTCAATAAAATATATAGGCGCATTGGCAATCTTATCGTTGCTAATACTCATCAACCCGGCCTGCAAAAAGAATGGAGGATTTTATGATGCACCAGATCAGAATGTAACTTTTTCTGGCAATACCTATGATTACCTGAAAAGCAAACCGGGCGTTTTCGACTCGCTTATTGTAGCAATAGACAGGATGGGTTTGAAAAAAACACTAACCGATAGTAATGTTACCTTATTTGCAGTAAGTAATCCAAGCTTTCAATTGGCTTTAAGGAACTTAAATACATTAAGGAAACTATCGGATAAAGACCCGCTTTTCCTGGCCAATATCGATGCCGTTCAATTGGACACAATGACATCTTATTACATTATAAGAGGAAACAAAACAACCGATTCACTAAAACTTCAGGATGGTTTGGACTTAAAAAGTGTACGTATTGGTTATCCCATGCATGCCAGTATAACCAAGATATCGGCTTCTGGGCAGGTTGGCGCCGGACCGGAGGTTATTAATTTCGATAATACCAAAAAAAGCAAGTTTGTTCGCAACTGGGCAACCAGTACCACCTCGTCAAATAACATCAAAACCAAAAATGGTATTGTGCATGTGATTAGTGCCGATCACGTATTTGGTTTTAATGAGTTTGTTACCCGATTAACTTTTGTGCCGCCGCCACCAAATCTTTACCTCGAAATTGGCGGTATATTTTCTTCCAACCGCGAAAACGGTGGGGGTATAACCAGTGGAGAAAATTCGAGAAAGGTAATTGATGGTGATGATCACACTAAATTCCTGGCCGATTTACAGGGCGAATTATGGATGAGGTTTGAACTTAAAACACCTGCTGTTTCATCGGTATACACCTTAACATCAGCAAATGATGCCAATGAGCGTGATCCAAAAGCATGGACTTACGAAGGCTCGATGGATGGTACTAACTGGGTGGAACTCGACAGACGGTCTAACTTCTTCTTTGAAGAAAGATATCAGCAAAAGGTATTTAGGTGTACCAATACGGTTGCCTACAAATTTTACCGCATTGTTATTACCGAGCTTAGAAATAGCGGCACATTCCAGCTGGCTGAGTTTACCATAAACAAAACGAAATAAGTGATGGGAAATAAAAACACTAAAATAAATAGCCCGATGAAATCGACCATATATAAATATTTTGCGCTCCTTTTACTTACTGTAACCCTTTTTAGCAGCTGTAAAAAGATTTTCAACTTGCCCGATGAGAAAGATTATATGAGTAACAATGTGAATTTTAGCAATAAAATTCTCGAGCCAATCATCGGTAGAACCAATCTTATCGGAGGCTTTAACAGCGATAACTCAACTAATCCGATCACCTTCGAAATTGTAAACGTGAGGTTTGGTGACGGCAAGCCGGTGAGCGATCTTTTTACAACAGCGCCAACTTACGTATGGACAGCCCCTTATACCGGTCTGGAAAAAAGTTTGGCTGAAATAGAGGCTAAGAGAAAAATCGAAACACACTCCATATTCGAAATACGTTCATCGGGCGAATTCATCTTATGGCCATCGGCAACCAATCAGATTTTAAAACCGCGTCCAACTGATAGTACCAACTTATCTCAGGATACCCGCTTTTTTGACGTAAAGGTTAAAAATACTGGTGGAGAGCGTTTGATCAGGGATTTCCAGATCAGGCCTTTTAGAGAGCGCCCCTACGAACCATCGAATGATTTCAATGCCTATACAGGTTTGCCTGCACCTGATCCAAAATTTCCGTTAGACAAAAACCGGAGAGATTACATCCGTCCTTATCTAAATAATGTAATTGGTGCAACTTCAAGCTTAAACTTAGTAAGCAACGATGAAAAAAAAGATGCAATTGTATATATCCGTCCACTAAGCTCAGGCGGTAATGGACATTCGTTACGCATTGTGGTTTTGGGTAAAGATTCTTTACCGATTGATCCAAAATTTTTCAATGAAACAGTTTGGGATAAGATGATCCATGGTTTCAATATCCAAAAAACCGACAAATATGTTCAGTATGATGTTGCTTATCCCATTCCATTGGTAGAAATCCCTACTTCTTACGCCAGGGGCGGATCAAGGGCAAAAGCAGAACTGAGTTACTCCCGGATTGGTTTTGGAGGTGCACGTACAGTGGCCAGTTTCGGTATCGATTTCGCTATTTACAAGGCTGGCGATTGGGAAATCGTCTTTCATTTCAAAAATGAGAACCCAAAATTTGCTAACGAATAGTTGATCAATAAAGTTAATATTATGAAAAGAAATATACTTTTATATACATTACTTATTGTATGTATAATCTGTTGTACGAATGCCTATTCGCAAGAAAAAAATATTATTGTAAATGGCAGGGTACTCGATAAAGATACCAAACAAGGGGTGCCAGGTGTATCTGTTGTTTTGCAAAGCACAAATAAAGGCTTAACACAAACAAATGGCGACGGAAAGTTTTCGGTTAACGTACCTGTTGGCGGAACATTATTATTTAAATTTTTAGGTTACAATACCGCATCAGCCAAAATTACCGGTCAAACCAATATTACGGTTACCATTAGCGAGGACCGTAAAGACCTGAATGATGTAATTATCGTAGCTTACCAAAACAGACCAAAAGAAACCACCGCCGGATCGGTACAGGTTCTTGGTGCAAAGGATGTTGCGGATGTACCGGTATCAAATATCGAAACACTTTTACAGGGTAAAGTACCGGGCTTAAATATTCAGAACAATACGGGTGCCCCGGGTTTTAGGGGATCGGTACAGCTTCGTGGTTTGTCCAGTTTAAGTATTTCGGGTAGTGGTAACGATTCATTTTTACAACCCACCTCACCATTATATATTATTGATGGCGTGCCTTTAGATGCAGATAAGGCAGCAGAGTTTGGTTTTCAGACACAGGGTCCTGGGGTGAGTCCACTTTCGCTGATCCCTCAGGAGGATATAGAAAATATCCAGATTCTGAAAGATGCGCAGGCAACATCCATGTATGGATCGAGGGGTGCCTATGGGGTAATCATTATTACCACCAAGAGGGGTAACTCTAAAGTGCCGCGGATTAGGTACGTATCAAACTTTTTCGTGAATGCTCCGCCAAAATTACGCGAAACATTAGGCGGTAATTCTGAACGCCAATTAAAAATTCAACAGATTATTTTAAATGCGGAAACTATTAATCAGATCAGAGGAATTAGCAATACACCTTTTCTTGCCGATAGTTTGAATGCCTATTACAATAACTCTACCGATTGGCAGGATGTATTTTATCAAACTACCTTTAACCAAAGTCATAACCTGGCGTTAGATGGTGGCGACCAAAAATTTAATTACAAAGCCAATATGGGTTATTATGCCGAAAAAGGCGTAATTAAAAATACTGGCTACGATCGTTACAACTTAAACATGAACATGGAGTTTAAACCGAACGATAAATTTAGATTTTTCGGTTTTGTTAATGGCTCGGTGGGTAAACAAAATAAGGGTAACGGTGCCGGCTTACTTCAATCGGGAGTAGCTTCAAACGGTCAGGCATCAACACTTTTACCGCCTCCTTCTTTTTACCAGGCTTCTGGTGGGGTGTTATCAGCTTTACAAACGCTGAATGATAATAATTCCAGAAATTTAAGGGCAAATATCGATGCCCGGTACGAATTCATCCCAGGTTTGGCCGCATCGTCTACTTTAAGTTACGATTATACATCAGATACCGAAACTACATTTACACCCGCTGCGGCCAATGGATCATTTGCCAAACTTTATGACTATAACGGCAGAAATTTCCAGTTGTATAACAGAAATGCAATTACCTACGCTAAAACATTAGGTGACAAGCATAATTTCTTTATCAATACCTTTAACGAAATTTATAAACAGGGTGCCCAATCCTCCATAAGCAGGCAGGAAAGAATCCCAAATGATCAGCTTCAGGGACCGGTCGGATTTGATGGTTATTACTCAAGAGGTGGCGGGGTGTTAAGTAGCTACAGAAACGCTACAATTGCCTCTTTCGCTGGATCGCTATCTTACGATTACGATAAAAAATATGTAGCCGAATTCTCTTACCGTTTAGATGGTACCTCGTCGAGTGGTTTGGAAAATCCATATTCTAAAAACGCTTCGGTGGGTTTAAGATGGAATTTTAATAAAGAAAACTGGTTAATTGATCAAAAATGGCTAGACTATGGGAGTTTAAGGTTAACGTGGGGCCAAAATATTGTGCCTACAGGTAATCTTCAGAGTATTTATGGTATCTATAACCTGAATGGAAATTACAACAATACGCAAACCATTGGTATCAATTACGATTTAATTCCCAATCCGGCTTTAAAGCCAACCACTACAAGTCAATACAACATTGGTTTCGATATTGGTTTCCTGAACAGGTTCTCGATCGTCGTGGACAGTTATTTCAAAAAGGTAGATAATTTATTATTCGATCGTGTTTTATCAAATACTACAGGTTTTAATAAACTATCAAGTAACGATTTGGGTATCGCCAACTATGGTACCGAGGTCAACCTAATTGTAAAAGCCATTACCAGCAAGGATTTCGATTTATCTTTTTCAATAAATGGTGCGTATAACCGCGATGTGCTGTTAAAGTTGCCTGAAGAATACAATGGACAGTATATCCGCTTCGATGGTTCTGGTTATCTGCAGCATAATGTTTTTCGTGTAGGCAGGAATACCCTGTCGAACTATCTGCGAATTAACCAGGGCGTTTACAAAACAGATGCAGATGTACCGGTAGATCCGGTTACCGGAAAGCGGTACCAAACAAACAATACTTTCTTTTATGGGGGAGACCCGATATTGAAAGATGTTAATGGCGATTATATTCTGGATGGCAGAGATTATGAAATTACCGGTAACTCACAACCCTTGTTAACAGGTGGTTTATCGCTCACCATGAGGTATAAAAAATGGGGCCTGAATGTTTATGCCAGTTACACCGCAGATAGAACGATCTTAAACAATGCCCTTGCTGATCGTATTGCCATCATGAGGGATCCTTATGCACTAAATGCCGTGGTTCCGTTAGGTGATTTAAATATCTGGCAACGGCCTGGTGATGTAGCTAAATACCCATACCCTTATGATTTTAGCCGTTATGGAAATATCCAGCCGCTCAGAGCCGATCAAACCTTATGGCAGGAAAGCGGTACTTATCTGAAAATTAACAATTTAACACTTTCTTACATGTTTGATAAGAAGATGATCCGCAGATACGGACTGGCCAATTTAAGGATATTTGGGTCTACCAATAACTTAATCACATTTTCTAAATACAGTGGTCCCAATCCGGAAAACGTAACCGCATTAGGCCGTGATATTTCTAATGGTTATCCTGTACCACGTACCTATAACATTGGTTTGAACTTAGAACTTAATACTGGCAACTAAAAATATTTATTATGAAAAAAGTTATTATTTACACTTTGGTTATTGCAGCATGCTTTTGCCTGCCTTCATGTAAAAAGTTTTTAAACGTACAGCCTTTAGATAAACTAACAGGAAACAACTATTTCCAGACTAAAGAAGATGTTGTTGCCAATATTTATGATCTGTCGAGGATTGTTTTTAGCAAAATAAACGAAACACATTATGTTGGTGCAGTTGGCGAATACAGATCGGGCGAGGTATTGCACGAAAGCCAGTCGGATAATGCCCCTTCTCGCGAATATGTGGAGTACTTAGGTAGAAACGACCTGTTAAACCTGATCAGAAGAGGGCAACCTTGGGATTATTATAATTTTGATAGAATAACAGATTGGACCGGTTACTACAGGGCAATTCAGGGCGCCAATATACTGATCGCGAAATTGGATGAGGGTGTTCCGGGTGTTACCGATACCGAAAAAGGACAATTTAAAGCCGAAGCCGCATTTATTCGCTCGCTTTGTTATTTTACCATGGTGCGGTTATTTGGCGATGTAGTCTATTATACTGATGCATTTCATTCTACGTCATTACCCCGCGAAAATTTTGTATCTGTACTAAATAAATGTATTGCTGATTTAAGCAGTTATAAAAATCAGATTCCATTTACCTATAGCGATCCTGCTTTAAAAGGAGTTCGTGCAAGTAGGGGCAGTATCATTGCCTTAATGATGGAAATGAACATGTGGAATGCAGGTTTCGATGGCGCTAACGCAAAAAAATATTATCAGGCAACTGCAGATCTGGGGAAAGAATTGGTTGCCAGTAACGCCTATCATTTATTGCCGCTGTCAGATTGGTCAACAGTGATTAAAGGCCGTTCAGATGAAAGTTTATTCGAATTTTATCAAAGTATCAATTATGGCGATGCGGTACTTAACGTTGCACCTATTGCCGATATGTTTTTGCATTATCCATACAAAAGACCAGAATATACCCACCGTGTAAGTTTTGCTTACTATCGGGGCGAATACATGCAGAAACTTTTTCAGGACGGCGGCGATAAAAGGATTACCACCTGGTTTAATGAAGATATTTTTGCCGACAATGGTAAGTTCATGTTATTAAAATATGCCAAGAACTCTTTCATTGTGGGTGAGGAAGATGCCAACCCGGACAATACCTTTATGATTTTTAGGTACGGTGGTGAAATCTTACTCGCGGCAGAAGCACTTGCCAATATAAGTGAAGATGCTGAGGCGATAAAACTGGTCAATATGGTACGGGCCCGAGCTGGTGCATCTCCATATACGCCTTCAAACGGCGACCTTAAAGAATTTATTTTTTACGAACGCTCAAGGGAGCTGATCGGCGAAGGTCATCACTACTTCGATTTGGTTAGAACAAAGCGGATTTTAAACAGTCAGTATTCTTACAACGTGCTTACGTCAGATAAATTTAGTCGTGGTGCATGGACCTGGCCTATTAACTCTGGTGCGCTAAACAACAACCCATTTATGAAATTGAATGATTACTGGGTTAATGGGGGTAATTAATTATTATAATAAAAGATATATGAAAAAGCTAATTTTTGCTTGTGCTGCTATTCTGCTGCTGTTAAATGCTTGTAAGCGCGATGAGTATTATCGTGATGGCGGTTTGGCTAATCCCAACTTTGATGGCAATATGCTTCAATATTTGCAGGCTAAAAAAGTACCTTTTGATACCATCGCCAAGATTGTAAAACTGGCTGGTTTGGAAAGTACCTTTTCTAATGAAGACTTTACCTTTTTTGCGCCTGATGATGACGTAATTAAAAGAACCATCGGAACAATCAGAACTGATGGATTAAATAATTTTCTTTTTTACGCCGGAAAAGATACCGTTAAAACACTGGATCAGATTAGCCCGCTAATTTGGAAGCGGTACCTGCAGCGCTACATGTTTAAAGGTGTAAATAGGTTAAAAGACTATCAGCAGATAGATTTTGATGTCAAAAGCGTATATCCGGGTGGTTTGTATTATTCTCTTGCCGGTAATATCTCAAACGTTGGTGTAACCTATGGTACTGCCAACAACATCAAATATATTGGGTACCGCCAACTGGTGCTGACCTATATTCCGGATGCCTCAAAACCAAATGACGATTGGTACATCAATAAGGTATCATCATCTGATATAAAACCCACCAATGGTGTGGTACACGCTTTAGCCTTTAACGATCTGATTGGTGGAGCTTATTTTGGATTTAACAAGAATGATTTTTTTAGTGATGTGTATTATAGTGGTTTAACACCATCTGATTCTTCGAAATAAAATCACATTGGTGTTACCTCAAGAAATTAAACGATGAAAAAAATTAAATTAATATTCGCAGTAATCACCTTGCTGGCGCTTAGCTTTCAAGGCTGTAAAAAGGCTGATGATGTGATCCCTGATCCTTATGCTGACGCTAAATCTCCGTTAGGGGTGGCTATTTCGCAAACTGATGTGCCCGTTCCTGCTGCCGGAATTGTAGGTACTGCTGTAGTTATTAAAGCTTCGGGCTTCGATAAATATAAAGATCAGTTAACCTTTATGTTCAACGGCGAAAAAGCCGAGGTGGTTAGTGTAACAGCTACAGAAATTACAGCTAAAGTTCCCGAAAGCGGAAGTACGGGCGTAACATCCATCGCCATTGGCGATCAGTTATTTATCGGTCCGACTTTTACGGTATCAGGCCTCATTCAGATCGATCCTACTTTTAAAGCTATAACAGGTACCAACGGTTACGTTAGTCAGGTTTACGAAATGCTAGATGGAAGGAATATCGTGGTTGGTAATTTTACCAATTTTGACAATAAGGGTGGTGTGGTGCCTATTAACAGGATTGCCAGAACTTCAGTAGACGGCGAATACGACCGAACTTTCCGTACCGGCAGAGGGGCCAATGGTAATTTAGCCAGAGTTTTAGAAATTGGCGGCCGCTTTATTGTAGCAGGTGGCTTTACCGGATTTAACCAACGTACCGAAAACATCAGCAATATTACCAGCTTGTTCACCACAGGAGCAATAGATACGGTGAAAATCCAAACCAAAAGAAAGCCAACGGTTACGGATACCGTTACGCAGAAATGGTTTCCGAGGTTTAACGGTGGTACCAATGGTTATATTAACCGTTTATATGCCCATCAGGGAAAAATTTTAGCAACAGGTAATTTTAGGTTTTATGTAAAAAGAACTTATGATAAGTTTAATTACGACTTATCAAGGGATACGGTAATATTGGATAGCACGGATATTCGCCAGGTTTTGCGCTTTAATTTAGATGGTAGCCTTGATAAAACATTTCGTTTTAACACCACTACCAATAAGGGGAAAGAAAGTGGTAACGGAAATATCGACAGCTATATGCATACCGATGCAGAGAAAATGGAAAAACTGGTGGTATTTGGCAGTTTTAATACATTTGATGGTCAACCCGCTAATCGTATCGTTCGCTTAAATCCCGACGGCAATATCGATCCTTCTTTCACGCCGGGCTCAGGGGCAGATAATACCATCAATTCTTGTACTTACAATGCGACCACAAAAAAATATGTAATTACCGGAATCTTTACCCAGTACAATGGTAAACCGGCATTTGGTTTGGCCGTTTTGAATGAGAATGGAACCTTGGATGAAACATTTACTGCCAGATCATTTGAAGGTGGCGTACCTGGTTTTGCCAAACAGCTTAACAATGGGTTGATTGTAGTAAGCGGGTATTTTATCAAATACAATAACATCACCAGAAATGGATTTATGGTTTTAAACCCAACAGGAACACTGGCAAAGGGATACAATTCTACCGGTCCGTTTAATGGTAGCTTAGCTGATGTGATTGAAACCAAATCGGCAGATGGCAAAAAAGCACTGCTGCTAATCGGTAGTTTTAGTCGTTTTGATAACCTACCATTATACAACATTATCAGAGTAACGATCGAGTAACAGATTAAGCTAACCAGAATATAAATTAAGATGAGTATGATGAAAAAATATAAATTATTGATTGGCTTAATCGCAGCAATAACCACCACGGCCATATTTTCTTGCAATAAAGAATTCGAAAGAACAATAGGAGATAAGAATGCAAGCGATACTACAACCGTTAAATACGGGAATCGTAAGGTACTTTATTTGGTGGTTGATGGTGCTAGGGGTCAATCGGTTTTAGATGCCAATACACCAAATATCGATGCGATTTTACCGCACGCGATCTATACCTGGGTTGGTTTAAGTGATCCTGAAGCAACCTCAAAAGCGGGCAATTGGGCAAATATGTTAACCGGGGTTAAAAAGGAAAAACATAAGGTTACCAATGATGCATTAACCAATAACGATCTGCAGAATTTCCCCATTATCTTTAACAGGATTAAAGAGGCAAGCGCAAAATCGAAAATTGTTACCTACACCTCTTCAGCGGTTTTTAAATCGTTAAATACAGGGGCCGATGCCAGTAATTTGGTGGCAAACGATGATGCCGTTAAAGCGGGTTTAATGAGTAATATCAGCAGCGATACTGCATCAGTTGTAGTTGGCCATTTTACAGGGATTGATGCGGCAGGGGCGGCATCCGGATATGATGTTTCTTTTCCGGCTTATAAAGCAGCGATAGAAAAATTTGATACTTCAGTAGGTGAACTTCTTGCTGCACTAAAGAAACGGCCCAATTATAATAATGAACAATGGCTGGTTGTTATTGCATCAAGTGCAGGCGGGCAATATACCTTACCCGCAAATGCCGATGACCAGACCATTTTTAGCCAGCCCAAAGCAAACTCATTTGTGATTTATTATGCACCAACCTACAACAAACGAATTTTAACAAAGCCATTTACGGGTAACAGGTATTTGGGCAAAACAATCCGTTTTAAGGGGGAAGATGTGAGGGCACAGGTTGATGCCGCCGATGCCAATGTCTACAATATAGATGACACTACTAAGGTGACCATTGAGCTGAAGGTTAAAAAGAACGAAGACAAATTTTTCTGGCCTAGTGTGTTGGGTAAACGTAACGAGTGGTCTGGCGGTCACCCAAGTGTAGGCTGGGTAATTTATCTGGAAGAAGATTATTGGTATTTTGAGTGGAGGGGCACTAAAGATGGAGATTACCACCAATGCAGGGGCGGAAGTTTTCCAAAAGGAAAATGGACAAACTTGACCGCCAAGATAGAGGTGCGTAATGGCCAGCGTTTTGTGCGCACCTATACCAATGGTACTTTTAACAATGAACTCGAAATTACCGGTTCAGGTTCACTGGCCAATGCTAATCCTTTAAAATTGGGATTTTTAAACGGAAATGGCCACGGTGTACCCGATGTTTATGTAAGTGATATCCGCTTTTTTAAATTTTCTGTTCCAGATGGTATGATTGGTAATTATGCCTGTCAAACTTCAATAGATCAAAGCCACCCATACTTTAATTTTTTGGTAGGATACTGGCCCGCAACGGATGGTAATGGCAATATCATGGCAGATATCAGTTCTCAGGCACATGATTTCAAGTTTCAGGGAACTTACAATTGGGAGAGTTTTAACGATCTGATCTGCCCTCCTGCACCAGAAACACTGGCCATATTTGTTCCTCAAACAGCAGATATTCCGGCACAGATTATAAACTGGTTAAAAATTCCCAATAAACAAACCTGGGGGCTGGATGGCCGCGTGTGGTTAGATCAATAACAGATTTGCTGATCATTTAAAATAGCATAAAATGAAAAAAATTACATATATCGCATTGATAAGTTTAGCCATAATTGGCATTTATTCCTGTCGCAAATCAAAAATAGAGGATTTGACATTGCCCGATCCCAATACCAGAAGCATCACGGGGGAAGGTATTGTTGCCGGAAAGGTTTCCATCGATAACGAATACGTTAAGGTGCCTTTTAAAATCTCTTTAACCGGCGTTGCAGAAGAGGCCTTTCAGGTGGGTTTAACGCTAAATAACGATACCGTTACGCAGTTAATTAATAACGGCACCATTACAAATGCAGTACTTATGCCCTCTACAGCAGTAGAGTACCCCAATGTAATTAACGTGGCTTATGGTACCGATAACAGTGAAGGTATTGCCATTGTGCGCCGGTCTGTATTAGAGCGCAATTATGGAAAAAAAGTCGTTTTTGCACTAAAACTTTCAGCTCCGGGCAAAGGAAATAAGATTGCTGCCGGCAAATCTACCATCATGGTGATCATCAATACATCCGACTTGTTAAAACCTGCCGATTTACACTACTTAACCTTAAAAACTGGTGGTATCTATAACGTGGTGTACCAGGGCGATTACATTGTGGGGCCTGCGGGCGTAACCATTCCACTTACCGTTAATTTAGAAAACCAACCTTCAACAGCTTTCAATATCAAAATAAAAGAGAATATTGATACCATTGCTACTTTGGTGCGAAACGGCACTTTGCCTGCAGATGCCATACACCTGGCTGCTAAAGATTACAGCGTTGATACTTTGGTTCGGTTTGCCACAGGCGCTTCGAGTGCCGTTGTGCGGCTTCAGATCCCATGGCCGGTTTTCGATGCCAACATTGTTGCCAACAAGAAATTTGCGTTCGCCTTCAGTATTGGTGAAGCCACCAACCATGTGATCCACCCTACCAAAAGCAAATTGATTGTGGTGGTAGATCCCAATGTAAATTTGGATAATAACTCGTACATCACAGGAAACGGTACTGGTTTAACTGCCAGATATTATACCAACACCCAGTTGGACCCGGATGACGGACGTGCACCATTTGTGACCAGGATTGATGAGACCATTAACTTTGGAGGCGATGGATGGCCTGATAATGTAAAAAATGCATCAGGAACACAATTGAGCCGAGATAATTTTGCCAGTAAATGGAAAGGCGAATTCCTGGCGCCCGTACGTGGTACCTACACTTTTTACCAAACCCGCTGGGATGATGGCTCAAGATTATATGTAAATGGCGTTGCTCTGGTAAACGATTATACCACGCAGTGGGATAAAGACACACGTAAGGGCACTATCTTTTTGGAACGTGGAAAACGGTACACCATTGAAGCACATCACCGTGAAAATGTAGGTGGGCAGCAGGCTTATCTGGAAATTGAAGTTCCTAATATTTTATCAAAAAGGGTAATACCAAAGTCTCAATTATTTCCAACACCATAAATATTAATTAGATATGAAAAATAACGTAAAAAGATTATGCAGTATTCTATCTCTTTTAATACTGGTTGTAATCACCACAGTAAAGTGTAAGAAAGATGCAGAAGAGATTGTGCCGGTAGTGGATGAACCTAAACCAACAGCAGGTTTCGATTATGAGGTTGCCAGTCCGACCAAATTTTTAGAATACCAGTTTACGGGTAGCTCTACCAATTACAAAACTTTGTTGTGGCAATTTGGAGATGATAGTACTTCGGTTTTGGTTAATCCCAAACATACCTACCGTTTCCCGGGCAAATATAAGGTAACCTTAACCGCCAGAAATGGCCAGGGTTATTCTGCCTCAAAAGAAGTACTTTTAAATATTGTTGATCCCAATTTCGATCCAACCAAAATCGGAGAGAATTATATGCGCACAGTTGGAGGCATATTTTCGGTAAACCTGGAAGCCGGTGCCGGACCCGATTCTAATGAGGGATCTAAAAAACTGGTTGATGGCGATATCACAACCAAATTTTTGCAGGCAGGTTTTGATGGTACCCAAAGGTGTACTTTCGAACTGACAACACCGCAGGTGGTTGGCGCTTACACGTTAACTTCGGGCAACGATGCTGAAGATAGAGACCCCAGGTATTGGATTTTACAAGGATCAACAGATGGTATCCAATATACTGATCTGCATACCGTAACCTCTTGTCCCTGGGCCAATTCGGGTGAAAGACGCGTAACGAAAAAATACTACTTCGACAACTTTGTAGCCTATAAATTCTATCGTCTTTATATCAAAGCCAACAGGGGAAGCCGTATATTTCAGCTGTCCGAATGGACGATCAATAAAAAACAACCTTAATAAATAGCGCTCTACACCTTTGAAAAATACATGAAGCTTAAAAACTTCATGTATTTTTTGTTTAGCGGATTCAGGTTTTGCCAGGTCCATCACACTAAAGGCGTCTCAGTATCCAACATTGTAGCATTAAACTCCAAAAAAAATCAGGCTTACGAAAATCGCGCGAAGAACTTTGACTTCTTTTTAAATGTCAAAAAGACAATTAAAATTTATCTTCTCTTTCGAAAAGTAAATTATATTTTCTACTTTAGTAAAACGTTTAACTAGACATAAATCTAACCAAAATATACCGATCAGATTTCAACACACAATTATGAACAGAACCAACATTTTAAAAGTCTTAGGCATACTCGGCTGTATGTTTGCAGGCAGTTTGCTTAAGGCGCAGGAGCGGAAAGCCCCGGCATATCCTTTAATTACACACAACACCTATTTTAGCATTTGGTCTACCACGGATAAGCTAAATGAGTCTGCTACCCAGCATTGGACCGGGGCCGATCATTCTCTTTTAGGAATGATTAATGTTGATGGTGGTATTTACCGTTTTTTAGGTAAAGAAAGCACCACCTATAAAACGGTTGTACCCGCTTCAGATGAAAAAGCTTACGAGGTAAAGTATACGGAAACCGAGCCTCAGGGCGATTGGAAAGCTGCAAACTACCTGGCTAGCAACTGGCAAACCGGTAATGCACCTATAGGAGACGATGCCAAAAACGTAAAAACATTATGGAAATCGCACGATATATGGGTAAGGAGAACCTTTAACGTGGCTAACCCGGCATCAATAAACGAATTGTTTTTAAAAATCAATCATGATGATAACATTGAAGTTTACCTGAATGGAAAGAAAATCTACACAAAAGAAGGCTGGACAAATGATTTTAAATATATTGCTTTAAGCAAAAGTGATAAAAGTGTTTTAAAAGCCGGATCAAATGTAATGGCCATCCACCTGATCAATACTGCGGGCGGGCGTTTCCTTGATTTTGGTTTGGTTGATAAATTAAAAGATAATGCCGAAAAAGTACAGCTTGCCAGGCAAAAAAGTGTCGATATTAATGCTACACAAACCATTTATAACTTTACTTGTGGTAAAGTAGATCTTAAATTAACTTTCACTTCACCCTTGTTGATGAATGATTTGGGTTTGTTTGCACGTCCGGTTTCATACGTTTCTTATCAGGTAAAAGCAAATGACGGCAAAACACACCAGGTAAAAGTATACCTGAGTGCCTCATCCAACATTGCTGTTTATCGTCCTACACAAGAGGTTACAGCCAGTAAATACAGCACGGCCAAATTATCGGTGTTAAAAACAGGTACTGTAGAACAGCCAGTTCTTCAAAAAGCAAGTGATGATATGCGTATTGATTGGGGCTATTTTTACGTAGCTGCACCAAAAACCAGCAATACCATCCAGTTTGTAACAAGCGAAAAAGACGCTGCCGATGCTTTTAGAAAAGGCAATTCTGCTTCAACCGCCAAACAAGGTAAAATGCTCGCATTAAATACCATTATCCCTTTCGGTACTGTGGGTAAAGCTGCGGTAGAAAAATATGTTGAATTGGGCTATGATGAAATTTACAGCATTCAATATTTTAATAAAAATTTAAGGCCATGGTGGAATACCTCGGGTAAAGAAACTATCGAAGCACAATTAACGGCTGCGGCTGACGAATACAAAAAAGTGATCGAGAAATGTGAAGCTTTTGATAAGACTTTGTATGCCGATGCTTTAAAATCTGGTGGTAAAGAATATGCCGAATTGTGCGTTTTAGGTTATCGCCAGAGCATTGCTGCGCATACATTGGTAAAGAGTCCGCAAGGTGAAATTTTATGGTTATCAAAAGAAAATAACAGCGGTGGTTTTATCAACACCGTTGATGTCACTTATCCATCTGCACCATTATACCTGATTTATAACCCTGAATTATTAAAAGGCATGCTGAATGGTATTTTCTATTTCAGCGAAAGCGGAAAATATCCTCATCCCTGGGCGGCACACGATTTGGGTACTTATCCATTGGCCAACGGACAAACTTATGGCGAGCCAATGCCTGTAGAAGAATCGGGCAACATGATTATCTTAACTGCTGCGATTGCCAAAGCACAGGGAAATGCCGATTATGCCAAAGCGCACTGGAAAACCTTAACTACCTGGGTTGATTATTTGACAAAAGAGGGCTTAGATCCTAAAACACAATTATGTACAGATGATTTTGCCGGTCACCTTGCCCGAAATGCCAATTTATCGGTAAAAGCAATTGTAGGTATAGCCTGTTATGCCCAAATGGCCCAAACATTGGGTTATGATGATATCGCTAAAAAATATAGGGCTATTGCCGAAAGTATGGTGCCGAAATGGATGGAAATGGCCGATGCTGGTGATCATTATGCTCTAACTTTCGATAATAAAAATACCTGGAGCCAGAAATATAACCTGGTTTGGGATAAGGTCTTGGATCTAAATCTGTTCCCACAGAAAATTTATGATACCGAAACTAAATATTACTTAACTAAGCAAAACCGTTATGGTATTCCGTTGGATAGCAGAAAAGCCTACACGAAAAACGACTGGATTTTGTGGACCGCTACTTTTGCGCCAACACAAAAAGAATTCGAAGCTTTGGTGCATCCGGTTTACAAACATGCTATAGAAACCGAATCGAGAGTGCCTTTAAATGATTTTTATGATTCAAATACCGGTATCCGCGATAATTTTAAAGCCAGAAGTGTAGTGGGTGGTTTTTATATGAAAATGCTGGCCGATAAATTAAACCGTAAATAATAACTCACCCCTCCGTTAAATTAACAATCAAAGGTTCTGCATTAATTTGTAGAACCTTTTTTGTTTCCATCCCATGGTCTGTATGCTCAAAAACGAAAAAAAAGCTTTATGTATACAAGCAGAAAGCGTTCTTTAGTACTTATTGGCATCAGGAAATGGATGGCCTCTGGTTTTTGGTGGTTTTCAGTCCCGTCATGCGCTATAGCTCTGATGAAAAATCGGAGGCTGCCGCTTAATGTCGTTTATTTAAGGAATAAATCACAAAAAGATGTCACCTGAGGTTTAATTTATTTTATAAAAATCAATAAAATGGACAGATATTAAGAAGTTGAATGGTATCGAAGTATCATCTCGACCGCAATGGAGAACCCGAAGGCTCATCTAAGCTAAATCTTTTAAACTAGGTTTTAGTAGTTCGGTTGAAAAGATCTCTCCATTTCGCTGTGCTACAGTCGAGATGACGAATTTTTTTTGGGAAGTCTGTCATTGATAGCGTCGTTGAAGGGTACTTACCAGCAATTCATAAAGTTCAAGAAGTCTTCGACTACGCTCAGACTGA
>Ga0182008_10000269_pt1 | contig 40734 bp, 34 predicted proteins | sample Sormic07211129_1_FD_120482 | JGI IMG/M metagenome (GOLD analysis project Ga0182008, IMG submission 120482) | Rhizosphere microbial communities from Sorghum bicolor, Mead, Nebraska, USA - 072115-129_1 metaG | ecosystem: Host-associated > Plants > Roots > Rhizosphere | place: USA: Nebraska...
CAAGGGCCCGAAGCTGCTGCTGCTGGACGAGCCGATGGGTGCGCTGGACAAGAAGCTGCGCTCGCAGATGCAACTGGAACTGGTCAACATCATCGAGACCTCCGGCGTGACCTGCGTGATGGTCACCCACGACCAGGAAGAGGCCATGACCATGGCCACCCGCATCGCGGTGATGGACGCCGGCTGGATCCAGCAGGTGGGCAAGCCCGATGAAATCTACGAGCAGCCGGCCAACCGCTTCGTGGCCGAGTTCATCGGCTCGGTGAACCTGTTCGACGGGGTCATCGACGAGGATCTGCCGGAGTACGTCACCGTGCGCACGCCGCTGTTCCCCGCGCCGATCTACGTGGCCCACGGCATCACCGGCTACGAAGGCCAGCCGGTGGCGTTCGCGCTGCGCCCGGAGAAGGTGATGATCGGCAAGGACGAGCCGGCCGGGGACACCAACAAGGCGCAGGGGGTGATCGAGGAGATCGCCTACTTCGGCAGCCATTCGGTGTACCACGTGCGCCTGCCCAGCGGGGCCAAGGTGCTGTCCAACTTCGCCAATTCGCAGCGCTGGGCCAGCGACGGGCTGACCTGGGGCGACAGCGTGTGGGTGTGCTGGCGCGACAACGACGGCGTGGTGCTCACCGCATGAACGCCGCCGTCTGGAAGCGCTGGCTCCCCGGCACCCGCGGTGGTGTGATCGCCGCGCCCTACCTGTGGCTGCTGCTGTTCTTCGCGGTGCCGTTCGTGATCATCCTGATGATCTCGTTCGCGCGCACGCAGGTAGGCTCGCCGCCCTACACGTGGCTGCTGGAATACGTGGACGGGGCGTTTTCGCTGAAGCTCAACCTGGGCAACTACGCGGCGCTGGTGAAGGACAGCCAGTACGTGCTGGCCTACCTGAGTTCGATCAAGATCGCGGTGATCGCCACGCTGTTCACGCTGCTGATCGGCTACCCGATGGCCTACGTGATTTCGCGGATGTCACCGGCCGCGCGCAACGTGGCGATGATGCTGGTGGTGCTGCCGTCGTGGACCTCGTTCCTGATCCGCGTCTACGCGTGGATCGGCATCCTGGACCGCAACGGGCTGCTGAACCAGCTGCTGCTCAAGCTTGGCGTGATCGATGCGCCGCTGCAGATCCTGTACACGCCGACCGCCGCCTACATCGGCATCGTCTACTGCTACCTGCCGTTCATGGTGCTGCCGCTGTACGCGAACCTGGTCAAACTGGACAACCGGCTGCTGGAGGCGGCCTACGACCTGGGCGCCAAGCCATGGCAGGCGTTCCTGCGGATCACCCTGCCGTTGTCGCGCACCGGCATCATCGCCGGCTGCATGCTGGTGATGATCCCGGCGGTAGGCGAGTTCGTGATTCCCGAGATGCTGGGCGGTCCGGACACGCTGATGATCGGGCGGGTGCTGTGGGGCGAGTTCTTCAACAACCGCGACTGGCCAACGGCCTCGGCGGTGGCGATCGTGATGCTGCTGTTGCTGCTGGTGCCGATCCTGCTGTTCAACCGTGTCCAGCAGCGTGAGCTGGAAGGAAAGCTGGCATGAGCATGGTGCGCGGCAACCGCTGGCTGGGCTGGTCGGTGCTGGGGCTGGGCTTCGGCTTCCTGTACCTGCCGATCCTGCTGTTGATGATCTACTCCTTCAACGAATCCAAGCTGGCCACGGTGTGGTCGGGCTTTTCCACGCGCTGGTATGGGGAGCTGTTCAACAACCGGCAGATTCTGGATGCGCTGTGGATCAGCCTGAAGGTGGCGTTCTGGACGGCCTGTGCGTCCACGGTGCTGGGCACGATGGCGGCGATGGTGATGACGCGCTTCAAGCGTTTCCCGGGCAAGACGATGTTCGGTGCGCTGATCACCGCGCCGCTGGTGATGCCGGAAGTGATCCTGGGCTTTTCGCTGATGACGCTGCTGGTGGCGATGGGCGGTATTCCCGGTTTTCCGGCACGCGGGGTAACCAGCATCTGGATCGCGCATGTAACGTTCACGCTGTCGTTCGTGACGGTGGTGGTGTCGTCGCGGCTGCAGGAGCTGGACCGGTCGCTGGAGGAGGCGGCGATGGATCTGGGGGCGGGGCGGTTGAAGGTGTTTCTGCAGATCACGCTGCCGATCATCGCGCCGGCGCTGGTGGCCGGCTGGCTGTTGGCGTTTACGCTGTCGCTGGACGATGTGGTGATCGCCAGTTTCGTGGCGGGTCCGAGTTCGACGACGCTGCCGATGAAGGTGTTCGCGTCGGTGCGGATGGGGATCAAGCCGGAGATCAATGCATTGGCGACGCTGATGGTGCTGGCGGTGTCGCTCGCGGCGGTGGTGGGCTGGTTCGTGACCGCCCGCGGCGAGAAGCGCCGCCAGCGCGACATGCAGATGGCGTTGCAGGACAAGGGTTGAGGCAACGGCAACAGCAACAGCAACAGCAACAGCAACAGCGGGGCAGGGTCTGGGGTGGCGTAGGCGTGGGTGGGTTGGCGGGACACGCCGCAAATCCCGCTCCGCGGTCCGGCCCAGCCGCCAGCGGCTGTGCGTTCAGTCGCATGCGAGGCAGTGCCTCGCGAGCAATGCGGCTTCACCCCTGGAGGCTCGTGGGCGCCATCCATGGCGCCCAACGGTTCCGCCAACCCACCCACGCCGACGCCCGACAGGTTGTTTGCCCTTTTGTTGAAGGCGCAGGGCAACGGCGCAAGGCAGTTGCCGCGTTGCACCGCGTAGAGCCGGGCTCTGCCCGGCTGCTCTTCTCAATCAAAGCGGTCGGCCGGCTCTTGCTCTTGGTTCGGCAACCGACACACTGTCCAGGCATGGTGAGGGTGGGTGACGGGGCCCTGGGCCGCATGGATGCGGCGACGGAGCTTACATTGACGTACTTGCAGCGTGCCCCGGCAACTCACCCTCACCGTGCCCGCCAGGAAGAAGCGAATGCTAACGCTTCCGGCTCTAACCTGCGACGCCGCGTCGCAACCCAACCCCGGCTCCCCGCCAACCCCGGCAACATCCGGATCACACCCCCGGGCGCAGAATCATGCACTGTCTTCCGGAGTACCACGATGACCGTTGAAATCGTCAACCCCGCCACCGGCCAGGTCACCTACCGCCACGAACTGCTTGATGCCGCCCAGATCGAGCAGCGCCTGGCCGCTGCGGCAGGCGCGTTTCCCGCCTGGTCGGGCCAGTCGCTGCAGGCGCGCAGCGTCATCCTGCGTGGCATTGCCGCGCAGCTGCGTACCCGCAAGGATGAGATCCAGCGGGCCATGACCACGGAGATGGGCAAGCTCAAGGCCGAAGCCCTGGCCGAAGTGGAAAAGTGCGCGCAGGCCTGCGAGTTCTACGCCGACCATGCCGCCGACTACCTCAAGCCGCAGCTGATCGATACCGAGGCCCAGCGCAGCTACGTGCGCTACGAGCCCATCGGCTGCGTGTTCGCGGTGATGCCCTGGAACTTCCCGATCTGGCAGGTGTTCCGCTTCCTTGCGCCAGCCTTCATGGCCGGCAACGTCGCCCTGCTCAAGCATGCCAGCAACGTCCCGCAGTGCGCCGACCTGATCCTGGCCGTATGCCGCGACGGCGGCCTGCCCGCCGGCGTGTTCGACGTCCTGCACATCGACAACGACCAGGCCGCCGACGTGCTGCGCGACAAGCGGGTCAAGGCCGTCACCCTGACCGGCAGCGAACGGGCAGGGCGCTCCATTGCCGCCAATGCCGGTGACCAGCTCAAGAAGTGCGTCATGGAACTCGGCGGCAGCGACGCGTTCGTGGTGCTCGAAGACGCCGACCTCGACAAGACCGTTGCCGCCGCGGTGAAGTCGCGGTTCGACAACAGTGGCCAGACCTGCATCGCCGCCAAGCGCTTCATCGTGGTCGATGCCATCGCCGATGCCTTCGTGGAAAAGTTCGTGGCCGCCGCTGCCCAGCGCGTTTACGGTGACCCGCAGGACGAAAGCACCACGCTGGCCCCGATGGCCCGCGCCGACCTGCGTGATGAACTGCATGCGCAGGTGCAGGACAGCGTGGCCAAGGGCGCCAAGCTGCTGCTCGGCGGCGAGCCCGTGGCCGGCAGCCATGCCGGCTACCCGGCCACCATCCTGGACAACGTCGGCCCGGGCATGCCGGCCTACGACGAGGAGCTGTTCGGCCCGGCCGCGGCCATCCTGCGCGTGCGCGACGACGCCGACGCGCTGCGCGTGGCCAACGACACCACCTTCGGTCTGGGGGGCAGCGTCTGGACCGCCGATGCGGTGCGCGGCGAAGCGATCGCCAAGAAGCTCGAGTGCGGCGCGGCGTTCGTCAACGCCATCGTCAAAAGCGACCCCCGCCTGCCGTTCGGCGGCAGCAAGCGCTCCGGCTTCGGCCGCGAACTGGCCGACCACGGCATCCATGAGTTCATGAACATCAAAACGGTGTACGTGGCTTGATCAGAGGGGCGTAGCGACCGATGGTCGCTACCTACCCACACCACACTGGTAGAGCCCACCGTTGGTCGGCTCCCTCAAATGGGGAGAGCCGACCGTTGGTCGGCTCCCTCAAACGGGTAGAGCCGACCGTTGATCGGCTCCCTCAAACGGGTAGAGCCGACCGTTGCTGGGCTCACTCAACCGGGTAGAGCCGACCGTTGGTCGGCTGCCAGGAATTCCAGCATCCAGTGCGTAAATCCAGCACCGCACCCCCGACACGACCAACCCCCCGCGTCAGAGCCAGCGCACCCGCTTGAACAGCCGGTACAACCCCACGCAGATCGCACCCACGCCGATGATCATCGCCGGGTACGCCCACGGCTGGTCCAGCTCGGGCATGTGGGTGAAGTTCATGCCATACCAGCTGGTGATCAGGGTCGGCGCGGCCAGCAATGCCGCCCACGCACCGAGTCGCTTCACTGTCTCGCCCTGCGCCAGCGTCACCAGCGACAGGTTCACGTTCAACGCCGTGCCCAGCATCTCGCGCAGGGTGTCGATCACATCGCTGATCCGCACCGCATGGTCATGCACGTCGCGCAGGTACAGCTTGACCTCGTCCGGTACCAGCTCGCCCTGGTAGCGCTTGATCTGCGCCAGCATGTCCTGCAGCGGCGCCACGGCCATGCGCATCTTGTTGAGCTCGCGCTTCAGTTCGTACAGCCGTACCACGGTCTGGCGCTTGTAGCTGTCCGAGAAAATGTCCTTCTCCAGCAGCTCCAGCGTGTCGCGGTAGCGCTGGGTGATGGGCAGGTAGTTGTCCACCACGAAGTCCAGTACCGCATACAGGCAGTACGACGGCCCCATCGTGCGCAGCAGCTCGGGCTCACGCTCCACCCGGGCGCGCGGGGCGGCATAGGACAGCGACGCCCCATGGCGGACCGTCACCAGGAAGCGGGGGCCGAGGAAGGCGTGGGTTTCGCCGTAGGCAATGCGCTCATCGACCATCTGCGCGGTGGTGACCACCACGAACAGGGAGTTGCCATACGCCTCCACCTTCGGCCGCTGGTGCGCGTTGCGGGCGTCTTCGATGGCCAGCGAGTGCAGGCAGAATTCTTCCTGCAGCTTCAGCAGCACGCTGTCGGCCGGCTCATACAGGCCGACCCAGACAAAGCCGTTGCCGCTTTCGATCACATCGCTGATCGCATCCAGGCTGATGTCATGGCGCTTGCCCTGGTCATCGTAGTGCACGCAGTTGATGACGCAGGGCGGGTTCACGGGTGCGGTGCTTTCCATGGGCGGCATCCTGCGTCAGCGGACCGTGACAGGTACGTCACGACGGCCCAGCGCCCACGCCAGCGCCAGATGCACCGGCAGCAGCAGCACGATCCACTGCAGGTTGACCTGCGCCTGCAGGCTCAGCCAGTGCAGAACCAGACCCAGCGACGCCAGCAGCGCCACCGCCCACAGCATCCAGCGGAACCACGCGCGCGGGGTGCGTCCACGCAGCAGCGTGATCGCGCCGGGCAGCAACAGCAGGCACAGTGGTGACAGCACCAGCAGGTTGCGGTTGGCCCACGCGGCCTGGTGCGCGCTGAAGCCCCACAGATAGGTCAGCAACGCGCCGGCGATACCGCACAACAGCCACAGCGGCAGCGCGATGCCGCCCAGCAGGCGTCGGCGGGTGCGCAGTGCACACACCCCCGCGGCGACCAGTAGGCCGCACAACAGCCAAGGCCACCAGCGGCGCGGAGATTCGGTGGGTTCCGGGGCGATGCGGTGCGGCAGCAGTTCCTGCTCGGCCTGTACCAGCGGGCGCCCGTCGCTGTTGCGCGACTGGCGCAGCGCATCGGCCAGACGCATCGGCACGAACGCCTCCTGCCAGCGCGACAGCGGCTGGTCGGCGAACGGGCCGAGCCCGATGTCGAAGCCCAGCCACATCCACGGCGAGGGCGAGGCAAGCCGCACCGATTCACTGCGGTAGGTGTTGCCGCGCGATCGCCCGGACAGCTGCGAATGCAGGCCGCCGCCGAGCGCCTGGTCCACCGCATCGCGGACCATGGTGGCGCAGTTGGCGGTGTAGTAATCGTAGTGGTAGCGCGCGTTCTCCGGCTTGGCGCGCTCGGCCAGCGAGGCGGCCAACGTGCGCGCCTGCTGCGGGTCCAGGTCCAGCCACTGGATGCTGGCCCCACGACCGCTCTGGCGGTAGTAGGACATGTCTTCGTCCAGCGGCAGCGCCACCAGGTAGTACATCATCTCGCCGCGCACGAAGCGGCCGATGAAGTCCGTCTCGCTTGGATCGAAGTAGCCGAAGTTATACGAGGTGGCCTGGCCCGTGACCGGGTCCACGACCACCAGCGCGTCGTGACCGAAGCGCTCGAAGAAGATCTCGCCGGGCTGCATGGTGACCACGCCGATGCGCGGTGCCGCCGGCGCGTTGGCGACGGCATCGGCCACGGCTGGGGAGACGGGTGTCGCCTCCTGGGCCAGCGCCGCGAACGGCAGGCTGGCCAGGGTCAGCATCCAGCACAGGAACAACAGGCGGCACGACGGCCACCGCTTCAGCAGGGGCCGCATGGCGTGGATCAATCCTCGTTGTTCGTGTCAGCCGGCAGCACGGTCACATGGAACGCCTGCACGCGGCGGGCATCGGCACGCGCCACCCGGAACACGAAGCGGTCCAGGCTGAGCTCGTCGCCGGTTTCGGGCAGGTGGCCGATCGCCTCGGTGACCAGGCCACCGATGGTGTCGTAGTCGTCGTCCGGGAAGCTGGCGCCGAAGCGCTCGTTGAAGTCCTCGATCGCGGTCAGGGCGTCCACCACATACTGGCCGTCGGCCTGGATGGCGATCTGCGCGGTGTGGTCCTCGGCCTCGTCGTGCTCGTCGTCGATTTCACCGACGATCTGCTCCAGCACGTCCTCGATGGTGACCAGCCCGGAAACACCGCCGTACTCGTCCACCACGATGGCCATGTGGTTGCGCGAGAGCCGGAACTCCTTCAGCAACACATTGAGCTTCTTGGCTTCGGGGATCAGCACCGCCGGGCGCAGCAGCTCGCGCACGTTGGCCGGGCCGTTGTCGGCAACCACGCCGCGCAGCAGGTCCTTGGCCAGCAGCACGCCAAGGATGTCGTCCTTGTTGTCGCCGTGCACCGGGAAGCGCGAGTGGCCCGATTCGACCACCTGCTTCATCAGTTCAAGGAAGGGCGCTTCGACCGGCAGGGACACCATCTGCGAACGCGAGATCATCACGTCGCCCACGGTGAGTTCGGCGACCGAAATCGCCCCCTCCATCATGCGCAGGGTATCGGCAGCGATCAGCCCATCGGCGTGTGCGGTGTGCAGCACCGCCACCAGCTCGTCGCGGGTGTGGGGTTCGCCGGAGAAGGCAGAGGTCAGGCGTTCGAGCCAGCTGCGCTTCTTTTCGTTCTGCTCCAGGGTGGAGCTACTACTGTCGTCTTCAGACATCTCTGGAAAAAAGGGCACCCGGCGAACCGGGCGTTGGATTCAGTCTAGCAGGATGCGGGCCGCTGTCAGCGCCCGCCTGCCGGCGCCGCGTTCACCGAGGCGGCCGGTGGGGTGGGGGCCGGCACCGGCGCCTCCTCCTCAGCGGGCAGGTCCAGGCTGTAGGTGCAGCCGGCCAGGGTCTTGCCCGGGTGGGTCTTGACCGTGGACAGGCTCAGGATGATCGATTCGATCATCGGTTCGCCGGTCTTGGGGTCGGTCACGTCGCGGCTGACAAGCTCCCGTCCGGCCATGAACTTGTCCGGGGTGTCCACCCCGTCCTCCAGCGCCAGCGTCTTCGCCAGGGGGCGCGGGTCGGCCAGGTCCAGGATGGCCATGATGCTCGCCCCGGCCACCGCCACGTACTCGGTACGCTGCCCGAACACCGTCAGCGGCGTGGCCAGCCGGTACTCGTTCATGAACTGGTTGCCCTGCGGCAGCGGCTGCAGGCCATTGGCCACCGCCTTGAGCGGGTCGGCCACCACCGGGGCGACGGCGGCGTAGTCGGCCACGCCCTGGCGGCATTCGATCAGCGCGGCCAGGTCCAGCGGGGCGGCCGATGCGGTGGCGGGCAGCAGGGCCAGCAGGCCCAGGCAGAGGGTCTTGATAGCGGTCATCTGGAATCCGTGGGGAGCCGGGCGGCGCGGCTTACTGCTCGTTGGCGTAGGGGTCGTCGATGCCCAGTTCAGCCAGGATGTCGCGCTCCAGCTGCTCCATGGCCTCGGCTTCCTTGTCGTCCTCATGGTCCCAGCCAAGGAGGTGCAGCACGCCGTGCACGGTCAGGTGCGCGTAGTGGGCATTGAGCGCCTTGTTCTGCTCGGCCGCTTCGCTGGCCACCACCGGGGCGCAGATCACAAGGTCGCCCAGCAGCGGGAACTTCACCCCCTTGGGCAGGCCCTCGGGCACGTCGGCCGGGAAGCTGAGCACGTTGGTGGCGTAGTCCTTGCCGCGGTAGTGCCGGTTCAGCGACTGACCTTCCTTGGCATCGACCAGGCGGATGGCCAGGTCGGCTTCACGGATGCGGCCCTTGAGCGCGGCAGCCACCCATTTGCGGAAGCTCACCGCAGAGGGCAGCCCGGCGCGGGGCAGGGCGTAGCTGACGGCTACATCGAGGCGGACGGGGCCCTTGGTCATGGCGATACCGGTAATTCAGATCAATCAGGAGGGAACAGTATCGCGCGTGTGGCCTTTCACTGCGACTTCCTGTCGTCGGCGTCATGGCCGATCTCCGCCTGCGCGGCATCCGCCGCGGCGGTATCGACGCCGGCGGCGTGGCCTCGGCGATTGCCGCGTCCGGATGGTGGCCAGCAGGAAGCCGGACACCCGCAGCGACAGACGAACCATGGCACGTCCTTGTGTGCGATTCGGGCCGCGGCCCTGGACGTCTACCCCGCGCCGGGTTTGACCTGCTGCAGGTCGCGCCGGTCGTAGGCGCTGACGATGCGCGCCACCAACGGGTGTCGCACCACGTCGCGGGCCTCGAAGAAGGTGAAGCTGACCCCGTCCACCTCGCGCAGCACCTCGATCGCATCGCGCAGCCCGGACTTCACGTGCTTGGGCAGGTCGGTCTGGGTGAGGTCGCCGGTGACCACCGCGGTGGAGCCGAAGCCCAGCCGGGTCAGGAACATTTTCATCTGCTCCACGGTGGTGTTCTGCGCTTCGTCCAGAATCACATACGCATCGTTGAGCGTGCGGCCGCGCATGTACGCAAGCGGCGCGATTTCGATGACGTTTTTTTCCAGCAGTTTCAGCACTTTCTCCACGCCCAGCATTTCATACAGCGCGTCGTACAGCGGGCGCAGGTACGGGTCGACTTTCTGGCTGAGATCACCCGGCAGGAAGCCGAGCTTCTCGCCCGCTTCCACCGCCGGTCGCACCAGAATCAGACGCTGCACGCGCGACTCGTTCAACGCGTCCACCGCGCTGGCCACGGCCAGGAAGGTCTTGCCGGTGCCGGCCGGGCCGATCCCGAAATTGATGTCGTGGGTGGTGATCTGGTGCAGGTAGCGCGCCTGGTTGGCGCCGCGGCCACGCACCGTGCCGCGCTTGACCTTGATGGTCACTTCCTGCGCTTCGTAGGCCCGTTCGACCACCTGGTCGACGTTGGCCTGGTTCAGGCGCAGGTGGATGGCGTGATTGTCGAAGGTCACCTCCGCCGCTTCGGCGTAGAGCGCCTCGATCAGCATCTGCGCTTCCTCGGCTACACGCCGGGGGCCGGTCACGCGGAACACGTGGCCGCGGTTGGCGATTTCCACGCCCAGTTTGAGTTCGATCTGGCGCAGGTGCTCATCGAACGGGCCGGCCAGATTGGCCAGGCGTTCGTTGTCTTCGGGGGCGAGGGTGAAATCGCGTTGCGAGAGTGCGGTCATTGCGTCTGGCAGCCTTCGATCCAGGGAACCGCGGCCGCAAGCAGGGAAAGGGTCTACAGGGTAGCGCGCAGCCCGTGCAGCCGCCATACCGGGGCCGTTTGTCCACACCGGGTGTGGGGGAGTCGTTGGCAAAGCTGTGGATATCCCGCGCCGCCCCTTGTGCGACAAGGTTGAACAAGGGCTGGTGAAAAAATGGCCGGTCGCTTCAGGAACCGGACACGGCGCCAGACCGACCTGTACGCGGCACGCCCTCGTGCACTGGCGCGCTGTACCCGGTGCCTGCCGTGGTGGGGGCCTTGGGAATGTGACGAAATCTGCGTGGCGGAATCGGCCGGAAGTATGTCGTTAGTTTATGTTGATGGGCCAAGGCAGACATCCGGAGGCGCTTCAGGTCCGTGCGTTCCGTGCGAGTAGGGGTTTTCCTACATTATCGTCAGAGTTGCCCCGGATATCGGGCCGCGACGATTCTCTATATTCTTCTTCCATGCAGATTGGTGCGTGCGTCTGTGTGGCGGGGAGAGCCTGCAGATAATGCGGCGGCGTGCGTTTCGACAGTAGCGACAGAGTGGGAGGTGCAGCGTGCTGCCGCCATGCCGGCGGGCCGGGTGCGCCATGGATGCTGGGCAGGTCACGCGGCCGGACGGCTGCAATGGATGGGCACGATGCAGGATGCAATCACACTGTTCGCCGGCATCGCCGGGCTGGACGGCGCCAGCCGTCCGCACCGTCTGGCATTGGCCAACGGCCAGGCGCTGCTGGTCGAGCGCTGGTGCGGGCACGAAGAGCTGTCCGACGGTTTCCAGTGGTGGGTGGACGTGCTGGCCAACGACGCCCTGCTCGACGTGGATGCGTGGCTGGGCATTGCCGCCACGTTGTCCTCGCGACAGACCGGCGGACAGGATGTGCTGCGCAGCGGCGTGGTATGCGAAGCGGCCTGCGTGGCGTCCGACGGCGGCCTGGCGCGCTACCGCCTGTGCCTGGTGCCGTGGACCTGGCTGCTGGGGCAGGCGCGGCAGAGCCGGGTGTTCCAGGAACGCGCCGTGCTGGACATCCTGCAGGCCGTGCTGGATCCGTATGCCGCCCAAGGTACCTGGCGGCTCAGCGACGAAGTGATCGACTTTCTCGCCGCCGTGCCACGGCGCAGTTACTGCGTGCAGTACCGCGAATCGGACCTGGACTTCCTGCAGCGCCTGCTTGCCGAAGAGGGTCTGGGCTGGCGCATCGAAGAAGATGCCGACGCGCCTGCCGGGCACGCACTGGTGATCTTCGCCGACAGCGCCGCGCAGACGCAGGACGCCACCTCCGAGCGCGACGGCGGGCTGCGCTTCCACCGCGCGGACGCCACCGAGGCCACCGACAGCGTGCTGACGCTGGGACGTTCGCGGCGTATCGGCGTAACCGCGCTGGTGCTGGCAAGTGACGACTATCTCGGTCAGCAGGCGCGTCACGGCCAGACCCCGGTGCTGTCCGCGCAACGCGGGGAGACCGCCCTGGAGGCGTACACCCCGGTGGGCGCCTATGCGTTCGCCAACCGCGGCGTGGCCGACCATTACAGCCGCCTGGCTGCCCAGGCGCACGAATCGCGCAGCGCCAGCTGGGTGGGCAGCAGCACCGCCCCCGGGCTTCGCGCGGGTACCTGGTTCAACCTGCGCCAGTGGCCGCTGTCCGACAGTGCCGGCGTGCCGAATGTGGTGGTGACGCGCATCTGGCATCAGGCCAGCAACAATTTCCCCACCACCGCGCGCGAGGCGCTGCTGCAGCGCCTCGGCCATGCGCCACCGGCGCCGATGGCCCGGCTGGATACGCCTGCGCGCCAACGCCAGCTGGGCACGCGGGCCGAAACGCTGGGCTATGCCAACGCCTTCGAGGGCGTGGACCGCGCCGTGGCGTGGCGCCCGGCGCGCGAAGACGGCACCGGCCTGCGGTTGAATCCGCGGCCGCTGGCACCGGGCTACCAGACCGCGCGGGTGATTGCCGCTGATGGCAGCGACAGCGGCGAGGTGTCCTGTGACGACCTGGGCCGGATCAAGGTGCGCCTCCACTTCCAGCGGGCAGGCAGCGGCGACGATGGCAGCAGCTGGCTGCGCGTTGCCCAACGCTACGCCGGCCCCGGGGTGGGTGCACAGTTCCTGCCACGGGTAGGGCAGGAGGTGCTGGTGACCTTCCTGGAAGGCGACATCGACCGCCCGCTCATCGTCGGTACACTCTACAACGGTCGCGGCGAAGCCGGCACGGCCGCCACCCCGGCCGGCGCGTCGGCGACCAGTGAGCTGGGCGCCTATGCGCAGGCAGGGGATGCCCGCAGTAGTGCGCAGGGCAACCTGGCCGGTGGCCACGCGCCCGCCTGGCATGCGATGGGCGCCGGCGAAGACGCGCACCGCAACCCGGCCGCGCTGTGGGGCATCCAGTCGCGCGAGTGGCACGGTCAGGGGCACTCGCGGTTGCTGTTCGACGACAGCGACGGACAGCTGCGCCTGCAGTTGGCCACGACCCATGCCAGCACCCAGCTCAACCTGGGGCACCTCATCCACCAGGCCGACAACTTCCGCGGCAGCCTGCGCGGCGAAGGCAACGAGCTGCGCACCGACGCCTGGGGGGCCGTGCGGGCCCGCGCCGGCCTGTGGCTCAGCGCGCAACCGCGCGCCGCCCGCGCGCCGGCCGGTGAGGCGGTCGCCCCCAGTGCGCTGCTGACCCAGCTCAACGAACTTGGCCGTGTCCAGCACCAGGCCACCCGCGTGCACCGCAGCGTCGCCATAGCCGCGCACGCCGGCGTGGCGGGCCAGCAGGATGTGCCTGCGCCGCTGGCCAGCCTGCTGCGCAGCACTCGTACCACCGTGGCCGGGGACGCCTTCGACAGTGGTCGGGCCGACGCCCCGGCGTACGCCAGCGGTGGCGGACAAGGGCGCCTGCCGCACAGCGGCGATGCCACCCTGGGCCTGTCTGGCAGCGACGGTCTGGTGCAGGTCGCCGGGCAGAGCCTGCAATGGGCAGTGGGCGAGGTGCTCAGCCTGGCCAGCGGGCAGGCGTCCGAATGTGTCGTCCAAGGCCAGGCGCGTGTCCACGCCAGCCAGGCCATCGGCGTGCTGGCGGCCACCGTGGGCACGGCCGCCGGGAACACGCTCAGCGTGGTGAGCGGGCAGGGCGAGCTGATCGTGCAGGCCCAGGACAACCAGATCCTGCTGCAGGCGCGCAACGCCCTGCGCGCGGCCAGTGCCAGCGCGGCGGTCGAAATGGCCGCGCCGAAAACCGTGCATATCGCCACGGCCGGCGGTGCCAGCATCACCCTGGCCGGCGGCAACCTGACCGTGATCTGCCCCGGCAACATCACCGTGCACGCGGGCCAGAAATCCTTCGTTGGCCCCGCGAACCTGACCTATCCGCTGCCCACCATGCCGCGCAGCGAATCCCCCGATGTACTGCCCAGCTTCGCCTTCCGTCTTCAGGACATCCCTGGCCCGCAGGGCATCGCGCTGGCCGGCCAGCCGTGGAAGATCGTGCGCACCCGGCAGAGTGCCAGCGATACCCCGGACAACCTGCATGCGGTGGATGCCGGGCAGTGGGTGGAAGTGCTCAAGAAGGGCAGCGCCGACGACGATGGCAAGGTCGCCCTTGACGATGCCGACTGCAAGACCGTCTGGGACGCCGTGGCGCGGTTCCCCGGGCGCCTGTACCTGGTGCACGGCATCGACGCCATCCCGCTGCAGATGCGCCAGTTCAGCACCGGCCCCGGCGTACGCGAGATCGTCGAGACCCTGGATGCCAACAACTACAGCAAGGACCTGCAGCACCTGCCCGATGCCGATGCGCTACGCGCCATCCGCCACCGGGTGGAGTACGAGTTCCAGTCCCTGCTGACCACCACGCCCAAGCAGCGCAAGGAGCTCTGAACCATGGCCGACGGCACCACTACCAGTACGGTTGCGCGCAACGCGCTGACCTGCCAGTCCGGCCAGGTAGGTACCTCCAGCGGTGACTACTACGCGCCGCCGGATCGCCAGTTCGCCCCGGTACGGCATGGCAACGCGGTGAAGTCCTACACCGACGGGCGCTCGGCCATGCATGCAATGGCCGAGGCGATCCGCGCCGCGAAAAAATTCATCTTCATCGCCGACTGGCAGATGAATTTCGACACGGAGCTGACCGGACGGGGAGAGGCCGGGCACCGCGGTCGCCTGAGCGAGCTGCTGTATGACGCGATCAATGTGCGTGGGGTGGATGTGCGGGTGCTGCTGTATGACAGCATCGAAGCCGCCGCGTACACGCATGAGAACGAAGCACGGACCGCGCTCTACAAGATGCTTGACGAAAATACCCCTGGCAATGTTCAGGTGGGGCTGCACAATCCAGCAACGGGTCGTAAGGATGCGTTCAATATCGGTTTTTCGCACCACCAGAAGATCCTGGTGATTGATGGAAGAATCGCCTTTGTCGGTGGTCTCGACGTGGCACATGGGCGCTGGGATGATGGCAACTTTGACGTCGTATGCGATCCGGCATTGCACGTCATCAATGACCACTACAACAACAGTGTTTCCAAAGCGCGTGGGATGACGTCCGATGAGTTGAAGCTGACGTACGACACGCCCGACCAGAGTCCAGACGCCGCAGGAAGAGTGCGGCCTGGTTTCGCCCCGGCCTACCTGCCGGGCATGGCCATCGCCATGGATCGTATGCGTGAGCAATGGGACAAGGGGGCTGCGCTCGCTGAGCTTCTGGACTATGGCGACAAGCTGGCGGTCCCAGACTGGCTGGAGAAGAACGGGTTGCGAAAGCTTGCGGAGTTCTTCGTGCCTGGCTTCGATGCCACCCTACGCATTGTTCGGACCGTGGCCAAGGTTCTCGAATCGATACAGGTGGATCTTCAGGAGGCAGAGCTGAAGTACGCCGAAGTCATTGCCTCCGTAAACCGTTCGGTTGACGAGGCCCTCAAGGGCAATGGAGGCGCATCCGGTGATGCGGCGTTGCGCGCAGTTGAAGGGTACGCACTCATCAAGGCAAAGGAGTTTGAGACGTGGGCAGCTGAAAAGCGTGCGGCGGTGCAGTCGGCGGTTGGCACTGCCGAAAAGATCGGAAGCCGCGTCGTTGGATATGTTGGCGATCCATCTGCGGTCAGCAGAGATGTAGAGGCGGCGCGGAGGGCCGTGATGGATGCGCTCGATAGAGCGCTGGAGGCGTGGAAGTCGTTCGAGACATGGTTGAACACGCCGGTCGGCCGCGAGCAGATGCTCCTCGACAAAGGCCGTCATGCCCGGATGCCCTGGCAGGATGTCCATGCTCGACTGGAAGGCCCTGCGGTGTTTGATATCTGTCGTAACTTCATGCATCGCTGGAACGCCATGATGTGGCAGAACCAGGGCGGCGACCGGGGTGTCGGCAAAGACGTCAGGGAAAAGGTCAACAAAGGAATTGGGCAAGTCAACCGGCTACCCGGCGTATCGCTGCCCGAACAGAAGACGTTTGCCCGAGGCCAGGAAATAACGGCGCTCAATGACGCATGGCTCAAGGCTATGGGGGGAGGTAAACAGCTGTTCGGGGATCTGACCCAGCCAGGATCCGCAGGCGGTATTAGCGTGCAGATCGTGCGGTCATCCGGAACGGCCCTGCACGCAATGGAGAAAAAAGCGTGCGCAAAGGTCGGCTTGGCGATGGACGACGGCAGTTGCATTGCGCCCTACTGGGAGCGAGACCAGCCCATGCACTCCATTCAGGATGCCATGCTCAACTGTATCGAGTCCGCTCGTGCCTATGTATACATCGAGACCCAATTCTTGATTTCTGACTGTAGCTATTCCGACGCAGAGCCAGGAAACCGGCTCGACACAATCATTCGCGGCGGCAGGCGTGGACCTTCCACCGCGGCGGAACAGAAAAAGGCCCATAACGTCGGCCGGGTGCTGGGTGCAACCCAGAAAGCGGCCGACAAGGTGCTGCCAGGAACCCCGGCGGCCGATACCCTGGCATTTCAGCAGGGCGTGCGTTCAGCAGCGCGCAACAAGCTCGTGCAGACCATCGCGACGCGCATCATCAAGGCTATCCGTAGTGGGCAGGCCTTCCATGTCTATATCACTCTACCGGTGCATCCGGAGGGTAGTCTGTTCGACGGTGCCGTGCTCAAGCAGCACTACTGGGCCCAGCAGACTCTGCTTCGTGGGCGCGACAGCCTCATTCGGCGCGTTTGCCGCGCGCTGGTTGCCAAGCGGCTCGAGATACGCGAGGACAGCGTGTACGAGGAGGACCTTCGCAAGGAGGTTGTGGCAGGTGGATGGAAGTCCTACCTTACGATTCTGAATCTGCGCAGCTACGGGGTTCTCAAGGATGTGAATCACGACCACTATCGAAGCGCTCCTCCCACGGTCGGTGGCAGCGCTTCGTCACCGCCACTCTACCTGGTCACAGAACAGTGCTATGTGCATTCCAAACTCCTGATCGTCGATGACGCCGTAGCGATCATCGGCAGCGCAAACTGCAATGACCGCAGTCTGGAGGGTACCGGCGATACCGAGATAGCCGCCGTCATCGTGGACACGGAAACCAAGGTGCGCAATCTGGGCAACGGCACGATGGTAGGGACGCGCACCTTCGCTCGCGAATTGCGCCTGCGCCTATGGAAAAAGTTCTTGGGGAAATCGATCGAGGTGGGGGCTGTCCCGGGTCGAGTAGGCAAGGATCAGGGTTACACCAACGCGGCGGGTAGTGCATTCCACCCACCGATCCGCCCGAACATTGGCGACGTATCGTTCATCGAGCAGCCGGCCGCTCGAGCGTGCTGGCAGGCGATCCAGGCGCTGGCCGATTCCAACGCGGTTGCCTTTGAAGAGGTCTTCCAGAACGTGCCACGCAATAGCATGAGCACCTATGATGCGGTGTTCCGGGGATTCGCCACCGCGGGGATGGACGAGAAGCGGGAGAAAGTCCTGCGATATCTATATGCTCAACCTTCCGACCTCCAAATCGACTATATGGCCGTGGCAAGTGTGATGGAAGGCGAGGTAACGCGAACGGTCGGCCGCCACAATGTCGGCAAGGCGCTTACCCGCCTGCGTGATGGTGCAGCGGCGGTAAAAGGGTTCTGGGTCACGATGCCGCTGGAGTGGGGGCATGGTATGGACGACCCTGCAGCTGCAGTGCCAGTCGAGATCATCGCAGCCGTGCCGATGCATCGCGGCTTTGACGAGCAACGAACAAGCATGGCATCGACATCCCCGCCAACGACAGGCACGGAGCAGGCATGAGACTCAAACGCGGCGTGGTGGGGGTGATCTCGATCATGGTGGGGGCTGCTTCGCTTCCGGCGGCCGCGACCTGTACCGACCGCTCCAAACCGTTGTCCTCGCCCGTGGACGGGGTGACCCTGATGTTCAATGACGGGGCCGGTGCGCGCGTTTTTCTGCGCCAGGCACAGATTCTGGATGATGGCCGTGTCCGCCCGCCCGAGTTGACGCCGCCAGTTGCCACGAAGCCGGCGGGTACGTTTGGCCCCACCCAGGGCCAGGTGATTTACCTGGAGTCCGATGGCAAGGGGGGGAAGGTTGTTTGCCGCATTGAACAGTGGGAAAGCCGGACTTACAGCCCACTTGAACGCCCGCAGGCTGGCGGCGGGCCCGGCCTGCGTCGCGACACCGCTGGCAAGGTGCGCGCGCTGGCATACCGTGCGCAGCCAGCACAGGAGCGCAATCCAATCCTGGGGAAGTTGACGCCGCACTATTTCATGACACGGGTCGACGCCTTTTACCACTCGCCGGACGGCCAGTTGGTCGAAGCGCGAATGCACGAAACCCCGGACATCACCGTCGCGGCCAACCATGACGCGCGTGCTGTCGTCCACGACCGGCTGATGTTCTGTGCGCGTTACGACACAAAGGGCCGGCTCACAATGACCAGCGGTACTAATGGGCCTGTAAGTCTATCGCCCGCATTCCAATGCAGCGAGGTGGCGCCAGGCACGGCGGAGATGTCGAGCTACCGCTACTACCCTGACGGCACGCTGTTGGCGAACCTGCGTACGCCAGGCCCGATTCAGGACAACGATGGGACTGCCCCGCCCGAGGCCCAGGCCAGCGGCCGTGGGCAGGGCAACGTGTGGTTCAAGGGCACAGGGACTGCTGCTGCGCGGGAAGATGCACTGTTCAATTTCATCCCTGGCCAGGGCTTGTACACCCTCACTACCGGCAACATGGCGTTCGCCGCCTTTGATGTCCAACCGCTGTATGAAGAGCGTACGCAGGGCGGCCCCGCCAGGCTGGAGTACGACTTTCCTAGCCGGCCTGTGCCATTGGAGGTCATTGACGATGGTTTCGTCGGGCTGAAACGCTATCCTCGTGTACGGACCTACTCGCATCGGAGCGGGCTGAAGGTCCTGGAGGTATTCGATGCCAATCGCTCCGCGCCTCGTCAGAGGCAGTGGCGCACGCTGGACCTGAACCGCCAGGAGAGCTACAACGCCAAAGGGGGGCTGGCGCAGGTAGTACATTACGGCGCGGCCCCGCGCGATGCCTACCCGGAAGACCTCAAGCGCTACGCAGAAGCCGGCATGCTCAAGGTCACCCCCACCACCGTTGGGTATGCCAGCTATCGCGTCTATACCTACGACGCGTCAGGCAAGGAAAGCCTGGTCTTCGTCTGCTGGCAACACGACGGTCCCAGCAACAAGCCTTACCGACACTTCCCGTGGTGGACGCCGGATCCCACCCCCAAGCGTAGCAAGGAAGAAGCGCTGATCTATGGCATGAAGAACGTCGCCAATCGCTGCGGAACGCCGGATGGAAAGATGGTGGTTCAAGGGCTGGCCGCGATCGACAGCTACATGGCCAAGACCTACGGATTTGATGTAGAGAAGCTGAGCTACGATGAGGTGCGATAAGTGTGCCTGTCCATGAGCAGGACGTCGTTCTGTAACAGTATGAGGCGGGCTTCCAAGGCCGCACTGGCATGCCTATGGTGCGGCCTTGTGCCTGACGAAGGTCGCGTCGAAGCCGTCCTGTTGCGCTTCCGGCCTTGATCGGTCTAGCCATCGCCGCATGGATGCGGGGCCCGCGGAGTCCCATGGAGAATAGGCATTACTTGTTCTCCTTTCTGGTAGTCGCGGGTGCGCTCTGCTCCGGCGGCCGCGCGCTTGCATGCACCGACAGGCTGAACCCTCTGGCATCGCCTGCAACCGGGGTAAGCCTGCTATTCAGTAATGGACAAGGTGGGGGCGTCGGCTTCGCCACTCCCCGTCTTTTGCCGGGCGGTCGACTGGCACCGCCTGCCGTTTCTCCCGCGCTGAAAGAGCTTAAGGCCGGAAAGTTCGATCAATGGGGAGGGGACGTTGTATTCACTGAAGATGATGGGCGAGGCGGTAAGCGGGTCTGCCGGGTGGAGACCTGGAAGAGTAGAACCTTGAACGCTGTTGTAAGAGACAGTCTTGGTGGGAAGCCCGAACGTCTTCGGGACAGTGATGGAAGGGTGGCGGCCATTGCGTACATGCCTACGCCAGCGCAGGAAAGACATCCCGTGCTGGTGAAGTTGCTGCCGCACTACTACATGAGCTCGGCAACCGCCTTCTACTACGATGGGTCCAATAATCTCATTGAGGTGGACAGGTACATGTCCCCTGAGGCCAACAGGCTCAACCCGAAGTACCCGTTGAAGATCGTTGCACGGTCCGTCCTGTACTGCTTCCGCTACGAGGATGGCAGGTTGGTGCAGTCTGCAGGCTTGCCAGGGCCTAGCGTCAGCAAGGCCCCGGCGTTCTCGTGTGGCCAGCTCAAGGCTGGCGAGCATTCGCTTGAGCGGTATCGCTACAACGCCAATGGAACCCTGCGCGCCATGCTGAACTACTACGGAGAGGGCGATGCCGACGCCTCCGACAGCCAGCGAAAGTCTGGCGGCGGAGGCTACGGGTCCATCTGGCTGCCCGAACGGCTTCCGTCCGGCGAGCAAGCGCGCGTGGAGCTTCATTTCAATGCGAAAGATGAACTGACCAACCTCAGTACAACGTTTCTGGAATTCGCGGCAGCAGACGCGCAGCCCTCGTATGCGGCGCGTGGCGATGCCGGCGGTTCGATGCTTGAGTACCGGTTTCCTGGTTCACCGGTGCCCTTGTCGGTGATAGACAAGGGATTCGCTGCGATCGGTAGCTACCCCAGGGTCAGGATCTTTCCTCATCGGAGCGGAATGACGGTGTCAGAAGTCTTCGACGCTGGTTCCAGAAAGCCGCGCCAGCGGCAGTGGCGCAGCTTGGATCTGAATCGTCAGGAGATGTACGGCGGCAATGGCAAGCTGATCCGCGTAGTTCAATACGGTGCCGCACCGCAGGATGCCTACGAGGAAGACCTGAAAGGCTATGCCGAAAGTGGCGTGCTGAAGGTTACGCCCACTACCACCGGCTACGCCAGCTACCGCGTCTACGACTACGACACAGCAGGCAAGGAGCGTCTGACCTTCGTCTGCTGGCAGCACGATGTCCCCAGCAACAAACCCCTCCGCCATTTCCCATGGTGGACGCCCGATCCAACTCCGAAGCGCAGCAGGGAAGAAGCGCTGATCTACGGCATGAAGAACGTCGTCAATCGCTGTGGAACGCCCGATGGAAAGATGGTGGTTCAAGGGCTGGCGGCAATCGACAGCTACATGGCCAAGACGTACGGATATGACGTGGAAAAGCTGAGCTACGGCGAAGCGCGATGACTGCGCCGGCCAAGGTGCCCGAAGGTGTCCCGCCTGAGGAGGGTCTGGGCATCCCGATCGGTGACGGCGGCGCGTCAGCGCGGCTTTCACGCCTGACAAAGAGCGCGCTGGCCTTGTCGTTCCTCGGCCTGCTGGTCTTGATCGGTCTGGCCGTCGCCGCCTTGGCCGTCGAGTGGGAGTCCATCACCGAACGGCGCGTGATTACCGTCGCCGTGATACTGCTCTCCGTGTTGATCGTATTCCTTGCGGGCCTGTTGCTGGGCGTTGTCAGTCTGTTCCGGCGGCGGCAGGCCTGGCGCTCGGCAATGCTGGCGCTGGGGCTCAACCTGTTCGGGCTGGGCGCGATGTTCTACATCGGCTACATGATCGTTGCCGTGATGGCCGCTGCGGCAGTTGGCGCGGTGCAGGCAGCCCTCGGGGGGCTGATGGTGCTGCTGATGATGATATTTGCCAAGTAAGGTCGTCGAATCGGCGTGGCTCAGGCGGTTGCAGGCGAACCACGCGGAAGCTGTTTACAAAACTACGGATGAAACGTCATGGATGATCCGAGTAAAAGGAAGTCTCAACGGACAGTCACCAGCGTGCTCGCCGTTGCAGGCATGCTTGGCGCGCCGCTGGCAGCGGGCTGCACGGGAGATGCTGCAGCAGCAGGGACATCCTCTGGAGCGTCCGGAATCTTCATGACGGGCAACACCGATGGGTTCGACACCCGTATCGACCCGTTCCGCACGGACGCGCAGAACCGCGCTGTGCTGCCCGACGTGGAGGTTTCGCAGGCACAGAAGGATCCGCCGAATGACATGTTTGGTGCGGCGGGGGGTACCGCCATCCATGGGGAACGCATTGAAGACACGTGGCGCGTCTGCAGGGAGGAGCGCTGGCAACCGCGTCACGGTGACGGTGCCGTCAAGCAGGTTGATGCCGTAACACCCGTCGCAGAAGGCGCCAGGCGCTGGTCGAAGAATTTCTTCGTCGGCGCGGTGCGGCTCTACCACTATGATCGGGCGGGGCGCCTTGTCGAAGTGCGTGATGTCGTCAGCCCCGATGTGCTGCCACCCGACGGTGTCGCGTGGCTGGCGCCCAAGAGTGGTCTGCTGTACTGCGCACGGTATGACCAGGTTGGACGCCTGACATGGTCAATCGACACGGCCGGCGTCGGGCGGTGGGACTCCGGCAAGGCGTGTGCGGACCTGAGCGAAGACAACGTGGATTCGCTGCGGGTGATGTACAACGACGACGGTACCGTTCTGGCGCTGTTGCGATCCCGACCGCCCTCGCTCCCGGACGGGGGCGCCGTGGCGTTGATGCAGCCGGATGGCTATGACAACGCGGGTTGGACAGGGACCGCCACGTTCCTCATGCCGCCCCGGCCGGACGTCGCCGCTGCCGATAACACGGTTGGGGCGCGGATTGCGTCGGGACGCGGGATTGCATCGTTGTACGCGTATCCGCCGGATTTCGCCGCCGACGATGCGCAGCCGATCTATCGGGAGCGGCCACAGACGGATGGGCGCTCCAAGGCGAGCGTGCATTACGATTTCCCCGAAGCGGATCTTCCGATGTCGGCCGCCCGCGATGGCTTTGCGAACCTGGCCAGCTACCCGCGTGTGCGCAGTTACGGCTATGGCAAGGACGTACGGGTGGAGGAAGTGTTCGCCGCCGGCAGCCATGTCCCTGTCCAGCGGGTGTGGCGGTCGCAGCTTGTGCTGCGTCAGGAAGACTACGACGCAGCAGGCAAGGTGCAGCAGGTGATCCGCTACGGCTCTGGTGGCCCTGGCGCCGTTGGCGAAGATCTTGCAGGTGCCGGCCGACGTGCGGGCTTCAGACAGACGCTGCTGGGGGACGGCAGCGCCGCGTACCGCGTGTATCGCTATGACCGCAAGGGGCAGGAGCGGCTTGAGCTGGCGTGCTGGTTGAAGCCAGCGGGTGCGGGGGACGGTGCAGGGGAGACGCAATGCGCTAGTCCGGACGGGAACGTGCTTGCCGAAGGCTCGCAGGCGATCGAGGCGCTGCTCCACGACACCTATGGTCTGACCCGTCGTCGCCTCGCATACAGCGGGATATGACGTGCGGCGTTGAGGGCGGGCACAGTGGGAAAGAGCCAGGGCCGCCCTGGGCAGGCAGGTAGCTCCGCCATGGTGGACGATTCACGGGCCGCAGTACGCGTCGCGCCCCAGGCCTTCACGGGCAGCCGCTGTTCGGAGAGGCAGCATGGCAGCATCCGGTCCCGTCTGGAACGCTGCGATGCCATCGCCAACGCTGCTTTGCCGCCTGTCGGCACTCTGCTTCTCGACCGCGCTGCTCGCCGCCTGCCACCCCGCGCCGCCTGAAGCCCTTGGCACCCTCGAATGGGACCGCATCACCGTACCGGCGCCCGCCGCGGAGACCATCGTCGCGGTCGCGGTGGTGGAAGGGCAGCATGTACCCGCCGGCGCCCCCCTGCTGCAACTGGACGCCACCCGCACCGCCGCGCAGCTGGCCGCATTGCAGGCGCAGTCGCAACGCGCCGGACAGGCGCTTGAGGAACTCGAGCACGGCCCGCGGGTGGAAGACATCGCCCAGGCCCTGGCCAATGTGGCCGCCGCGCGCGCACAGGCCGCGGACGCATCGGCGTACTACGCCCGCCTGCAGCCCCTCGGGCGGCAGCGCCTGGTGGCGGCGGCCGACGTCGACCGCGCTCGCGCCGCCGCCGGCAATGCAACGGGCGTGGTGCAGGCCGCCGAACAGGCGTTGCTGGCGCTTCAGCATGGCACCCGCGCCGAGCAGGTCGCCCAGGGCGCCGCGTCGCTGCAGGCCGCGCAGGCCCAGCAGGACGAACAGGCGGTCACGCTGGGCAAGCTGGCACTGGTGGCACCGCGCGCCGGGGTGATCGACGCGCTGCCGTACCGGTTGGGAGACCAGGCGCCGGTGGGCGCGCCGCTGGCCGTGCTGCTGGTGGGTGACCATCCGTATGCGCGGGTGTACCTGCCCTCGGCGCTGCGCCCGTCGGTGGTGGTGGGGCAGGCGGCCCACGTTTACCTGCAGGGGCGCGACGGCGCCCTGACCGGTCGGGTGCGGGCGGTGCGCAGCGACCCGGTGTTCACCCCGTACTACGCGCTCACCGGTGAGGACGCGGCGCGGCTGAGCTACCTGGCCGAGATCGAGCTGGTCGATACGGACACCGCCGCGTTGGCCCGGTTGCCCGCCGGAGTGCCGGTGCGGGTGACGTTCTGATGGTCCCGACGGCGCCGACCGATCCCGCTGCGGCCGTACTGCCCGAACCGGCGGGGGCCGGTGGGGAGCCACTGGCCATCCGCGCGCGCGGGCTGACCAAGCGCTTCGGTGACCTGGTGGCCGTCGACCACGTCGATCTCAGCGTGCCGCGCGCGAACGTCTACGGCTTCCTTGGCCCCAACGGCTCGGGCAAGTCCACCACCATCCGCATGCTGTGCGGGCTGCTCACCCCCAGCGAGGGCGACATCGAGGTGCTCGGCCTGCGCATTCCCGAGCAGGCCGAAGCGCTGCGCAGGCGCATCGGCTACATGACCCAGCGCTTCTCGTTGTTCGATGACCTGACCGTCCGCGAGAACCTGGAGTTTCTTGCCGCCGTGCAGGACATCCCGCGCGCTGCGGCACGCCAGCGTATCGACGCGCTGGTGGCGCAGTATCACTTTGAAGACCGCCAGAGGCAGCTGGCCGGAACCCTGAGCGGCGGCCAGAAGCAGCGCCTGGCGCTGGCCGGGGCGGTGATCCAGCAGCCCGAGCTGCTGTTCCTGGACGAGCCCACCAGCGCGGTGGATCCGGAGTCGCGCCGCGATTTCTGGGAGAAACTGTTCGACCTGGCCGATGCCGGCACCACGCTGCTGGTGTCCACCCACTACATGGACGAGGCCGAGCGCTGCCACCGTCTGGCCATCCTGGACCAGGGCGCATTGGTGGCCGACGGCAGCCCCGCCGAGCTGACCGCCGCGCTGCAGGGCCGCACCCTGGAGGTAGCGGCCCAGCAGCCGCGGCAGGCCCAGCGCCTGCTGGCCGGCCTGCCTGGCGTGCTCAGCGTGGCCCAGATCGGCAACACCCTGCGCGTGCTGCTGGCGCACCCCGGCGAAGGTGAGGACCGCATCCGTCAGGCGCTGCGCGGCGGCGGGCAGGGCGCCGAGGTCGTGCCGGCGGCCGCCAACCTGGAGGACGTGTTCGTGTCGGCCACGCGCGGACGCGACAGCACTGCGGCGCAGGACACCTCGCCATGAGCCTGCGCCGGCTGTGGGCGATCGTGCTGAAGGAGCTGCGCCAGATGCGCCGCGACCGCATCACCTTGGCCATGATCGTGGGCATCCCGGTGATGCAGCTGGTGCTGTTCGGCTATGCCATCAATCTCAATCTGCGGCATCTCGACACCGGCGTGGCCGATCAGGCCGGAACCTCGGCCTCGCGTGCCCTGCTGATGGACATGGTAGCCACCGGGGTGATTCACCCGATCCTGCGCGTGGATACGCCCGAGCAGCTGGTGCAGGCGCTGCGCGAGGGGCGCATCAGCATCGGGGTGGTGGTGCCACCGGATTTCGAACGCCGCCGTTTTGAAGGTCGCGAAGCCGTCCAGGTGATGGTGGACGGCAGCGACACCGTGGTGCAGAGCGCGGCAGTGCAGCTGGCGCAGGTGCCGTTGAGCACCCAGCCGGTGGGCAACGACCGGCCGCTGCGCAGCGGCGCGGTGGCCAGTGCCGGGCAGATCAGCGTGGTGGCGTTCTACAACCCGCAGCGGCGCTCGGCGATCAACATCGTGCCGGGGCTGATCGGCATCATCCTGACCATGACCATGGTGATGTTCACCGCCGTGGCGATCGTGCGCGAACGCGAGCGCGGCAACATGGAACTGCTGATCGCCACGCCATTGACCCGCAGCGAGTTGATGATCGGCAAGGTGCTGCCGTATGCGGCGATCGGACTGGTGCAGACCACCCTGGTGCTGCTGCTGGGCATGTGGCTGTTCGACGTGCCGGTGCGTGGCAGCGTGCTGGACGTGTACCTGGTGGCGATGCTGCTGATCACCGCCAACCTGTCGCTGGGGCTGTTGATCTCGACCAAGGCGCAGTCGCAGTTCCAGGCCATGCAGATGACGATGTTCGTGTTCCTGCCGTCGATCCTGTTGTCCGGCTTCATGTTCCCCTTCGCGGGGATGCCCAGGGTCGTGCAGTGGCTGGCCGAGGTGCTGCCGCTGACCCATTTCCTGCGGCTGGTGCGCGGGATCATGCTGCGGGGCGCGCGCTGGTGGGAGCTGTGGCCGGAGGTGCTGGCACTGCTGGCCTTCATCGCGGTGATGATGACCCTGGCGATCCTGCGATTCCGCAAGCGGTTGGATTAGGGGCGACCAACCGTCGGCACGCCCCTGATTGGTCGGCACGCCGTTACGCCGTCACCATCCGCGCACGCAGTGAATTGCTGTACGCCTCGGTGATCACCACGTCGACAAACTGCCCCACCAGGCGCGGGTGCCCCGGGAAGTTCACCGACCGCATGTTCTCGGTCTTGCCGGTCAGCTCGTTCGGATCGCGCTTGGACGGACCTTCCACCAGCACGGTCTGCACGGTGCCGACCATCTTCGCCGAGATGCCGGCGGCATGTTCGTTGATCCGCGCCTGCAGCCGCGACAGCCGGGCGTGCTTCTCGGCGTCGCTGATGGTGTCTTCCAGGTCGGCCGCGGGCGTGCCCGGGCGGCGCGAATAGATGAAGGAGAAGCTGTGGTCGAAGCCGATGTCCTCGATCAGCTTCATGGTTTTCTCGAAATCCTCGTCGGTCTCGCCGGGGAAACCGACGATGAAGTCCGAGCTGATCGAGATGTCCGGGCGCACCGCCCGGAGCTTGCGGATCTTGGCCTTGAATTCCAGCGCGGTGTAGCCGCGCTTCATCGCAGACAGCACCCGGTCGCTGCCGGCCTGCACCGGCAGGTGCAGGAAGTTGGCCAGCTGCGGCACATCGCGGTAGGCATCCACCAGCGAGTCGCTGAACTCCAGCGGGTGCGAGGTGGTGAAGCGGATCCGGCCTACCCCGTCGATTTCGGCGATGGTGCGGATCAGCAGGCCGAGATCGGCGAACTCTCCTTCCCCGTATGGCCCGCGGTAGGCGTTGACGTTCTGGCCGAGCAGGTTGATCTCGCGCACGCCCTGGGCGGCCAGCTGGGCCACCTCCACCACCACGTCCTCGAACGGACGGCTCACTTCGGTGCCACGGGTGTAGGGCACCACGCAGAACGAGCAGTACTTGGAGCAGCCCTCCATGATCGACACGAACGCCGAGCCACCGTCGGCGCGCGGCTCGGGCAGGCGGTCGAACTTCTCGATCTCCGGGAAGCTGATGTCCACCTGCGACTTGCCCGACTCGCGCCGCTGCCGGATCAGCTCGGGCAGGCGGTGCAGGGTCTGCGGGCCGAACACCAGGTCCACGTGCGGGGCGCGCTTGATGATCGCCTCGCCTTCCTGCGAAGCCACGCAGCCGCCCACGCCGATGATCACGCCCCGGCCGTTGTTCTTCAGCGCCTTCCAGTAACCCAGCTGGCTGAATACCTTCTCCTGCGCCTTTTCGCGGATCGAGCAGGTGTTCATCAACAACACGTCGGCCTCAGCCGGGTCGTCGGTGAGCTCCAAGCCCTCGGCGGCGGCGAGCACGTCGGCCATCTTGGACGAGTCGTACTCGTTCATCTGGCACCCGTGGGTCTTGATGTAGAGCTTGCCGCGCACCGGCCCGTCCACCTTCGGCCGCGTGCCGGGCAGGGGAATCAGGTCGGGGCGGGGCGAATCGGGCGAAACGGAGGCAGGCAGGGCGGAGCCGGCCGAAGTCGGCGCGGTCGAAGCTGGCGTCCCGGTCATGGCGCTTATTCCAGTCGGGTGGGCGGGCAGGCAGCCGGGAAGGCTGCCGGGAAGCCGCCCATTGTAGCGGTGAAGGGGGGAGGGCGCCTGGCGCCCGGGCCGGGCGTCGATGTGACGGCCGTCCGGGTTGGGAGCGACGGTCCGTCAGTGGTGCGTCAAAGACTTGGCAACGCTCCGTTAACTTGGGACACTCGCCGCCATGAAGGGGATCTTGGGGATCGCTGCGCTGGCCTTGGCTGCGCTGACCGCTTTGCCGGCCAGTGCGGGCACCCTGTACAAGTGCGTCGGGGCCGACAACATCCCCAGCTATGTCAGCAAGCGGGTCTCGGGCGCGTCCTGCAGCGTGGTCAGCAGTTACCGGCCCGACCGGGGCGCCGCCCGCCGGTATGTGCCGCCGGCCCCGGCCGCCGCGGCGGTCGTTGCGACACCTGCCCCCAGTCCGGCCGCCGCCGATCGCGCCAGCACCGGCACCGCAGTGACGGCCAGCGCCCCGGCCCAGCCGGCCACCGTGCTGAGCGCCCCGGCGGCGCCCGCCGCGCGGCCCAACAAGGCCGGTCGCGTGGTCAACGGCCAGGTCTATTCCTATATGAAGGACGGGGTGCGCCACTACACCAGCGCCCGTCCCACCCAGCTGGCCAGCCTTGGCCAGGTGCGTACCATCCACTACAGCTTCATCGAACGCTGCTACGCCTGCGGCGCCAACCCGGGGGTCAACTTCGGTTCGGTCCGGCTCAACACTACGGCCTTCCAGACTGAGATCGCCGCTGCTGCGCGCGAGTTCGGGGTTGAAGAGGCGGTGGTGCGGGCGATCATCCATGCCGAATCGGCCTACAACCCGACCGCGCTCAGCCGAGCCGGCGCCCAGGGCCTGATGCAGTTGATGCCGCCCACGGCGCGGCGTTTCGGCGTCACCGATTCCTACGACGCAGCGCAGAACATCCGCGGCGGCGTGCAGTACCTGTCGTGGCTGCTCAAGCGCTTCAATGGCAACCTCACCCTGGCTGCGGCCGGGTACAACGCCGGCGAAGGCGCGGTGGATCGCCATGGTGGCGTCCCGCCTTACAGCGAAACCCAGTACTACGTGAAGCGAGTGGCCCAGTTGGCCGATCGCTACCGCGGTGCGCAGGCCACCACCCAATGAAACACCGCGCCCATGGCGCTGGCGGCCCTTCATGGCGTAATGTCCTGCAGTAATGTCGTTCCGTAGTACCGCGTTGTGTGGCCGACTTCGGTTCAGCTACACTCGCGGCAGATTCAATGTGGACTGGCCCCCACCGGTCCACTGGCAGCCTCAAGCTACCTAAATCAATATCGGAGTGCCGGATGGCCAACGATGGGGTAAACGATCCAGTCAACACCGGACGTCGACGATTTCTTTCAGCAACCACCGCGGTGGTCGGAGCAGTCGGCGTCGGATTTGCAGCGGTACCGTTCATCAAGTCCTGGAATCCCAGTGCCCGCGCCAAATTGGCCGGTGCCCCTGTGATTGCCGATATCAGCGCCCTGCAGGAAGGCCAACGACTGGTCATGGAGTGGCGTGGACAGCCGATCTGGATCGTCAAGCGTTCCAAGGCCATCCTGGAGGCCCTGCATGGCCTGGATGATCGCCTGAAGGATCCCGAATCCGGCGAGAAGGACCAGCAGCCTGAGTACGTGCTCAAGCAGAACCCGGAGTTCCGCTCGATCAAGTCCGATGTCTCGGTGCTGGTCGGGCTGTGCACCCACCTGGGCTGCTCGCCGGAAATGGTCGCCGAGATCCGTCCCGAGCCCTACGACCCGCAGTGGAAGGGCGGTTACTTCTGCCCGTGCCACAAGTCGCGCTTCGACATGTCCGGTCGTGTGTTCAAGGATGTTCCGGCACCGATCAACCTGCTGGTGCCGCCGCACCATTACCAGGACGACAACACCATCATCATCGGCGTTGATCCGCAGGGGGCGGCTTGATCATGGCCAACATCCTTTCCCGCACCGCCACCGGCGTCGCCGACTGGGTCAATGCCCGCGCACCGGGCCTGATGCCGGTGTACCGCAAGCATGTGAGCGAGTACTACGCGCCGAAGAACTTCAACATCTGGTACTACTTCGGCTCGTTGGCACTGTTGATCCTGGTCAACCAGATCGTGACCGGCATCTTCCTCACGATGCACTACAAAACGAACGCCGCCGAAGCGTTCGCCTCCATCGAATACATCATGCGTGACGTGGAGTGGGGCTGGCTGATCCGCTACATGCACTCCACCGGGGCCTCGCTGTTCTTCATCGTGGTCTACCTGCACATGTTCCGCGGGCTGCTGTACGGCAGTTACCAGAAGCCGCGCGAACTGGTGTGGATCCTGGGCATGCTGATCTACCTGGTGCTGATGGCCGAAGCCTTCATGGGGTATGTGCTGCCCTGGGGCCAGATGTCGTTCTGGGGCGCCAAGGTGATCATCTCGCTGTTCGGCGCGATCCCGGTGATCGGGACCGGCCTGACCGAGTGGATCATGGGCGACTACCTGCCCAGCGACGCCACCCTCAACCGCTTCTTCGCCCTGCACGTGATCGCCCTGCCGCTGGTGCTGTTGCTGCTGGTGGTGCTGCACCTGGGCGCGCTGCACGAGGTGGGTTCCAACAATCCCGTCGGCGTGGAAATCAAGAAGGGCCCCAAGGGCAACCGCTGGTCGGCCACCGCGCCTACCGACGGCATTCCCTTCCATCCCTATTACACGCTCAAGGATGGCGTCGGCGCCGGCTTCCTGTTGATCATCGCCGCCTTCATCATCTTCTTCGCCCCGGCCTTCGGTGGCCTGTTCCTGGAACACGACAACTTCACCGAAGCCAACCGTCTGGTCACGCCGGAGCACATCAAGCCGGTCTGGTACTACACCCCGTACTACGCGATGCTGCGGGTAGTGCCCAACAAGCTGGGCGGCGTGCTGGTGATGTTCTCGGCCATCGCGATCCTGTTCCTGGTGCCGTGGCTGGACCGCGCGCGGGTCAAGTCCTACCGCTACCGTGGCTGGTTGTCGCGGGTGCTGCTGGGGGTGTTCGCGGTGTGCTTCGTGTGGCTGGGCGTGATCGGCTCGGGTCCCGGCACCGACGCCCATGAAACCTACGTGGGCCGCGTGCTGACCTTCCTGTACTTCGCCTTCTTCATCACCATGCCGCTATGGACCAGGCTGGACAGGACCAAACCGGTACCGGATCGGGTGACCACGCATGACTGACCACTGGATTGTCCGGCTGGCCTGCGCGGCCGCCCTGATGTTGAGCAGCGCCATCGCCGGTGCCGCCGAGGGCGGCAAGACCCTGCAGGCCGGCAACGACCTCAGCGACCGGGCGTCGCTGCAGCGTGGCGCGCAGCTGTACATGAACTACTGCTCGGGCTGCCATGCGCTGAAGTACCTGCGCTATTCGCGGATGGCCGCCGATCTCGGGTTGAGCGAGGACGAGGTGATGAACAACCTCAACTTCACCGGCACCCCGATCGGCGAGCCGATTCCGGTGAGCATGCCCAAGGCGCAGGCTGAAAAGTGGTTCGGCAAGATGCCGCCGGACCTGAGCCTGATTGCCCGGGTGCGCGGCAGCGACTGGGTGTACACCTACCTCAAGTCGTTCTACGTGGATCCGTCGCGGCCCTTGGGGTGGAACAACAGCCTCTTCCCGAACGCGTCCATGCCCAACCCGTTGTGGGAAATGCAGGGCCTGCAGCACGCGGTGCACGGCAAGGCGGAAAGCCCGGGCGCCGACCCGCCGGTGATCGGCCTGAAGATCGCGCAGCCGGGCAACGTGGATGCACAGCAGTACGACCAGACGGTGCGCGACATCACCAACTTCCTGGAATACGCCGGTGAGCCGGCGGCACTCAAGCGCCAGAAGCTGGGCGTCTGGGTGATCCTGTTCCTGGCCCTGCTGACGTTCCTTGCCTACCTGCTCAAGAAGGAATACTGGAAGGACGTGCACTGAGCCTCCAGGCGCCACCGAGCGTGGATCGGCCCCGGCAGGGGTCGATCGGCCTATTGGCTTTTGTGATGGGCAGTTGCACACTCGGGTACTGTGACGACCGCTGGCAGTGGGCTGGCGGCGCCGATACGACCGGCGGTTACCGGACGTTGGAGAGCCTTTGATGGCGGCGAGCGTACGCATGCGAAACACCTTGACGCTGTTTTCCTCGAACGACGATGTGCTGTGCCATCGCGTGCGCCTGGTACTGGCTGCCAAGGGCGTGAGCTACGACTTCGTCCCGGTCGACCCGCAGAATCCGCCCGAGGACCTGATCGACCTCAACCCGTACCACTCCGTGCCCACCCTGGTGGAGCGCGAACTGGTGCTGTATGCGGCATCGGTGGTCAGCGAGTACCTGGACGAGCGCTACCCGCACCCGCCGCTGATGCCGGTCGATCCGCTGTCGCGCGCACGCATCCGCCTGGCGATGCTGCGCATCGAACACGACTGGGTGCCGCAGGTGCAGGCCATCCAGCTGGGCAACAAGACCCAGGCCGAAGCCGGTCGCAAGCGGCTGAAGGAGCTGCTGACCAGCGCGGTGCCGCTGTTCAAGGCCAGCAAGTTCTTCCTCAATCCGGAGATGAGCCTGGCCGACTGTGCGATGGCCCCGATCATCTGGCGCCTGCAGTCGCTGGACGTGCCGTTGCCCAAGGACGGCAAGTCGATCGAAGACTACGGCAACCGCATTTTCCGCCATCCCGGTTTCATCCGCAGCCTGACCGACCAGGAAAAGAAGCTGCGCGATCTGCCGGGCTGACGGCGCGCACCGGCACGCTCAGGCGACCGGTGCACTGAATGAAAACGCAGGGCGGGCGCGCGCGGAGGCTGACCTGCGGGTAGGCGGGCGCGTACACTTGCCACTACGCAATCGGATCCCCGCAGCCGAGCAAGGCTCGGCTCTACCCCATGACTGAAGACACTTTCCGCATGACCAGCCACCGTCCGTACCTGTTGCGGGCCTTGGTGGAATGGATCAATGACAACGACCTGACGCCGCACATCCTGGTCGACGCCGGGATGCCGGGCGTGCAGGTGCCGCAGAGCGCGGTCAAGGACGGCCGGGTGGTGTTGAACATCGCCGAACGCGCCGTGGTGCAGCTGCACATCGACAACGACGGCGTGAGCTTCTCGGCGCGTTTTTCGGGCACCAGCTACCCGGTGCATGTGCCGATTTCGGCCGTGCTGGCCGTGTACGCGCGCGAGACCGGGCAGGGCATGGCACTGCCGGACGACATCCCCGGCCACGAACCCGGCCCGGACGATGAGCTGCCGCCGGACGACAGCCCGACCCCGCCTGATGATCTGCCGCCCAAGCCCAGCGGCCGCCCACATCTGCGGGTGGTGAAATAAAACACGCATGGCCGCCGCAAGGCGGCCATTCCACGTAGAGCCGACCGTTGGTCGGCTGCTCTCTGCCAAAATCCGCGCCAACCCACCCGGTAGAGCCGACCGTTGGTCGGCTGCTCTCCGCAGGAATTCACGGTAGCCCACCCGGTAGAGCCGACCGTTGGTCGGCTGCTCTCCGCGGAAATCCACGGCAGCCGACCAACGTCAGCCGACCAACGGTCGGCTCTACGACCGGAATGCGGGATCCTTCAGCCGACCAACGGTCGGCTCTACCGCGGAATGCGGGATGCGTCAGCCGACCAACGGTCGGCTCTACCCGGGCTCAGACGTCCTCGGCGCCGCTGGTATCCACGCTGCGCCGGATCTCGCTGATGCGGGCCGCGGAGGGGCCGACAAAGGACACCAGCTCATCCCCGCGCAGCACCATGCGGCCGCTGTGGCGGTCCACGCCATCGTGCGAATACTCGAACTTGAACGTGCGCTCCCAGCCCAGCCAGCCGTTGGGCTTGCGGCAGACGCGCAGCCCCGTGGAATGCACGCTCTGGTCCAGCCATTGCACATCGGCGGCCCGGCAGGCGTTGCGGCCCAGCTCGCCGGCCCGTTCGGCGGCGGCGCGTGCGGAGTTCCAGAACGCGTAGGCGAACGCACCGGCAATCATCAGCAGGATCAAACTGGGCATGGGTGACTCGGTACGTTCGGAGCGGCTGGAACCTCCAAGATGGCGGCGAACCTCGCCCGGATCAAGCCGTTGAGGCGCCCGTCATCCGCCGCTGCGCGGCGCAGCCCCGGGCAACGGCACCGGAGGCTGGGCCGGCGTAGCCGGTGACGACGGTGGGCGAGTTGGTGCCGGTGCCGACCCCGGCGCAGTGGGCGACACGGGCAGCGGGCGCGGCGGCGGCAACGGCTGTGCAGGGCTGGGCGGCATGCCGTCCGCAGCCGGTGGCGACGTGGTGGGCGAGGGCGGAAGCGCTGCAGGCGCGGTCGCCACCAGTTTCAGCAGCGCGGCCCAGTCCTGCCGGTTGAAGTTGCACTCCTCTTCGCGGCCCGGCGTGCAGCCCCGTTCCATGCCATCGCTGGCGGTGGCCTTGGCCGGCGGCAGTTCGATACGACCGCTGCGGTCCAGCGACAGCTTGCGCATCGCCACGGTGTTCATCACGTTGCCGCCGATCAGGTACAGGGTGCGGTCGCCGCCCATGTTGGCTGCGATCACCACCTCGCAATGCGACTTCCAATGCGTCACCGCGCCACTGCCCAGCGACTGCACCAGGCCGCTGTAGCTGAGCGCTTCCCGGCGATCGCGCAGGTAGCACAGCAGGTCGCCCGGCGCGGGTTTCTCCTGCGCCGGATCGGTCATCCGGTACGGGCCGCTGTTCTGGTACGCCGCGCGGATGTAGTCGATATGCCGGGGCGAGCGGGTGAAGCCGGGCACGCTGGCGCGGGTCATCACCCAGGAAATGAAGGCGGCCGACCAGGGGTTGTCGATCAGGAAGGCCCGGCAGTCGGTGTCGGTATAGCGCGTGCCCGGCGGCGCCATGCAGCTGGACGCACCAGGCTGGTCGCCCATCGGCGACAGCGTGCCGCTCTGGCGCCAGTACCCCACCACGCGTTGCCAGGCGACCATGCCGTTATCGGCCAGGTGCACGTCCTCGGCTTCGGTTGCGCTGATGCTGGCCACGCGGCCGTCGCGGTCGATGAAGGGGCGGTACCAGAGCCGATGCTCGTTGCAGGCGGTCTGCACGATGTTCACCGCCAGTGGGCTCAGCCCGAACCGGGGCGGGATGTCGCAGACCTCGGCCGCCGACGCGGTGGTCGGCAGCAGCGTCGCCAGGGGTGACAGGCATGCAAGCAGAAGCAAGGGGCGCATGCGCGCTCTCCGGGTGGGGGCAGGGCAAGCCTCGCAGACCCGGTCTGCCGATCCCGTGAACGCCGCGCGCCGATGCCGCACGACCTACGGTCGTGCGTTGCCTGCCGAGCAGGTGCCGACCGCTGGTCGGCACGCGTGCCTCAACCCGGCGGCGGGCCCAGCTTCAACGACAGGTCGATCGCCTGCACATGCTTGGTCAGGCCGCCGATCGAGATGCAGTCCACGCCGTCCTGGGCGATCGCGCGCAGCCCGTCCAGGCCCACGCTGCCGGAGACTTCCAGTGGAATCCGCCCGGCCGCAATGCGCACGGCCTCGCGCCGCAGGTCCGCGTCGAAATCGTCGATCAGGATGCGCTCGCAGCCCACTGCCAGTGCTTCGCGCAGCTGGTCCAGGTCCTCGACCTCGACCACCAGCGGCAGCTGCGGCCACTGCGCCCGCGCGGCCTGCACCGCCGCGGTGAGCGAGCCCGCGGCCCGGATGTGGTTTTCCTTGAGCATCACCGTGTCGAACAGGCCCAGGCGATGGTTGTCGCCGCCGCCACAGCGCACTGCGTACTTCTGCGCCACGCGCAGCCCGGGCAGGGTCTTGCGGGTGTCCAGGATGCGTGCGCCGGTGCCCGCCACGGCGGCCACATGGCGCGCCGTCGTGGTGGCCGTCCCTGACAGGGTCTGCAGGAAGTTCAGCGAGGTGCGCTCGGCGCTCACCAGGCTGCGGTTGCGCCCGTGCAGGATGGCCAGCACCGTACCGGCGGCAACGTGGTCGCCCTCGGCCACCCGCCAGTCGATCCGGACCTGCGGGTCCAGGGCGCGATGGGTGGCGTCGAACCACGGCCGGCCGGCGATCACCGCGTCCTGCTTGCACAGCAGGTAGGCACTGTCGGGGCGGTCGGGCAGCAGGGCCGCGGTGACGTCGCCGCTGCCGATATCCTCGGCCAGCGCCCGTGCCACGTCGGCTTCTACTGCGGCGGCATCGGGTGCCGCAAGCTCGGCCAGGCTCATTTTTCCGGGAAGTCGGCGATCTGCGCGGTGGCGATGGCCTCCTCGGCCAGCAGCACCGGAATGCCGTCGTCGACGCGGAACACCTGCTTGCGGTCGCGGGTCAGCAGCGCCTCGCGCAGGGCCAGCGCCTGGGTGCTGCCGTCGGCCTTGAGCACGGTGCCGGCGCCGATCGCGCGGTTGAGTGCCTCCAGGCCCTTGGCGTCCAGCAGGGACAGGGGCTGGCGGGTGTCGGGCGAGCACAGCAGGTCAAGCAGCTTGCGATCCATGGATTCTTCGTCTTGCGTGGAAGATGGCTAGAATACGTCTTTAAGGCAGGTGACGGCCAATGACCCCCAACCAATCCGCGCCGCTCGTCGGCATCGTCATGGGTTCCCGCTCCGACTGGGAAACCATGCAGCACGCCGCCCAGAAGCTTGATGCGCTCGGCGTTCCCTATGAAGTGAAAGTGGTCTCGGCGCACCGCACGCCAGACGTGCTGTTCACCTACGCCGAGCAGGCCGGCAGCCGCGGCCTGCGCGCGATCATCGCCGGTGCCGGTGGCGCGGCCCACCTGCCGGGCATGATCGCGGCCAAGACCGCCGTGCCGGTGCTGGGTGTGCCGGTGCAGTCCAAGGCCTTGAACGGCATGGATTCGCTGCTGTCGATCGTGCAGATGCCGGCCGGCATCCCGGTGGCCACCTTCGCCATCGGCAACGCCGGCGCGTCGAACGCGGCGCTGTTCGCGGCCGCGATGCTGGCCCCGGAGCAGCCGGCGATCGGCCAGGCGCTGGACGCGTTCCGCGCCCGCCAGACCGAAGACGTCATGGCCCACGACGATCCGCGTCAATGAGCACCCGGACCGTAGGCATCCTGGGCGGCGGCCAGCTGGCCCGCATGATGGTGCTGGCCGGCGCGCCGCTGGGACTGCGCTTTGAACTGTTCGACCCGGCCGCCGATGCCTGTGGTGCCCAGGTGGCGCCGCTGCAGGTGGCCGCGTTCGACGACGAAGCCGCGCTGGCCGCATTCGCCGCCCGCGTGGACGTGGTCACCTTCGATTTCGAGAACGTGCCCGCGCACAGCGCCCGCTTCCTGGCCGAGCGCGTGCCGGTGTATCCCAACCCGGATGCGCTGGCCGTGGCCCAGGACCGCCTGAGCGAGAAGACCCTGTTCCAGCAGCTGGGCATTCCATTGCCGCCGTTCGCCGACATCCGCAGCCGCGATGAACTGGCCGCCCGGGTGGCCGAATTCGGCATGCCCTGCATCGTCAAGACCCGCCGCCTGGGGTACGACGGCAAGGGGCAGTTCCGCATCCGCAGCGCGGCCGATATCGATGCGGCCTGGGCCACGCTTGGCGAGTACGTCGAGAAGACCGGCCTGATCCTGGAGGGCTTCGTCGCCTTCGATCGCGAAGTGAGCGTGGTGGCCGTGCGGGGGCGCGACGGTGAATTCCGTGCCTGGCCGGTGACCGGCAACTGGCATGTAGACGGCGTGCTGTCGGCCAGCCTGGCCCCGGCGCGCTTGAGCCCGGCCCAGCACGAGGCGGCCATCGGCCATGCCCGCGCGCTGGCCGAGCGCCTGGACTATGTGGGCGTGTTCGCGCTGGAGCTGTTCTGCCGCGGTGACGAGCTGCTGGTCAACGAGATGGCGCCGCGCGTGCACAACTCCGGCCACTGGACGATCGAAGGCAGCGAGACCTCGCAGTTCGAGAACCACCTGCGCGCGGTGCTCGGCCTGCCGCTGGGCGACACCCGCATGCTGGGGCAGGCCTGCATGCTCAACTGGCTGGGCGCGATGCCGGCCGCGGAGGCCGTGCTGGGCCAGCCCGGGGGGCATTGGCACGACTACGGCAAGCAGCCGCGCGACGGCCGCAAGGTGGGCCATGCCACGCTGCGCGATGACGACGCGGGCAGGTTGGCCGATGCGTTGGAACACGTGGGCGGGCAGCTTGATCGCGGCGCCCAGGTCGCCCCGGTGGTCGCGGTGCTGCGCGGGTAGAGGTGGTGGCAGGAGGCCGGCGTCCCGGTCACGACCAGCCGTCGTGACCGGCCGGTCGATACCGACCGCCGGTCTGTACGCGCAGCTCAATCCCGCAACTGCGCCGCCACGAAATCCCAGTTCACCACCTTCCAGAAGGCCTCCAGATAGCGCGCGCGCTCGTTCTGGTAGTCCGTGTAATACGCGTGTTCCCACACATCACAGGCCAGCAGCGGGGTGCTGTGCCCGGTCAGTGGCGTGCCGGCGTTGCGCGTGCTCTGGATGGCCAGCGCGCCGGTCGGGTGCTGCACCAGCCAGACCCAGCCCGAGCCGAACAGCCCCAGCGCGGCGCGCTCGAACTCCTCGCGCAACCGGCGCACATCGCCGAAGTGGCGGGTCACCAGTTCGCCCAGCCGGTCCTTCGGGTCGCCGCCGCCGCGCGGGTGCAGGCACTGGAAGTAGAACGCGTGGTTCCAGGCCTGGGCGGCGGCATCGAACAGGCTGCCCTGGCTTTGCCGCACGATGTCCTCCAGCGGCAGGTCGGCCAGCTCGGTGCCTTCGATGCGCGCATTGACCGCATCGATGTAGGCGCGCTGGTGGCGGCCGTGGTGCAGGTCCAGCGTTTCGGCCGACAGGTGTGGCTGCAGGGCGGCGCGGTCGTAAGGCAGGCGGGGCAGGTCGAGGGGCATGGCTGGCATTGGATTGGGGACGGGGGCGCCGGAGGCAGGGCCGGAAGGCTTACAATGGCGCTGAGGGAAGTCTATCCGACCGGCCAGGCCGGGTTGTCCCACCCGCAGGGAGAGTCGTTGTGGCGGTGATGCAGCAGATCCAGACCGAAGTGGAGCGTTACCCCCTCGTGTTGTTCATGAAGGGCACCCCCCAGTACCCCATGTGCGGGTTCTCCAGCCGGGCGATCCAGGCCCTGATGGCCGCCGGCGCGGTCGCGCTGCGCACGGTCAACGTGCTTGAGGAACCGGAAGTCCGCGCCAACCTGCCGCGCTTCTCCAACCTGCCCACCTTCCCGCAGCTGTTCATCCACGGCGAACTGATCGGCGGCTGCGACATCGTGCTGGAGCTGTTCGAATCCGGCGAGCTCAAGCGCATCGTGGAAGAGGCATCGCTCCCATGAGTGCGGTCCCGTCCGTTGTGGTCGGGACTGGATCGCTTGCCGATCGCGTCATCCTCATCGCCGGTGCGGGCGGTGGCTTCGGCAGCGCCGCTGCCGTGGCCTGCGCCGAAGCCGGTGCCACGGTTGTCCTGCTGGGACGCAAGCCGCGCCGGCTCGACCGGGTATACGCGGCCGTCCAGGCCGCCGGCCCCGAGCCGCTGCTGTACCCGATGGACCTGGAAGGGGCGACCCCCGACGACTACGCCGCACTGGCCGAACGCCTGCAGAGCGAGCTGGGCCGCCTCGACGGCCTGCTGTACTGCGCCGCCGACTTCGCCGGCCTGACCCCGTTCGAGCTGGCCGACCCGGCCGCCTTCGCCCGGGCGGTGCACGTCAACCTGACCGCGCCAGCCTGGCTGGCCCAGGCCTGCCTGCCGCTGCTGCGGCAGCGTGACGATGCCGCACTCGTGTTCACCGTGGACGATCCAGCACGGGTAGGACAGGCCTACTGGGGTGGCTATGGCGCCGCCCAGCACGGCCTGCGCGGCCTGATCAGCAGCCTGCATGACGAGCTGGGCCGCAGCCCGGTCCGGGTCAGCGGCCTGCAGCCGGGCCCGATGCGCACCGCCCTGCGTGCCCGGGCCTTTTCGCTGGATGAAGACCGCAGCGCCCGCGATCCGGTCGACTGCGCCCAGGCCGCCGTGCTGCTGCTTTCGGCCGCCGGTGCGGCCCACCGCGGCCAGATCCACACGCCCGCGTAGAGCCGGGCTCTGCCCGGCTGCCTCCGACGATGTGGCGTCAGCCGGGCGGAGCCGGCTCAACGGGGCGCGGGCTGTCATCTCCCCGCCATTCAGCGAGTCCACACTGAATGTGAAGAAGGCGTCACGATACCGTTGTGATGGCGTGTGTTTTGTCGCCAAACCGTCACAATCCGACGCTACCGTGTTAATCTAGTGTTAACCGTTGCGGCTGAAACCAGCCTGCGGCTAGGGAACCCAGATCAAAAGTCCAGTCAGCCGCCAGCAAGGCTGCTTGGGCGCGTTTTTTTCTCCGCCATCCCCAATCTCGCATCGAGGCTATCCCCAAAATGACCCACCTCCGGATGTCCAAGCTCACTCTTGGTCTCGTGGCCGCACTTGCCGCCGCTCCCGCTTTCGCCCAGAGCACCTCTGCCGGCGTCGGCGGCCAAGTCACGTCCGCCGCAGGTTCGCCTGTCGTCGGTGCCGAAGTCACCATCACGCACACCGAGTCGGGCACTGTCAGCCGCGCCACCACGGATGCGTCGGGTCGTTACAACGCGCGCGGTCTGCGCGTGGGTGGTCCGTACACCATCACCATCAACAAGGCCGGTGAAGGCACCAAGACCGAAGAGGGCGTTTACCTGAACCTCAATCAGGTAAACACCGTCAACGCCAACCTGGCCGGCGACGTCGCAGCCACCAACCTCGATGCCGTGCAGGTCGTCGCCATTGCGGGCGGTCTGGACATCTTCAGCGCCACCAAGATGGGCACCGGCACCAACGTGACGCGCGAAACGATGGATGCGCTTCCGTCTGCCAACCGCAACATCCAGGACTACGTGCGTCTGGATCCGCGTATCTCGCAGGTCAGCAAGGCGGACGGCGCGATCTCGGCGGGCGGCCAGAACACCCGTTACAACGCCATCCGCATCGACGGCATCAGCGCCTCCGATCCGTTCGGCCTGGGCTCCAACAACCTG
>Ga0182008_10000270_pt1 | contig 40688 bp, 53 predicted proteins | sample Sormic07211129_1_FD_120482 | JGI IMG/M metagenome (GOLD analysis project Ga0182008, IMG submission 120482) | Rhizosphere microbial communities from Sorghum bicolor, Mead, Nebraska, USA - 072115-129_1 metaG | ecosystem: Host-associated > Plants > Roots > Rhizosphere | place: USA: Nebraska...
AGGATAGCCGCTGCCGGAGGTCTAAGCAACCCGAGTACGGCCGCCTGGCTGCATCCCTTCGGTCACGCCTGCAAACCCGCATGACTGCTGGGCTGCTGGGCTGCTGGGCTGCTGGGCTGCTGGCGGAGAGTGTGAGAGCGGAAACTTATTTACCGTCAACAAGTTACCTCTCAAATACCATGATCGATGCCTTGATCGTTGCGCCGCTTGCCGGGGATCGCAGTCGGCAGCCGCTGAACGAATGAAAGCAGAGAGGACAGAGGTTGCTCCCCTGCGGCACCGCTACAAGGGGGCACCGTGCCAGCCGGGGCCGGCGTCATAGGCATCTTGATGGAATGCTGCCGAAGCGAGTATGGCCTTGCACTTTTTATCGAGCGCCTCTCGTTCCTTTGGGTCCATCGTTTCGCCGCGAGGTGGCATCGACACGCCGTGATTGATGTGCGCATGACCGCAAAAGTCCGCACGGTAATCATAGACGTCCGTGCCTGCTCCCCGCGCCACACTCGCAGCAAAGACCAGCATCCCGCAATAGCTGCTGGCATCCTCTTCTTTCACAGTGCTCCGACTTTTGTCGGCACAAAAGTCGTTACCCATGCAATGGCGAGTTACCGAAGCGTCTGATGACGTGGGCGGCGGGTAAAGTGCCCGCGACGTTAGCTCTTTCTTCCGCGTTTTGTGAAAGTAATAAGGCGTCTTTATTGCCCGAACTACTTTTTCCTCACCCGGTATGTCAGCGGGTATATCGCACTCAACCTCAGACGTGCACACTGCTTTCCCACCATTGGAAATTGCCCACGCTGTAATCGACCGACATGCCCGAAAAAAGCTGGTCCGCGATTATTCCTGCAATCCACTGCGTATCAACGGCAGAGTGATTATTCTTTGCGTACTGTGACTCGCCGTTTTGGGGAGTCAAGTAAAAACTATAACCATTTCGGCCGACTTCGTAGTGTGCGGAGGCACCGTCCTTAGTCCATTCAAACGAAATTGTTCCATTCGGGTTTGGACTGATATCTGGGGCAGGCAATTGCCGTACAAGCGCGGCATAAATTTCTCTAGCGCGCAAGATGATGGATATGTCGATAGATGCAGCACCATAGCCATCCCAATCCTCTTCTAGATGTCCGAGTTCTTGGATGAATTTATCCCCTACAACGCCCTCGTAGGTAGATGCCATACTTCCTTGCTTTACCTGCTGCACATACGATGGCCGCGCCATCCATCCGCTCAAAACAACCGTGGAAGCTATTTGCCTGCTGGGCGACGTGATCGAGTTGTCAAGTACGGCGTCCATTTCAGTCCTTTGAAGTAGGCTTCATTATTCCGTGAAGACTCGATGTCATTTCCACAAACGAATTGTGAATCATATTTCGAGCAGCGCTCAGCTTTTCCATCACGGCTTCAACGTTTGCGGCAGTTTTTTCCGTAGTAGAGACGGTGGTATTAAGGATTAGTGCATCAACACCGTTCGATGATCCTTTTGCAGCCAACACTGTCAGGCTCATTCCGTTCTGCAGCGGCAATCTGAACTGAATGATATGTTCAGCAGTTGCGCCATCCGCAGCCATCTTTTCAATCGCTGCAGGCAATTGAACCTTGAACCCTAGTCGATCTTGCAGGAATTCTGCATAGGTCGATCCGTCAAGAAAATCTGACGTAAAAGCGTCTATGTACCGAAGGGAAACGCTCGCAAAGTCCGAATTCTTTTCGGAGTCATTCCGGGTATCCAAAACCGCTTGGATGCCTTTCGCAACCCAAGGCGAAAATTCAAGCCAAGACTTATAGGGAGGCGTGGCGTTCGCAGTAAACACTCCGGAGCCAATTTGCCACAAGGCTGATCGCGCCAACTCATCAGGGAAATCCGATGGCGGCCTGTAGCGATAGATCGCTTGCCCGGGCATGACAGGAAACCCGGCAGGGACTAGGCGCTCGGTCTGACGGAAACCGTTGGAGTAGGCCGCCCCTCCAAAGCGCATGTAGAACTCATCTGCAGAGTTGTTGTTAACTGGGAACTGCAGAAGGCCACCGTCCACTTGCGGGATGCCGGCAGCATCAGCCCAACGTACCTCGACGATGATTTCAACGAGAGGCGCTTTCTCGAACGTTTGGCTCATAGCAACAAGTGTATCCGCGAGGCGCTGGAAATCCACAGGTTAGATTCCTGTCGAAGGCACCAACAAGCCGTTGATATGCAACAGCTTTTTTTTCGACCGGGACAAGACCGGGACAAAGCCAGCGGGACTGGGCCACCAAATCGGCCAAACTTAGCCGCTTTCGGACATGCGAAACCGAGGCGTTCCCTGCAAATCTAGACAGTGCATCACCGCTGCACAGCGACACCCGACAAGGGCTTACGCCTCCACCGTCGAACCGTATCGAGCGGCAACGATTGCGCGAGCAACTGCCACCCGGGGCGACTCGCCTTCCAGCCACGCGCCGCGCCCTTCAGGCAACCGCCCACCAGGGCGACCAACCACGACGGCACACCACAGATATCGCTTGCCGGGAAGCGGGGCAACGTGGATTGCATCGCGATCTAGCACCCGGTCGAAGCCCGGCCATGCGTCAGAGTACGCAACGCCGGGCGGCTCGCCCAGCGCTCGCGCCACCCATTCATCAAGCGCCGCACCGCTCAACAATGCGACCCTCATTGTGGAGCCCTCAGCAGTTTGCTCATGAACGTCTGCGCGTTGCGCTGCCCCTTGTCCTCGTGGCAGTTGTTGAAGATGACGTGCGCGTTCTTCACCTTGAACGCCAAGCGCACCGCCTCGCCGGCCAGCTCGGCGAGCTCGTCGTCGAGATAGTCGTACTCGAAGCGCTCGGCGGCCGACTTCACCGACATGTTGTAGGTGAGCTCGTTGCGCCCGTGGAGCCGCACCAACGCGATGTCAGGGTGCGTGGCCTCCCATATCGCCGGCACGCTGTTGACGGCCCCCTGCGGCCCGTCCACGACCGTATGCACGGCGCCGATGTCGCGTAGCCAAGCCAACGTATCCGCGACACGCTCCGGCCCCTGCCACCAATCCTCGTGCCGAAACTCCACGCTCACCGTATGCCCGGGCAATCGCCTGATGCACTCTTCAACGTGCTGCATCGGCCTGCGCCCGAACCGTACAGATGGCGGGAACTGGAAGTGAATGAGCCCGAGCCTGCCGGCGGCGCGTAGCGGCTCCAGCGCACCCGCGAACCGCTCCCACAGCTCGTCCTTGATGTCGTCGCCTACGTCCTTGTAATAGACCCGGCGATTCGTGCCGAGCTGCAGGCACAGGTCGGCCGGCAGCACCTCTGTTTGCGTCAGGTGGCCGGTGAACAGCCGAAATGCCTTCACGTTGAATGTGAAGCCCTCCGGCGTTCGCTCGACCCACAGTCGCGAGTTCTTTTCAGAGGGCATCGCGTAGTAGCTGCTGTCCACCTCGACGACCGGATACAGCGACGAGTAGTAGCGCAGCCGCGCCTCGGCTGTCTTCGCGTCCTTGGGATAGAAGCGCCCGCAGTCGAGCAGGGTCTTATCCGTCCATGACGCAGTGCCAACAAGGATCGCCATCGCGCACCCCTATTCGATCTCGTTGAGAGGCCGCAGCCAGTCCACGGCCGCGAGGTCGGGCTCCATCGCCCGCAAGCGAGGATCGCGCGCCAGATCGCACGCGACCTCTTCGAGCTGTTCAGGGTCTACGGTGTGCCATTGCCTCTGCAGGCGATGAGCGCAGGCCGCGATCCATACGGCATCGGGCACGTTTTCCATGCCGCAATACTACTGTATATTTACACAGTGCTGTGCGACGTTTACATCCTCTACGAATCAGGTGAGCCACTTCCCGAAGCTCAGGTGAAGGCCCATCCGGTGCGCGGCTGGCTCTGCTACGGCGACGCCGGCCGAAGCTATCCGCACGACGAAGCACACCTATACCGCAGCCGCACAGACCCGACCGAGGCCGCTCCGTTTGTGGACTTTGCAAGGGTTAAGAAGATCAAACGCGGCGGCCTGCGCATTGAGGGCATGCAAGAGCACGGATACCGCACCTACTGGAAGCAGGTCTGGTGGTGCCTGCCCGCTAACGATCAATCGCAGCTCCAACCCGAACAGGAAGATGAACGCTACGCGACCATCCGAGCTGCCGTCGCGATGGTTGAGGCCACGGGGCCTGCATGCGCCCTTGGCGAGTCATGACTCAAGCAGCCAACCTGAATTGCGACAATTGCCCCATGAGCCAAGCCGATTTTTTCCCTTCCGACATCGCCGTCCTCTATACCCCAGTCTGGTACAGCGACACCGAGCGCGAGGCGTGCCCCTTGCCGCTAGGCCCGGGCGATTACAAGATTACGCCCGGACATCGCGCCGAGCGCTGGACGGTCACCTCGCTGAAGGACGGCACAACTGTTTACTGCGGCATCGGGCCGGTTGAGATCCGGCGTCCGCCCCCAGCGGGTTGAACAGCAAGTCGTCCCCAACCACGCCGCCCTTGAAGCGGCTTTTTCATGGGCCTCGCCCGGTCATCGGCGATAGCGCAATACGGGGCGCGGCGAGGCGCCGCTTTCGCCGTGATCAACCTGCTCGATCCAAGCGATGCATTTGCCCTTGAGAATTTCAACGCCGTCGGCGCCGTCAGCATCCGGCATACTGAGCACCAGCTTGCAACGCTGCTCCCCGTCAAATGTGATGTCGGCCGCTCCGCTGAACAACCCGTCGTAGTGGGCCAGGTAGATGTAGAAAATCCAACGCCCCGACTTGCCATCGTAGGCAAAAGGCTGGCCGTCCATGATGCATTCCGATACTCGGTGCAAGCGTGGCACCGGGATCGATGGTTGGCGCGAGCGTTAAGCAAACTCAACATACGCTCAAAGCATCGCTGTGCCAAGCGCGCACAACGCCGACGAGGTCTTTTGACACTCGCCCAGATCAAGCCGCCTCGTGTCCTCGCCGCTACGATCACGCCAGCCCAACCGCCCGCTTCGAACGATAGAAAAAGCACTCCCCCATGACAGCGATTGCAATTTGGCTCAACAGCGAGAACCTAAGTCACCCTGCCTGGTGGGTCGCGGGAGACAGCCGTGTCACCACCAGCGGCGGCAACATGGACGATGGCGTCAAGCTCTTCTCGCTCCAGGTGATTTGTCGGAGCGCCGACGCCCAAGGCTATTTCTCCAAGATGGCCTACGTCCACTCATTCGGATACTGCTTTGCCGGCAGCACCGTCATGGGCCAAAACTCCTACTTGGCGCTGGCACCGCTTCTAAGCAACTTGATCGCGAGCCCAGGCTACAGCCCGTCATTGGAGCAAGTTGCACAGTACGTATTCAAATACCTGCAATCGACCTACGACAGCTTCAAATTGGTTGCCGGCAAGATAGCCAATTTCAACGTTGCATTCTTTGGCTACTGCCATCACACGCAAAGGCTCCATCTCTTTCACATCACTCCAGAGCGAACGCCCGATCAGGGAACCATGCTCACCATGAATGAGGTTCTTGAGCCTTTCTTGTATCTCGGCGACGCTCGGGAAAAGGTAATCCCTCGGCTGAAGCAGGCGATAAGAGACAAGGCACCGAGTGCAGGACTGATCGGCATGGCCCCCGCACATGTCATTCAAGAGTGCATCAACGACGAGAGCCTGAAATCCATCGGGGGCACAATTCAATTTGGACGCGCGGATGCACATGGCTATCAGCAGCTGCCCATCTACAAGCCTCGCATATTCGGGGAACCAGAGTCCATGATTTGCTACATGGGCAAGGAGTTGGACGCCGAGTTGTCCTATGTAGGAGAGGCAAAAACCAGCCACATGGCAATCCCGTGGCCGTGGGGCTAACGGCACTTGCCCAACAACATTCGATCAACGCCCGGACGCAGCTGCCCGGCCATCGTGAACGCGGCCGACTGTCGATCCAATCGGCCTGACGCACGCGCCTAGCGCCGCTCGCAACTCACCTTCGTACCCCTCCCGCAGTTCAATCTCGGCGAGCGCCGAGGCACTGAAGCGATCAAGATCGACGCCAGGCGAAAGCGCTTCAGTCGGCATGGCCGGCCGCGCTGGCACCTCCACTTCGCATTCCACCGGAACCGGCACCTTCACCATGCGCATTGGGGCCACCCCGCACGCGACGAGCAGGCTGGCAAGGGCTACGAGAGCCACTAGGAGCGCGTAACGCCTCATGGCTGCGCCCTCCCCCTCAACCACGCATCGACGCGAACCTGTGCGCTCGCGCAGGCGTTGCCCGGCACTGCCGCCGGCGTGCTTAGGATCGTGTTCGCAGTCTGCTGTCGCCCCGTCGCCCTGTCGCGAGCTGCGGCCTGCGCCTTCTTCGCCTCGGCCGCGCGCTTGTCGGCCAGGTCGCGAAGGTCTTCCGTGGCATCGCTGCAGGCCGTCGCCGCGGCTCGCGCGTCGTCGCGCTGCAGCACCGACGTGGCCGCCTTCTCGCGTGCACCCACCCACGCCCAGCCGAGCGCGGCATTGCCCGCCACGCTGATCCCGAGCGCCACCAACAAGGCTTGCACGAGGTTCATTTGCTCAACACCTTGTAGGCCCGGGCCGCGGCCGCCTTACGCTCGGCCAGCTTCAGCCGCGCCTTGCCGTTGATACGGCCGGTGATGTCGTAGACATCGCCGCGCTCGGCCGCCGGCAGGCAATCTTTGAAGACAGCAAACACCCAGCACGCCGAGAGCGCGGCGTGCTGCGGCTGCAGCAGCAGGTCGGGATTGCCTCGGTAATCGGCGCCAACCGCCCGCCCCGCAGCGATGTAGGCATCCTCCCAGGTCAACTGGATGAGGCCGCGCCCATGGAAGCCCTTGTAGCGCAGCATGCTCAACGCACGCGGATTGCGTACGTAATCCTCGGCGCGGTAGCCGCCCTGCACGAACAGGCTCGGGAATATCTCGCGCAAGCGCGCTGGCGTGGTGTAGTACAGGTCTTCTTCGACCTTTTGGAGGCCGTCAGACTCGATGACGAGTTGGCCGAAGAAAGCAGCTATCGCGCTCGACGAGTGAATGCCGAAGCGGTTCATGCCATCTGCAAGGGGCAGCACGTAGCGCTCGGCGCTGGCGCGCGTGGCGCCAGTGCAGTCGATGAGGGTTTGAGTGTCGATCATGGTTTCTTCATTTCCTTTGCTGCCGTCTTGGCGGCTTGGTTGGCGGTCTGTGCGGCGGTCTGCGCCGTGCTCGCGGCCTCGCCCGCTGTCAGCGCAGCAGTCGCCGCAGTGCCGGCCGCTTGGTCCACGCGGCCGGCGAGGGTCTTGAGGCTCGTTCCGAAGGCATCGCGCAGTCGCGCGATTTCTGCAAGGTGGTCTTCGCGCTGGCGCAGCGCCTGCGCCTCGGCGTTTCGCGTGGCCCAGAAGTAGCCCGAGCCGAAGCCACCGAGAAACAGGCTTCCCACCACGCCCGCCGTCTCCAGCAGACGGCGCCATTGGCGCGGCACGCGCACGCGCGGCTGTTCGTCGAGCGGCGCGCGATCCGATTCGATGTGCGGGTTATTGAGGTGCATGGATTTGCTCCTGAAGCTGGCGAACCTGATCGCGCAGCGAGCCCAGTTCGGCCATGTGCGCGGCAAGGTTCTCGTTCATGGCCTTGAGCTGGCCTTTCATCTCCCAAACCTGTTCAAGCGCCTCGTTGCGCTCGGCCGCGAACTTGTCGGCCCGCTCTTCAGCCTTCACGCGCGCGGCCCGCTCGCCTTCGAGCAGTTCCTTCCACGTCGCAAGCGCTGCGATCTGCCCCGAGCTGTCCGCGCGCTCTTTCGCTTCGGTCGGCTGCTGTGCGCGCCAGACCTTGTATCCACCGGCGGCCGACAGAATCAGAAATGCAAGCTGTGCGATCGGATTGCCGGCGATGTCACCCACGTCCATGAGGTGCCTCTTTCTCTCTCGTTAGATTTCGACTTGCACGGGACGCATCGAGGGCGCTTGCCCTTCGATGACGCCATCGCGCACAAAGACCTGATCGCCCACGGCGCCGGTGCCGCGTGCCGTCAGCACGCCACCGCCCGGCAGGACGAGACGCGCGACATCGCCCTCGATGGCGGTAATCGTCGCGATCTGCAGCGGGTAGCTCGGCAGCAGGGCCAGCAGCGCGACATAGGGATTCGTCGATGCCACGGTCAGGCCTCCACATGGGTTTCGAGCGTGATCGACTGGCGCAGCACGGGCCGCCGCCAATCCACCGACACGCTGCGCACGAGGCCGAGGAACGTCTCGGCGCCCTCTTCGTACTGCACGAGCGCACCGGGCTGGATGACGCCCGTTTCCGGCCGCACCTGAAGGCTCAGCGTCACATCGGCTTGTGCGCCGGTGTCCGAGAGGATCGGTAGGCCGCGCTGCGCCACGCCGACGACATCAGTCATGAGCGCATGCGTCACCATGTCGGCCACGCTGTCGCCGGCGGTGCCGCTGCGCGTGACCGGCCCGAGCACGCCGTCGCTCGTGGTGCCGGCCACGAAGACGCGGTTGTAGTCCGGCTTCGTCAGCGGCTGAATGCCTTCGACGGCCACAGCGGCGGCCGGCAGCACGAAGTCGGGCGCGAGGGTGGCCCAGTGCCACGGCGCCGCCGGGTAGCGCGGCAACACGCGCAGCGTCGCATCGGTCGCGTGCGGCTGCACGATGGCGCCGGCCGCGCCGGCGATGTCGAGCACGGCACCGATGTGGCTTCCCTTGAAGGCCCACGTCCCGCCGGGCACGGTCCAATCCATCAGCCCGAAGTCAACACCCCAACCGATGCTCACGCCGTTGTATGTCAGCGCCAGGTCGAGCAACTGCGCCACGCTGCGCGAGTCCGCTGCCGCATGGTTGAGGATTTGCGAATACGGGCTGTCGAGCATCGCCGCGCGCCCCTTGCCCTGCACTTGCACCTTGCTATCGGCAAAGCGCCGGTCCCGGTTGCAGCCGGTCGCGGTCAGGCGGTACGGCACGCCGTTGACGCTCGCGAGGATGTCCACGGGCGCCGCGTGGATGCCGCGCCGGATGACCGGCCACGCCGCACCGGGCAACGTGGCGCTCCATTGCCATGTCCACGAGTCGGCATCGAGCCTCATCGAGAACGCGAGCGCTTCCAACACCTCGCCACTGTCGAGGCGCACGAGGCTGATGCTGTTCTGCACGGTGTAAACCTCCAAGACTGGCACCACGACGGTTTCGCCGGTGCCTGGCGGCGGCCCATGCCGCTCGCAAACAAAAATGAGGGTGCTGGTGTGCTGCTGCCGCTCGCGAAAGACGAGGGTTGTCGAGGGCTCGTAGCACGGGGTTTCACCGGGCGGCACGATGACCGAGCGGCCGGGCAGCGGGTACATGGCCGCCTGCCATCTCGACACGCGGCCGACATCGAGCTGCAGCGCGGTGCCGAAGCGATCCGCGTGGCGGGCCTGCACGCGCGCAGCCTCTTGCCAGCTCGCGCGCACACCACGACGCATGCGCTCGGCCTCTTGATAGCGGATGCCGACCGGTGCCGGCGCCAAGGGCCGAGCCTCCTGCCAGCGCGCCGAGGCGGCCGAGCGCGCACGCTGCGCCTCCTGATGACGCACGCCGACGGCGGCTTCGAGCTGCCGGGCCGCCTGATAGCGCGCAGCGGCAGCAGCACGCGCACGAAGCGAGTCCTGCCACGCGGTAGATGTGCCGGTCGAGGCCGGCGCCGCGCTCTGCCAGGCGGACACGCGCCCAATGCGCGCACGCTGGGCGCTCTGATGCCTTACGGCCGCGCCGCCTTCGATCTGCCGCGCAATCTGCCAGCTGCTCGACACCTTGCCCACGAGCGGGCGCGAGACGGCGCTCGAATACTTCGCGGCGCCGCTCACCAAGAAGACCGGCAGCGGAATGCGGCCTGCGGCCGTGGCAAGCGGCGGCATCGTCGCGGAGACGCCACCGGACACGAAGAAGCCCGGCAGCGGGATACGCCCGAACGCATACGCCGCGCCGCTGCTCGGCTCTTCGGGCTCTCCGAAGACGAGAACGTTCGGCGGGCCGTCGAGCGGCGGCTTTCGGAAGATGAGGTCATCAACCGCCAATTGCCACCTCGCCAAGGAAGAAGGTTCCGCCCTGATAGAGCTTGGCCTCGGGGTCGCCCTCGGGCGGGTTCTGCACCACGAGCTTGACCTGACCAGAGCCCGAGGGACCGCTGATGCTGAAGTCGGCCACCCATGTGCCATCGGCCTTTTCGAGGCGGCCCCATGTGGCGATACCGGTCGCTACCGCCAGGTCGCCGGCGGTGTCGGCCTGCACGAGCACGAGCCGGCCATCCGCAACCGCGCCGGCGGGCAGCGCCAGCACCGCCGCCGCCAGCAGTACAGCGATGGAGCCGCCCTCGGCTGGCTGCACGCCGCCGCACACGAGCAGCCGCGCGCCGGCATCGAGGTACGCCACAAGACCTGGCCCCGCCAACATGGCGTTGATGGCGAGCACGTTCATGGCATCAGCTCCACCTTGCCATTCGCAAGGGTCAGCCCATCTGTGACGACGGCGCGCTTTCCGTGCGCCAGGTAGTACGCGATGACGGTGTAGCTCTGAAGTTCGTCGACGAACTGGAAGTCATAGGAGCCGTCTGCGCCGGACCACACCTCGCGAAGCTGCAGCCCATCGCTCTCGCGCACCAGCCGCACCCTACAGGGATAGGGCTTGTTCAGCGGGTTCACATAGTCGAGCGTGAAGCCGCGCACCCGGCCGATGCCCTGACCGAGGTTGCCGGTCACGAAGTCCGGACGCGCGACCAACTTCGCGTTGAGCCTGATCGCACCATAGGGAAGCGGCACGCTGGCTGCCGTGGGCACGCCGATCACATTGGAAGGCGCAACGCGGCCCTGCACGCGGTTGACAACGATGCCGCCTCCGAACGGGTCTGCGGACGGGGTGAAGTTGGCCGCATAGAGTCCGCGTCGCGTGATGCGCACCTCATCGATCTTGCCGCCCCACCCACCATTCACGGCGTCGTAGCCCGACGCGCCCAGCGTGATCGAAGAACCCACCAAATAGTTGTTGGCATCCGCATAGCTCGCGCCCATCTGCACGCCATCCAGAAACAGGCGCGTCGTGCCAGAGACACGGCTCAGCGCAACGTGCGCCCACGCGTTCAAGGGGAGCGAGCCCGAAGCCTGGACGATGACATCCGCGCCGTTCACGTTGAGCACAGCACGATTGCTGGCGTTGACATACAGCGTCGGGTATGCGCCGTTGACGCCGGTCGGACGGAAGTCGAAGAGGATCGCGAAAGAAAGAGGCGTGATGCTCCGATAGGCCCAGCACTCCAACGTGAAATCTTCACTTCCGAATGCCAGCGTCCCTTCGCTCGAAATCTGCACGGCATCCTGAACAGGACCCGCGCCATCGCCGCGCCCTGTACCCGCGAGCGACAAGGCACCCGTGCCGAACTTCGGCGAGGTCGTCGAGATCGCCGCGCCCGCGCGAAATGTGATGCCGTGACCCTTCACGTCGGCTGTCGAGGTCGCACCATTGGCGCCGTCGAAGTGCAACAACACGCGCGCGGCCTCGGAGTCGAGCGCACCGGGATTCGAGCTGGTTTTAAGTCGAGGGCCCGGCCAGGTGATGCCGGCCACCACCGCGAGGTCGGTCCAAGTGGAGGCATCGTCCGAGAACTGAATGCGTACCAGCAGGGGAAACTTCGACGCATCGACAGCCGCGCCCAGGCGAATGTCAGTGACAGACACGGCGCCACCGGCGCCGAAATCCCAGGACAGCACAAGGCCCCTCACCGCCGCCGCACTCCATGCTGCGCCGGTGGCCGTGTTGTCGTCCTGCAAGTTCGCCACCGTGCCGGAAGCCGGCGCCGCATTCGCGGTCAGTGCAGCAGAGGCATCGACGCGCGCACTTGCCGACAGCAGGTGGAACTCGGTGAGTTCCACATCCCCGCCGGCGTATGCCTCGATGCCGGTCGCGCGCCAGTAACGATGTGCCGCCATCTCAGCGCCACGGCCCCGTGACATCGAGCATCACCACACCGGTGTTGAACTGGTTGGAAGAGCTCGCCATGCTGCCCGAACCAAAGCAAGTCACGGCCACCAGCGTGCGACCGGCGAGGGGGCCCGACCCCGGCACTTTGTCGCCCGCCTTGAAAGTGCCCCATGCGCCGCTCTGCGTCAGCGCATAGAGGCCCGGCAGCTCGGAGCGCGGACTTGTGTTGCCACCTTGAGAAAGGAGCTTCTTGGAAAGATACAGGGCGCCATCGACCGGATTGGGGAATGCACCGTGAATGTCGGTCACCCCGCTGTAATGCGCGATCTGGTTGCCGAGGCCCCAGATTTGAGCCGATTGCGTCACACCGCTGCCCAGTCCGGTATAAGCCCGAGGGCTGGCGACCTGCACGGAGGCATTGTTCCCCAAGCACCCGTCCGCCACTGCAGGCGACGAGCTGGTGCCATAACCCAGAAATGCCGAGTAGGCGTCGCCTGAAGGACGCAGGGCAATGGCGTCACCGAACCCGCGCAGTGGCGCCATCTGGTTGTTGACGCCATCGGCCATCCCGGCCCGCACCGAGAGGTAAAAGGTGCGGCTATCCGCCACCAAGTTCCAGCCCACCGCGGCTGACGAGGCTTGCGTACTCTTCGACCAGTAGCCACCCCCTGCGATTTGCGCAGCGGTGGGGAACACGCCCACGCCGGTATCGACGTCCGACATCGCTTCATAGCCCACCACGCGCGCTACCTGCGCGCCAGTGTCATCGACGCGTAGCAGCATCTTCGTGCTCGCTGGGTCGAGGCTGCGGTACACCGCCTTGCTCGTACCGCTGTAGACCTTCTCCCAGCCGGCCGGCGCCATCTTGAAGGTAATCGTTCCCGATGCAGCCCCATCCGGCAGGCTTGTGGCAAAGCGCACCACACCAGCAGCGACAGCCGTCACCTTCTGCTCGCCGTTCAACGAGGCATAGGTGCCCGTGATCCCGGCAATGCTGATGACCGTATCGAGCTGCGCACTGTGCGAGCCCGAGAACGGCATCGACGCGACACCGCCGGCCACCGTGAGTCCTGTTGCGGTCTTCACATCGAAGCCGTTCACCAGCACAGCATCGAAGAGCGAGACGAGTGCGCCAGAGACTCCTGGCAACGATGGAGCACCGGACATGGTGCTGTTGAAGTTCTTTACGGTGGTATCGACAACCGAGGCCATGGTTTCTTTCTCTCGTTAGGGGCGGTCCACGCCGATGAGGACGAGGATTTCGAAGCTGTCATCGAGCACCGTTTCGGCGCCCATCTGCACGGTGCGAATCGGCACAAACGGGAAGGTCGCGGCCACCGTGTTGAAGCGGATGAGCGCACCCGCCGGCCAGCCTGCGCCGAAGCCAGCGGCCGGGATCGTCATGTAGGGCACGCCCGAGGGGCCAAGGGGCGAGCAGTCCGCCGCCATGCTCTGGCCGGTCACGATCTGCCCGACGTGCTCGCCGATCAGGTTGTAGGAGGTGCCCCCGGCATTGATCTGAATGCGCCACCGCTCGGTGACGGCGCCCTTGTTCGTGACCGTGATCGGGTAATCGATGTCGTTGAACGTCGGGTCCGCCGGGTTGCCGATGAGCGCGTCAGACCACACGCCGGTCCATGTCTGCTGATCGAAAAGCAGCGGCACGCGCGCCTTCACGTCGCCCATGGGCAGCGCGCTGCTCACATAGCTGTCGCCCAAGGTGTAGTCGTGCGTGACGCGGCCGGCGAACGCCAGGCGGCCATCGATGCCCACATCCGAGACGGTCAGCAGGTCTTCGATACGGTGCTCGACCACGACCGGCTGCACGTAGCTCGACACGTCGGTGAACGTCACCGTTCCGGCGTCGAGGTTGCGCGTGTAGCCCGTCTCGATGGTGGCGCCGTCCGCACCCACGATGCGCACGCGCGAGAGGCGCACGCGCCCGACATCGAGAGTCTGGCCGTTCGACACCACGGCCGCCGGCATGCGCTTGGTGTTGTGGATGACAACAAGCTCGCCCTTGCGGAAGATCGGCACGCGGCCATCCGAAGGCAGCCGCACCGGGTCGAGACCGAGCAGGGTCGCATCGACCGGCAACGTCGTGTAGGCGACCGCGTTGTAGCGGATGGTGCTAGCGAAGACCGGGACCGGCCTCCAAATCTTGCCGTCGCTGCCGACCGCATCGGCCGAATACCAGATGGCGCCCTCGTTGCCGGCGGCCGTCACCCAGTCGCCGAAACGCACCTTGCCGACGCCCGTCGATGCGTCGAAGGTGCCGTGCACGTTCGTGCCGTTGATGAAGCCCGAGGCGTCGGCCGTGACGTTGATCGTGCCGCCGTTGAGCTTCGTCGCCAGGAGCTGCAGGGTGTTCGGGCTGACCGGCGCCACCGGCGTGCGGAAGACGACGTACTCCACCGGCTGGCTGTCCAGCGAGGTGAGCAGGCTGTTCACGACGACCGAGGTCGAGGCCGAGGCCGGCCAGGTCGTGAGCGCGGCGGTGTTGGTCGCGTAGTCGTAGGTGCCGGCCAGCGAGGCGGCGCCGGTGGCCGGGTCGAGGTCGGTGTAGAGCGAACCCGCTCGGTCGAAATAGGTCTTGCCGCCGAACGTGAAGTTGATCGCGCCGGGCACGCCCTTCTCGCTGGCGTTCGGCAGCAGCTTGATGAAGAGCTTGGGCTGATTGAACGTCTGGCTCTTCGTCGTGCCGGCGCCGGCCACGCGGAAGCGCACCGACACGAGCGCCGTCGAGTCGGTCGGCAGCGAGGCGTTGAGGTTCGCGTAGGTGTAGCCCGTGAGGGTGTTGCGGTAGAAGCCAGGCAGGTTCGGCGAGAGCACGGTGCCGAGCACGCCCTGAGGGCTGACGGCCCATTGCGGCACGGGCACGCTCACGACGGCCTCGGGGTAGAGCTTGGCGACGCCCGTCGAATAGGCGATGGTCCCGAACTCCACGCCCACGCCGTCCACCAGCTTGCCGGCGCCGTTGTCGGTCACGGTCTTGGTTGCGGCGAAGTTCTGCGGCACCCACTGATCCGCCGGCACGCCGTTGGTGGATTGCAGGATGAGATTCCAGTCAAGGGCGACCGAGCGCGGCGCGATGTTGGTCTTGCCGAGGTTGAGCGTGATGGCGCCATCCACATCGCGGGCCGGCGCCGGAAAGTTCTTCGTCTCCGGGTCGCCGTGGCTGTAGCTGACCGTGAAGGCCACGGCCGAGGCCGGCAAGGCGTTGGGGCGCAGCTCGATGGTGCTCGACGCATAGGACACCGGGCCGGTGGCGTCGCCCGTGAGCAGGCCGCTGCCGTTGTCGCTGGCGTGCCGGTCGGTGCCGTCGTTCCAGTCCACCGACACGGTGCCGGCCTGCGCCGCCTGGTTGTCCAGCGCCAGCATGATCGACACGGCCGCCGTGAGCGTGCCGCTGCGGTCCTTGTAGTTCGCCTTTGCCGCCCAGGTGAAGATCACTTCGCTGCCCACGTCCGGCAGGCTCCCGAGGGTCGGCAAGGCCGTGCCCGTCACGAAATCCACCGTGCCGCTGCCGATGCTCGAATCCGCGCCCGACAGGCGCCCGCCGCCGTCGTCGGCCAGCTCGTACCAGTTGCCGCCGGCGCGGTAGGCCACGCGCAGCGAGCCAGGCGCCGGCGGCGGCAGGATGGTCAACGGGTAGTTGATGCGGCGGCTTTCCAGCGTCACCGCGATGGAGGTCGAGTCGGCCAGCTCGATAGGCGCGCCCGCCGGGCGGAAGGTGATCGTCTTGTTTCCGGTGATCGTGGGCGCATCGCTGGCGAGCGTCATCGCGCCGCCGGCGTAGTTCACGCTGCCCACGGTCAGCGCGCCGAGGTTCAGGCGCCCGCCGTCGTCGGTCAGCGTGCCCGCCGAGGTCGCCACCGACAGCGAGCCCGGATAGGCGGGATTGCCGAAGGTGATGATCGAATTCGGGCCGAACACCACGCCGGTATTCAGCGTCACGGTGCCGGAGCCCGAGGCAACGAGCGAGGTCGAAGAGCCGGCGGCCGACATGTCCACCAGCGGGATTTCGGTGGTCGCGCTCGGCACGAGCTGCGTGCTGATGGTGTTGACCTTGGCGGACAGGTCGCCGGTGCTCACGGGCGCGGCGAGCTTCGCGATGCCGTAGAACTTGGCGGCGTTCGCCACGAGCATCCGATTGATCGCTGCGGCCGTCGCGGAGCGTTCGAAGAGGCGGCTTGCGGGCGAGCCTGCATAGTCGTTCTTCAGGCCATCCAGCAGCTCGCAGATGCAGACCTGCGCCGCATAGTCCACGAACGAGCCGCCCGTGCTGTAGCTGTAGGTGCGCTGTTCCACCGAGACATCGGAGACGCGCACGTACTCGGTCTTGCCGCCGCCGCTGATCTGCAGCGTGCCGTTGATGTTCGGCGGTGTAGCACCGGGGCGCTGGAAGATTTGAAGCGAGCGCTGCCCTTGAACGTGGTTCGACAGCATGTACCCGTTGAACTCTTCGCCGGGCGCCGTGTAAGCCTCGATGCGGTTCTGGATGCTGGCGCGACGGTCGAAGAAGTCGCCGGTGTAGAACAGCGCCGGACTCACGCCCGGGTCAGCCGGCGCGCGCGAGATGATGACGAGGCCACCGAGAGCGGTATCGGTGTTGAGCGTCTGGATCGTCGCGGCGATCTTCATGATGGAAACGTCGCCGCGCGCGCGGTCCACCGCGGAGATGTCCTTGTAGATGGCATTGCTCGCGCCGTCCACGATCACGGTCGAGGTCGGAGCGCCGCCGCCCTCGGGCACGTCGTCCATCACCTGCGTGGCAACGAGCTTGATGTCGGATTCGAGAATAGTCATGGTCAAACGGTGATGAAGCGCACGGTGGCGGCATAGGGGTAGTCCTCGGGCGGCATCTCGGGGCGCGCAATGGGCTTGCCCTCGACGACGGCCGCACCTGGCGCAAACTGCACATCGAAGGACTGACCATCGGCCAGCACGAGCACGTATTCGCCGACCGGGTTCGATTCGTTGAGCGCCCGCAGAGCCTTGAGGGCGCCGCGCTTGATCCATCCGGCTTCGGCCTCGCCCTGCAGCGTGATCGGGCGGCCCGCCAGGCGCACGGCGCCATCGATGAGCGCGGCCCCCGTCACCGAGTAGTCGAGGTTTTTCTCGACGGCGTTCCATCCGAACTCATCGACCCAGACCATGCCGCGAGGAATCTCCAGACCGGCGAGCGTGTGAAACTTCGGCGCCGCCATGTCAGTGCCCCGCGCGGTTGGAAGACGCGCCCTTTGCGGCGCCGAGCTGGGCGAGCAGCCCCTCGATGGCGTCAGCGCCGGCGGCGTCGGTGTTCACGCGGCCATAGTCCCGCCCGTTGAGATTGAGCTGCAGGTTCACGGTGCGATTCGATTCGGGCTTCGGGATGCTGGTCGGGGTCTGGCCATCCCCGAAGAACGTCACCTTCTCGGCCGCCTTCATGAGCGCATAGCTCAGCGTGCTGCCGTCGCCGCCGTACTTCTTCTGTCCCGGGTTGTTGAAAAACTGAACGTTGCCCTTCTCGTCGGCAAACTCGCGGGCGATACGACGCGCGGTTTCATCGTCCTTGATGCCGGCGTTTTTCAGGAACGCAGCGATGCCCGTCAGCGTGCCCAGGTCGCTCCCCGCATTCACTGTCTTGCCGGTCTTGTCGGTCGAGAAGCCGTTCGCATCGCGGCCGAGGCGCTTGTTCTCGAGTGCGACCTCGCGCTCTTGCAACTGGATGGCCTTCTCGCGCGCCTTGATGTCGCGCTCGCGCGCATTGGTCACCTCGCGCAGCGCGCCGGCCAGGCCAAAAGCCGCCTGAGTGGCATCCGTCTGCGCGTCCTTCAGCTTCAGCGTTGCGCGCCCGGCGCTGTCGAGCACGACCTCGAAGCCACGCATGGCGGCCTGCGCCTGCACCCAGCCGGGCGCCACCCCGTTGCCCGCTGCAATGGCGGCCTCGGCGGCCCGCTTCCATGCATCGCCGAGCCCGATAGCGGTCGCCTGCCCGCTGTCGCGGATCATCTCGTAGTCGCGCAGCGCGACCTTCGCCATGGTTTCAAGCTCGGTCTTCGTCTGCACTCCGGCACGCTGGAAGGCCGCGGCGATTTCGGCCGCCGCGTCGGCCTGCGCTTTCTTATTGGCGCCAGCAGCATCGGCCGCGGCGATGTTGGCTTTCTTCAGCTCGTCGAGCTTTTGCGCTGCAAGCTCAAGATTCCCGGTCGCAATGGCCTTGTCATACTCGGCGCGCAGGCGCTCGACGGTGGCCCGGGTCTCCTCGGCCTTCTGCTTCTGCCCTTCCAACGCAGCGGCCACCTTGTCACTCGCCTGACGCAGCGCATCGAGCTTCAGCGCGGCCAATTCAGCATTGCCGGCATTGAACGCTTGGTTGTACTCATCGCGAAGGCGCGCCACAGCGGCGCGAGCCTCGTCGATCTTCGCCTGCTGAGTTGCAGCCGCTCCGGCGGCCTTCTGGCCCGCGTCCTGTGCGCTGTCGCCCGCCGCCTTCATCTCGGCAGCCATGTTGGTGAAGGCGGCGGCGCCGCTCGCCGCCGCTGTCGTGGTCTTCTCGGCGTCGCTGGTCAGCCCTGCCCAACCAGCTCGCGCCTGCTCGGCGCCCTCGGCCGCACGGTCGAAGGCTTCGCCCGCCTTCTCGCCGAAGGCATCCGCGACCGCGCCAGTCGCCTCGGCCGAAGCACGAACCTCTTCGGCCGCCTGCCTGAACGCAGCCGACAGCTCGCCGAACGTGATCTTCGCCAGCCCCGTGATGATGGTCGCAATGCCCTGCTGCACGGCAACGACCACCGAAGCCATGCCCTCGGCAATCTTGTAGATGGCCGCGAGAACAACGTTCGCGCCGGTGGACATGACGCCCCAAACGGTCTGAACGACGTTCCCAGCGTTCTGCGCCTTCTGCCCGAAGCTGTCGAGCAGCGCGCCGGCGCGGTCGGCCAGCGCCTGCGCCTTCGCGACCAGTGCCGGCACGTCCACGCTCGCAATGAACGCCTGCACCCATTTGATGCCGTTCTGGAAAGCCGTCGCGAGCGCAGTGCCGAAGCGGCCCACGGTGCCGTCGGCGACAGCGGCGCGCAGCGCGCCGGACAACTGCTCGACGCCCTGCTTAAGCACCGGCAGGATGGGCGTGGTCAGCGCGTTGAGTGTTGAATCCCATGCAGTGCGCAGCCCGTTGAGCGCGCCGTTGAGGTTCGCCTGCATGACGCCAGCCGTCTCGGCCGCGCTGCCCTTCGCGTTCTGCAGCGCCTTAGTCAGCTCGTCGAGCTTGTCCACGCCCTGATTCAGCAGCGCGCGAAGCGCTGGACCGGCCTCCTGCCCCACCGCTGCAATCGCTAGCTGCCCTGCCGGTCCGGCCGCCGCGAGCTGGTGCAGCATCTTCTCGAAGTTGTTGGTCGTGATGCCGGCGGCGGCCAGCTCTGTGCGGAATTTGCTGGCGGGGTCCGAGAACTGCGCAAAGATGCTGTTCAAGGCGGTACCGGCACGGCTGGCGTCGATGCCGGCGTCAGCAAACTTGCCGATGATGGCGACGGTGGATTCGAGACTCAGCCCGAGGGTGTTCGCAAGCGGCGCCGCGTAGCTCAGCGCTTGGGCCAGGCCGGCAACGCTGGTGTTCGTCGCATTGGCACCCTTGGCGAGCACGTCGGCCACGCGGCCCGAATCTGCGAAGGACAGGCCCAGCCCGTTAACGATCTTCGTCAGGTACTCGGCCGAGGTCGCCAGCTCGACATCGCCCGCGCGCGCAAGCTGCATGGCCGCGGGAAGCGTTCCGATGGCGTCGCGGACGTTGAGGCCGGATTTCGCCAGGTTCTCCAGCGCCCCGGCCGCCTGCAACTCGGTGAATCCGTAGCGCGCATCAGCCGCCGCCTCTTGCGCGGCCTTGCGAAGCTGGCGCATCTCAGCGGCCGTCGCACCCGTCGCGGCCTGCACTCTGCTCAGCGCCTGTTCCAGGTCCGCGCCACCCTTGACCCAACCCACAAACGCCTGAATACCGAAGTAACCGAGGACCGCCGCGGCGAACACCGCAAGACGTGTCTGCAGGCGGTCCAACACCTTGGACGCATCGTCCTTGGCGTTGATAAGGATCTGGATTGGCTTGAAGCCCATGAGGATGAAATCGAGATGTGAAGAAGGGAGGCGCATGCAGCCTCTGCACGAAGCCGCATGCGTCACCGCGCCCTACCCTGCGCAGGGCGGGCGCTGGGCCATCAGGCGACCGGGCGGCCTCCCACGTAGACCGCTTCCGCGTTGGCGGGCTTCAGCACATCGATGTCGAACTCGACCTTCACGAACTCGACATCAGCCGAGACGATGGGCAGCTCGCCCGAAGGCGTCACGTTGACGCGGGGCATGTAAAAGTCCTTGTTGCTTCCCGAGGCGTTGTCGGCTACCACGCGGATAGCCGCAAGGAAGGTCGTGTTGCCGCCCGTCTTCAGGCGCTGGTAGGTGCCAGCCACGGGCGTGTATCCGAACTGCACGTTGCCTGCCGTGATGCCGCCGCCGACGATGATCTGCACCGCGCCAGTTTCGGGGTCAACATTGAAATCCTCGCCGGCGTCGTAGGAGGTGGTTCCGTCTTCGCTCTTCACGGTGACGGCAGTGACGTTGCGCACACCGATGGGATTCGCGGCGGTCTGGCCGAGCTGATAAATCTTGCCCGGCACCACCTTGCGCAGCTCGGCGGTCACCGGCGCAGCCGACTGCACGACCGTCTCGCTGGTGGCGGCCAGGAAGCGCTGATAGGTCGCCATGCTCATGTTGTTGCAGACGATCTTCGCGGTCCGCTTGATCTTGCCGGTCAGCGTGCCGATGAGTTCGCTTGCCGCCGTCTCGGACGAGAATTCCTCGGCCTTCTCGGAGTCGATGGACAGCACGAAGCTCGGGCAGTTGCCCATTTCTTCCTCGCCCGTCAGCTCTTCGAGGGCGTTCATGATGTCGAGACGCAGACGGCCACGAGGGGCCGAAAGCTCGGTCTTGGTGTGAACGATAGGCATGGAAATGTCCTTTCAGGGTTGGCCGTCAAAGCGGGCCGAAGTGGAAAAACCGAGTTCGACGCCGGCAAGGCCGGTATCGAGGTATGGCGGCGGCTTCACGCGCACCAGTTGCAGACGCTCCCAGCGCCGGCCGCCGACCGGCCCCGGCGCCCAGCCGTGGAGCGCTTCGACAGCGACCGCAAACGCACCATCGAGTTGGCTGGCCGCTTGGGCGTCGGCGCCCTTGGCAATCAGCGTGACCAGCCACAACGGCCGTACCAGCGCGCCGGGAACCTCGCTCGCCGGCACATCGGCATCGGCGAACATGACGGAAGCGAACAGGTCAGCCGCCCGCTTGCCGTCGTCGAAGAACATGCCCTTGACGGTCCATGCATCGGCCAGGCTCTCGCGCAGTCGCGCGACGATCACAGGTTCAAGGGCGATCACGGTCAGGCGCTCCGCAGAATCAGATGAACACGCCCCGCGCCGTCCGGCTTCGACCGCACGACCTCGAAGAGCCTGCCGTCGATGCGAAGGGAATCGCCCCGCTCCAGCCCGCCCAGTGCGATGGCCGCCCCCCAGCACTCGGGCGCCTGCGCGTCCGCCTGGTCATCGAAGGCCGGCGCATAGGGCTCGTCGAACTCGACCGGAACGGGATCGGCTACGCCCTCCACCTCCGCAAGCGCGTTGGTCAGGTGCTGATCGAGCGCGCGATTCACGCGGTCTTGCAGGGCAGCGAAGGGAGCAGGCATTGCGTCGCGCAGCGGCGGATCAGGTGGCGGCCGGCAGGCTTGCGCCCAACTTCACGGCGACGACATCGGCAGCGCCTGCGGACGCTTCGACCGCGACGCCGATGCACTCTTGGCTCGCGCTGGTCTTGTTGACGACCTTGTTCGTTGCGTCCCAGAAGAGGCGATCACCGACAGCGACCGCGACGCCTGCAGTCTTGCCGAGGTCAAAGACGCCATCGGTCTTGAACTCGCCCGGCGTGTTGGCCGGCACGTCGGTGGTCGCGATGCCGAACAATGCGGCACCGAAGAGATAGCCGACGCCCGAGGCGACGGCGATGGAAGGGGTCAGCGTGAGCACGCTACCCGCCTGACGGTAGTTCTTCATGGTGGTTCCTTGGGTGAAGTGATGAGGCCGCCAGCAGCCCGGGATCGGGCGCCGGCGCGAAACGCTTTAGCTGCCGTTGGCGCGGTACATGCCGCGGTGGTCCACCGCCTTCGCGGCGAAGTCGTGACGGCACTTGTAAGAAACGCCGTCGATCTCGAAGCCGATTTCGGACTCGATCACCGGGCCTTCGGCACCGTCGAGGAACGTGTACTCAACCGTATCGACCTGCGAGTTCGCAGCGGCCAGATACCACGCCGATGCACTCACCGCGTCGAGGATCGGCTCGACGATGGGCTCCACCGACGTGCGACCACCAGCACGGAATTCGTTCACGTCCGATTGCTTGGCCGGCGTGTAGTTGGAGCTGGTGAGCTGGTAGGCGGTTTGCTCCAGCGCGGCAGGCACGATGAGGTAGCCGGGCGCCAGGTTCAGTTCTTCGCCCTGCAGGCCACGCTGCAGGCGCATCGCCGTGCGGCCAGCCGAGAGCGCCGCGAACTGCAGCACCGAGCTGGCGCCGGTCGCAACGTTCTTGTGCCCTTCGCTAAAGAGCTGTTCACCGTCGCCCATCGTCGGGTTTCCTGTCAACTGCGCGTAGACAAGGCGGTTTTCGAGGCGGCGGGCCGACGCACCGAAGCCCGTCACCATGCGGTCGAAGGCGCGCAGGTCGTCGTTCACGAGCGCCTGCCGCGACAGCGACACGATGCGGCCATGCGTCACGATGCCGTAGGTCTCGGCGCCGTCTTTCATCGTGCCGTACTTGAACTCGCCGTGTTCGTTGGTGCGCAGCAGCTCGGGTGCGCCGGAGAGCTGCACGACGGTAATGTTCTTGAAGTCCGGCGCATTCGGTGCACGACGCGCCCACATGGCATAGGTGCCCGGGTTCTCGTCGTACACATTGCGCAGGCGCTTGTTCGCCACATTGGCGAAGATCGATGCGAAGTCGCTCGTGGTGTTCATGCCGCCCGAGCGGAATGTGAGGATCGACGACGCCAGTTGCATGCGCTCCATGCCGCGGGTCTTGACGCCGTGAGCTTCGAGCAGATCGCGCCCCATCTCCAGCAAGGACATACCGCGGTACTGGCGACCGTTGTCATCGAGCACCGTGCCAGGCGCAACGCGGTGCGTGATGGCCTGCTGCAGGCCGGCGAGGCGCGTCGCCATCTCGTCGGTGACGGTTTCGATTCGCACGTTGCGATGGCCACCGCTGGCAGCGTCGCGCAGGGCCAGTTCTTCGAGAACGGCCGCACGAGCGTGTTCGACCGGCTGGCCACCGCGAATCAGGCCAGCGGCCAGGTGCGAGACATTGTGACGCGCGCACACCTCGCTGATGTCGGCCGCGCGTTGCGCTGCCGCGGCGGCGGCATCAGCGACAGCATTGCCTGATGCGGCGGGAGCGGCGGCGGGCGTGGCAGCCGGCGTTGCCGTTGCGGCGCCGGGAGCGGCGCGCTGTTGTTCGGTCGTCGCGGCGGAGCCGCCGGCGGTGGCTTGAGGCATGGAAAGTTCCTTCAGGGTTGGATTTGCGGCGGAGGCGCCCACCGTGGGCGATTCGGATTGGCTGCGAACCTCGATGAACTCGCAGGGAAACATGCGTTGAGCGACTTCCGCCCCAGCAGGCGGCTGCGCTTCGGTGCCGCGGACTTGGCAATCCATGTCGGCAGGAATGGGGACGAGAGAAACCTCGTAGGGCTCCCAGTCGATGACGCGATACAGCCACTCGCCATCGTCAGCCGCGGGCGGGACCATCTCGACGCGGTGGCGCACGTAGCCCACCGACACATTGCGAATGATTCCGTCCGCCACGTCCTGCACGTAGCCGGCAACAGAATCGCGACGCGAGAACGTCACGTCGCACAGCCCCTCACCGGCGGCGATGCTCGGGTTCTCGACGACGCCGAGCTGCGCCTCAAGGCTCCATGCGTTGTGCGTGTTGAGCAGCGGTGCGCCGCGCGTCAGGCGGTCAAGGCGAATCGAGCCCTCTTCAACGACGAGCTGTTCGAGGTAGCTTCGCTCGCGATACCAGTCGTAGCGCCTTACGCTTGCGCCAGCCGCGAAGACGAGCTGCGCGGTAGCAAGCGGCGTTTCGGTTTGAGATGCGCCCTCTTCTGCAGCGCGAGTGAAGCCACGAAGCTCCATCGTGCGGCCGGCCAGCGGAAGATCGTCGCGGCGAGTGATGGTGTCTTGTGCTTGAGGCATGCTGTGAACTTTGCCCGGCACGCTGTCTCATTTCGAGGCAAAAACTGAGACGATTTTCGGAAGACCTGCAACGCAGAAATGCAAATGCCGCACAAGGCATTGCCAAGTGCGGCATAGCATGAATGGCGGCTTCAGTTCTTCGTCGGCGGCTTCGCTTCCTCGCTCATCTGCTTGCCCTTTCGCATCATCAGTATCACATCCAAGATTCCAAGGTCTTGCAGCTTCTTAATGTCTTCCGCCAACTCTTCAAACACTTCCTCTGGCTCATAGCCGCGGCTTCGCAGCTTCTCACTGAAGCTACTCAGGCCGCCCGCGATCTCGTCGAGGTCCGACGCCACATCGTCTTTCGGATTCGTGTATTCCCACTTCGGCGTCGCATAGCGAACGTTGTAATCCGCCTTCTTCACTCGACCCGCCAGCTCGCAAGCATTCGAGAAGGCGCGAACCATCGGCGCGATCAACTTCGGGATGAGGTGCAACCATTGCTCTTGCTCGGCCTCGCGCCGATAGTCGAGCCTGCGAATGCGCGCGCTGGTGTAGCTCACCTCGCGCACATCGCCGGTCATCATTTCGTAGGTCCACCCGGCACCGGCAGCGATGAGGTGAAGCTGCATCTTCAGATACTCGACATATCCGGGCGCCGCATTCGGCTGCACGACGGTAAGGTTCGTGCCAGAGGGCACCTGCATCATGCGGCCGCTGGGCAGCTCGCCCATGCTGCGCGTCTCCTTCACATCTTCGCCAGCGCCCTCGGCCATCCCGTCCACGTCACCCGACCCAATGACAGCCAGGCGAGTTTCGAGGTTCTTCCGGTGCTGCTCGGCATCCTCATACAGCATCAGGTCGCGGGTGCGCGCGATGACCGGCGCGATCCGCGGGAAGCCCCTCCCCTGCCCGGGCCGACTGGGCGCAAAGTAGTGAATCACACTCTCGGCCGGCACGAACTTGCTTGTCGCGCGTCGCCCACCGAAGATGATCGGCTCGCCCGGATGCTGGTCGAAGAGGTAGTAGCCCACCACCTTGCCGATGGCGTTGTAGGCGATTCCTTCGATCACGTTGTATCCGTCGATGCGCCCCATCCGGCTGTCGTCGAGCCAGTCGATTTCGAGCACCTGGAATTGAATCGGAACCGGCAGGCCATCGGACGGACGACGGTTCCGAATGCGCACCAGCGCCTCGCCATCGCGCTGCGCCGTATGGTGCGCCAACAGCATCAACCCGTAGACATCGAGGCCGCCATCGGCATCCGCGAACGGCGCCCATTCTTGCCACGCTGCAGTGTGCTCTTTGCTGTCCTTCCATCTCGGGATGATGCCGGTTCCGACGATGTTCGCGCTGTGTGCGCGCATACCCTGCGCGATGTACGGAACGTTCTGATCCAGCGACCGGCTGCGCACGCGAAGGGTTCGCGCGTCCGCGGCATGGTCAGCATTGGCACTGGCCCCCGCCCGCTTCGGCCGCCATCCGTCGCGCGAGCTGGCGCCCTCGTAGGCACGCTTCAACAGCTCGCGGCTGCGGTGCCGGCGCAGCCCCTGGTCGGGACTGATGACGCCGATAAGCCGATCCAAGAGATTGGGCATGTCTTACTCGCCGCGGTAGGTGGTGAAAGTGAAGCGGCGCACACCGCCTCGCGGGCGACCGACCGCGGCGCGCAGCTCGCCCTCGATACGGGCCTCGGCCTTAAGCAGATCGTCGATGCTGCGGTATTCGACCCGGCGCCCGTTGTGCATCACGGACAGCTCGCCGCTGGAGATGGCCCGGCGCACTGCGGCCAGGTCTTCGGGGGTATAGGAGGATTGGGACATCAGTGGAATGGAATAGGGGTAGGCATTGACGCTATCCGCCGCCCCGTCTCATTTCAAGCCAAAAACTGAGACGCGATCACTCGCGCCGCGGCTGCTTGAGACAGCGATACACAGTGGCGCGGCTGATGCCCAGCTTTCGCGCAACCTCTGTTGCGTTGCGACCATTGAAGAGCGACAGCACGCGGCTTGCGATGTCATCCCGCTTTCGGCTGGCGACGTAGTAGCGACTGCCCGCCAGATGACTGCGCACTGCGCGACGTGCCTCGTCGAGCTTCAGACCGGCAATCTCTGGATGCGCCTCAATCAGATAGTCGAAGATGCGGTCAACGAGATCCGGCTCGGCCTGCAGCAGCGAATTGAGTACGGGCGTGGGTGATGGTTCGGTCATGCGGATTACCAATCTCGGCCGAAGGAGGCCGGTGCGCGCCTCGAAGGCGCAGGGGTGTAAGGCCGGGCCGGAATGGGCTCGGGAGCCGGCGCTGCGCGTGGGCCGACAGCGACCGGCGCGGTCGGTGGAGCGAGCAGCGGAGCCTCGGGCACAAGTGGCGCCGAGAACAGATCGCGAGGCGGCTGCACCGATGCCTCCAGCTCGCTCCAGCGCTTGTCCGTGTAGTTGTGCAAGCCCAGGCCGAAGGCGGCATGCAACGCATAGTTGCGGCAGTCGAGCTGTTCATTCCGTGGGCGGCGCTTGACCCAGCGATAGGTTTCGCGCCCGCCCACCTTCACGAGAATGCGCTGCTCGGCGGTCAGTTGCTCGTACCACTCGCGCGGCAGCTCGGTGCTGAAGTGGACGTAGCCCGGGCCGGCCTCGGTTATCGAGAGCTGCCCGAGCAGCAGGTCTTTGGCGGTATCGACACCGACATTCCATAGCTTGATGCCGTTCGGCCAGCGCTTGCCGTTCCACTTCACCTCCTGCGCGCTGCTGGGGCCGAGCACAGGAATGTTTTCTTCGCCGCGCCCCTTCACCGCGCGCAGCTTCGGCAACTGGTGCTGCACCTTGCGAACCCAGTTGTAGACGGCTTGTGTCTGGTCGCTGGAATCGATGGAGATGGCGCTCAGCCCCATCGAGCCGCCGTGCCAAGCTTGCGGGTAGCGCCGGCTCAGGTATTCGGTCACGGGCGCCCAGTCGGCTTCTGACGCGGGGTTCCCTTCGATCACATGGCTATCGACGATCCACGATTCGAGGCCGCGCGCCCATGCCCACACCACGATTTCCCAGCGGTCGCGCTGCACGTCCACGCCGGCCGTCAGGATCAGCCCGCCAGCAGGCACGGTGCGCAGCGGGAAGGCTTCAGCGCGTGCCTGCAGCTCGTGGTCGTCTGTGCGCTCGCCCACGACCTCCCACGTCTCGCCGAGGGTTTCGTTCACGAAGAGCTGCATCGGGCCGGCATCACCGCGCTGCGAGGCATCGAGGGCTTCCTCGAATTCCTTCACGATGCTTTCCCATGTGCGCTGGGGGCTGTACGCCGCCCACACATGCAGGCCGAGAGACTTCGGCGGCCGGGTGGGCATGCCGGCCTCATCGCGCCAGACGCGATCCGCGCCGAAGCGCTTGCCCGTCTTCTCGCAGACCCACGCGCCGGACATTGGTATCCCGCCGCGCAGGTACTCGCTCTGGCGGATGGGCTCGTGGCAATGCGGGCAAACGTGCCGCACGGTCGAGGGCTGGCCTCGATCCCACTTGAAACCGAAAAGCTTCTCGCGGCCACCCCACATCAGAGGGTGCTCCAGTCCGCAGCGCGGGCAATCGATTCGGAAGCGCACGTAGCCCTCGGCATTGCCGGCCGCGCGCTCGACATGGCAGAGCCCCTTGACGCCGGGCGTGGACCCGCCAATGAACTTCGGATAGGGCGCGCCCTCAAGACGCCCTTTCGCCAGGCCGCCGGGGTCGCCCGACTTCTCAATGGTCTGATCGAAAGCGGACCACTCATCGAGGATCGCGACGGCCACGGTGATGCGCCGATAGGCGCGCTTCGCCTTGCCGCCGAGCAGATGAAGCACGCTGTCGCGAAACTTCTTCATCTTGATGGTGTCATCACCGCCGCCACCCTTCCGCCGCGCAGCCTGCACAGCGGGCACACCGTCGCGCGCATCCAGCAGCGGATCGATTTCGCTCTTGACGTAGCTATCGCGGTCGTCGTCCGTTGGCTGCCAAAGGGCTTGCTTCCGGCGGCGGTGCGCGATGTTGTAGGCCACGAAGGCGGTAATCATCTTCGTGTAGCCGACCCGCTTTGACTTCATCACGTCGAGTTCTTCGATGCGGTCATCGCTCATGAAGTCGAGCACGCCGACCTGAAACGACCACGCAACCCAGCCGCCCTTCTGGTGCGAGCTTTCGCCGGCGAGCTTGAAGTTATCGACAGCCCACTCGCTCAAGGTCTGGAACAGCTCGGCGCGCAGGCTGCTGAGCCCGAGTTCGACCGAGCGACGAATGGCGCTCAATGTTTCACGCGAAACGTGCATCGCCATCAGACCTCCGCGCTCTCTGCATCCAGCGCCGAGGCGTCGTCGTCCTCGTCGTCGTCGGGCGACTGCTCCAGGCTGTCGAGGTCGTCACTCACGAGCTTGGAGGCGGAACGAATCCATTCGTTGCGCGCACCGACGATGACCTTCTGCACCGTCGCCACGGCTTCTTCGGGCAGGTCCGGGCAGGTCTTCCGCAACGCTCCTTCCAACTGCTCGAAGCGGTCCACTACCGCGCTGGCCGCCTTGCCCAGGACATCCGCGAGCAGACCGATGGGCGCGTACTCACGACGCGCAACGGCGTTCTTAATGTCCTGTGCCTCGCGCTGGCTGCGCGCGAGCGCCGCGCGCTCTTGCACAAGGTCGAGGCCGCCACCATCCGCCGAGGCACGACCGGCGGCGACCTCGCGCAGGCGCTCGCAGTAGGCCAGCAGCCATGCATGCCCCGACGCGCCTCGGACAATCACGCCCTCGCTCGCGAGCTGACTCACCTTCGCCTCGCTCACTCCGATGAGCACGGCGAACTCGGCCTGCGTGATCGCCCCTCCCAATGCTTCAACTACCTTCACTTAACCCCCTTAGCGAGGCCGCGGAACAGTCCGAGGACGCGGTTCGAATTACCCGTATCCAAAGCCTCCGGGAAGGACCCGCAGCAAACCCCGCGCCGCTCGATGGCGTGGGCGGTCCGACCGTGACTCACCCCCTTCATCAGGAGGCTCCGCCTGTGTCTTCAGGGGCCGACGTTCCAGCTTTGCGCAACTGATTCAAGCGTTCGGCAGCCATGTACGATGCCGACTCTGGGCAATGGAACATGGTGTCCGTGTCGGCGAGCAAGCGCCCGTCCTTCGACCAGTACTGATGCACGGAACGCAATGGATTGGAGGGTGTGCCGTCCCCGCGCGACGTGCTGACAAAGATCACCTCCACAACCTCAACGGATGTAGGCGTAGACATGGAAAGCTCCGAGTGGCAGCGGGTTCTCGTCCTGTGCGACGAACTCGCTGCGTTGATGGATCGATACGGCCCAGGGGTGAACCCTTCGGCCTTGGCGCAAGTCCGCAGCCTGTGCGCGCGAATGCGTATGCCGTCGAACTACCTCAACGACAGACTCAACAAGATCGAGATTGCGGCTGACCGGTACTTCAGCGCTCGCAAGTGGGAAGGCCATGCGCGAGGGGCCGAAGGCGTCAAACACGACATCGTGCGCAGCGGCCTGAGCCGCATCCGAGAAGAGGCGATGAGCCGCATGGGCCCGATGGCCTGAAAGCGAATTGGCATTCATTCGCCAACTGCCTTTCTGATGCGGTAACGGATGCGCCGCTCGATGTACGGCTGCACGTCAGCCCGGTCCGCCACACGCTCTCTGCTGATGCGTGCCTCGTACGTTGCATTGCGCACGAACATGAGCACGGGCCGCACGATGCCGCCTTGCGTGCCCGTCGCTGCCCAGATGCCAGGCGCAAGATGCTGCGTGGGGCCACCGCGAAGGCGACCGTATGCAACGAAGAAACGGACGCCCTCTCGGCCCTTCGTCCCCTTGTGCAGACGGGCCTTGCTCCTGTCCGTCATGTTGGCCCGATAGCCCTGCTCGCCCAGCGCCTGGAAGTACGACAGCAGCCGCACGAGAAAGCTGCCGCGTACGTTGCCCCGCCCGTCATCACTACCCGGAAAGGGCGTTGCAGGAATGGCCGTCTGATACCCAGCCGGCAGGATGCCGATGCGGCGCAGTGCCATCTCGCTGCGCTTGTCGCGCCGTGGTCCGCCGAACTCCTGCGCCTGAAGAATCTTCTGCGGGTCCACGCCCTTGCCGCCGAAGTACGTCGGCTCGATGTCCACGCTCAAGCGCTCGGGCGTGGCCTTGCGCACGTACACGCTCTTGAGGATGTACGCGGTCGGCCGGTCGAACTGGTCGCCCATCTCGCGCTGCCATTCGCGCCGCACGCGAAAGCCAGCGTCGTTCAAGCCCTCGGCGTATGCCTGCTTGGCCTGCTGACCCGACAGCTTGGCGAGCTGGCGCTGCACGCTGGCGAGGCCGCTATCGAAGTTCATCGTCAGGCGCATGCGGCCTCCCTTGCTTCTGCTGCGCGCCGCACGCGCTCGGTGAATGCCGGATAGCTCGGCCCCTTGCCCAGCGAGAACGCCGCCTCGTCCCATGCGGGAATGCCCAGCTCACGGGCCTTCGCATCGATGCCTGCGCGTGTCTCGTCCCACCCTCGGCCCGTCACGCCAGTCGCGGCCGGCTCGTCGCGCCAACGCTCATTGCGCAGCCAGGTCGCGAACTCGGGCACGAACTCTCCGCCGTCCTTGGTCCACCTCTTGCCAAGCCTTTGTGCCTCGATGGCCGAGCGCATGGCCTGCTGCAGCGCGGCGCTTGGCGCAAGGCGGCGGTATCGCCGCTCTGCCTTCGCCCGGTTGTCATGGTTCGGGTAGATCGACCAGAGGGCATCGAACCCGTCCGCCCCCCCATCGGGGGGTAGGGGGGTATGGTTCTTGATGGTTCCTGAAGATTCGGGTGACATAGCTGTGTCACCCCTCGCGTCACCGGTGACACCCCTCGCGTCACGGGTGACACCCCTCTCCCCTTCCCGAACGGGTGTCACTTTGTCACCCGTGTGGACAACTTCACCCGCCGCGAGGGGTGTCAATGTGTCACCCGTCGCCAGTTCCGGCGAATCCTCGACGGGTGTCACTTTGACACCCGTCTTTGGAAGCTCTGCGCCGGCAACCCATGCCGGGCAAACGCGGTATTCGTTCGTCGCGCCAGGGCGGCCCGTGGCCGTGCGAACCTGCTCCAGCCAGCCCGAGGCCAGCATCTTCGCGATCTGCCGCTGCACCGTGCGCCGGCTCTGCCGCGTCTTGCGCGCCAGCTCGTCGAGCGACGGCCAGATGCGCGCGCCGTCGTCGTTGGCATGGTCAGCCATCGCGAGCGCGAGCAGCATCTCGCTACCTCCCTCGGGGTAGCGATCAAAAATCATCGACATCAGCCGGATGCTCATAGGGTCGCGCACCCTCCCCGTCTGGCGAACCCATGTCTCACGTCGTCGGTGCCTTCCGCACGCGCGAGCGCAGCATCGCGAGGGTGTGCCCCACCGATGCGACTGCCTCTTGCCCGTGGTAATCCGCACGCCGCATCTCGTTGCCCGTCACGAATCGGATGCCGTCTCCTACGGCGTCCGCGACAGCGCGCGTGAAATCCGCGAACTCGCAGTGCATTCGCATGATGGTTTCGACCGGATTGCCTTCTGCCTGCGCCGGCGAAGCGAGCGTGGCCGTGTGGCCCAGCTCATCGGCCATCGCGTGCAGCAGTGCAAAGTTGCCTGTCGCACGCTGCAGGTCGATGGCCTCGCGCAGCGACAGGTGATGCGTCTTGTTCTTCAGGTTGACCTTGTGCGCGAGCGTGTTCGCGCTCATGTTCATGCGTTTCGCGAGCAACTCGATGCCAGGCTTGAAGCCATACACCGTGTTGTAGGCAACCTCGGCAACGCTCTGCCCCTGCACTCTGGCGGGCAAGGTTTCGTCTGCGCCATAGGCAACGCCATCGGGAATTGAGACATTCAACTTCATGCAAACCTCAGATGAAATAGGCCGTCGCGCCACCGACACGACAACCCAAGCACCCACGCTGGACGAGCGAATGGGAGCGGTTGAAGACTTCCTCCAGCAACTCGTGGTGCTGCTGGAGGTCGAGCCAGAACTGACGCGAGAGAACATCGGCGCATGGATGGAGCTGTGCTCGGCCAGCGCACGGGCACACGGTCTGCAGTCGAGGCGCCAGGCGCTTGCTGTGGAGCACCTCCGGACGCGCGTGCTCGGCCCGTCGCTGTACATCGAGCGAGCGACTCCGGACGACTGGCTTTCGTGACTCAGAGAGTTCAAGCGCCCTCGCAAGGAGCCGCGGCGTCGGAAGGCAGGCGCGGACGGGGCTCTCTCGCGACGCCACAAGGCAGCGGCTCATCTGGTTCCGCGCGAGGCGGGGGGCGTGATCCTCTCGCCGCGACGAAGGTACGTGCTGCGTCCGATAAGGGCGGGCCATTGCAAGAGGCAGGAGTTCGAAGAGTGCGCCCATCAAACTGGCTTGCGATGCGCGCGAGGTTGACCGCGCCATGCGAGCGATCGATTTCGGTGATGTCTGGGAAGACGCGCTGTGATTCACGCATGTGCGCCTTCCACGCCCAGACACTCCACCGGCAACGTAGCGCCGCCGTAGATGTGGTCGTAGTTGAGCCTCAAGCCACGGCGAGCAGCAGCCGCGATGACCTTTGCCGCCATTTCAGGAGGAATGGTCTGGCCCCGCTCGTAATTGGCGATGTTGCCCTGCGTGCAGCCAACTTCGTCCGCCAACTCCTGCTGAGTCATTGCGAGCCGCCTGCGGATGGTCTTGATGATGCTCATGACCCGAGTATATCAGCGGCGCTGATTGAAATGTCAAGGCAGAATCATCAGCGGAGGTGATTTGCTTGGAAATCATCACCGGGCATGATTCCGCTGCTATGAATTCCGCAGCACCTCGCAAGGCCACGATCACCGACGAACATCGGGACGAGGCCAAGCGCCTCAAGGCGATCTGGGACCGTACGCCACATCCGAGCCAAGCCGCGTTCGGTGAGAAATACGAGATCGGCAGCCAAAGTGCCGTTGGAAACTTCCTCAACGGTCTTTCCGCCCTTAGCCTCAAGGCAGCCACGGGGTTCGCCAAGGGCTTGGGATGCGACATCGCAGACTTCAGCCCTCGACTCGCCAAGGTAGCGGCCGAAATTTCTGCAATGGTGCAGGGTGACGAAGACGACTTCGTCTACGTAAGCCGCGTCGGGGTGACGTTCTCCAACGGGCACGGCAAGCTCGTTTTCACTGAGCCGCACAAGGCGCGACTGGCATTTCGCTCAGACTACCTGCGTAAGCTCGGCGTGAGTCCGAGCAATGCAGTGATCGTTGACTCGGATGGAGAGAGCAACTTCCCCGACATCAAAGATGGAGCGGTGCTGCTTGTTAACCGCGGCGCAACTCAGATCTTGCCTGGCAAGTTCTACGCCTTCCGCGTCAATGGCGAACTCATCATCAAGCCGCTATTCCCTCAAAAGGACGGGACCATAAAGGCGATTCCGGTCAACCAGGATCGCGAGCTGTATCCCGAGCTAACCATTGGTCCTGCTACTGAAGATTTCGAGATGATCGGGCGCGTCATGTGGAGCGCTGGCGCGCTCTAGTCGGTCACCGACATTCGCGCATGCGCTGCACTATTTCGAGCTTCTCTTTCCTCTGGGCATCTGAGAGGGCGATGCTGTTCGCTGAGACCTCAGCATTCTTGATATCGAACGCACTCGGACAGCTGCGCGCGCTCTGCACCACCTGCGGCCGGATCGCCTCCGTGAACTGGCTGGACTCGACGATTCCGTTGCGCGTGTAGACATAGAACGTGCCGTTCGGCCGTTCGTAGATTCGCTGCTCTTGGAAGCCTGACGCATAGTCGCTGACATTCACGCGCGAAGGGCTACCAAGCGCTGACTGCAGTTGACTTTGGTTCATGCCGCGCACGGGATAGCTGCCCACGATTCCCGCGTTGATCGCGCCCTGCAGTTGGGCTGGCACTTCCACAGAACTAGGCGCTGCAGAAGAAGGCGCCACTTCACGTAGTCGCGACTGCGTAGCGCCACCGGCGCATGGCCGCTCCTGATACTCCGTTTTTCCGTCTACCACGCACTTGAACAGCGCCCAAGACGGCACGCTCGCCAACGCTGAACACGTCATCAGTGCGACCCTCACCAACAGCCTTGCCTGCATCCCTCACTCCTTTTTCGCCATCGTAGCTGGGGTGAGATATCGCCCCCGCGAAGTATGAGCGGCGCTGTTACAAAAAATAGCCACGCTGATATCAGCTCCGCTGTTGACACTTGAATCAGCGGCGCTGATACTCTGCCCATGTCAATTCGGAGATGGACATGGCAACTCGCCGCTATCGCTGCTACTACACCCCTAGGGATGCCCACGGGCACCTGAACCCCTCGGACACCGGCGCCGCGCCGTTCGTCCAATTCCAAGCCACCAGCGCCACACAGGCGACCGACATCGCGCACCGCATCACCGGATGCCCGGTGCTCGATACCGTGCGCATCGAGGGCTGACGCCGTGGCCCGCGCACAAACCAACCACGCGACCACCGGTCGCCCGTCGCCGTTCGTCGCCACTCGCGCCGCGCGCGTCGAAATCTGGATGCGCACCACCGGCCGCCGGCGCCAGGCGTTCTATCGCTGCAAGCTCGCCGGCGTCACGACGTGGCAGGCCATGGGCGTGCCGCTGGCACTGAAGGCCCTCAAGGCCGGAAGCATTGACCTCCCCGGCCTCGCTGATGCGGCCGTCGAGAGCTACGAGGAAGACGAAGCGCCGTCACATCCGATGGCCACCGACTTCGCAGAGCGCGCTCGTGCGCTCAACAGCGACATCGACGCCCTGAATCTCCGCGCGCGAGGTGAGGCATGAACGCGCCCGTTCGCCTCGTCAGCGACTGGCAAACGCATCTGAAGTTCTGCGGCCGTGAGCCGAAGACCCTCGAAGAGCTTGCCATCGCGACGGCCGACTACGAGAACCGCCGGCGCCTCGCCGAAATCAAGGTGCTGCGCGCGAAGCTCGGTCTTCTCGATCAGTTCCTGCCGGCACTCGCCGCGCGGGGTATCAACCTCGCGCACCGCAACCTCTGCACCTACGACCACGGCAAGACGCTGCGGATTCAACCGGCAGTGTGCTCGGGCGACGACAAGCTCTTTGCCGCGCTCGTCGAACTCGGCTTCCGCGAAATCGAGCGCAAGGCGTGGGGCAGCAGAGAAGAGCAAGTGAAGCTCAAGCACGGGCGCTCGCTCGTGGTCGCCCTCGATGTGACCAAGGCCGAGACGCCCACGCCGGCGCCAGATGCGAAGGCGGTCGCAGCATGAGCGCCGCGCAGCACACGCCGGGGCGCCTTGTCATGATCCGCGCCAAGTTGCAGCAGCAGGCGCTGCACGCAGACACGCATGGCAGCAACGCGCTCGCCAACGGCAACGCAGCTCGTGAATGTGGCAACGCCGCACGAGCGGAGTCGTATTACGCCACAGGCCAGTACTGGCTCGACAGGTCGAACACGCTGCGCGACAAGATCGTGGTGATCGATGCCGCCCTCGCCAAGGCGCAGGAGGCCGCATCGTGAGCGCCGCGGCCGACGAGAGAGCCCAAGCACGCATGCGCAAGCTGCTCGCTCTAGCCGAACGAGGCGAAGGAGGCGAGAAAGCGAACGCGCAGCGGATGCTTGACAACATGTTGCGCCGCCACGGCATGACCGTCGCCGACCTCATCGGCGAGACGCGCGAACTTCACTGGTTCAAGGTGCGCAGCGCCACCGATAAGCAACTGGTCAGGCAAATCGCGGCCAAGGTGCTCGATGGACAGGTGAGCAGCTACCGCAACCATCGCAATGCGAAGGAAATCGGGGTCGAGACAACGCCAGCCGAGGCCATCGAAATCGAACTGCATTTCGAGACGCTACGGCCGGCGCTGGAGCGCCACATGGACCTTGCCTTCTCGGCGTTCGTGCAGGCGAATCGTCTCTTCCAAAGCTCGCCCAGTACGCCCCCGACCGCCCCACTGACGGACGAAGAGCGAGAGCGCGCCCGCAAGGTGCTCGCCATGGCCGGCATGACCGACGCAACGCCCGTGCATAAGCGCATCGGCAAAGCCACCGGGAGCGCCGCGTAATGGCCTTCCTCTTCCGCTGCCCAGAGTGCCGCACGCGGAGGCGCGACTACGGGCTGTTCACGCAGCACCTGCGCGCGACCGGCCATCGGCTCTGCCGATGCGGCGGATACCACTACGAGCACCGCCCGGGCTCGCCGTACTGCGAGCGCAACCCAATAAGTGCGGCCCTGCTCGCGAGCCGGCACGGCGCCTCTGACCAAGAGGTGTTCGAGATCGCGCTCGAAATCGCCCTCACCACCCCGGGTCGCGCCGCCGCGGCCTGCCCCTTCTGAAAGGCCGGCCATGCGCACGACCTCTCTCCACGAAACCGGCGATGGCCTCATGCGGACATCGCCAGTCGCGCCCGTTCCGGGCTTCCTCGCGACCGCCGCAGCGCTGGCGGTCTTCATCGTCCTGCCCATCGTGCTCGCCGCGATGTGCGTCTACGGCTGGAGCACTCCATGATCGTGATCACCTCCCCTCGCCCGCGCCGGCCCAAGCAGCCGCAGCGCACCGGCCCGGTCGGCGGCCTCGCCGATGACCGCTTCCAGTACACGCCGGCCGTCGCCACCGACATCCGCAAGACCTTCAAGCGCATCCGCGCCGAGATGCAGCGGGGTGCGCCGCAATGACGACCACCACCACGGGCCTCTTCTTCGTGGGCAAGGACCACCCCACGCGACCTGCTGTCAGCGAGCACAAGAACGACGCCGGCGCCTTCGTCCTGAAGATGCGTGTCGTCGACAACCAAGGCCCTCGCGCGGTCGAGGTCTACGTCGTGCGCTGGATCGGCCCCGAGGCCGAAGCGTGGCGTGCACAACACCGCAGCCTGAAGGCGGGCGACGCCCTGCGCCTGGTGCTCACGAACCCGCGCTCGATGCCAGGCGCTCACGCCCCCGAAATTCACGCCGCCATCACCGCGTGCGAGCTGCTGCCCGCACGCGCCTCCGCGCCGGCGCACGCGGCCTAACTACCCATTCACCGGAGACTTCATGGACTTTCCCATCGTGTCGCTCGACAAGATCGAGCGCGAAGCGAAGGAGGCGGCAGAGGCCGGCCACTCGCTCAACTTCGCCTGCCGCTACCCCTTCGACGAGCGTTCGGGGCAGCACTTCAAGAAGGTGTTCAACGACCACCGCGCCGCCCTGCGCGCCCGCAGCCTGCAACAGCAGCCGGAGGGCGCGCAATGACGTGGATGCTCACCGCCAGCGGCGCCGAGTACCACCTCGCCGGCCCGACCGCCTACGGCGCATGCGGCCGCCCCGTGGACATCAACGATGTGGCGCACCACCTCGCCATCGTCGCCCAGTTCAACGGCGCGACCTCGCGCCCCTACAGCGTGGCCGAGCACAGCCTCCTGTGCTGCGACATCGCCCAGCGCGCCGGCGCCTCGGTGTTCGTGCAGATGGCAGCGCTGCTGCACGATGCACACGAGGCCTACACCAACGACCTCATCAGCCCGGCCAAGCAGGCCGTGAACAGCTACAGCATGGCCTTCGGCGTTGGTGCATGGCACGCCTTCGAAGCGGAGCATTCCAAGGGCGTGCGCGAGCACTTCAAGCTTCTGTCGGTGTTCGCCGGGCATCGCGAGCTTCTGCGCTCCATCGACCTGCAGGCACTTGCCACTGCGCGCCGCGATCTGACGCCCTATGACCCATCGCGGCACATGCCGTGGCCCGTGCTCGGGGACAACACGCTGCAGCCGGTCGCGCCCGCCGACTGGGTTCGCCTCGACACGCCCGAGCGCGAGGACGCGACGTGGAAGGACTGGCGCGGGCGCTTTCTTGCACGCTTCGCCGAATTGCAGGCTGTCCCATGCTTAAAGGCCCATCAATGAGCACGTCACATAGCCCGAGTCTTGAAAAGCTCCTGGTCCCGGCAGCTGAAGCCGCGAAAATGCTCTCAATGGGCCGTTCTACCTTTTGGAATAAGGTGAAGCTCCGTCAGGTACCGTTGCCGGTGAAAGTCGGCGGCATAACGAGGTGGCGAGTCGCAGATCTTCGTAGCTTCGTTGAGGCCTCGCCGGCGGACGAGGCTCACTCTGCGCGTTGAGGAAGCGAGTCCGGCATCACCAAGCCTCTTCTTGCCCCATCGTCTCGGGCCGTACGGGATCACTGATCCGGTAGCGCCGAATCAGGTCAGCCAACGGCTTTTGCTTTGCGAGAGCCCGTATTTGAGCCCCTTGCTTGCTGGAGAAAACAAGGGTCCTCGCCAAAGAAGCGTCGCCCACGACCTTTCCCCAAAATCGGGCGTATAGAAATTGGTGCAACTTATATACGTACGGTGGCGAGTCTCGTACAAACACTTTAGACGCCTCGAAAAGATTCCTCAATTCAGCTTCATTCTTGTAAATCAATGCGATAGCAAAGAAATATTGAAGCTCCAAATGAGTCAATTGCGCCGAAACGACTGATCGATATATATCGACATCTGCGTGCTGGGGGCAGCGACTTTCCAGATGATGCAAAAGCGCGCGCAAACTTGCTATTACGCGACGCTGATACGGCAACGTGTATTGGATTACCCGACATGTTTCTAGTGCCACGTAGTCCAACAACTCCACATTGAGTTTATTCTCTGTCGCCGATTTTGTTTGATTCAAGTTCGCTTCTGGCAAGTAATGAAGATTGCGCCGTTTGAGCTCCCTTTCCATATTCTTGATGCAGATCGACAAGGCGTCTCGACCTTTATATTCGCGCCCCTGTCTGACCAGAAGAATTGCATCAACGCTTTCCAGGTAGAACTCTAGCAACTTAAACAACAACTCCTCAAACCTATCTAGTTCTTCTCTTTGTCTTTCCTCTCGATCTTTAACGTCTTGCCTTTTTATTTCTTTTGCCTGTTCCGATATCTGCCGCTGCTGAAGGGCAAGCGTAAAAAGCAACCCAATGAATCCAAGCGATGACGCAAGCGCACTCAGAAAGCCAAAACTATCCCCAAATTGCCCGCGCTCCTCCACTGTTTTTATTTGAGACGGATATGGAAGAACGCCATACCATGTACACAAAAAACCAATCAATACAGCAAGAACCGCAATAAGCGAGCCCAACACTAGCCAACTTTTTTTCATGCAATTTCCCCTCTTCGTATCCACGAACGCCGCATCCTCCCACGGCAGGTGAGAATCGGCCTACGGAATATCCATGGGGCTAGTCGCTTCTGCCGGATGACAGTCGAGCTGCCTCCAGCCAATCCGACCACCATTGCATCAGCTCACGCCGCTGCGTGAGGTATTCCGCGCGGTTGTACGCTGCCCGAACGACGTCTGTTTCCTTGTGCGCGAGTTGCCGCTCGATCACGTCATGCGGGAAGCCCGACCGCTCATTGAGCACTGTCGAAGCCAAGGCGCGGAACCCGTGGGCCGTCATCCGCCCACGGTAGCCAAGCCGATACAGCGCAAAGAGAAAGGTGTTCTCCGAAAGCGGGTGCCCCGGATGAATGGGCGAATCGAGCACGAGCGCTCCATCGCCGCTCATCTCGCGCAGCTTCGCAAGGATCGACTGCGCCTGTCGTGAGAGGGGCACGACATGCGGCATGCGCATCTTCATGCGCGTTTCGGGAACGACCCACACCGCTCCGCCTTCCTTTAGCTCCCCCCATAGCATCCCTCGCAACTCACCAACGCGGACGAAGGTATGCGCGAGCAGCAGCAGCCCGAGCCGGGTTACCGAGTCGTCGTATCCATCGATGGCGCGCATCAGCGCTCCAGCCTCTTCCGGCGGAATGCTTGCCATCGGCTTCTTTGTCTTGCGAGCGACGAGCACGCGGGTGAGGCCCGCCGCGCCATGCTGCTCGATCAGTCCGGTGTCCTGCGCGTAGTCGAAAACCGCCGAAATTCGGCTCGCGACGCGGTGTCCCGTTTCGATCTTTCCGCCCTCCTGAGCAGCGCGGACCACCTTCACCAGCTCTGACCTCGGAATCGCGTCGATAGGCAGCTTGCCAAGAAATGGCAGTGCGTAACGCTCCAAGGTGTTCGCGACCTGAATCTGATGCTTGCCGTTTGAAAGAGTCGGCAGCTTCGCCTTCAGCCAGTCGCGCATGACCGCCTCGAACGTCGGCGCGACCTTTAGCGCCGGCGCCTCTTCACGCCCCGCCAAGTGGGCTTTTCGCGCCTCGGCCAGGCTCACCCCTGGGTAGAGGCCGTACGTCCTCGTCTTCTGCTTTCCGGCTGCCGTGTAGTTGGCTCGCCAGCTCTTCGCACCCTTGGGCGAAACATAGAGGTAGAGGCCGTGGGCATCCGCCAACTTGTACGCCTTCTCGCGCGGCTTGGCCGCATCAACAGCTTTAACGGTGAGTGTCATGGTATCGGTAGAAAAATACCATGACTGATGCCATGTTGGGGGCCGGGCTGGGGAGGATTCGCGCCGGCCCCTCTGAGACTCAAAAGGACCAATCCCCCAATGAAAAAGTCCCGTCGCAGAGGCTGCGCGGGACTTTCAAAAACTGCCAGAGATTGATTCTGGCGGAGAGTGTGAGATTCGAACTCACGGACGATTTCTCGTCGGCAGTTTTCAAGACTGCTGGTTTAAACCACTCACCCAACTCTCCGGAATCGTCGATTTTATGCCGACGGCGTTGCCCT
>Ga0182008_10000271_pt1 | contig 40629 bp, 39 predicted proteins | sample Sormic07211129_1_FD_120482 | JGI IMG/M metagenome (GOLD analysis project Ga0182008, IMG submission 120482) | Rhizosphere microbial communities from Sorghum bicolor, Mead, Nebraska, USA - 072115-129_1 metaG | ecosystem: Host-associated > Plants > Roots > Rhizosphere | place: USA: Nebraska...
GAGCGCCCCGCTCACCGGGTCCCCGCTCGCCGGGTCAGCGCCAGTGCGCGGAGCCTCCCGCGCCCGGTGCCGTCGCCTCGATCTTCGCCCTGATCTCCCGCATCACCGCCACGATCCGCTCCTCGTGCTCCGGCGTCAGCCGGGCCGCCGGGACCGAGCAGCTGACCGCGTCCTGGGCGGGGGTGTCGTAGCGCAGGGCGAAGCCGAAGCCGACGATGCCGAGGACGCCCTCCTCGCGGTCGACGGCGTAGCCGCGGGCGCGGACCTCGGCGAGGTCGGCGGCCAACGCCTCCCTGGTCGTGCGGGTGTTGGGGGTGAGGGCCTCGTACGGGCCCTCGGGTAGGTCCAGGTCGGGGCGCTCGGCCAGCAGCGCCTTGCCCAGCGCACCCACGTGCGCGGGCAGCCGCCGCCCCACCCGGCTGATGGTGCGCAGGTACTCGTGCGACTCCCGGGTCGCCAGATACGCCACGTCCCGTCCGTCGAGCCGCCCCAGGTGGATGGTCTCGCCGAGCGCCTCGGACGCCTCGTCGAGAAACGGCCGTACGACACGTACCCGCGGGTCGGAATCCAGATAGCCGGTGCCGGTCAGCAGGGCGTGGATGCCGATGCCGTAGAGGGAGCCGGTGATGTCGGTGCGGACCCAGCCCCGGCCGATCAGCGTCTGCAGCAGCGCGTACATCGAGCTGCGCGGCACGCCCAGCTCGTCCGCCAGCTCCTGCAGCCGTGCCGGACGGTCGCCCCGGGCGGCGAGCAGTTCCAGCAGCTCGACCGTCCGCGCGGCGGACTTCACCTCGCGGACCCCGCCCCCGCCCCCGCCCTCGCCCCCGCCCCGGCCGCCTGTCTCCGACATGGGGCGATGGTAGTCGGCCGTACGGGGGCGGACCGTTGACTCCCGCTGTTCGCATATCTAGGCTTTGTCTCCATACGTGGATGACATCTACATGGGGAGATCAGGTGACCGGCGAGACGGAGACGGCGGAAGCGGCCGCGCGCAGACTGCGGGAGGGGATGGAGCACGGCGTGCTCTCCTTCCCGCTGACCTCCTTCCACGAGGACGGCTCGCTCGACCCGGACGGCTTCCGCGCCCATGTCGCGGGCCGGCTCGCCACCGGCCCCGGCGCCCTCTTCCCCGCCTGCGGCACCGGCGAGTTCTTCTCGCTCGACGAGGACGAGTACCGGCAGGTCGTGACCATCGCCGTCGAGGAGGCGGCCGGCCGGGTGCCCGTCGTCGCCGGGATCGGCTACGGCTGGGCACAGGCCGTCCGGTTCGCCCGTGTCGCCGAGGAGGCCGGGGCGGACGCGCTGCTGGTCCTGCCGCACTATCTGGTCGCCGCCCCGCAGGACGGCCTCGTCGCCCAGGTCGAGCAGATCGCGGCCCGCACCCGGCTCCCGCTCATCGTCTACCAGCGCGGCCAGGTCGCCTTCACCGCCGACTCGCTCCGCCGCATCGCCCGCATCCCGAACGTCATCGGCCTCAAGGACGGCCACAGCGACCTGGACCGCCTCCAGCGACTGACCCTGGCCGCCCCGGAGGGCTTCCTGTTCTTCAACGGCGCCGCCACCGCCGAGATCCAGGCCCGCGCCTACGCCACCGTCGGCGTCCCCGCCTACTCCTCCGCCGTGCACGCCTTCGCACCCGAGATCGCGAACGCCTTCTTCGCCGCGCTCCGGGACGGTGACGGCGGCCGTGAGGGTGGCGGTGACGGCGGCGGCAAGACCGTGGAGCGGCTGCTGCGCGACTTCTACGTCCCCCTCGTCGAACTCCGCGACCGCGTACCGGGATACGCCGTGTCGCTGGTGAAGGCGGCCGCCCGGCTGCGAGGCGCTCCCGTCGGACCCGTCCGCGCCCCGCTCACCGACCCGTCGGCCGCCGACCTCGCCGACCTGAAGAACCTGCTCGGCACCGGACTCGAACTCGTAGGAGCCGCCCTGTGAACCTCACGATCACCGACGTACGGCTGACACCGATCCTGGTCGCCGACCCGCCGCTGCTCAACACACAGGGGGTGCACCAGCCGTACACCCCGCGGCTGATCGTGGAGGTCGTGACCGCCGACGGGATCACCGGTGTCGGCGAGACATACGGCGACACCAAGTACCTGGAGTTGGCACGGCCGTTCGCCGAGAAGCTCGTGGGGCGCCCGGTCTCCGACCTGAACGGCCTGTTCACCGTCGCCGACGAGGTCTCCGTGGACTCCGCGCGGGTCGACGCCCATGTCGACGTCGGCGGACTGCGGGGCGTCCAGACCGCCGACAAGCTCCGGCTGTCCGTCGTCTCCGGCTTCGAGGTCGCCTGCCTGGACGCCCTCGGCACGACGCTCGGCCTGCCCGTGCACGCGCTGCTCGGCGGCAAGGTGCGTGACGCGGTCGAGTACAGCGCCTATCTGTTCTACAAGTGGGCCGGTCACCCCGAGGGCGTGGCCTCGCAGCAGGACGACTGGGGGGCCGCGCTGGACCCCGCGGGGGTCGTCGAACAGGCCCGGCTGTTCAAGGAGCGGTACGGATTCACCTCGTTCAAGCTGAAGGGCGGAGTCTTCCCGCCCGACCAGGAGATCGCGGCCGTACGGGCCCTCGCGGAGGCCTTCCCCGGACACCCCCTGCGACTCGACCCCAACGGGGCCTGGTCGGTGGCGACCTCGCTCAAGGTGGCGGCGGAACTGGCGGACGTCCTCGAATACCTGGAGGACCCCGCGCTGGGCACGCCCGCCATGGCCGAGGTCTCCGCCGCCACCGGGGTGCCGCTCGCCACCAACATGTGCGTGACGACGTTCGCCGAGATCAAGGAGGCGTTCACGCGGGACGCCGTCCAGGTCGTGCTGTCCGACCACCACTACTGGGGCGGGCTGCGCAACACCCAGCAACTCGCCGCGATCTGCCGCACGTTCGGCGTCGGGGTCTCCATGCACTCCAACACCCATCTGGGCATCAGCCTCGCCGCGATGACACATGTGGCGGCCACCGTCCCCGATCTCCACCACGCCTGCGACTCCCACTACCCCTGGCAGTCCGAGGACGTCCTCACCGAGCGGCTGACCTTCCGGGACGGCCGCGTCACCGTCCCGGACGCACCCGGCCTCGGCGTCGAACTCGACCGCGAGAAGGTACGGCTCCTGCACCAGCGATGGCTCGACGACGACGGCTCGCTGCGCGAACGCGACGACGCGGCCGCGATGCGGGTGGCCGAGCCGGGGTGGACGACACCGAGCGTGCCGCGCTGGTAGCCGTGCGCCGTGTCGGGCTGGGCTTCACCGGCGTGCCACCGGGGATGTGGTGCAGACTGGCCTGATCCGCACCATGCCAGGGAGTGCACCGTGACCGCGTCCGACGCGTCCACCGCAAAGGGGCCCTCGCCCGCCGCGAAGGGATCGTCCTGTCAGCCGCAGGTCGACCCGCTGGCCGCCCTGCGCACCCCGGACGACCCGCCCTGGGACGTGTACCTGACCGGCACCGTCTTCCTCGACATCATCTTCACCGGGCTCGACTCCGCCCCGGTGCGCGGGACCGAGTCCTGGGCGCGCGGCATGGGGTCGAGCCCCGGCGGCGTCGCCAACATGGCCAGCGCACTGGCCCGCCTCGGCCTCAGGACGTCCCTCGCGGCGGCCTTCGGCGACGACCACTACGGCGAGTACTGCTGGGACGCCCTGCAACAGGGCGAGGGCATCGACCTCTCCCCGTCGCGCACCGTGCCGGGCTGGCACTCCCCGGTCACCGTCTCCATGGCCTACGAGGGCGAGCGCACGATGGTCTCCCACGGCCACGAGCCGCCCCCGGAGGCCGTGTTCGGCCAGGCCGGCCCCGAACGCGCCCCACGCGCGCGTGCCGCCGTCGCCTCCCTGGTGCCGGGCAGGACGGCACCCTGGATCGCCCAGGCCGCGGCCGGCGGCACCCGTGTCTTCGCCGACGTCGGCTGGGACGACACCGGGGCCTGGGACCTGGCGGGCCTCGCCGACCTGAAGCACTGCGAGGCGTTCCTGCCCAACGCCGAGGAGGCCATGCGGTACACGGGGGCCACCTGCCCGCGCGCCGCCGCGCACGCCCTCACCGAACATGTGCCGCTCGCCGTCGTCACCCTCGGGGCGGAGGGGGCCTACGCCGTGGACCGGCGCACGGGGGAGTCCGCCGAGGTGCCCGCCATCGCCGTGGAGGCCCTCGACCCCACGGGCGCGGGCGATGTCTTCGTCGCCGGTTTCGTCACCGGCACCCTGGCGGGCTGGCCGCTGGCCGACCGGCTGGCCTTCGCGGGGCTCACGGCGGCCCTGTCGGTGCAGGAGTTCGGCGGCTCGCTGTCGGCGCCCGGCTGGGCGGAGATCGGGGCGTGGTGGCGCCGGGTGCAGTCGGTCGAGGGCCAGGACCCGGCCGCCCTGCAGCGGTACGCCTTCCTGGACGCCCTGGTCCCGGAGGAGTCGGACGCACGGCCGTGGCCGCTGCGGCGGGCGGTGCCGACGATCGGCTTCGGCCGCTCGGCGTGACCCACCCGCCCACTCGCCCCGCCCATCCACTCACCCCTCCGCTTGCCGCCCGTCCGGTCACCCGTATGTCACGTCCGCCAAAACCCCTACGGCGTTGTCAGTGCCCCGGCGTACCCTTGAAATCGCCAGGCCGCCCCTGTGGCGGGCGCGTATATCGAGGAGGACGAGCAAGGCCTACAGAGCCGGCCCATGACTCAGACACCCACAGCTCACACCCCCGCGCAGGGACAGGCGAGGGCACAGTTCACCGTCCCCGCCCAGCACCCCATGGTGACCGTCCTGGGGTCCGGCGACTCCCTTCTGCGCGTGATCGAGAAGGCCTTCCCGGCGGCCGACATCCACGTCCGGGGCAATGAGATCAGCGCGGTCGGCGACAGCGCGGAAGTCGCCCTCGTCCAGCGCCTGTTCGACGAGATGATGCTGGTGCTCCGCACCGGACAGCCGATGACGGAGGACGCCGTGGAACGCTCGATCGCCATGCTCAGAGCGAGTGAGAACGGGACGAGCGACGGCCAGGAGACCCCGGCCGAGGTCCTCACCCAGAACATCCTCTCCTCCCGCGGCCGCACGATCCGACCCAAGACCCTCAACCAGAAGCGGTACGTCGACGCGATCGACAAGCACACGATCGTCTTCGGCATCGGCCCCGCCGGTACCGGCAAGACCTACCTCGCCATGGCCAAGGCGGTGCAGGCCCTGCAGTCCAAGCAGGTCAACCGCATCATCCTGACCCGCCCGGCGGTGGAGGCGGGCGAGCGCCTCGGCTTCCTGCCGGGCACCCTGTACGAGAAGATCGACCCGTACCTGCGCCCGCTGTACGACGCCCTGCACGACATGCTGGACCCGGACTCGATCCCGCGGCTGATGGCGGCGGGCACGATCGAGGTCGCGCCGCTGGCATACATGAGGGGACGCGCCCAGCCGCGCTTCACCAACGTGCTGACACCGGACGGCTGGCGCCCGATCGGTGACCTGCAGGTCGGTGACCTGGTCATCGGCTCGAACGGTGAGCCGACCCCGGTTTTGGGCGTCTACCCACAGGGCGAGAAGGACATCTACCGCGTCACTGCCCAGGACGGCTCCTGGACCCTGTGCTGCGGCGAACACCTGTGGACGGTCCGGACGGCCGCTGACAAGCGCCGGGGCAAGCCGTGGCGGGTTCTGGAGACCCAGGAGATGATCGGCAACCTGCGTGCGGCTCACGCGCGCCGGTACGAGCTCCCGATGCTCACGGCGCCGGTGTGCGTCCCTGAACGAGAAGTCCCCATGGACCCGTACGCGCTCGGACTGCTGCTCGGCGACGGCTGCCTGACGGGATCCACCACACCGTCGTTCGCCACGGAGGACCCCGAACTGGCCGGCGCCCTGGAGTCGGCGCTGCCTGGCGTCCGAGTACGCCACAAGGGCGGACCGGACTACGTGCTGAACCGGATCAAGTCCCCGGGTGACGTCGTCACGCTGGACCCGGTCACCCGCGTCCTGCGTGAGCTCGACCTGTTGCAGACCCGCTCGCACACCAAGTTCGTGCCGGACGTCTACCTGTACAACTCGTTCGAGGTCCGGCTGGCCGTTCTGCAAGGCCTACTGGATTCCGATGGCGGTCCCGTCACACAGAAGGACCGGACCTGCCGTATCCAGTACACGACGACATCGATCATGCTCCGTGACGACGTGATCGCGCTCGTCCAGTCACTGGGCGGTGTCACTTACACGCGGCGCCGAGTCGCCGAGGGGCGCAAGCCGGGCTTGGCCAATGGACGCGAGGTAGGTCACCGCCGAGACGCCCACATCATCGATATCCGTCTCCCTGAAGGCATCGAACCCTTCCGCCTCGCCCGCAAGCGCGACAAGTACCACGCGGCCGGGGGCGGCGGACGCCCGATGCGGTTCATCGACTCGATCGAGCCGGCGGGCCGCGAGGAGACCGTCTGTATCCAGGTGGCCGCCGAGGACTCGCTGTACGTCACCACGGACTACCTGCTGACGCACAACACCCTCAATGACGCCTTCATCATCCTGGACGAGGCTCAGAACACGAGCCCCGAGCAGATGAAGATGTTCCTCACCCGTCTCGGCTTCGACTCGAAGATCGTGATCACGGGTGACGTGACCCAGGTCGACCTGCCCAACGGCACCAAGTCGGGTCTGCGCCAGGTCCAGGACATCCTGGAGGGCCTCGACGACGTCCACTTCTCCCGCCTGTCGTCCCAGGACGTCGTACGGCACAAGCTGGTCGGCCGTATCGTCGACGCGTACGAGAAGTACGACAGCCACCACGGTACGGAGAACGGCACCCACAAGGGCGGCCGGAACAAGCGGAAGTAGACAAGCCAGCACCATGTCGATCGACGTCAACAACGAGTCCGGAACCGAGGTCGACGAGCAGGCGATCCTCGACATCGCCCGCTACGCGCTCGCGCGGATGCGCATCCACCCGCTCTCCGAGCTCTCGGTGATCGTCGTGGACGCCGACGCCATGGAGCAGCTGCACATCCAGTGGATGGACCTGCCGGGGCCGACGGATGTCATGTCCTTCCCGATGGACGAGCTGCGCCCGCCGTCGAAGGACGACGACGAGCCCCCGCAGGGCCTCCTCGGCGACATCGTGCTGTGCCCCGAGGTCGCCAAGAAGCAGGGCGAGGAGGCGGAGACGCAGCACTCCATGGACGAGGAGCTCCAGCTGCTCACCGTGCACGGCGTGCTGCACCTGCTCGGCTACGACCATGAGGAGCCGGACGAGAAGGCCGAGATGTTCGGTCTGCAGGCGGCCATCGTGGACGGCTGGCGTGCGGAGAAGGGCCTGACCGGCCCGTCTCCGGCCCCGACCGTCTCATGAGTGGGCAGATCGTCGCGGGCGCCGTCGCCCTGGTCGTCGTGGCCTGGCTCGCCGCCTGCGCGGAGGCGGGCCTCGCGCGGGTGTCGAGCTTCCGCGCCGAGGAGGCCGTACGGTCCGGCCGCCGTGGCAGCGCCAAGCTCGCGCAGGTCGCCGCCGACCCGACCCGCTATCTCAACGTCGCGCTGCTGGTCCGTGTCGCCTGCGAGATGGCGGCCGCGGCCCTGGTGACGTACGCCTGCCTCCAGCAGTTCTCCGGCACCACACGTGCCCTGCTGGCCGCGATCGGCGTCATGGTCCTGGTGTCGTACGTCGCCGTCGGTGTCTCGCCCCGCACCATCGGCCGCCAGCATCCGCTGAACACGGCGACGGCGGCGGCGTACGTCCTGGTCCCGCTGGCCCGGATCATGGGCCCGATCCCCAACCTGCTCATCCTCATCGGCAACGCGCTCACCCCCGGCAAGGGCTTCCGCCGCGGGCCCTTCGCCTCGGAGGCGGAGCTGCGGGCGCTGGTGGACCTGGCCGAGGCGGAGTCGCTGATCGAGGACGAGGAGCGCCGGATGGTGCACTCGGTGTTCGAGCTGGGTGACACGCTCGTCCGTGAGGTCATGGTGCCGCGGACCGACCTGGTGGTCATCGAGCGCTACAAGACCATCCGCCAGGCCCTCACCCTCGCGCTGCGCTCCGGCTTCTCGCGCATACCGGTCACCGGCGAGAGCGAGGACGACATCGTCGGGATCGTGTACCTGAAGGACCTGGTCCGCAAGACGCACATCAGCCGGGACGCCGAGTCCGAGCTGGTGTCGACGGCCATGCGGTCGGCCGCCTTCGTCCCGGACACCAAGAACGCCGGCGACCTGCTGCGCGAGATGCAGCAGGAGCGCAACCACGTCGCCGTCGTCATCGACGAGTACGGCGGCACCGCCGGGATCGTCACCATCGAGGACATCCTGGAGGAGATCGTCGGCGAGATCACCGACGAGTACGACCGTGAACTCCCGCCCGTGGAGGACCTCGGCGACGACCGCCACCGGGTCACGGCCCGCCTCGACATCACCGACCTCGGCGAGCTGTACGGGCTCGACGAGTACGACGACGAGGACGTGGAGACGGTGGGCGGCCTGCTCGCGAAGGCGCTGGGGCGTGTGCCGATCGCCGGGGCGTCCAGCGTCGTGGAACTCCCCGACGGCCGTGAACTGCGCCTGACCGCGGAGGCGGCGGCCGGCCGCCGGAACAAGATCGTGACCGTGCTGGTGGAGCCGGTCGGCCCCGCCGACCCGCCCGAGGAGGAGGCGAAGGACGAATGACCCCCGAGGAACTGCGCGGCTTCTGCCTCTCCTTCAACGCGACGGTGGAGGACTTCCCCTTCAACCCGGAGACCTCGGTCTTCAAGGTGCTCGGCAAGCTGTTCGCCCTCACCGACCTGGGCGCGCGCCCCCTGACCGTCAACCTCAAGTGCGACCCCGAGGACGCGATCCGGCTCCGTGGCGAGTACGACGGCCTGATCGTCCCCGGATACCACATGAACAAGCGGCACTGGAACACCGTCAGGGTCGACGGCGAGCTCCCGGACCGGCTGGTCCGGGAGCTCATCGAGGACTCGTACGACCTGGTGGTCGCCGGGCTACCGCGCGCCGAGCGCCTGCGCCTCGACCGTCCCTGAGCGGCGTACCCGCAGGCCCGCCGCGACCAGTGCGGCGGCCAGCAGGACGACCGCAGCGTCGATCGCCAGGACCGTGTGGACCCCGGTCAGCAGGTCTTTCGACGTGGTGGCCAGGACGCCCAGGAGGGGGATGCCGACGGTGATGCCGACCTGCTGGGTGGAGGTGGCCAGGCCGGTGGCCAGGCCCTGTTCCTCGTCCGGGACGCCCGAGGTGACGGTCAGGCCGTAGGAGATGATCGCGCCGAGGTGGCACATGCTGGCCAGGGAGACGGCCGCCGTCGCCAGCCACACCGACCAGGTGTGGGCGTTCAGGCCGAGCAGCGCGGCGACCAGGGCGCCCTGGCCGGTCAGGGAGGCGACCAGGGTGCGGCGGGCGCCGAACCGGCCGATGACCTTCGGGGCGAGGGTGCCGGCGACCGCCGACAGGACGCCCTGGACGCCGAAGACCATGCCGGTCTCGAAGGCCGACAGGCGCAGGACCTCCTGCAGGTACAGGGTGAGGGCGAAGACCACCGTCGACATCATCGAGAAGGTGACCAGGCCGCCGATGTTGCCCCAGGCCACCGTGCGACGGCGCAGCATGGGGAGGGAGACGAGGGGAGCGGAGGTGCGGGACTCGATCACCGCGAAGGCGACGAGGAGTGCGACTCCGGCGACCAGCGTGGTGATGACGTCGGGGCGGGCGAAGCCGTGGTCCGCGGCCGTGGACAGGGCGTAGATCAGGGAGAGCAGGCCCGCGGTGACCGTCATCGCGCCGGGGACGTCCAGCCGGGGGCGGTCCGGGGTGCGGGACTCGGGGAGCAGTGCGGGGGCCAGCGGCAGCACGATCAGGGCGAACAGGGTGAGCAGGCCCATCGTGGAGCGCCAGCCGAGGGTGTCGGTCAGGCCGCCGCCCGCCACCATGCCGACGGTGAAGCCGAGGGAGAGCAGCGTGCCGGAGATGCCCAGGGCGCGGTCCCGCGCCGGGCCCTCCGGGAAGGTCGTCGTCAGCAGGGACATGCCCGTGGGCACGATGGCCGCGGCACCGACGCCCTGCAGGGCGCGGCCCGCCAGGAACGACGCCGGGTCCCAGGCGAGGGTGGCGAGCAGGGAGGCCGCGCCGAACAGGGCGAGCCCGGACAGGAACAGTTTCCTGCGGCCGTACAGGTCGCCCATGCGGCCGAACAGGAGCAGGAAGCCCCCGGACGGGAGGGCGAAGGCCGTGACCGCCCACTGCAGGGCGGAGCGGCTCATGCCGAGGTCGTCGCCGAGGACGGGCAGGGCCACGTTCAGAACGGAGAAGTCCAGGGCGACCATGAACTGGGCCGCGCACAGGACGAAGAGGACGAGCTTGTCGCGCGCCGACAGCCGTGGGGTGTCGAGCGGTTCGGTGAGGGTGCCGGGTTGGGTGGTGTCGATCGCCATGGACAAGAGACTGCGGCCGTCGGAATAGCCGTGGGGAGCGGGAGGTTGTCCTGGTGGTGACACCACCAGGCACAGCGGACGGGGGAGTTGGACGAGTGGCGGACGTCATCGAGACGGCGGCGGGCAAGGCGCACCGGCTGCGGGAGCTGCGGGAGTTCCTGATGAGCCGGCGGGCGAGGGTCTCGCCGACGGAGGCCGGTCTGCCCGACGGCGGGGCCCGGCGCCGTACGCCCGGGCTGCGGCGCGAGGAGGTCGCCGTGCTCGCCGGGGTCGGGGCCTCCTGGTACCAGTGGCTGGAGCAGGGGCGGGACATCTCGGTCTCCCCGCAGGTGCTGGACTCGGTGGTGCGGGTGCTGCGGATGGGCGACGCCGAGCGGCGGCACCTGTACCGGCTGGCGGGGCTGAACCCGCCCGCGCCCGAGGTGCCGGGGGACCGGCGGAACATGCCCGAGGGGCTGCGCCGGCTGATCGACACCTGGATGCCGTATCCGGCGCACATCATGGACCCGTACTACAACTGCGTGATGTACAACGACGCGGCCGCCGCCGTGCTGGGCATGCGGCCCGACCAGACGCAGAACTGCCTGGTCGACTTCTTCACCGACCCGCTGTACCGGTCGCGCTCGAAGAGCTGGGAGAGCAACGCCCGTACGGTCGTCGCGCAGTTCCGGGCGGCCTCCGCGGCCCGCCCCGACGACGAGGGTTTCCAGACACTTCTCGCCGAACTCACCGAGTCCAGTGCGGAGTTCGCCGCGATGTGGGCGGAGCGGGACATCGAGGACGCCGGTCAGATCCGCAAGGAGCTGGACCATCCGCTGGTCGGGCTGCTGTGTGTGGAGTCGACGGCGATGCGGGTGCCGGCCCGGCCCGATCTGACGATCGTGCTGCACACCCCGCTGGACGAGGCGAACACCGCCGTCAAGCTGGAGTGGCTCGCCTCCCCGGAGGGGCGGCGCGGGGCGATGTACCCCGTGGCCGGATAGTGACCCGCGCGGTACGTATGCTCGGCTCATGACCGACAGCAGCGCGCTCGCTCCCGAGGACCGCAAGATCGTCACCCTGGCCCGTTCGGCGCGGGCCCGTAACGGCGTGCCCGAGGGGGCGGCCGTACGGGACGAGACCGGTCGTACGTATGTCGCCGGCACCGTGGACCTGCCCTCGCTGAAGCTGAGCGCGCTGCGCACCGCCGTCGCCATGGCGGTGGCGTCCGGGGCGAAGTCCCTGGAGGCGGCGGCCGTGGTGACCGACGCGGACTCGGTGTCGGCACAGGACCGGGCGGCGGTGGCCGACCTGGGCGGCGCGGGGACGCCGGTGCTGGTGGCGGGGGCCGACGGGACGGTACGGAGCACCGTCACCGCGGGCTGAGGACCGGCGGGACCGCAGGGTGGAAACCGGCCGCTTCGGACGCGTCCGGATTTCGTCCTTGCCGCTTCTTCATCTCACGCGCATCAATGGAACCGGTAGTTCCGACGGTCCGTCAGATTCACCCCCCATGCGGCGTACCGCACCACGCCGCCCTGGTGGCCGTCCGGACCTCTCCCATCCATCCCCACATGGCAATTCCCAGACTCGGGAAGGGAACCGGATCCCCATGAGAACCAGACGAATCGGTGCGGGTGCGGCCATGGCGGCGGGGGCCCTCGCGGTCGCCTCGCTCGCGTTCGCGCCCAGTGCCCTCGCCGTACCGCCCGACACGGCGACCATCAACGCCGACTGCGGAGCCTTCGGCAGCGGCTCGGCCACGCTCACCGCCACCCAGGACGGCACGGCGGCCACCATCACCGTCACCTCGGCCGTCACGGCGCCGATCGCGCTGTCGGCGGACTCGATCTCCTCCACGCTCACCCTGGTGAACAACACGACCGGCTCCACCAGCACCTTCAGCGGCAACAAGAACCCGGCGATCGCCGCGGGCGACCCGGTCACCGTCGGTCCCCTCAACGGGACGGTCGCCTCCGGCGACAGCCTGGAGGCCTACGGCGGCACGCTGCAGCTGACCGTCTTCGGTATCACCGTCACCTGCACGGCGACCGGCCCGCAGTCGCCAGGGCCGTTCGTCTTCGACTGACACTGCGTCAATTGACTGCTGTGGACCGTCAGTTCCCGAACCTGTGGATCTGACGGTCCATCAGTTCAGTTCCGACATCTCCATTGACTTCTCACGCAATCCACACATCAATGCCCCCAGTGAGCGCAACTGAAGGGGGCACTCCCATGGGTCCGATCACCCGAAGACGCCGTTGGGCGTCTCTGCTCGGGGCGACCGCGCTCGCGGTCACCGCGGGCGGTGCGCTGGCCGGTCCGGCCAACGCTTCCACCAACGTGGACTTCGCCACGCACTGCATCCCGCCCGCCGTCGCGGGCATCCCGCCGATCGACGGCACCACCACCGCCGCCATCTCGGTCGACAACACCGCTCCGAAGGTCGGCGACACCGTCACCGTGACCTACACGGTGGTCAAGCCCGCCGCCAGCAACCCCACCGCCCTGGCCCTGCCGGCCGACATCATGACACCCACCGGCAAGGTCACCCTGCGCGGTGCGCAGACCGGCGACATCACGGTCGCGGGACCGAAGAAGAACGACCCGGTGCCGGGCAACGGCGCCTTCCCGTCGTTCTCCATGACCGGCACCTTCAAGGTCACCACCGCCGGTTCGATCACGCTCTCGCCGGGCGACTACAACATCCACACCAGCTACATCCTGGAGCTGGACACCCCGTGCACGGTGACCAACGCGCCGGCCCCGGTGTCGGAGACGGTCACGGCGACGGACGCGACACCCGTCAACAACCGTGCCATCACGCTGCGTACGGCCTCCGGCAACCCCGGAGCCGGCGTCACCGTGGACGGCACCGGCTTCACCGCCGGCGCGACGGTCACCCTCGCGGGGCGGTCGGGCAGCACCCAGACCGCGGACAAGGCGACCGTCACCGCCGACGCGAGCGGCAAGATCAGCGGCCCGCTCGTCGTCAACGACAAGACGACGACCGGGGTGGTGGCCTACGAGGGCAGCGTGTACACCGCGGCCCTGGGCGCCGGGCCGGCCGCCTACACCGTCGTCGACAACACACCGATCCCGGCGGGCAGCCAGAAGCTGACGACCACGGTCAACGCCGGCACCCTGTCCATGTCCCAGGACGGAGACTCCGTCGCCCTGTCGGCGGTGGACTTCGGCACGGGCGGGGCCTCCACGGGCGCGCTGCGGACGGTCCACGTCAAGGACTTCCGTGGCGGACCGGCCGGCTGGTCGCTCACCGGCAAGGTCACCGACTTCACCGGGCCGGGCGCCAAGATCGACGCGAAGAACCTGAGCTGGACCCCCGCCTGCGCCACCAAGGCGGGCAGTCCGAGCACCTGCCAGGCCGGTTCCGCGGGCACCGTGGGCACGGCGGGGGCGACCCTGGCGTCCACCCCCAACGGCACGGTCACCGGCGGTGAGTTCACGGCCGACGCGGGGCTCTCCCTGAGCGTCCCGACGTTCACACCCGTGGGCTCGTACTCCGCCGTCCTGACCCTCACGCTCAGCTGACCGTACGGGCGTCCGCACCCGCCCGTCCGCCCCGCACCGCCGAAGTCCGCGAGTCCGCGAGTCCGTGAAGTCCGCGAGTCCGCGAAGTCCGTGGGGGTCCGCACCCATGAGAAGACCCATGAGAAGACCCATGAGAAGACCCATGCGCAAGCTGTCCGTGCTCCTTCTGGCCCTGCTGCTCACCGGCCTCACCGCACCCGCACGCGCCGCCGACAACGGCAGCTGGTCCGTCTACCCGCAGGCCTCGAATATCGCCGCCCGCCCGTACTTCTACCTCTCCGCCGATCCCGGCACGACCATCGAGGACAAGGTGGTCGTCGCCAACAAGACCGCCGAGCCCCTGACCTTCCGCCTGTACGCCGCCGACGCCTACAACACCCCGCGCGACGGCGGTTTCGCGGTGCGGACGGTGGCGGAGAGACAGCGGGGCGTGGGCGCCTGGGCCAAGCCCGCGAGGTCCCGGGTGACCGTCCCGCCGCACGGAAAGATCACCGTGCCCTTCACTCTGCGCGTGCCCCGGGGCGCCGAACCGGGCGACCACCCGGGCGCGTTGGTCGCCCTGGACGAACGGATCGACAAGGGCGACGGTTCACTGGCGCTCGGCGTGCAGCGGGCCGTGGCCGCCCGTGTCTACCTCCGGGTCGGCGGCCCGACGCTGCCCGCGATCTCCGTGGAGAACGTCCACATCGTCCACCACCAGCCCCTGGTCCCGGGCTTCGGCGACAGCACGGCGACGATCTCCTACACCCTCCACAACACCGGCAACGTCACCCTGGACCCCAAGGTGGAACTGCGCGCGGAGGGCCTGTTCGGCCGTACGCTCCTCGCCCGCGACCTGTCGAGGATCCCCTCCGAACTGCTTCCCGGCCAGCGGGTCCATCTCACCGAGCGCTGGCACGGCGCACCCCAACTCGACTGGTCCGACGTCAAGTTGACGGCCAGCGCCCAGGACACCCGGGAGTCGGCGAGCGCGTCCTTCCTCGCCCTGCCGTGGGCGGCGGCGCTGGTGCTGACGGCGCTGGCGGTGCTGGCTGTGGTCCTGGTGGTCAGAGCGCGTCGGGGCCGCGCTCGCCCGTCCGCACCCGTACGACCGTCTCGACCGGCAGTGCCCACACCTTCCCGTCCCCGATCTTCCCCGTCTGCGCGGCCTTGACGATCGCGTCGATGACGGCTTCGGAGTCGGCGTCGTCGACGACGACCTCGATCCGGACCTTGGGCACGAGGTCGACCTGGTACTCGGCGCCGCGGTACACCTCGGTGTGGCCGCGCTGGCGGCCGTAGCCGCTGGCCTCGGTCACGGTCAGGCCGTGCACGCCGATCTCCTGCAGGGCCGTCTTCACCTCGTCGAGGCGGTAGGGCTTCACGATCGCGGTGATGAGCTTCATGCCTGGGTGTTGACCTTCTGCGCGGAGGGGACGACGGAGGAGCTGACCGGGGCGCCGTGGCCCAGGACGCCGTGATCGTATGCCGTCTCGGCGTGCACCGTAAGGTCCAGGCCGGTGTGCTCGTGCTCCTCGTCCGCGCGGAAGCCCATGGCCCTGTCGATCAGCTTGCCGAGGGCGTAGGTCATCAGGAACGCGTACGCGGCGACGACCACCACGGCCACCGCCTGCCGGCCGAGCTGGGCGAGTCCGCCGCCGTAGAGGAGGCCCTCGGGGCCGCCGGTCATCGACTCCACCGCGAAGACGCCGATCAGGAGCGTGCCGATGACGCCACCGACCAGGTGCACTCCGACGACGTCGAGCGAGTCGTCGTAGTTCAGCCTGAACTTCCAGCCGACGGCGTACGAGCAGACGACACCGGCGGTGAGACCGACGGCGAGCGCACCGAGCAGCCAGGCGGTGTCGCCGGTGTCTGCGTGCGCGGCGGCGAAGGTCGTCACGTCGTCTCCAACGGGGTGGGGGCTCGTCAGTGGGTCACCGGCATCCGTTTCCGGATGCGTACGGATGTGTTTCCGTGACATTTCGTTGCGTCGGGGTTACCGAAACCTCACGGTACGGCGGAGCCTTCGGGATCAGGGAGAATGGGGGGCATGAGCGTTCGTACCCAGTCATCCGAAGCCTCGGGCGAGATCGTCCACCGCGCCGGCTTCGCCTGCTTCGTCGGTCGCCCCAACGCGGGCAAGTCCACCCTCACGAACGCTCTGGTCGGGCAGAAGGTGGCGATCACCGCGAACCAGCCGCAGACCACGCGGCACACGGTCCGGGGGATCGTGCACCGGGAGGACGCCCAGCTCATCCTGGTCGACACCCCCGGGCTGCACAAGCCGCGCACGCTGCTGGGGGAGCGCCTCAACGACGTGGTCCGCACCACGTGGGCCGAGGTCGACGTGATCGGTTTCTGTCTCCCGGCGAACGAGAAGCTCGGCCCCGGTGACCGTTTCATCGCGAAGGAACTGGCGTCCATCAAGAAGACGCCGAAGATCGCGATCGTCACCAAGACCGACCTCGTGGACAGCAAGACGCTCGCCGAACAGCTCATCGCGATCGACCAGCTGGGCAAGGAGCTCGGCTTCGAGTGGGCGGAGATCGTCCCGGTGTCGGCGGTCGGCGACAAGCAGGTGGGCCTGCTGGCCGACCTCATCGTCCCGCTCCTGCCCGAGGGACCGGCGCTCTACCCCGAGGGCGACCTCACCGACGAGCCCGAGCAGGTCATGATCGCCGAGCTGATCCGCGAGGCGGCCCTGGAGGGCGTCCGGGACGAGCTGCCGCACTCCATCGCGGTCGTCGTCGAGGAGATGCTGCCCCGCGAGGACCGCCCCGCCGACAAGCCCCTCCTCGACATCCACGCCTTCCTCTACATCGAGCGCCCCAGCCAGAAGGGCATCATCATCGGCCCGAAGGGGCAGCGCCTGAAGGAGGTCGGCATCAAGTCGCGCAAGCAGATCGAGGCGCTGCTCGGCACTCCCGTCTTCCTCGACCTGCATGTGAAGGTGGCCAAGGACTGGCAGCGCGATCCCCGGCAGCTGCGGAAGCTGGGGTTCTAAGGGGCCCACGGGTTCTACGGGTTCCAGGTGTCCTAGGGGCCCGGGGAGCCTAGGAGCCCTGGGGTGCCGGCTGCCGCGGGGACATGTCCTGCAGGCCCACCACGCGCAGCAGCTGCAGTCGTTCATGGGCCTCCGTGCCGGGGCGGGCCGTGTGGACGATCAGCAGGTGGTGGTGCTCGTGGCTGAGCATCACCTCGCAGTCCAGCTCCAGCAGACCCACCTGGGGATGCAGGAAGCGCTTGGTGGCGCGGTGGCGCAGGGACACCTCGTGCTCGTCCCAGAGGCGGGCGAACTCCTCGCTGGACGCGCGGAGTTCGGCGACCAGGGCGGCCGGCTCCGGGTCGGCGGGGCGGGCGGCGGCCACCGCGCGCAGATTGGCCACGTGGGAGCGCGCGTGCGGCCCGCGGTCCTCCTCGGGGAAGAGGGAGCGGGCCGTCGGGTCCAGGAAGAAGCGCCGGAGCAGGTTCCGCTCCCGTCGCGGCCGGGACATCACATCGCCGGTCAGCGCCTTCGCCATCGCGTTCTGCGCCAGCACCTCCCCGCAGTCGGTCACCAGATGGGCCGGGGTGTCGTACAGCCGGTCCAGGATCATCAGCAGTCCCGGCCGCACATGTGCCGAGGCCGTCTCGCGACGCGGAGGCTCCTCGCCGGCCAGGTGGAACAGATGGTCGTGCTCGACGGCGGTCAGCCGGAGCGCCCGCGCCAGCGCCGTGAGCATCTGGCGTGAGGGGCGCGGGCCCCGGGCCTGCTCCATGCGTGTGTAGTAGTCCACCGACATGCCCGCCAGCTGGGCCACCTCCTCGCGGCGCAGCCCCGGTGTGCGGCGGCGCGCGCCGGGGGTGAGGCCCACGTCGGACGGGTCAAGACGGGCCCGGCCACGGCGCAGGAAGTCGGCGAGTTCGGTTCGGTTCACCTCTCCAGGGTGCGGGAGCGCGCCCGGCTTATCCAGGGTCTGCCGGTCCCCCGATCGACAGGTCTCTCCCACTCGCCCCGGCCTCGCCGGAGGCTGGGCCGGGAAGAGACCGTGACGAGACGGGAGCAGCGTCATGCTGACATTGGTGACCGGTACGACAGGACAGGTCGGGCGGCGCTTCACGCCGAGGCTGATCGCGCAGAGCCGGCCGGAGGAACGGGTCCGGGTGCTCGTGCGGGACGCGGAGCGCGGGGAGCCGTTCGCCGAGCGGGGTGCCGAGGTCGTCGTGGGGGATCTGCGGGATGCGGCGGTCCTCGGCAAGGCGGTCGCCGGCGTGGACGCCGTGGTGAACGTCGCCGCCTCCTTCCGCGGGGTGCCCGACGAGGAGGCGTGGGCCGTCAACCGGGACGCGGCGGTGGAGCTGGGACGGGCCGCGGTGGCCTCCGGGGTGCGGCGGTTCGTGCAGGTCAGCACCGGGATGGTGTACGGCGTCGGGCGGGGCCGCCCGCTGGTCGAGGAGGACGAGAGCCGGCCCGGCGGCCAGATGTGGGGCGCCTACAACGAGTCGAAGGCGGCGGCCGAGCGGGAACTGCTGGCGCTGGGCGGCGACGGTATGGAGGTGCGGATCGGGCGGTTGCCCTTCGTCTACGGCGAGGGCGACCCCCATATCGTCCAGGCCCTGCGCTGGGCCCCGAACTGGGCACCCCACCAGCGCCTCCACATGGGCCACCACGCCGACGTCGCCCAGGGGCTGCTACGGCTCCTGCACGCGCCGGCGGTGACCGGCCCCGTCTACAACATCGCCGACGACGCCCCGGTCACGACGGTCGAGCTGTACCAGCTGGGCGGCGCGGAGGTCCCCGCCGAGTTCGCGACCATGACGGACCCCGACCCGTGGTTCGGCATCATGTCCACCGCCCGTATCCGCCGTGACCTCGGTTTCCGCCCCCTCTACCCGTCGGCGTGGACGGCACGGGACGCCGGAGCCCTGTAGCCGGTCCGGCTCCGCGTCAGTCCACCCCGCGGATCCGTCCCACCAGCACCGCCCCCGCCAGTCCGATCACCGCGGACACCAGGTACAGCACCCGGTAGCCGCCCAGGTACGTCACGATCGGGGCGGCGAGGGCGGGGGCCGCGACCTGGGGGAGGGCGTTGGCCACGTTGATGACGCCGAGGTCCTTGCCGCGGTCCAGTGCCGTCGGCAGCACGTCCGTCATCAGCGCGAAGTCGACCGAGGTGAACACCCCGAAGCCGATGCCCAGCACCGCCGCCGCGACGATGGCGCCGGGCCAGGTCTGCCAGGCGGTCAGCGCCGCCGTCGCCACCGCCATCAGGACCCCGGACCAGACCACGAAGGGTTTGCGCCGCCCCACCCGGTCGGACCAGACACCGCCCACCACGACCGTGGCGAGCAGTGTCAGCCCGTTCACGGCGGTCAGGATCAGCACCCCCTGGTCGGGGTCGTGGCGGTGGAGGCGGTCGCGGAGGTAGTAGAGGAGGTAGAGGAGGACCAGGCTGTTGCTGAGGTTGATGAGGAAGCGGGTCAGCCAGGCCCAGCCCAGGTCCGGACAGCGCTTCGGGCTGAGCCAGAACCCGGTGAGGAAGCCGCGCCAGGACCAGGTCGGCCGGTCCGCCGCGGTCAGCCGCAGATCGGGATGGCGCAGCACGTACGGCAGCACGCCCACCACCGTGAACACCGCGCACGCCGCATACCCGGCCGCGATCCCGCCCGCCGCCGTCGCGAGCCCGGTACCGCCGACCACGCCCAGGATCTGCGCCACCCCCAACCAGCCGCCCACCGCGCCCCGTTGGAGTCGCGGCACCCGGTCCGGGACGGCGGCGGTGACCGCCGCGAAGGCCGCGTTCAGGGTGAGCTGGACCAGACACCAGCCCAGCGTCATCGTCCACAGCCCGCCCGCGCCCGCGAGCAGCAGCAACGACAGCGCCCCGCCCGCCGCCCCGGCCACGATCCATGGCGTACGGCGGCCCCGGCGCGCGGTCGTCCGGTCCGACAGCGCGCCGAAGAGCGGGTTGGCGAACAGCGAGACCAGCGCGCCGATGCCCGTCACCCACGCCAGCATCGTCTCCTTGGACATGCCGGAGCCGGGCGCGAAGTCCTTCGCCTGCGAGGCCAGCAGAATCTGCAGGGGGCCGAACCAGCCCACCCAGATGGCCCCGTTGGCGAGCGACAGGGACGCCGTCCAGCCGCGCCCGACCCGCTCGACGGGCTCGGCGAGCGCCGCCGACGGGTTCTTCGGGGGCGCCGTCATCTCTGTGCCCGCAGCAGTTCCCGGTACCAGCCGTACGACGACTTCGGTGTCCGTGTCTGCGTCTCGAAGTCCACGTGGACCAGCCCGAACCGCCGCTGGTAGCCCTCCGCCCACTCGAAGTTGTCCAGCAGCGACCACACGAAGTAGCCGCGTACGTCCACCCCGGCCTCCAACGCCTCGTGCAGGGCGCGGACATGGCCGTCCAGGTAGCTGATCCGGTCCTGGTCGTCGATGCCGGGGTAGCTGCAGCCGTTCTCGGTGATGACGACGGGCGGGAGCCGGTCGCCGTAGCGCTCGCGGAAGGCGGTCAGGAGTTCCGGCAGGCCCGAGGGGACCACCGGCCAGCCGAAGTCCGTCACCGGGACGCCCTCGATCTGCCTTACGGAGAAGGGGAGTTCGGCCGGGATCGTGAGTCCGCCGAACTCGATGTCCTCGCCCTGCGGGGCGCCCACGCGGGTGGGCGCGTAGTAGTTGACGCCGTACCAGTCGATGGGTTCGGCGATGACCTTCAGATCGGCCTCGACGTCCCCCGGCATCAACTCGCCGAGGCCCTCCGGGTACTGGCCGAGCAGTAGCGGGTCGGCGAACAGGCGGTTCAGCAGCAGGTCGTAGAAGCCGGCCGCCTCCACGTCCGCGGCCTCGCCCGACGCCGGCCAGGTCGGACCGTGCGAGTTGGCGATCCCGATGTCCGTGGCGCCGGCCGTGCGCAGGGCCCGTACGGCGAGCCCGTGGGCGAGGAGCTGGTGGTGGGCGACGGGCAGCGCGTCGAAGAGCAGCTGTCTGCCGGGCGCGTGGGCGCCCAGCGCGTGGCCCAACAGGGTGTGTTCCGCGGGCTCGTTGAGGGTGATCCACTTCCGCACGCGGTCGCCCAGCCGCTCGGCGACGACCGACGCGTACTCGGCGAACCGGGCCGCGATGTCCCGCTCCAGCCAGTCCAGGGTGACCGGCAGGTCCCAGTGGAAGAGGGTCGGGACCGGGCGGACGCCCGCCGCGAGCAGCTCGTCGACGAGACGGTCGTAGAAGTCCAGCCCCTTGGGGGAGTTCACCCGCGGCCAGGAGACGGAGAAGCGGTACGCGTCCACGCCCAGGTCGGCCAGGAGGGCCACGTCCTCGCGATAGCGGTGGTAGTGGTCGCAGGCCACCGCGGCGGTCGAGCCGTCCTTCACCCGTCCCGGCTCGGCCGTGAAGGTGTCCCAGACGGACTGCTCGCGCTCGTCCGCCGCGCCCTCGATCTGGTGGGCCGAGGTGGAGACACCCCACAGGAAGCCGACCGGGAACTGAGGTATCGGGTTCGTCATGCGCGGATCATCCTTACCCACCAGTAAGGAAGTCAACGCCCGTGCGTGAACGACCTGTTACGCCGGTCCTACGCCCCTTCCTTCAGCACTCTGGAGATCAGGGTGCGCTGCTCGTCGGTGAGCCGGGGATCGGCCGCGTACACCGTCCTTCCGTCCACGGTGATCTCGTAGTGGAACCCGTCGGGAACCCCGACGGAGGGCCCGCCCCGGCCGCCGGCGATCGCCTGCTCGGCCAGGGCCTGCCACTCGTGGGCATCGGGCCGCCCCGAGGTGTCCACCTCGGCCTGCCGCTCGATGCCCGCGAAACCGCCCGTGCGCCGTACTCGAATACGCATGGGTGCCTGTCTAGTACGGAACTACGAGGTCCGCACCCCGACCTGCTCCCAGGCCTTGAGCACCGCCTGGAGTTCCTCCCCGTCCTGGTAGCGGGCCTTGGCCGCCGCGACCGTCAGTGCCGCGAAGTCCGCGAACAGGGCGTCCTTCCTGAGGGTGCCGCCGGTCAGGACGTCGTACCAGATCTGGCCGGCCTTCTCCCAGGCGTTGCCGCCGAGGGCGGTCGCGACCAGGTAGAAGGCGTGGTTGGGGATGCCGGAGTTGAGGTGGACGCCGCCGTTGTCGCGGCCGGTGCGGATGAAGCCGTCCATGGTGGCCGGCTGCGGGTCCTTGCCGAGGACGTCGTCGTCGTACGCCGTGCCCGGGGCCTTCATCGAGCGCAGCGCCGAGCCCGTGACGCGCGGGGCGAGCAGTCCGGCGCCGATCAGCCAGTCGGCCTCGGCGGCGGTCTGGCCGAGCGTGTACTGCTTGATGAGCGAGCCGAAGACATCGGAGATCGACTCGTTGAGGGCGCCCGGCTGGCCGAAGTAGGTCAGGTTCGCCGTGTACTGGGTGACGCCGTGGGTGAGTTCGTGGCCGATGACGTCGATCGGGATGGTGAAGTCGAGGAAGATCTCGCCGTCCCCGTCGCCGAACACCATCTGCTCGCCGTTCCAGAAGGCGTTGTTGTAGTTCCGGTCGTAGTGGACGCTCGCGTTGAGCGGGAGGCCCTCGCCGTCGATCGAGTGGCGTCGGTAGGCCTTCAGATACAGCTCGAAGGTGGCGCCGAGGCCCGCGTAGGCGCGGTTGACGGTGGCGTCCTTGCCCGGTGCGGAGCCCTCGGCGCGGACCTTCTTCCCGGGCAGGTCGGTGCCGTGCTTGGCGTCGTAGATGGTGCGCAGCGGCTGGTCGGACGCGGCGCGGGCGGGCGGTGCGACGGTCGGCGCGCCGATGACCGTCGTCAGACGGCGGTGGGTGCGCTCCAAGGCGTCCCGCTCCAGGGTGCGGCGGGCGGGATCGGCGAGCGCCGGATCCTCGTGCTGGGCCAGCTGGTCGAGGATGTGCGGCGGTACGACGGTGCAGAAGACGGGCTCGAAGCCCCCGTTGGTCTTCGTCATGCCCGGCACCTTTGCACTGAGTTATGCCTGTGTCACTACCCGCAACCATGATTGGTGAAATATCGGGACAACTTTGTGCACGCTCCGTGACGAAGTGGTATGGAGCACTTTTTGTCCCTTTCCTCCCCCGGGTCCCGCATACTGATACGGCGCCCCGCGCCCGGAGAGGCTCCGCTAGCATGCTGCGCATCATGCGTTTCGGGCTGCTTCTTCTTAGCTGCCGCGGCGAGGGCCTGTAGTCCAGGTCGACTCCCTCCCCGCGGAGCTTCGCGTTGCGTCGTCGGCCGTCCTTCAGGACACCAAGAGGAGCCCCGCAATCATGGCGAACCGCCAGCAGCCCAGCACCATGCCGATCCACAAGTACGGCCGCTACGAGCAGGTCGACATCGCCGACCGCACCTGGCCCGACAACCGGATCACCGTAGCCCCCCGCTGGCTCTCCACCGACCTGCGCGACGGCAACCAGTCCCTGATCGACCCGATGTCGCCCGAGCGCAAGCGCCGGATGTTCGACCAGCTGGTGAAGATGGGCTACAAGGAGATCGAGGTCGGCTTCCCGGCGTCCGGCCAGACGGACTTCGACTTCGTACGGTCGATCATCGAGGAGCCGGGCGTGATCCCGGACGACGTGACGATCTCCGTACTGACCCAGGCCCGCGAGGACCTGATCGAGCGGACCGTGGAGTCCCTGAAGGGCGCAAAGCGGGCCACCGTGCACCTGTACAACGCCACCGCTCCGGTCTTCCGCCGGGTCGTCTTCCGCGGCTCCAAGGACGACGTCAAGCAGATCGCCGTCGACGGCACCCGCCTGGTGATGGAGTACGCGGAGAAGCTGCTGGGCCCCGAGACGGAGTTCGGCTACCAGTACAGCCCCGAGATCTTCACCGACACCGAGCTGGACTTCGCCCTGGAGGTCTGCGAGGCGGTGATGGACGTCTACCAGCCGGGTCCGGGCCGCGAGATCATCCTCAACCTGCCCGCCACGGTGGAGCGTTCGACCCCCTCCACGCACGCCGACCGCTTCGAGTGGATGCACCGCAACCTCTCCCGCCGCGAGTACGTGTGCATCTCGATCCACCCGCACAACGACCGCGGCACCGCCGTCGCCGCCGCCGAGCTGGCGCTGATGGCCGGCGCCGACCGCGTCGAGGGCTGTCTGTTCGGGCAGGGCGAGCGCACCGGCAACGTCGACCTGGTCACCCTGGGCATGAACCTGTTCTCGCAGGGCGTCGACCCGCAGATCGACTTCTCCGACATCGACGAGATCCGTCGTACGTGGGAGTACTGCAACCAGATGGAGGTCCACCCGCGCCACCCGTACGTGGGCGACCTGGTCTACACGTCCTTCTCCGGCTCCCACCAGGACGCCATCAAGAAGGGCTTCGACGCGATGGAGGCCGACGCGGCCGCCAAGGGCGTCACGGTCGACGACATCGAGTGGGCCGTCCCCTACCTGCCGATCGACCCCAAGGACGTCGGCCGCTCCTACGAGGCCGTCATCCGCGTCAACTCCCAGTCCGGCAAGGGCGGGATCGCGTACGTCCTGAAGAACGACCACAAGCTGGACCTGCCGCGCCGGATGCAGATCGAGTTCTCGAAGATCATCCAGGCGAAGACGGACGCCGAGGGCGGCGAGGTCACCGGCTCCGACATCTGGGCGGTCTTCCAGGACGAGTACCTGCCCAACCCCGAGAACCCCTGGGGCCGTATCCAGGTCCGCAACGGCCAGTCGACGACGGACACCGACGGCGTGGACACCCTGCGGGTCGAGGCGGTCGTCGACGGCGAGGAGACCGTTCTCACCGGCTCCGGCAACGGTCCCATCTCCGCCTTCTTCGACGCGCTGGCCGCCGTCGGCGTCGACGCCCGGCTGCTGGACTACCAGGAGCACACGATGAGCGAGGGCGCCTCCGCGCAGGCCGCCTCCTACATCGAATGCGCGATCGGTGACAAGGTTCTGTGGGGAATCGGCATCGACGCGAACACGACGCGTGCGTCCCTGAAGGCGGTCGTCTCCGCCGTCAACCGAGCGGCGCGGTAACCTCTCTGACCTGCGGTTTCGGGGCCTTGAACGCTGTATACGGCGATCAAGGCCCCGCCCCTTTTCGGCCACCTGTCCGTGGAGGTCACGGAAAGGTCTCGTCCAGGGTGCTGACTAGTCCTCGTGGATGTGGCTAACATCACGGACACCGCTGCGATGTTGCCGCGGTGTTAAGGAGGTGCGACGTGCTGCCAGTACGGGGACGAAACGGCCGAGCCGCCAAGCCTGCGCGCTTCCTGGGCACCCGCACCGCGTGGACGCCCGTGGGCGACGGCGAGTTCTTCTGCCCGGGCTGCGGAGGCGACCGCAACTACCAGCGGCTGACCGGTCGCCGCCGCTTCACCCTCCTCGGCGTCCCGGTCCTGCCGCGCGGCGAGACCGGCCCCGTCGTCGAGTGCGCCGCCTGCCGCCGTCACTTCGGCACCGACGCCCTGGACCACCCCACCACCACCCGCTTCTCCGCGATGCTGCGCGACGCCGTCCACACGGTCGCCCTGGCGGTCCTCGCCGCGGGCGGCACCTGTTCCCGTACGTCGCTGGAGACCGCCGCGACCATGGTCCGCGCGGCCGGCTTCGACGACTGCACGGAGGACCAGCTGGAGGCGCTGGTCGAGGCGCTGGCTGCCGACACCGGCCGGGTCTATGGCCAGTCCTGCGGGGCCGGACTGGCCATAGAGCTGCACGAGGCCCTCGACCCCCTCGCCCCGCACCTCGCGCCCGTCGGCCGCGAATCGATCCTCCTGCAGGGCGCCCGCATCGCCCTCGCCGACGGCCCGTACACCCCCGCCGAACGGGACGTCCTGAGCACGGTCGGCGCCGCCCTGACGATCTGCGCGGACGACGTGACCAGGCTGCTGGCGGCGGCACGCACACCGTCCTGATACTCCTCCGGGAGTAACGCGCCACCGGGGACACCCCTGGCGGTAACCCCCACCTCGCCCCCGGGCCCGACGCGCCCGCCCCCTCCCGCCGGAAGTCTGGAAGCGACCAGACACCCGACCGGAGGGAGGCCCGTCCATGGGGGCCGCGAGGACGACGACGACCGTACGGCGGAGGCGTGCCGTGCCCTGGGTGGTGCTCGGGGTGTGGCTGGCCGCGCTGGTGCTCGCCGGGCCGCCGGCCGGGAAGTTCTCCGGCATCCAGCAGAACAGGTCCGTCGACTATCTGCCCGCCGGCGCCGACTCCACCCGAGTGGCCCGGATCCAGGCCCGGTTTCCGGGCGGTGAGCCTCTCGGACCTGGTGGAGACGGCCCGGCTCGCGGGAGCGCGGGTCGAGCAGACGATACGGGTGCGGCAGGCCCCGCCGGCCGTGGGCGCGGCCGCCTACCGGATCGTGCAGGAGGCGCTGACGAACGCCGTACGGCACGCGGGCCCCGAACCCGCCGTACACGTCGGGCTCCACGAGGAGCAGGGCGCCCTGCGGCTGTCCGTCACCGACGACGGCACCGGGCCCACCCCCGGTGACACCCCCGGCTTCGGGCTCGTCGAAGACCCACGTCAGCAGGATCCTGGGCAAGCTCGGAGCCCGGGACCGGGCGCAGCTGGTCATGGTCGCCTACGAGTCCGGTCTGGTGACTCCGGGAACCATGGACGCGTGACCCTGCTGAGCACCGCCCTCCTGAGCCCCGTCCTCCTCGTCACCCTCGCGCTCCTCACCCCCCACGCCACGGCGACGCGCACCTCCGCCGCCACCGGCTGCACGTCCTCCGTGCCGTACGTCTCGGGCGAGGGCGGCTACGACACCTACCGCATCCCGGCGACCGTGACGACCCGGCGGGGCACGGTACTGGCCTTCGCCGAGGGGCGGTACGACGGCGCAGCCGACTCCGGGCACATCGACGTCGTGCTGAGACGGTCGCAGGACGGCGGGTGCACCTGGGGTCCGTCGCGGGTGGTGGCCGCGGGGGACGGGAACACCCGGGGCAATCCGGCGCCGGTGGTCGACCCGCGCACCGGCGCGATCGTCCTGGTGACGTCCTGCAACAGCGGAGCCGTCACCGAGGCGCAGATCATGCGGGGCGAGGTGACACCGGAGCGGGGCCGACGGGTGTTCGTGCAGCACAGCCTGGACGACGGGCGGCACTTCACGGCGCCGCGCGACATCACGGCCCAGGTGAAACGCCCGGAGTGGCGGTGGTACGCGACCGGCCCGGGGCACGCGCTCGCGCTGACCCACGGCCCGCACGCGGGACGGCTGGTGGTCCCGGCCGACCACTCCGCCGCCCCGCCGGCCGGCTCCTCCGACACCGGGCAGGAGGCCAAGTACTACGGCGGGCACGCGATCTACAGCGACGACGGCGGACAGAGCTGGCACATCGGCTTCGTGGACGGCTCCCACGACGGCGAGGACAACGCCAACGAGTCCACCGCCGCCGAACTCCCCGACGGCCGCCTCTACTTCGGCGCACGCGACCAGAACGGCACGAGCGCCGGCAACCGGCTGGACACCTACTCCGGCGACGGGGGCCGGACCCTGGAGCGGCCGTACGCCGTCCAGCCGACCCTGGACGACGTCCCGGTGGTCGAGGGCAGCGTCCTCCAACTCCCGGGGCCGGACGGCCCGTTGCTGTTCTCCGGTCCGTCCGTGCCGAACGCCCGCCGGTCGATGGCGATCTGGCGCAGTACGGACGCGGGGGAGACCTTCACCAAGGCCCTGACCCTGTCCACGCGCAAGGCCGCCTACTCCGACCTGACGCAGGTGGACGGGGACACCGTCGGCGTCCTGTACGAGACCGGGGACTCGGGGACGTACGACACCATCGAGTTCCGGCGCCTGCCGATCGACGGCCTTCCGGACGGCCTTCCGGACGGCCTTCCGGACGACATCTAGAGCGGTCAGGCGGCTAGAGCAGTCCGGCGGCGGCGAGGAACTTGCCCACCCGCTGCACCTCACCCGGGGACAGGGGGACCTGGGGCTCCGCCGTCGCCGGGCAGTCGATCACCCCGCGCAGGTGCAGCGCCGCCTTGAACGCCCCCAGCGCCGACGACCCGCTCCCCATCCGCGCCGGATCCCCGACCCGGACCATGCCGAACAGCGCGCACAGCCGCTCCTGTTCGGCCCGCGCCCGGTCCAGGTCGCCGGCCCGGCACAGTCGGACGAGGCGGACGTAGCCGTCCGGGTCGACGTTGGCGAGACCGGGGACGGCTCCGTCGGCGCCGAGTGCGAGCGCGGAGTCCACGATCAGTTCCGAGCCGGTCAGCACAGTGAAACCGGGGTGGTTGCGGGTGCCGGTGACGATCTCACGGAAGGCGGCCAGGTCTCCGCTGGAGTCCTTGAGGCCCGCGAGCACCCCCTCGGCGGCCAGCTCCAGCACCACATCCGTCGGCAGTTCGGTGTGCACGGCGACCGGGATGTCGTAGGCGAGGACCGGGACCGGGGAGGCGGCGGCGACCAGCCGGTAGTGGCGGGCGATCTCCGCCGGGTGGGTGCGCGCGTAGAAGGGCGCCGTCACGACCACCGCGTCCGCGCCCGCCGCCGTCACCGCCGTGACATGGTCCAGCACCCTGGGCGTCGTCATGTCGATGGCGCCGGCCAGCACGGGCAGCCGTCCGCCCACATGACGCACCACCGACTCCACCACCAACCGCCGCTGCTCGTCCCGCAGATACGCCGCCTCCGACGACGAACCGAGCACGAACAGCGCGTCCACCCCGGCGCCGACCAGATGGTCGACCAGCCTGAGCAGCGAGGGCACGTCCACCTCGCGATCCGGTGTCAGGGGCGTGCAGACGGGCGGGACGACACCGGTCAGCGGGGCGGGGAAGGGCATCAGGGCTCCCTGGGACGGCTCTGGTGATTCCGGTCGTGCTGCTGTACGAGGTCGCGGGTCTCGGCGTCCTCCTCCACAGGATGGTGACAGCGGAACCGGTGCCGGGGGTCCGACGCGGCCGAGAAGTCCGGCATCCGCTCCGCGCACACCTCGTCCGCCTTCCAGCAGCGGGTACGGAACGGGCAGCCGCTGGGCGGACGGGTGGCCGACGGGACCGGTCCGGTCAGGGGAATGGGCTCGACGGGGTTCAGCAGCCCGGGGGTCGCCGAGAACAGGGCGCGGGTGTACGGGTGCCGGGCGCGGCCGGTGACGTCGGCGGCCGGGGACTCCTCGACGATCCGGCCCAGGTACATGGTGATCACCCGGTCGCTCATCCGCCGTACCGTCTGGATGTCGTGCGAGACGAACACCAGGGCCAGACCCAGGCGTTCCTTCAGATCGAGGAGGAGGTTGAGGATCTGGGCGCGGACCGACACGTCCAGCGCGCTGGTCGGCTCGTCCGCCACCACGAGGTCCGGGCCGAGGGCCAACGCCCGTGCGATGGCCACCCGTTGGCGCTGGCCCCCCGACAGCTGACCGGGCAGGGCGTCGGCGAGCGCGCTCGGCAGACCGACCAGGCTCGCCCCGGGCGCCCCGCTGCCCACCGAGGCCGAACTGATGGAGGACCTCGGCGTCAGCCGCAACTCCGTGCGCGAGGCCCTCAAGGCGCTCCAGGCCCTCGACATCGTGGAGATCAGACACGGCTACGGCACCTACGTCGGCAAGGCCTCGCTCACCCCGCTCGTCGACGGACTGACCTTCCGCACCCTCGCCCGGCACGACGACGACACCGGAGCGCTCGCGGAGATCCTCCAGGTGCGGGAGGTGCTGGAGGAGGGGTTGATCCGACGGGTCGCGACGGCGCTCACGGAGGCGGAACTGGACCGGCTCGAAGCGGTGGTGGACCGTATGGAGGCGGCGGGGCATGCCGGGCTGCCCTTCCCCGAACTCGACCGAGAATTCCACGAGTTGCTCTACGCCCCGCTCGGCAACGCCCTCGTGCCGCAGCTGCTCGGCGCCTTCTGGACGGTGTTCCGCCGGGTCACCGGCGCCCGCGGACGGGCCGACGACCCGCCACCCGACCTCACGGTCCGCCGCCACCGAGCCATCGTCACCGCCCTGCGCGCCCACGACGTCGAGGGCGCGCAGCACGCGATGGCGATCCACTTCCGAGGCATCGAGCACCGGACCGCCCGGGGCGGCGAATCCCTCGCCGACACTCTCCCCAACTCGCCCCGGCGCAGGCCGAGATCCGCCACCGCCGCCGAGGCCGCCGAGCGCGGACTGCACGTCTGGCTCCAGCCGACCCTCGCGGACGCCCCCGAGCGGGACATCCTGGAACACATGGCGGAGTGCGGCCGCTTCGCGGAGCGGCTGCGGCGCCAGGGCGCGAGCGTCGACTTCAGCGTGGGGTGCGAGTTCTGGCTGTTCGTGCCCGGGATCGTGCCGGGGGACACCGTGCTGGATCGGGTGCGGAACATGCTGGACGGCGACTTCGACCCGGTGAGGATGCAGCGCCGCCTGGACGCCTTCACGGCGAAGGCGGCGGCGCTCGGACGGAGCGTGTTCCGGGGCCGGTTGAGCTACGCGGCGGCCCAGGACGACAAGGTGGACTGGCGGCTGTTCGACGTCGTCGGCATCGACTACTACTCGTACCACCGCCACCACGCCGACTACGTGCGGGAGTTGAGGCGCTACCTGCGCTGGGGCAAACCCCTCGCCATCACCGAGTTCGGGACCTGCGCCTACGTCGGCGCCCCCGAGGCCGGCGGGATGGCCTGGAACGTCGTCGACTACGGCAAGGGCGAGATCAAGGGCCACCTGGTCCGCAGCGAACACACCCAAGCCGCCTGTCTGGCAGACCAGTTGGCCGTCTTCGAGGCCATGGGCCTGTACGCCGCGATGGCCTTCGAGTTCGTCACCCCCGACGCCCCGCACCGCGCCGACGACCCGCGCAAGGACCTCGACATGGCGAGCTACAGCGTCACCAGAACCATCAAGGACCGCCCAGACGACCCCCGTTCGGACTGGCACTGGGAGCCGAAGAAGGCGTTCCACGCCCTGGCACGCGAGTACGGCCGCCGCGCTCACGCGCAGTAGACGCCGTGGGCGGGCCGCTCGCCGGTGGCCGGTCGCCAGGAAACGGGACACGAGCGGGGCGCCGCACGGGGTGCGGTTGGCGAGACGGGCAGCGGAGGCCGGCGGCGGTCAGGGCTGTGCTCTTCGTGATCTTCTTCATGACCACGAGCCTCCCTGACCGCCTGCGGGCTTCGCATCCGGTCAACTGCCTTGTTCCTACCGGGGTTTACCCCCGGCGTCCCAGAACCGGCCTCCGCCTCCCGCTCACAACCCCAGTGTCATCACCAAACGGTCTTCCCCGGGCCCGAGATAGTCCTTGCGGACACCCGCCTCGACCTCGAAACCCAGCGACCGGTACAGGGAGATCGCCGCCGCGTTCGTCGGTTCCACGGTCAGATGGACCCGGTGGACGCCCTCCGTGCGCACCCGGCGCAGCGCCTCGACCATCAGCCGTCGGCCGAGGCCGAGTCCGCGCAGGTCGGGGGTGACGGCGAGGCTCATGCCCCAACACACGTACCGGTCCGACGTGGTGACGAAGAGGACGTAGCCGTGCAGGTTCTCGCCGTCGTCCAGGACGAGGAAGCGGTCACCGTGGACGTCGTAGAGCTGCCGGAGTACGAAGTAGGGATACGGCTCCGCGGGGAAGGTCTCGCGGTCGATGCGATGGAGCTCGGGCAGATCGGCCTCGACGACGCCCCTCACCGTCAGTGGGCGATCGGAGGGGCCGACCATGGAAGGAAAACGTTTCTCTGGAAGAGCCGTCATACCGCCCCCTGCGGGTTGGGAGTCAAGGGCACGTTGACACCCGTACGAGTGGTACGGGCGAGACGTCTGGTGTCTGCCTTTCTGGTGTGTTCAGCAGAGTTCCGACCATCTTGAGCCGGACAATCCGGCCCTTCAAGGCCGGATCAGGTCGCACGAATGCATTCGCCACGATGCGCCCCCAGTGCGCCCCGGTGGCCGTCCGCGCCCGGCGTAATCGGTCCGCAACATTGACCTGAGGGGGATCCGGAGGGCCTCCGGTGTTGGTACCGTAGGTAAATGACCTTGAGATCGTCGGGGGATGTGTCGGGGGTGTCCAGGTGAAGAATGCGGACGCGCCCTGGAGTGCATTCGATCCGATCGCCTACGTTGATCACAACTACCGCGTCTTACAGGCAGAGGACGCGGAGATCCTGAATATCGTTCGGGATCATTTCGGCGGTCATTTCCGGAAGCAGGGCTTCGAGCCGGTTTACGGCATCGACGTCGGCGCCGGGGCGAATCTCTATCCCGCGCTCTCCATGATGCCGTGGTGCGACGAGATCACCCTCTTCGAGCACTCGTCGTCGAACGTGGAGTACCTCAGGAGCCAGGTCGACTCCTACGACGGCACCTGGGACAAGTTCTGGGCCGCCCTGTGCGAGCACGAGGCCTACGACTCCCTCGACCTCGACCCCCGCGAGCGGTTCCGCAAGGTCGTCAAGGTCGAGCAGGGCAACATCTTCGATCTGGCGTCCCTCGGCGGGCCGTGGTCGGTCGGGACCATGTTCTTCGTCGCCGAGTCGATGACCGCCTCTCACCAGGAGTTCGACCTGGGCGTCGGGTGCTTCATGCGCGCGCTGGCCCCCGGGGCCCCCTTCGTCGCCGCCTTCATGGAGCATTCGCAGGGCTATCACGTCGGGGAACAGTTCTTTCCGGCCTGTGACGTGGGAGAATCCGAAGTGCGCGCCAGCCTCGAACCGTTTGCCGGTGACGTCGAGGTGGAGCGGCTCAAGTCCGCGGCAGGTGTGCGCGACGGGTATTCGGGAATGATCCTTGCCTACGGATGGCGACACAACACGGACGCGGACATTCCGACCGCCTGAGTCTTCACAAAAGAAGAGGGACATTCCTCAAGTGACGGCAGTGCGGCCTGTGTGAGGGGCATGGGATGCAGATCAAGCCACGCCAGCATCTGCTGGACATCTGGCAGGCCCTCGCCCGCCACTCCTTCAAGGGGGAGCAGTGGGCCTGGGGAGAGTGGGGCGGCAAGAGCAGCGTCGCAGACGCCGAGCGGCTGCTCTGCCTCCTGTACCCGGCCACGGAGATCCCGGCGTTCCGGCTGGACGACCCGGACACCACCCAGGGCGACGTCCAGCAGGCCCTGCGGAAGGCCGGCGGGCGGCTCGACCTGCCGGCCAACCTCGTCAAGGCCGCCGCGGAGTTCATGACCACCCACACCGGCGAGGACAAGAGGCCCACCTTCGCCGGGGGTTACTACTTCGGCTCCGCCGACAAGGACACGGACGTCACCGAGGAACAGCGCCAACTCGGCGTGGTCGACTCCTTCTCCATGTCGATCACGTTATGCCTGGCCACCCTCGGCTTCCTCAAGGTCTACGAGACCCGGACCAGACGCACCGACATCCAGGAGACCATCGCCGAGCTGAAGACGGCCACCAGCAACCGGCTCACCGCCGCCATGGTGAGCCTGCTGCGCTCCTTCACCGTCAACGCCTTCGACACCGACTCCCAGCAGGGCCGCAACCTGTGTGAACTCCTCGGCCAGGGGCGCCTGTCGCAGCGTCAGGTGCTGACCAAGTTCCAGAGCCGCTTCCGCGCCCTGCGCGCCGCCATCGTCGAGAGCGTGTCCCTCGGTATCGACGTCCAGGCGGGACTCAGGGACGAGAACCAGCTCTTCGAGTGCGGCTGGGCGTGGAGCCTGGTGAAGGACGCCCCCGAGGTCGTCACCGACGAACCCGTCGGACCGCAGCCCGAGGGGTACGCCGACCCGGTGCCGTACCTGTACTTCACCGTGGTCGCCCTCGACGGCATCCAGGACCTGTTCTCCGACCGCACCCTGACCCTGGGCCTGCTCAACATCGAGCAGCAGAAGCTCGCCGAGGCGCTCCGGCTGCGCTGGGAGCTCACCCAGCAGTACTGGTCCGGCATCGCCCGCTTCGACCCCGACCGCTGGCCCCTGGAGGACATTCCCTGGCGTACGACGGGACAGCAGCTGGAGTCCGAGTACTTCTCCCTCTCCGTCGCCGCCATCCTCGTCCACGACCTGATGCGCCGCCGGGCCACCGACGACGACCTCGCCCGCACCGTCAAGGTCATGGAGCGCCTCGCCGAACGCGGCCGTATCACCAGCCGGATGACCCGCGACGACCGCACGGTCTACGAACTGCACAACGCGGGCGTCAAACTGCCGCTGCAGGGCAGCGAGCGGCTCGGCCCGGCGCTGACCTGGTCCCTGCACGACTTCTCGGCGCAGCTGCTGAAGCGGACCGTCCAACTGCGCGCGCTCTCCCGCAACCTGGAGTCGCACGACCGGCTGCTCAGCCTCGCCGAGGACGTCTTCGACCACATGTGGCGCCGCCGCATCCGGGAGGGCGAGGGCACCGGACTGTGGGACTACGTCCACGCCGCCTACCCCGAGGCGGAGATCGTCCCCCGCCGGGTGCCGGTGTCGTGGAACATCACCGAGCGCGTCGCCGAAGTGATGGTCCAGGTCCACCAGATGTACAAGCAGCCCCCGGTCCGCAGCCTCGAACTCACCGAACTGGCGGGGGCGTTGCTCAGCGAGTCCGCCCACCTCCTGGGCAACGAACAGATGGAGCCCGCCCCCACCGACGACGGCCGGCACGGGATGCAGCTGCGCAACATCGAGGTCAAGCTGCGCCGCGCCCGCAGCCTCCTGGACCAACAGCCCGGCACCTCCTACGCGTTGGCACTGGACGTACTGGGACAGCTCGACGCGCTCACCCGGGCGCGCGAAGCCGCGGCCCAGGGACGGTGACCCGGTGCTGATCTTCGCCGCCTCCGACAAGGGGGGCACGGGCCGCTCCGTCACCAGCGCCAACCTGGCCTACCACCGGGCGCTGGCCGGGGACGACGTCTGCTACCTGGACTTCGACTTCGGCTCACCCACCGCGTCGGCCGTCTTCGACGTTGCCGACGCCTGCAAGGCGGTCGAGGACAGCGGTCTGCACTCCTATCTCACCGGGCAGGTCGGCGAGCCGGAACGCATAGACATCTGGGCCCGGACCGAGCACCAGGTGCTGCGCGACCCGCCGCCCGGCTGCGGCCGGCTGGTGCTGCTGCCGGGTGACGTCAGCGGCGGCGAGTTCGCCACCACCGGCGAGCACGTACGGCTCTGCGTCGACCTGCTGCTCAAGCTCTCCTACGAGTTCGAGCTGGTCGTCGTCGACCTCAGCGCCGGCCGCTCCTACGCCGTGGACATGGTCCTGGAGGCCACCGCGCAGCCCGAGATGAGCGAGGTCACGGCCCGCTGGCTGGTCTTCCACCGCTGGACCCGCCAGCATGTGGCGGCCGCCGCGAGCCTGGTCTTCGGCGAGCGCGGCATCGTCGCCGCCGGTACCGCCCGCGGCCACGACGAGGAGGCGCTGCGCGGTGCCATCCGCTTCGTACGGGCGGCCGTACCCGATCCCGAGTCACCGCTGTGGTCGCAGGTCTCGCCCACCCAGTCGGCGTGGCTGCGCAAGGCCGACGACGATCTCAAGCAGCTGGCCTCCAACGCCGGCATCGGCTACAGCCAGGTCCTCGGCTCCATCCCGCTCGAACCGGTCCTGCAGTGGCGGGAGCAACTCATCACCGACGAGGACGTGCTCGACAGCCAGATCGCCAACGAGGAGACCTGGGTGGCGCTGAGCCGGCTCGCCGCCCGGCTCACCGACGACAAGAGCTGGGAGCCGGCGTGACCGAGGCCGTGTTCCGGGAGACCACCGCTCAGCCGCTCACCAGGTCCGTCCAACTGTCCCACCTCTCGCTGGAGTTGGGTCATCTCTACATGGAGGACTTCGAGGCGGGTCCCGAGCGGCTGCGCGAGCACTTCGCCGAGGTGCGGTTGTGGGTGGAGGCCGCCCGTGCCTCCGCGACCCGGCGCAGCGGGGGCAAGCGGGCCCGGATCAGCACCTGCTTCCTGATCGACGACTACTTCACCCGCTTCTCCACCCCCGCCGAACTCGTGCCGCTGGTGCTGAAGGAGGCCGAGAAGGCGGGCCTGGTCATCGACTACCTGGCCCGTGAGTCGGGCTGCGCGGTCGCCGACCGGATCGAGATCGCCGAGTCCGTCATGCACCGCCTGGTCGAGTCCCCGCCGCCGGGCAGTGACGGCTCCCGGCCGCCCGTCGGCCAGACCGGCTGGCTCGCCAACGGCCGGCGCACGCCCGCCGCCGGCCGTGCCGCCCTGGGCGCGGTCAAGGGCTGGCAGCCGCCCCAGGAGACCGCGGCCCGCAACCACTCCGTCTTCATGGACGTCGAGCTCTTCTCCGAGCAGGACGGACGGCGGCTGTGGTCCTGCCCGTTCCTGGCCGCCGTATGGCAGCTGGCCCGGCTCGGACTCCTGCGGCACCTCGGTGAGCCGGTGCTGACCCCGCAGCCCTGGAACGGCGAGGACTTCCCGCACGACTGGGACCGGCTGCCGCCCCTGCTCCAACTCACCCCGCAGGCCGCCGCCTTCAGCGCCTACCGCACCTGCACGCTGATGCCCAACCGCTTCCTGGCCGTCGAGGACGCCGTACGGCTCATCCTCGACCAGGTCCAGGTCGACGCCGGCGCGCTGGCGCAGGTCGCCGAGCGCTCGGCCCGCGAGGGGCTCGCCGTCCCCGAGGCGGTCGCTCAGCGCGCCACCTACGTCTTCTACGAGGAGCCCGTCAACGCGCTCTCCGCAGAGGGGACCTGACATGCCGACGGCGCCCGGACCCACCGCCCGCCCGGTTCTCGCCTGTGGTGAGGTGCGGACCTGTCTGCTGCCGTCCTTCCAGGCCCTGGACGGCCGGGCCGCCGCCCAGCTGCTGAGACTGCGCGCCGACGAACAGGTGCGGGTCTCCGAACGGCCCAATCTGTACGCCCTGTCCCCCGAGACCCTGACCGGAGTGGACTGCCGGCTGCCCACCTCCAACGGCGCCAAGGTCCGCGCCGTCGGCACGGTGGCCGCCCGTGCGGCGCTCACCGAGGGCCGGCTGCTGCAGTCCACCGCGTACTTCAGCGCGCCGGCCGCGGGCCCCGACCTGCGCCGCCCCTGGGGGCACTACCTGGTCCGGCCCGGGGTGGTCGAACCCTTCGGCAGGCTGCCCGAACAGCCCACGGCGGAAGGCGTGTTGCGCGGTCCGGGCCGGGGCGAGCTCGACCTCGGGGCGATCGCCGAGTCCCTGCTGACGCGGCTGCTGCGCCATCCGCTGCTGGACCGCAAGGTCCCCTTCAAGTCCCGGCCCACCCGGCTGCGTTGGGTCGCCCACCGGATTCCCGAGGGCGAACCGGCGGAACTGACACGGTTCACCCTGGCCGAGGACGGGTTGCGCACCGTGCGGTTGCGGCTGCCGGCCGACACACCGGTCGCCGCGGCCGCGGGGCTGTGCGAGGACCTCGCGCTCCATGACTGGCTTTTGACGACGGTGGTGCACATGCTGGACAGCAGTCGGCTCGCCGCGGCGGACGGGCCCGCCGCGGTCCTGGCACTGCGCCCGGCCGTCGACCACCTGCTGCACCTGTGGCTGCCGCACGCGCGGGTGGACCGCTCGCTGGTCCACCTGTGGGAAGAGCTGGAGCGGGAACCGGGATTCAGCCGCCAGTGGCGGAACCTGGTCCAGCGCATCCGGGACCAACTGGCCGTCCAGGCCATACCACTGCTGCACCAGGCGCTGAGCACCAGCTGAGGGCGGCACCAATCACACACCTGACGGGGGAGTCGGATGAGCGGAGCGTCATTAGGCACGGGGGACAACGGAGCGGTACTGCCCCGGCAGGGCATACCCAAGCTGTTCTGGAAGATCCTCATCACCGCGTCGGCGGCGGGCGGCGCCTTCCTGCTGACCATCCTGTTGAACGGCGACAACAACGACATCTGGCAGTGGGTCGCGTCCATCGTCCTCGGCAGCGCCACCCTGATCGTGCAGTATCTCGTCGACTTCGGGGAGCGTCTGGAGGTCGTCGAGGAGAGCCAGCGCCGGCACATCGACGACATGAAGCAGAGCCTGGCCAACCATCACGCGGAGATGCGTGCGGCGGTCGACCAGAGCTTCGCCAAGATCAACGAGGCGACGGAGCTGTTCAGCAAGGTGGACGGCTCCGTGCTGCGCTCCGAGGAGGTGACGCGGCTGGTCAAGGCGTACACCCAGGTCGGTGACGAGGCGCCGGGCATCGTCAAGAGCTTCGCGGAGGAGGAGCTGAAGCGTCTCGCGGAGCTGATGGAGGACCTCATCAGCGGCCGGGCGGACTCCGGGTTCGAGAACCACGAGTGGCTGATCGACCTCGCCCTGTGCGTCAAGAAGACGCTCCACGCCACCAGCACCACCGTCGACCGGGACTTCTGGTCCAGCGACCCGGCGAAGCGGTATCTGGCCGCGCAGGAGAAGGCCATCAAGACCCGGGGTGTGGAGATCCGCCGGCTGTTCCTGGTGGACGAGCCGGAACAGGTCACCGACGCCCTCAGACAGCTGTGCGAGCGACAGATCAGGCACGGTATCGACGCCCGGATCGGCGTTCTGTCGGAGCTGGACCCGGGCGGCACGGTGACGGACTTCATCATCTTCGACGGGGAACTGTGTTACGAGACCCGGCCGGACAACCATGTCAGGCCGGACATGACGATGCTGCGGATGAAACGCGAACACGTCGAGGACCGCGTCAGTCAGTTCAATGATCTGTGGGCGGCGACAGAACCGGAACCGGAACCCGAACCGGAGTCCGGGATCGCGCGCAGGCGGCTGCGTCGGGTCGCTGAATAGAAGTAATCCGCAAAATTGATCGACCCCTTCTGACCTGCGTCTTACTCGCAGAGCACAGACTCCTGCCGAGTGTAGGGGCCGTACGTCACCATGTTCCGGAAAAGCGTGAAACCCAAAAAGAAAGGGGAGCACGCTTGTGGCGCGACAGGCGTCCTTCACCGGAATTGTGCGCTGTTTTCGTTACGGTCGTAAAGGAGGGGAAATGAAGTCCCCGAAACCCCCCGTCGGAACTCATGTCGTGGACCTGCGTACCGGAAAGGTCGGCGTCGTCATGGGGCACGAGGGGCCGTACGTACAACTCAGACCGTACGGAGGGGGAAAGGAGTGGGACGCGGCCCCCGACGCCGTCCGCCGTGCCACCCCGGCCGAGTGGCTCAGCGCCGCGAACGCGTACACGAACGCACGCAGCCGCGGCGAGGTCCCTTGAGGGACGGCTCGGACCATCCTCGGTCGCCAGTGTGCTCGTCCGGCACCAGGGCACCACCCGGGTGCGCGAGAATGGGCCCATGAGCCTGTTCCGCGACGACGGCATCGTGCTGCGCACCCAGAAGCTGGGTGAGGCGGACCGCATCATCACGTTGCTCACGCGCGGGCACGGGCGGGTGCGGGCCGTCGCTCGTGGGGTGCGGCGCACCAAGTCGAAGTTCGGGGCGCGGCTGGAGCCGTTCTCCCATGTCGACGTGCAGTTCTTCGCCAAGGGGAGCGAGCTCGTCGGGCGCGGGCTGCCGCTGTGCACACAGAGCGAGACCATCGCGCCGTACGGCGGCGGGATCGTCACGGACTACGCGCGCTACACCGCCGGCACCGCCATGCTGGAGACCGCCGAACGCTTCACGGACCACGAGGGCGAGCCCGCGGTGCAGCAGTATCTGCTGCTCGTGGGGGCGCTGCGGACCCTGGCCCGCGGTGAGCACGCTCCCCACCTCGTCCTCGACGCCTTCCTCCTGCGGTCCCTGGCCGTCAACGGCTACGCGCCGACCTTCAGCGACTGCGCCAAGTGCGGCATGTCCGGCCCCAACCGCTTCTTCTCCGTCGCCTCCGGCGGCTCGGTCTGCGTGGACTGCCGGGTGCCCGGCAGCGTCGTACCGTCTCCGCAGACCCTGGAACTCCTCGCCGCGCTTCTTACGGGAGACTGGGAGACCGCGGACGCGTGCGAGCCGCGGCATGTCCGGGAGGGGAGCGGGCTGGTCTCCGCCTACCTGCACTGGCACATGGAGCGCGGGCTGCGCTCACTGCGGTACGTGGAGAAGTCGTAGAGCTGCGGGAACCGCGGAAACAGCGGGACCGCGGGAAGAGGAGACGAGGAGCACATGGCTGTACGCGGGATCCTGGGGCGCCAGCGCCGTGAGTACAGGACGCCGGAGCCGCATCCGTCGGGGGCTCGTGCGCCGAAGCTGCCCGGCGAGCTGATCCCCAAGCATGTGGCGATCGTCATGGACGGCAACGGCCGCTGGGCGAAGGAGCGGGGCCTGCCGCGGACGGAGGGGCACAAGGTCGGCGCCGAGCGGGTGCTCGACGTGCTGCAGGGCGGCGTGGAGATGGGCGTGGGCGCGATCTCCCTCTACGCCTTCTCCACCGAGAACTGGAAGCGGTCGCCGGACGAGGTGCGCTTCCTGATGAACTTCAACCGCGACTTCATCCGCAAGACCCGCGACACCCTCGACGAACTGGGCATCCGGGTGCGCTGGGTGGGCCGTATGCCCAAGCTGTGGCGGTCCGTGGCCAAGGAGCTCCAGGTCGCCCAGGAGCAGACCAAGGACAACGACAGGCTCACCCTGTACTTCTGCATGAACTACGGCGGCCGCGCCGAGATCGCCGACGCCGCGCAGGCCCTCGCCGAGGACGTGCGGGCCGGCCGGCTCGACCCGGCGAAGGTGACCGAGAAGACCTTCGCCAAGTACCTGTACTACCCGGACATGCCGGACGTCGACCTGTTCCTGCGCCCCAGCGGCGAGCAGCGCACCTCCAACTACCTGCTCTGGCAGAGCGCCTACGCCGAGATGGTCTTCCAGGACGTGCTGTGGCCGGACTTCGACCGCCGTGACCTGTGGCGGGCCTGCGTCGAGTTCGCCTCCCGCGACCGGCGGTTCGGCGGGGCGATCCCGAACGAGGAGCTGCTGGCGATGGAGGGCAGGTCCGAGGACTGACGCGTCCCTGGCCGAGACCCGACGGCACGATCCCGTCTCATGGA
>Ga0182008_10000276_pt1 | contig 40270 bp, 28 predicted proteins | sample Sormic07211129_1_FD_120482 | JGI IMG/M metagenome (GOLD analysis project Ga0182008, IMG submission 120482) | Rhizosphere microbial communities from Sorghum bicolor, Mead, Nebraska, USA - 072115-129_1 metaG | ecosystem: Host-associated > Plants > Roots > Rhizosphere | place: USA: Nebraska...
GCCGATCTTGAAATAGTCGGCCGAGACGATATTGACCAGGTTCGACACCACCAGCGGCAGGCTGGCCGTGTCGGCGATGAAACCGGCCGCCATCACGTAGGCCAGGGTGGCTTTGGCGGAAAATTTCAGGGCCCGCAGCATGGCGATGACGATGGGCGTGAGGATCAGCGCGGCGCCATCATTGGCGAACACGGCGGACACCAGCGCGCCCAGCAAGACCAGCAAGGTAAACAACTTGCGCCCGCTGCCCCCGCCCCAGCGCGCCACGTGCAAAGCGGCCCATTCGAAGAAGCCGGCCGCGTCCAGCAGCAGGCTGATGATGATGACGGCAATAAACGTGCCGGTGGCGTTCCACACGATATGCCAGACGACGGGAATGTCGCCCCAGTGGATCACGCCGGCCAGCAAGGCGACGCCGGCGCCGATGACGGCGCTCCAGCCGATGCCCAGGCCACGCGGCTGCCAGATGACGAGGGTTAAGGTGGCGAGAAAGATCAGGAAAGCGGTGAGCATGGGGCAGTGGTCCGGGAAAAAGCGCGAATAATATTCAATATTTCAATACTACTGGAATTATCAAATAAATGTAAAGCGAGAAATGCTCATGCCTTTCCGATCACTGGCTATACTTGCCAGATGCGTGGCCAGATGCGTGGCCCGATGCAGCCCCGCTCCCTCCAACCAACCAGGAAAGCATGCACATGGCGCAATACAAAACTCCCGGCGTGTATATCGTGGAACAAAACGCGTTTCCCAATTCCGTCGTCGAAGTGGCGACGGCCGTGCCGGCCTTTGTCGGCTACACCGCCAGCGCCAGCCACGGCGGCCGCTCCCTGCGCAAGCAGCCGTGGCGCATCAGCTCGATGGCGGAATTTGAAGCCTGCTTCGGCGGCGCGCCCGTGCCCGAATTCATGCTGGAGGCGGGCCGCCCGTCCGGCGCGGCTGGCGCGTCGTGCACGCTGCGCCAGGCCGCCGGCCGGTTCCTGCTATATCGCAGCATGCAGCTCTTTTACATGAATGGCGGCGGCGCCTGCCATATCGTCTCCGTCGGCGATTATCATGACACGCCGGACAGCGGCGCACTGCGCGCCGGCATCGATGCCCTGCTGCGGGAGCAGGAAGCGACGCTGCTGGCCGTGCCCGACGCCATGCTGCTGCCGTTGGACGACTGCCATGCGCTGCAACGGCACATGCTCATGCATTGCGGCCAGCAGATGCGGAATCGCTTCGCCATCCTCGACATCCACCATGGCGCGGCGCCGCTGAAGGATGGGGCCGTGACCGCTTTCCGCGACGGCATCGGCAGCGACTCGCTGGCCTTTGGCGCCGCCTACTATCCGTGGGTACAGGCCACGGTCGTTGCGCTGGACGAGCTCAATTTCACCCACATCCGCACCAGCGAGTGGGGTGCGCTGCGAGACGTGCTGCTGCAGGCGCTGGACGCCGGCGGGCAGCGGCAAGTGTCGGCCCTGTTCGAACAAATGGCCATCGCGGCTTCTTCCGAAAACGGCCAGGCCAGCGGCATCGCCGCCATCGACCGTGCACTGCGCGACGTGAGTCCCCTGTACCAGCAGCTACTGCGGGACATGCACGGCCAACTCAATCTGCTGCCGCCAGGCGCCGCGATGGCCGGCGTGTATACCCGGATCGACAACGCGCGCGGCGTGTGGAAGGCGCCGGCCAATGTCGGCCTGGCTGCCGTCAGCGCGCCGGCCGTCAACATCACGCACGAGGACCAGGAAGACCTCAACGTGAGCAGCAGCGGCAAGTCGGTCAACGCCATCCGCAGCTTCGAAGACGAAGGCACCCTGGTGTGGGGCGCGCGCACCCTCGACGGCAACAGCCTCGACTGGCGCTACATCAACGTGCGCCGTACCATGATCATGCTCGAGGAGTCGCTGCGCCTGGCGATCCAGGCGTATGTGTTCGAGCCTAACGTGGCCAGCACCTGGCTCACGATCAAGAGCATGGCCCTTAACTTCCTGACCGGCATCTGGAAGCGCGGCGGCCTGGCGGGCGCCACACCGGACGATGCCTTCAGCGTACACGTCGGCCTGGGTGAAACCATGACGGCCGACGACATCCTGGAAGGCATCTTGCGGGTCACCGTCCTGGTCGCCATCAGCCGCCCGGCCGAGTTCATCGAACTCACCTTCCAGCAGCAAATGCAGAAGTCGTGAGGCGCCGGGCGGCGCCTGCCGGGCTTGCCCCGTTTACTTGAGCGCGATGGCGATATCGGTCAAGCCCACCGTCCCATTGCCGATGGCGGACGCGGCCGGCGTGGCCGCGCCGCCGCTTGGCACCGCCGCGCCCGTCGCCAGGTCGATGCGGTACAGGGAGCTGGGGCCGCCGGCCGCCGTGCGCAGGGCCGCCAGCGCCAGACCGTTGGCGCCGCCCGCGATATCGAAGCCCACGTCGCCCGCCACGGCAACGCCCAGCGCGCCCGGCACCCCCACGTTGACCAGGGTGCCGTCATTCGGCGGATTCTGCAGGGCGAGACTGGCGCTGGCCGTGTCGATATCGAACAGCATGGTCACCGCCGAGCCCGCAAAACTGTTGGTATAGGCGGCCGCCGTCACGGCCGGCGCCGCACCCGCCCGGTTGATGGCGCCATCGGTGGTGGTGGCGCCCGTGTCGACATTGATGCGCAGGCTTTGCCCCGAGTTGCCGATCACGCGCAAGCGGTCGGCGACGGGGTTGAAATCCACGCCGAAAGCCGTGCCGGCGATGGCCGTGTACGGCGCGGTGGTATCGAGCGCGTCAGCCGCCAGCGTCGCCTTGACGGCGACGGCGCCCGTGGCCGGATCGATGGTGACGATGCGGGCCGCCGAGGAAATGCCGTACAGCAAGCCATCCTTGGGACGGATATCAAAGCCCAGCAGGCGCTCGCCCGCCGCCAGGCCCGTGACGGCCACGTTGGCGTCCAGGGTGTTCGGCGTGGCCGCCTTGAAGGTGACGATGCGGCCATCGTCCGTCAGGCCGTAAGCGACGGGCGCCGCCGGCGGCGTGAAGGCGATGCCGCGCAGCGCTTCCGTCACGCCGATGGCCGCCACCAGGGTCGCCGGCGCCGTGGCCGCCGCCAGGTTCAGGGTGTACAGATTGCGCACGCCGGCCACCATCATGACGGCGTAGCCCGTATTCGTGCGCGCGTCGATGTCGAAGCCGGCCACGCTGCTGGCCGCCACGCCGAGCGGCACGGCGCCGGCCAGGGTGCCGTTGTTCGGCGGATTTTGCGTGTACAGGGTGGCATTGGCCCCATCGATGACAAATAAGGTGGTGCCGGCCGTGCCCGCGAAACTGTTGGTATAGGCGGCCGCCGTGATGGCCGTATTGCCTGCTCCGCCATTGATGTTGCCATCCGTGGTGGTGGCGCCCGTATCGGCATTGATGCGCAGGCTTTGCCCCGTGTTGCTGACGATGCGCAGGCGGTCGGCGACGGGATTGAAATCGACGCCAAATTCCGTCCCGGCCAGCGCCGTGTAGGGCGCCGTGGTGTCGGCCGCATCGGCTGCCAGGCTGGCTTTCAAGGTGGCCACGCCCGTGCTGCCATTCAAGGTGTAGAGCCGGCCCGTGCTGCCGATGCCGTAGAGCTGGCCATCGGCGGGCCGGAAATCGATGCCCAGCAGGTTTTCCCCCGCCTGCAAGCCCGTCACGGCGGCCGTGCTGCGGATGGTGCCCGGCGCGGCGCGGTCGAACGACAGCAGTTGATTGCTGGCCGTGAGCACAAACACGTCGCCCGTGACGACGGGGGGCGGCGCTGGCGTGACGACGGCCGCATCGTGGCTGCCGCCGCCGCAGGCGGACAAGGCGATGGCGACGGCGGAAGCGAGCAGCAGCCTGGAAAAGGGCAAGGATGGCAGCGTGGACATGAGCGTGACTCCGGTAAGTGAGTAAATGGACGTGCCGCCCAAGCCGCTGTTGCGGCGAGCGCACCCCGGTACTACCCGCCATGCGCGCATTTGGATGCAGCGGCGCAAAAAAATTGTGCACGCCGCCATTTTTGCTTGTCTTTAAGCAACTTAATCGGTGTATAGTCGCAGGCACGATGAGAACTGGGGTCAGGAAAGTGGCACGCATCTATCAGACCAACAACATGGGCGAAGCCGACGTGCGGGTGGCCATCGTGCAGCGCGGCGATGCCGACTTGCTCGTGCACCGCGCAGCCAGCCCGGGCCTGGCGCCAGGCGACGCGCAGTGGTTCATCACGCGCGAGCGCCAGGACGCCACGGCCAGCGTGTACTTCACCGCGCAAGGCTTTGCCCAGCTGACCATCTGTTTTGTCGACCACGCCGGCGAAGCCGGCTGGACCCGGCCGCATCGGCTCAAGGGCTGCCTCGCGCACGGCGGCTGACACTCAAGCGGAGGAATGCGTCATGGATGTGATTTTGCTCGAACCCGGCAACGGGGAACTCGTGTTCGGCAAGATGCCGGACGGCGGCATCGGCAGCAGCGACGGCAGCCTGATCGACAGCGCCTGGCGCGATGGCGGCGCGCTGCAGGACATGGGCCGCTGCATCGAACTCGTGTCATTGCATCAGGGCATGAAGCAGCAGGTCACGACGGACGTCAGCAACTCGGCCCGCACGTCGGGGCGGCCCGTGATCACCGAATTTACCTGTGTCAAATATATCGATGCGACCTCGGTGAAACTGGTCGATTTATGCCTGCGCGCCCAGCCGCTGGGCAGCGGCGCGGCCCAGCCGACCAAACTCTACATCGCCCGCAACTCGGGCGACAAGACGAGCAATATCATCACCATCGCCCTGCGCGACGCCCTGATCAGCGAAATCCAGCTGCAAACCCATCCCAACGACATGCCGACCGAGCAGTTCAAGCTGAACTTTACGGAAATCCTCTGGAGCTACAGCGTGCAGCAGGCGGACGGCCAGCCCGGCGCCCAACACACGACGGGCTGGAGCCTGGCGCGCAATCGCCCGATCGGCGCGTTTACGGCTTGACGCCGAGCACGGCTTCGACTTCCGCCTTGCACTGCAATAGCGCCGACAGCAGCAATTCCCGCTGGGCGTGGAAACGCAGGGCCGGCACGCCCAGCGACAGCGCGTAGCGCTCGCTCGTCCCCGTGGTCAGGGCCACGCCGATGCCGCACACGCCCGGCGCGTGCTCTTCGATATCGATGGCGTAGCCCTGCGCGCGCACCTGCTCCAGGTGCGGCAGCAGTTGCGCAAGCGCCGTGATGGTCTGGTCCGTGCGCGCTTCCAGGCGTTCGCCGAACAGCCGGGCCAGCGCGTCTTCCGGCATCTGCGCCAGCAAGGCCTTGCCATGCGCGGTGCAGTGGATCGGGTAGGCCGTTCCCACGGCCGACACGACGCGCAGTTCATGGTCGGAACAGTACTGGTCCACCGACACCGCATGCAGGCCGCGGTACACGCACACGTCCACCGTTTCGCGCGTGCGCCGGCCCAACGCTTCCGCATACGGCCGCAGGACCGCCACCACGTCCGTATGCGCCGACGCCGCCAGTCGCGCGATGGCCGGGCCCAGCTTCACCCCGCCGGCGCCGGAACTGACCAGTTGCTGGGCTTCCAGCGCGGCGACGATGCGGTGCACCGTGGTGCGCGGCAAGTCCGCACCCTTGGCGATCTGCGCCAGGCTCAGGCCGCCCGTCTGATTTTCCAGCGCGCGCAGCACCGCCGCCGCGCGCGCAATGACTTGCTTGCCGCTATTGCCTTCGTTTTCTTCACTCATCTCTTTACCCAATTGTGCATGACGATAGCTGCCGTGACGGCATTGACCGGCATTGTACATGGCCCTATAATTGTTCCATCATTCGGAACAGTGTTCCGATTAACGGTTTTTAACGCAAGCACCGGGGGAGGCGCATGTCCAGCCGCAGTATATCGAAGACAGGAACGTGCACGCTCCTTTCCGTTGCCAGCCTGACCATCATGGTGGGATGCGTGCTGGTCCCGGGATTGCCGTCCATCGCCGCGCGCCTCGGGGTGGCCGACGCCGCCAGCTGGCTCGTCACGCTGCCCTCGCTGGGCGTGGTGCTGTCCGGCCCCTTCGCCGCCATGCTCATGCAGCGCCTGGGACTGCACCGCACCCTGCTGGCGGGGCTGTTCCTGTACGGCTTGCTGGGCGTCTCGGGCATGTTTTTGCATGGCCACCTGGCCGTGTTCGCCAACCGTTTCCTGCTGGGTGCGCCGACGGCGCTCGTGATGGCGTCGGGCACGGGGCTGATCTCGGCCCTGTTCAGAGGCCAGGCAAGGCTGCGCATGATCGCCAGACAAGGCATGACGATCGAACTGGGCGGCGTGCTCTTCCTCGCCCTGGGCGGCCTGCTGGCCACGGCGGGCTGGCGCTATCCCTTCCTGCTGTATCTGGCTTCGTGGGTGCTGCTGGCATGCGCCTGGCGCTGCGTGCCCGCACCTGAGCCGGCCGGGGATGCCGGCATGGATGGCGCGCAGCCAGCGCCCGGCCCGTCGCGCGCCCTGCTCCTCGTCCATGCGCTGGCGGCGCTCTCCATGACGGTATTTTTCGCCGCCATCATCATCCTGCCCCTGCGCCTGCAGCAGCTGGGCTGGAGCGAGGACCGGGCCGGGTATTTGCTGTCCTTCGTGTCGCTGGTGGCCGTGGCGGCCGCCTGGCTGATGCCCAAGGTGGTCCGGCGCCTGCATGAACACGGCACCCTGGGCGCCGCCTTCGCCTGCTATGCGCTGGCACACCTGTTGTTTGCGGGGACCGCCGCGCTGCCCATGCTGCTGGCCGGCGCCGTGGCACTGGGGATGGGCTTCGGCCTGTCGGTGCCTCTGTGCACGCACATGACGGTCGAGCGCAGCCACCTGCCCAGCCGCAACCGTAACCTCGCCTATCTGTCGATGGCCATTTTCGGGGGGCAATTTCTCTCTTCCTTCGTGACCTATCTGCCCGGCAGCCACGCCACGATGTTTGCCGCCGCGGCCGCACTGGCCCTGCTGGGCGCGGCCGTGGCCGCCACGCCGCTGCTGCGCCGCCACGCCGCCGGCTCCGCGACTGTTTCCACCACCACCCACACTGAAAGGCAAGACCATGGATCTCAACGACGTCCACGCCCTGCTGCAGCCCGCGCCCCTGGCGCTGGAAACGGGCTTTGAACGGCTGCCCAGCGGCGTGCTGCACGTGGCGTGCCGCACCGACTTGCCAAATTGCACTGGCGAGATGTTTGAATGGTGGTTCCGCTCGCGGCCCGACACGGAGCGCTACCTGATGTGGCACCCGGTAGACCACCTGGCCAGCGACTGGATCGAAGGCAGCGTCGGGACGCACATCGGCTCCATCCATCTGGCGGAAGAATTTTTCAGCGGCATGCCGGCCGAACAGCTGGCCATCCAGTTCCGCGATCCCCGTGAATTCTTCGAGGGACGGCAATACGAGGCGGCGCGGGCCGAGGGCCGCATTTCGGCAGCCGTATGCGCCAGGGTGGGCATGAGCTATGCGCCGCCCCGCACCGCGGACGGCGCCGTCATCGGCGGACGCCTGCTGCACATGGGCCGCGACACGGCCTGGGGCATGACCTTGCGCAGCCATTTCTACATGGGCCAGGACTTGCCGGACGCCGGCCACAGCCCGCAAGAGATCGCCGCCCTCTTCACCGATGCATTCGCCCGCGCCCTGCTCATGCATTGCTACAACGAATTCACCTTCCTGGCGCAATTCCTGCGTTCCCACTACCAGGCGAAGCACCGCGACAGCGTGCCCGTGGCGCTGCCCTGGTAGACCGAGGTTCACTCCTCGAGGCCGCCTCCCAGCGCCTTGTACAGCGCCACGGCCGACTTGAACTGGTCGCGCCGCGCGTCGAGCAGGGCTTGCTGGGCCGCATACGACTGGCGCTGCGCGTCGAGCAATTCCAGGCGGCTGTCCTGGCCCGCGTCGTAGCGCAGCTGCGACAGGCGCTGGCGCTGCCGCGCCGCCGCCACCACGCGCTCCTGCGCGGCGATCTGCTGCGCAAACGTGGCGCTGCCGGCCAGGCCGTCGCGCACTTCGCGGAACGCCGCCTGGATCGCCTGTTCGTACTGCAGCACGGCCACGTCCTTGCGCAGGCGCGACAGCTGCAGTTCCGCGCGCAACTGGCCGCCCTGGAACAGCGGCTGCGTCACTTGCGGCGCGAACGACCAGCTGCGCGCGCTGCCGCGGAACAGGTCGCCCAGTTCCGGGCTGGCCAGGCCCAGCGACGCCGTCAGCGACAAGCGGGGGAAGAAGGCGGCGCGGGCGGCGCCGATTTCCGCATTCGCCGCCACCAGCGCGTACTCGGCCTGCAGGATGTCGGGACGGCGCGCCAGCAAGTCCGACGGCAGGCCGGGCGGCAGCTGCGTCAGCACGGGCTGGCCATCGAGCGGCCGGCCTGCCGGCAAATCCGTCGGCAGCGGCGCACCGAGCAGCAATTCCAGGTTGTTGCGTGCCAGGGCACTGGCCCGTTCGCGCGCCTGCACGTCCGCTTCCGCCGTCGCCGCCTGCCCTTCGGCTTGCGCCACGTCCAGGCCGCTGCCCTGCTGCGCGCCGTGCAGGCGCTGCGTCAGGACCAGCGCCTGGCGCCAGTCAAGCAAGGTTTGCCGGGCCAGCGCCAGCTGCTCCTCGGCCAGGCGCTGCTCCAGGTAGGCGTCGGCCACGGCGCCGATCAGGGCCATATGCGCGGCGCGCTGGCCCTGCTGCGTGGCCAGGTAGCGGGCAAACGCGGCGTCCGACAAGGAACGCAGGCGGCCGAACAGGTCGATCTCGAACGCGCTCATGGCGATGCCGGCTGTGAACTGATTCTGCGTCACCGCATCGGCGCCGCGCTGGCGCACGCCGCCCGCATTCGCGCCGACGGCAGGATAGCGGCCCGCATCCTGGATCTGGTACTGGGCCCGCACGGCTTCCACGTTGAGCGAGGCCACGCGCAAGTCGCGGTTGTTTTCCAGCGCGATATCGACGAGGCGCTGCAGGCGCGCATCGAGCAGCATCTGGCGCCAGCCCAGGTCGGCCGCGGTGTCGGCCGCGGCTGGCGCGGCAGATTCTGCATAGCTGGCCGGTATCGGTGCCGCCGGCTTGACCAGCGGCGGCGTCAGGGAACACGCCGACAAGGCCAGCGCGGCCAGGGGCGTGAGAAAAAAGAAACGCATTACAACTCTCCTTCCATCGCCTTGACGGCGATGCGATCACTGCGTTTGTTGAAGTACGTACCCATCTTGTCGACGGCGCCCAGCACCACGACAAAGAACACGGGCACGAAAAACACGGCCAGCACGGTGGCGGTAATCATGCCGCCGAACACGCCCGTGCCGATCGCGTGCTGCGTCTCGGCGCTGGCGCCCGTGGCCAGCATCAGCGGCACCACGCCCAGCGCGAACGCCAATGACGTCATCAAAATGGGGCGCAGGCGCAAGCGGGCCGCTTCCACCGTCGCCTCGACCAGCCCACGCCCTTGCGCCTGCAGCTGGCGCGCATATTCGACGATCAGAATCGCGTTCTTCGCCGACAGGCCGATGATGGTGATCATGCCCACCTTGAAGAACACGTCGTTCGGCATGCCGCGCAGCATCACGGCCAGCACGGCGCCCAATAAACCCAAGGGCACCACCAGCATCACGGAGACGGGAATCGACCAGCTTTCATACAGGGCCGCCAGCACGAGGAAGACCACCAGCATCGACAGCGCCATCAGCATGGGCGCCTGCGACGCCGATTCCTTCTCCTGCAGCGACTGGCCCGTCCACGCCAGCGCGAAGCCCGGCGGCAATTGCTTCACGAGCCGCTCCATTTCCAGCATGGCGTCGCCGCTGGACACGCCGGGCGCCGCGCTGCCGGAAATGCGCGCCGACGGGTAGCCCTGGTAACGCACCAGTTGCAGCGGCGATTCGCTCCACACGGGTCGCACGAGTTCGCCCAAGGCCACCATGCCGCCCGCGTTATTGCGGATGCGCAAGGCCAGCACGTCGTTGAGCTGCATGCGCGACGGCGCATCGGCCTGGATGATCACCTGCTGCATGCGGCCCGCGTTCGGAAAATCGTTGACATAGGTCGACCCCATGGCCGCCGTCAGCATGTCGGCAATCGCCGTGAACGGCACGCCCAGCGCCTCGGCCTTGGTGCGGTCGATATCGAGGCGCACGCTGGCGCCTGGCGGCAAGCCGTCCGGATACACGCCCGCCACCTTGCTGCTTTGCGCGGCCAGGCCCAGCAGCTGATTCTGCGCCGCCTGCAAGGCCGCGATGCCTTGGCTGGCGCGGTCTTGCAGGCGCATCGAAAAGCCGGACGAGTTGCCCAGTTCATCGATGGCGGGCGGCATCAGACTCATGATCACGCCCTCCTTCGCCTGCGACATGGCTGCCTGCGCCAGCGCCACTTCTTCCTGCGCCGTGGCGCCGTTGCGCTGCTTCCAGTCCTTCAGCATGGTGAAGGCCAGGCCCGCGTTCGGTCCCGCGCCGGAAAAGCTGAAGCCGAGGATCGACTGGTTCACTTCGATGCCGGGGCGCGTGGCCACGTGCTGCTCGTACAATTTGACGACATCGAGCGTGCGCTCCATGGTGGCGTCGGACGGCAGCTGGATCGAGGTGATGAAGTAGCCCTGGTCTTCCTCGGGCAGGAAGGCCGACGGCAGCTGCATGAAGGCCACGCCCAGCGCCGCGACGATGGCGCCGTACAGCACCATCGAGCGGCCCGCGCGCTTGAGCATCGCCACCACGCCTTTTTCGTAGCGGGCCGTCATGCGGTCAAACTGGCGGTCGAACCACAGGAAAAAGCCTTTCTTGTCATGATCGTGCGGGCCGATGGGTTTCAACATCGTGGCGCACAGGGCCGGCGTCAGGGTCAAGGCCAGAAACGCCGAGAATAGGATCGACACGGCCATCGCCAGGGTGAACTGGCGGTAGATGGCGCCCACGGAACCGCTGGCCAGCGCCATCGGGATGAACACGGCCGTCAGCACCAGGGTGATGCCCACGACCGCGCCCGTGATTTCACGCATCGCTTTCGACGTCGCTTCCTTCGGCGACAGGCCCTCGGTCGCCATCAGGCGCTCCACCGCTTCCACCACCACGATGGCATCGTCGACGATGATGCCGATGGCCAGCACCATGCCGAACATGGTCAGCACGTTGACGGAGTAGCCGGCCAGCAGCATCACGGTAAAGGTGCCCATCAGGGCGATCGGCGCGACGATGGCGGGAATCAGCGTGTAGCGTATCTTTTGCAGGAACAGGTACATGACGAGGAAGACCAGCACCATCGCTTCCAGCAAGGTGACGATGACCTTCTCGATCGAGATCTTCACGAACGGCGCCGTATCGAACGGCACCGAGTACTTGATCCCGGCCGGCATGGTGTGCGCCAGTTCGGCCATGCGCGCGCGCACGGCGGCCGCCGTCTGCACGGCGTTGGCACCGGGCGACAGCATGATGGCGGCGCCCGACGCGGCTTGGCCGTTTTCGCGGATGCTGAAATTGAAGCTTTGCGCCCCCAGCGACACCTTCGCCACGTCGCCGATGGTCACTTTCGAGCCATCCGCGTTCGCGCGCAGCACGATGGCGGCAAATTCGGCGGGGGTTTGCAGCTGGCCCTGCACCGTCAGCGGAATCGTCACGCGCTGGCCGTGCACGGCGGGCGAATCGCCGAGGCGGCCCGGCGCGATCTGCGCATTCTGCTGCGCGATGGCGGCCGTCAGTTCGCCCATGGCGATGTTGTACGACACCAGCTTGGCCGGATCGACCCAGATGCGCATGGCCCGCTCGGAGCCGAACAGCTGCACCTTGCCCACGCCGGGGATGCGGCGCAACTCTTCCGTCACGTTGCGCGCCAGGTAGTCGCCCAGCGCCACTTCATCGTGCTGGCCATTCTCGGAAATCAGGCTGACGATCATCAGGAAGCCGGACGATGCCGATTCCACCGTCAAGCCGTTTTGCCGCACGGCTTGCGGCAGGCGCGGTTCGATGGCTTTCAGGCGGTTCTGCACGTCCACCTGCGCCATTTCCGGGTCCGTGCCGGGCTGGAAGGTGACGGTGATCGAGGCCGAACCCGAGGTATCGGTGGACGACTCGAAATACAGCAGGTGCTTGACACCAGACAGTTCGCGTTCGATCAAGCCCACCACGGAATCGTTCATGGTTTGCGGCGTGGCACCGGGGTAGTTGGCGCTGATGCTGACGCTGGGCGGCGCCACGGAAGGAAAACGCGCAATCGGCAATTGCGGTATGGCGATCAGTCCGAACAGGACGATGAAGACCGCCACCACCCACGCAAAGACGGGGCGGTTGATGAAAAATTGAGGCATGTCGTTAGACTTTCATTGGATTCAAATGGCGCATCAACGCGCTTTGGCGGCAGCGGCAGCTGCGGCTGCCATGACGGCCGGCTTCCATGGCTGCGGCGCGGCCGTGGCGCCCGGCTGCAGGCGTTCCTGGCCTTCGATGACGACGGTGTCGCCCGCCTTCAGGCCGCCGCTGACCACGTACTGGTGCTCGACCACGTCGCCCACGGCGATCGGTTTCAAGCTGGCTTTGTTCGTGCCGTCCAGCACCCAGGCTTGCGCCTGGCCGCCGCTGCTGCGCAAGACGGCTTGCTGCGGCAGCAGCACGCCGTTGGCCTGCACGGCGCGGGCGATACGGGCGCGCACGAACATGCCCGGCAAGAGCTGGCGCTGCGGATTGTCGACCAGCACGCGGATGACGGCGTCGCCCGTGCCCGCATCGACGCTGATGCCGGAGAACAGGATGCGGCCCGTGACGGGATGCGGCTGGCCGTCGGCGCCTAAAATGGTCACGGGCAGCTTGTCCGCTCCTCCCGTACCCGAGGCCCGCAGCGCGGCCAGCGCGGCGGCCGGCTGGCGCACGTCGACATACACCTTGTCGATCTGCTGGATGCGCGCCATCGGCGCCGCGTCCGCCACGCCTACGAGCGCGCCTTCCGTCACCAGTTCGGAGCCGATGCGCCCGGCAATGGGCGCCTCGATACTGGCAAAGGCCAGGTCCAGGCGGCGCCGGGCCAGGGTCGCGCGCGCCTGCGCCACGGTGGCCACGGCTTGCTCGCGCTGGGCCACGGCATCGTCATACGCCTGGCGGCTGATGGCGTCCGCTTCCACCAGCGGTTTCAGCCTGTCCGCCTGGCTGCTGGCGCGGTTCGCCGTGGCCACCGCATGCTGCAACGCGGCGGCGGCCGAATCGACGTCCGCCTGGAAGGGCGCGGGGTTCAGCTGGAACAGCTTCTGCCCCGCTGTCACGTCGGCGCCCTGCTCGAACTGGCGACGCAGCACGATGCCGCCCACCTGCGGGCGGATGTCGGCCGTGCGGAAGGCGGCCACCCGGCCCGGCAATTCGTCGCTGAGGACGACGGGCGCCGCCTGCAGCTTGAGCACCGTGACGGCGGCGGGCGGCGCGGCCGCCTCGTCCGGCGCGGGTTTGGAACAGGCGGCAAGGCTGAGCAGTGCCGCGGCGATCAACATGTTTTTCTTGGTGAAGTAGCTCGGATGCATGGTCTTTCTCTATGGCAGATCCCAACCGGCGGTCCGGTCGACAGATAAGCGCAGCATAAAAGGCCAAGGTGGATATTTCGTCAAAGAAATGTGGAGATTCGATGGAGAGAAAGAAGAATGCTAGACTATTTGCATGAACTATCATCACAGCGCCAGCCAGCCCTCTTTTCTTGCCACCACGCCCCCTTCCGCCCTCGTCCTGATCGCCGAAGATGAACCGCAAATCGCCCGCATCCTCGCCGGTTATCTGGAGCGCGACGGCTACCGCACGGCCTTCGCCCTCGATGGCCAGGAAGCGCTGCAGCAGCACCTGGCATTGGCGCCGGACCTGCTGCTGCTCGATGTGCAAATGCCCCGGGTCGACGGCTGGGCCGTGCTGGCCGAAGTGCGGCGGCGCGGCGAGACGCCCGTCATCATGCTCACGGCCCGCGACCAGGATGCCGACAAGCTGGCCGCCCTGCGCGTGGGCGCCGACGACTACATCATCAAGCCCTTCAACCCGGCAGAAGTGGTGGCCCGCGTGGCCGCCGTGCTGCGCCGCTCGCGCGTGCGCCACCACCCGGTCGGCGGCCAGCGCCTGCGCTGCGGCCCCATCGACATCGACCAGGAAACGTACGTGGCCAGCGTGCTGCGCGACGGCGCTCCCGTGCCCTTAACTCTGACCTTGACGGAATTTCGCCTGCTGGCGCACCTGGCGCGCACCCCGCGCCGCGTCTGCAGCCGCCTGGAATTGCTGGAGTCGTGCATGCCCGAAAGCAATTCGATGGAACGCACGGTGGACAGCCACGTCAGCAAGCTGCGCAAGAAGCTCGAGGAAGCGGGCGTGATGAACATGCCGGCCAGCCTGCGCGGCGTGGGCTACCGCCTGGAAAGCGACGCCTGATGCGCTTTACAGGCCTGAACCGGCAGATCGTGCTGTCGATGTCCGTGCTGATGGTGTGCAGCATCCTGATCATCTGGATCGGCTCGTGGATCTTCTTCGCCGTCGCCTTCAAGATCGATCCCGGCATGCTGTCCGAGCCCGACGACTGGTCGCCCAGCACCGTCGAATGGCTGTGGATCTTTGCCATCACCATTTTCGGCCTGGGGCTGGCCGCCTTTTTCGCCTTCAAGCTGGCCGCGCGCATCCTGAAACCGATCAATTCCGTGATGGACAGCGTGCGCCGCGTGGCCCACGGCGACCTGTCCGCGCGCGCCTTCGCGGGCGACCGCAGCCTGGGCGAGACGGCCATGCTGGTCGATGACTTCAACAGCATGGCCGAGCGCCTGCAGCGGGGCGCCAAGGAAAGCGAAACGTGGAATGCGGCCATCGCGCACGAACTGCGCACGCCCGTGACCATCCTGCGCGGCACCTTGCAGGGCGTCGTCGATGGCGTCTTCAAGCCCGAGGAAGTGCCGTTTTCCAGCCTGCTGGCGCAAGTCGAGGACCTGGGCCGCCTGATCGAGGATTTGCGCACCCTGAGCCTGGCCGACAGCGGCCACATGCAGCTGCGCATGGCGTGGACGGACCTGACCCTGGAAATCGAGGAAGTGCGCCGCCTGCTGGCGCAGGAAATGGAAGCGGCCGGCTTTACGCTGCAATTGCACCTGTCCGACCATCCCGTCTGCTGCGACGCGGCGCGCATCCGGCAAATCGTGCTGGCCCTGCTCGACAACGCGCGCCGCTATGCGCATCCGGGCCTGCTGCGCGTGCGCACCCGCGTGCAGGCCGGCCAGTACTACCTGAGCGTCGAGGATCCGGGCCCCGGTATTGCAAAGGAACTGGCGCCGCACGTGTTCGAGGCGTTTCGCCGCGGCGACAGCGACGGCGGCGACCCGCATGCGGGCAGCGGCCTGGGCCTGGCCGTGGTCGAAGCCATCGCGCGCGCGCATGGCGGCAGCGCCGTCTGCACGCGCGGCAAGGCGGGCGGCAGCGTGTTTACCGTCAAGTGGCCGGTCGAGCACGGCGCGCCACCGGCCGCCTAGGCAAGAGCGTCGGCGCGGACCATGTCGACGAAGGCGCGCAGCACGGGCGGCATCTGCCGCCGGCTCGGGTAGTACAGGAAGTAGCGGGGCGGCGGCGGCAGGCAGCGCTCCAGCACGCACGCCAGCCGGCCCGCCGCGATATCGGCGCGCGCGTCGGCTTCGTACACATACGCCAGTCCCGCCCCATCGCGGGCCGCGCGCAGCATCAGTTCATCGTCGTCGAACACGAGCGGGCCGCCGACGGCGATGCTGACGGCGTCCTCCTCCCGCCCGAACTCCCACGCATACTGACGCCCGCTGGGAAAGCGCCGGCCTATGCACGCATGCGCCAGCAAGTCGCGCGGCGTGCCCGGTGCGCCATGCACCGCCAGATAGGCGGGCGACGCCACCACCACGAACGGCTGCGGCGCGCCCACGGGCACGGCGATCATGTCGGCCGCCACCTGTTCGCCGAAGCGGATGCCCGCGTCAAAACCGTCGCGCACGATATCGATCATGCCGTCATCGGTGACCACTTCGACCTGCACGCGCGGATAGCGCGCCACAAAACCGGCCAGCATGGGTCCCAGCAGCAGCCGGGCGGCCGGACGGGGCACGTTCAGGCGCAGCTTGCCTGCGGGCACATCCTGCATGGCGCTCAAGTCTTGCAAGGCATCATCGATTTCGCGCATGGCCGGCGCCAGCCGCGCCAGCAGCTGCTGCCCCGCCTCGGTCGGCGTGACGCTGCGCGTGGTGCGGTTCAGCAGGCGCACGCCCAGGCGCTCTTCCAGCGCGCGCAATGCGTGACTCAGGGCGGAGGCGGATACGCCTCGTTCGAGGGCCGCCTTGCGAAAGCTGCGCAGGCGGGCGACGGCGGCAAAGGCCGTCAATTCGTTGAGGTCAGTCATTATTCATGAGAAAAATTCAGTAATACATGCAGGATTAGCCATCTTATCGCATGCTGTTCCTTCATCCATACTCCTTGCATCTTTTTTTGAAAGGAAATGACAATGGAACACAGAACACTGGGCAACTCCGGCTTGCGCGTCGCCCCCATCGGCCTGGGCTGCATGGGCATGAGCTTTGCCTACGACGGCGCCGACGAAGCCGCCTCGCTGCGCGTGCTGCACCGCGCCGTGGAGCTGGGCGTGACCCTGATCGATACGGCGGAAGTGTACGGCCCCTACGCCAACGAGGAACTGGTGGGGCGCGCCCTGAAACAGCTGCGCGGCAAAGTCAGCATCGCCACCAAGTTCGGCTTCAAGATCTTGCCGCACGGCCAGGGCGTCGAACGCATGGCCGGTGTCGACAGCCGCCCCGAACACATCGTGCAAGCCGTGGAAGGATCGCTGTCCCGGCTCGGCATCGAGTGCATCGACTTGCTGTACCAGCACCGCGTGGACCCCGCCGTGCCCATCGAAGACGTCGTGGGCGCCATGGCCGAACTGGTGCGCACAGGCAAGGTGCGCCACCTGGGCCTGTCGGAAGTGTCGGCCGCCACCCTGCGCCGCGCCCACGCCGTGCACCCGATTGCGGCCGTGCAGTCCGAATACTCGCTGTGGAGCCGCGACGTGGAAGCGGACGTGCTGCCCGCCTGCCGCGCGCTCGGCATCGGTTTCGTACCCTACAGCCCGCTGGGCCGGGGCTTCCTGACGGGCCAGTTGCCTTCAAGCGCCGCGCTGGCGCCAGACGATTACCGCCACAGCCTGCCCCGTTTCCAGCCGCAGGCGATGGCGGCCAACACGCATATGGTTGCCGAATTGCAACGCCTGGCGGCGGCGCGCGGCGCCACGGCGGCCCAGCTGGCCCTGGCCTGGCTGCTGGCCCAAGGCGACGACATCGTGCCGATTCCCGGTGCCCGCAGCCTGGCCCACCTGGAAGAGAACGTGGCCGCCGCGCAACTCACCCTGAGCGGCGCCGAGCTGGCCGCCATCGGCGCCGCCATCGCGCCCGCCGGCGTGCAAGGCGCGCGCTACCCGGCAGTGGAGCTGGCCATGGTGGGGCTGTAAACGGCAGGCGACAGCTCATCTATACAACTCTTTGAGGGGCCGCACTTGAAATGGCTGAATCCGCTATCATTTCCAATCTGAACTATTCACTCTGAAAGGGATTCACATGTCCGATTTGCTCGAAACACTGCAATGGCGCTACGCCACCAAGAAAATGGACCCGACGAAAACGGTGCCGCAAGACAAGGTCGAGCGCATCCTGGAAGCGGTGCGCCTGACGGCCAGCTCCAGCGGACTGCATCCTTACGAAGTCTTCGTCGTGACGAATCCGGCCCTGCGCGAGCAGATCAAGCCGCATGCGTGGAACCAGTCGCAAGTCACGGACGCCTCGCACCTGCTGGTGTTTGCCGCCTGGGACAATTACACGGCAGAACGCATCAACGCGCGCTTTGACCTGGTCAACACCGTGCGCGGCTTCAAGAATGAAGGCTGGGAAGCGTACCGCCAGCAAATCCTGGCCACGTATCCGCAGCGCGACGCGGAAACCAACTACCAGCACGCGGCGCGCCAGGCGTATATCGGCGTGGGGACGGCCCTGATCGCCGCGGCGCAGGAAAAAGTCGATTCGACGCCGATGGAAGGTTTTGACCCGGCCAAGGTCGATGAAATCCTGGGCTTGCGTGAAAAAGGCTTGCGCTCCGTCGTCATGCTGCCGCTCGGCTACCGCGCCGACGAAGGCGACTGGCTGGTGGACCTGAAAAAAGTGCGCCCTGCGCGCGAGCAATTCATCACCGAGCTGGCCTAAGCGCCTCGCGCGTGACTGAAAAGCGGATGCCCTCGCCGGCATCCGCTTTTTTTCGTTCAGGCCGCCTGCGGAAAGCGTACCGTCACCTGCAGGCCCCGCCCTGCCTCGCCCTCGGCCAGCGCGATATCGGCCTGGTGGTGCTCGGCAATGTGGCGCACGATGGACAGGCCCAGGCCGCAGCCCCAGGCGTCGTTGCCGTCGGGCCGGAAGAAGCGGTCGAACAGCCGTGCATGGTGCTGGCGCGGCACGCCGGGGCCGTTGTCGGAGACGCGCAGCAGGGGCCTGCCCTCTTCCAGCGCCGCCTGCAGATCGACCCGGCCGCCCTGCTGCGTGTAGCGCAAGGCGTTGTCGATCAGGTTATTCAGCAAGACCTGCAAGCCGTCGGGATCGGCCTGCACCAGCACCGGGGCCGGCAGCGTTTCCACCACGCCCAGGTCGATCGCGCGGCTGTCGGCCAGCGCGCTGTGGTCGGCCACGGCCGCTTCCAGCAACTGCCCCAGGTCCACCGTGTGCAGCTGGCTGGCCGTGAGCGCCGTTTCATGGCGCGCCAGGCTGAGCAATTGCCGCACCAGGTGCGTGCTGCGGTCCAGCCGTTCATGCAGCCGCGCCAGCGCCACGCGGCGTTCTTCCTCGCTGCCGGCCCGCTCGGCCACCTGCAGCTGCAATTTCAGCGCCGTCAGCGGCGAACGCAATTCATGCGCGGCATCGGCGACAAAGGTGCGCTGCGCCGTCAGTGCCGCCTCGAACTGCCCCATCAGGCTGTTGAGCGCCAGCGCCACGGGCCGCAGTTCGGGCGGCATGTCGTCGGCCGCCAGCGGCGTGAGCGTATCCGGCGAACGGCCGGCCACCGATTCGGCCAGGCGGTGCAGCGGCGCCAGCGCGCGTCCCACCACGGCAACGATCAGCAGCGCCAGGATCACCGCGAACACCAGCAGGGGCGCGCCCGCGCGCATGGTCATCTGCCAGGCCAGCTGGTCGCGCACGGCCTGCGCCTGCGCCACCTGCACGTAGCGGCCGCGCCGCGTCTCGCCGTACAGGCGCCAGTCCTCGCCATGCACCGTGACATCGGCAAAGCCGGCCAGCGCATAGCGCGGCAATGCCGGCTGGCCCTGCAGGACGGGCAATGGCTGCCCCTCCTCGTCCCACGCCTGCAGCACGAACGCTTCTTCCGGCTCCTGCGCGGCGGCCAGACCCGTCTGCGGCTCGAACTCGTCGGGCAAGGCCACGGCCAGCTGGCGCAGCTGCAAGTCGGCCAGCTCATTGGTTTCCTCGAGCAGCGAGCGGAACAGCGAAATGCCGGCGCCGAGCACGCACAGCAAGGTGGCGGCCAGCAAACCGAGCAGCAATTGGCGGCGGATGGTCAGCAAGATGCCACCCGCATCTTGTAGCCCACGCCGCGCACGGTCTGGATGGCGTCCGCGCCCAGCTTCTTGCGCAGCTGGTAGACGTACACATCGACGGTATTGCTTTCCACTTCGCAGTCCCAGCCGTACAGCTTTTCGCTCAGCTGGCGCTTCGACACCACCTTGCCCGGATGGTCGAGCAAGGCGCGCAGCACGGAAAACTCGCGCGGCGGCAGCTTGATCTGCTCGCCCTCGTACGTGACGTCGTGGCTGGCCAGGTCCAGGATCAGCGCGCCATGCTCGATGACGGAGCGCGAACGGCTGACCCGGCGCCGCAGCAGCGCGCGGATGCGCGCCAGCAGCTCGTCGAGGTCGAACGGCTTGACCAGGTAATCGTCGGCGCCGCTGTCGAGTCCTTCCACGCGGGCCGGCGTGCCGTCGCGCGCCGTGATGATCAGCACGGGCAACTCGGCGCCCCGCGCGCGCATGGCGCGCAGCACCTCCATGCCCTCCTTGCCGGGCAAGCCCAGGTCCAGCAGCATCAAATCGTAGGCGAAGCCGGCCAGCGCCAGCTCCGCATCGTGGCCGTCGCGCACCCAGTCCACGGCATAGCACTCGCCGCGCAAGCCCTCGACCAGGCTTTCCCCGATCATCGGATCGTCCTCCACCAGCAACACGCGCACCTGGGCCCCTCGCAATCTTGAAAATACCGCTATCTTAACGTGGCTGGGGGAAGCTCGCCTGGCGCGCCGCCGCACGCCTTGTGTCCGGCGCCCATCGCACGAATTCACGAAGCGGTGACTATGTGCGCATTTGGCGCATTTTTTATGCGGTATATTTTCCTTCCCTCCACGCCACCTGGAAAGGCATGCCATGTCCAGCTCCTCCCAAGATACCGTCATCGTCAAGGCGGCGATTTATCCGCCCATCGGCATTGCCCGCGTGGGCAACAGTCCCAGCGAATACTTTCTGGGACCGGAGGTGCCGGAACCGGCGGCGCGGCCGGCCGGGTATTACCGCGATGCGGCCGGGGCCATCAAGCGCCAGGCGGCCGGTTTCCGCATCTACGGCCTGAATGCCGCCGGCGTGACGGTGGCCGAATTGAACTCCGGCAATGCCGACATCGAATGGGCCGTCACCCTGGCCAACACCAAGGCGGCGTGGTACCAGTTCCAGATCGCGCTCGATATTCCGGAAGCAAATGTCACCCAGCCCTCGTTCCTGCGCAACATGGCCGTCACCGACCGCGCGCAATTGTCCATCACGCCGGGCGAGCGCAAGATCAGCGGCAGCGAACAGCCGGCCGTGACCTTCGACGGGGGCCGTTTCATGGGCATGCCCGTCTACCTGGGCGAGTTGCGCACGGATGCCATGGGACGGCTGATCGTGCTGGGCGGCCATGGCAAGTCGGCGTCGTGGAATGGCGCCCGCGCCATCACCTTTGCCAACAACGAAGGCTGGTACGACGACACGGCCGACGGTCCCGTCTGCGCCACGGTGCACTACCAGGGCCAGGCCTTGCCCGTCGACATGGCCTGGGTGGTCGTCGCGCCGCCCGACTACGCGCCGCAGCAAAAGTCGGTGCGCACCATGTGGGACTTGATGCGCGACTTGTTTGTTTCCACAGGAAAACTGGCAGCGCCAGCCGTTCCCTCGTTCCAGGACGATATCCGCCCCATTTTCGAGCGCCTGTCCAACCTGCAATGGGTCAACGCGGGTTTCGCGGCCGCCTTCGGCTGGGACGGCAGCACGCCGTTCAGCCGCGACGAATGGATGGCGCGCCTGGCCAGCCCGTCCGAAAACCGCAAGGAGTGGCGCAACGTCATCTACAACCAGTTCCGCCAGTTCGAGCGCGACGCCTGGGCGCCATCGCCGTGGCCGTGGCTGTATGGCGATGCGATGGCCATCCCGCCGGCAGACACGCCGCGCCAGAACTGCGCGCTGAGCAATCTGCAATTGCGCTTCCTCAAGCAATGGGCCGCCGGCGAGTTCACGGCCGACTACGCGCCCGGCAAGACGCCGCCGCAAAGCCTGGCCGAGGTGGACGTGGCCCTGCAACCGGATACCCTGCTGCGCGCGGCCATGGAATTTTGCCTGGCCGACGCCTTCCACCCCGGCTGCGAAATGACCTGGCCCATGCGCCAGGCCAGCATGTACAGCGCGCCGTTCCGCCTGGCGCACCGGCCGCCGGGCTGGGTCGAACCCGACTATGGCGCCGTCTTGACGCCGGACAATATCAGCAGCCCCTGCTCGGCACAGATCGCGGGCGGCGTGACGCGCTGGATGGCAGTGCCATGGCAAACGGACACGGCCAGCTGCCGCTCCGGCTACCAGTCCGACTACGATCCCTACGTGCCCACGTTCTGGCCCGCGCGCGTGCCGAACCAGGTGATGAGCAAGCTGGCCTACGATACGGTGATGAACCGCGAAGTTCCCGTCGACGACCGCCTGGCCGCTTTCGCCCGGCGCGCCGCGTGGATACGTCCGCTGGGCAACATCAGCTATGAAGAGCAGATCAACAACATGATCGCCGACCTCGCGCAAGTGGGCGTGGTCGAGGTGCGTCCCGGCCCCACGGACGTGAGCGGCTTCCCCGCGTTCCTGCAGGTGGAAAACCTGCCGCCGCCCACGGCCGGCAAGCACCTGCTGCGCGCGGCGGCGGCCATACCGGACGAGTTCGTCGACGTCGACCTGGAAGGCACGGAAAAAGCGCGCCATCTGCAGCGGCACCGCTTGTGACCTTGCTGCAGGCCGACGTGCTGATCGTGGGCGCCGGTCCGGCCGGCGCCACGGCCGCGCTCAACCTGGCGGGGCGGCACCGCGTCTTGCTGGTGGACCGGCTGGCCGCGCCGCTGGCGCGCATCGGCGAATCGCTGCCGCCGGCCGCCGCGCGCCTGCTGCGGGACATGGACCTGCTTGACGCCTTCCTGCGCCAGGGTCACGCGCCCTACCACGGCAACCGCGCCTGGTGGAACGGCGCCTGGACGGAGCACCACTTCCTCAGCGATCCCGATGGCCACGGCTGGCACCTGGCGCGCGGCACCTTCGACCTGTGGCTGCGCGACGAGGCGCGCCGGCGCGGCGCCGCCTTGCTGGCCCCGGCCAGTGTCGACGCCATCACGCCGGAGGACGGCGGCTGGCGCGTGCGGCTGCAGACGCGGCACGGCCCTTGCGATGCGGCGGCGCGCATCGTCATCGACGCGACGGGACGCGGCGCCCGGCTGGCCCGCAGAATCGGGGCGCGGCGCCAGCGCGGCGACCGTTTAATATCGGTCTGGCAATATGGGCGCGACCTGGCGCCGTCACAGCGGGGCTTTGCCCACATCGAGGCTTGCGAAGACGGCTGGTGGTACAGCGCGCCCCTGCCCGGCCAGCGCCGCGTGCTGGCCCTGCATACGGATGCGGACTTGCTGGCCAAGACAGGATTGCGCGATGCCGGCTGGCTGGAAGCGGCGGCGCGCAGGCTGCCGGCGACGCGGGAATTGCTGGAGCAGCAAGGCTATGCGGCCGATACGCCCGCCATGGCCACGCCCGCCCATACGGCCAGCCTGGACGCCGGCGCGGGCCCGGGCTGGTTCGCCGTCGGCGACGCCGCCCTGAGCTTCGATCCGCTGTCGTCGCAAGGCATCTTCAACGCCCTGTACACGGGCCTGGCCGCGGCCGAAGCCGCCGACCGCACGCTGCGGGGAGAACCGCAAGCCTGCCAACGCTACAATGGGGAGCTGGCGGCCATTGGCGCGGCGTACGAACGCCACCTGGCGTACTGCTACGGCCAGGAAACGCGCTGGCCGTCGGCGCCGTTCTGGCGCCGGCGCGTCCCGGCGCGCCTCAGCTCGCGCTGAAGTCGAAGTGCCACAGGCCCTGCTTGCGGTTCAGAGTGACGTCCACTTCCGTGACCGTCTCCGGCATCACGTACTGCGTCATGTCCGAGAAATTCTGCACGATATAGGTTTGGCCCGCCCTCGGCGGCGACGCCACCATGAAATAGAAGTTGGGCAGGTGCTCAAAGCTGACCGTCATGTTCGTATCGACCTGCGGCATGGTCACGACCGGCCTGTCGTTGACGTACCAGTTGCTGTCGAACTGGATGTAGGGATTGGTGTGGTTGATCACGCCGCACTGCTGAGGCGTCAGTTTGGTTTGCGCCAGGGACGTGGAGCCAGGCTGCAGCAACGGCGGCGTCATGCCGTTCGGGCTGACGGCCGCCAGCAGCTGCCCCGGCTGCACCGGTTTGCGCCCGGAGACGATATTGCTGTCGTTGATGTCCCGGCTGGTCACGTCGGTCGAGATCTGCGGCGTGTAGTGGAACGATTCGGTAGTGCCGGGCGCGCCGGCCAGCACTTGCCAGGCGTGGATCTGATAATTGCGCTGCGGGTTCTGCGGTTTCAAAAAGACCAGCATGCTCTTGCCCTGCAGCTCGTCCGCCGACACGTTGTAGTTGACCTTGAATTGAATAGTCATCGCTTGCCCTTTGCTCTGGATCTGCCCGGACTCAGGAAAGACAGCGCCGGGGGGACGAGTCCGTGATGTCCCCCCGGTGCCGGTCATTCAGTACAGCGGCACATGCCTTGCCGATGCGGCAGGACGCTTACTGCACCAGGTAGCGCTCCGAACGGGGGCCGTACAGCAAGCCGTTCGGCACGCCGGCCGACAGCAAGCGTGCATTCGCCGTGCCGGCGATAGGATGGCTGGCATCGGTGCTGGTGTTGATGATCTGCTTGACCGCCGCCGTCACCAGGGCGCCGATCAGGCCGCCGCCACCGCTGTTATTGCCTTCATTGCTCGATGCGCTGGCCGCGCCCTGCCACAGCAAGGCGCCCGTCTTCAGGTCGACCAGCTTGGCATCGACCGCCACCACCGTCACGCTGTCGATCACGGCGTACGTGGTGCCGTACTTGGAGATCGTCACGTACAGGCCCGCATCGGCGCCAAAGATCTCGTTGAGCTTTTTCGCATCGACGCCGTGGATATCGGCCGCGTTCGTCAAGCCGTTCTGCTTGAAGGTCTCGCCGACCACGGCCACCGGCAGCACGTAGTAGCCCGCTTCGGCCAGCGGATAGGTCACTTGCGCGTAGACGCTGTTGCCGGCATTGACTTCCGGCGAGTTGTTCAACGGCGGCAAGACCACGATGGAACGGGGCTTGGCGGCCTTGAAGGCCGTGTAGTCGTAGGCGGCCTGCTTGGTGGCGCAACCGACCATGAAGATGGCGGGACCCAGGCACAAGGCCATTTTCAACATGCGCGACATCATAATTTCTCGCCTTTTTTCAATTTACCCAACAGGAAGTCCATGTACGGCGTCGATTCCGGGAACAGTTTTTTCTCGTCCTCGAATTGCGCGGCGACCTGCTCCGGCTTGCCGGCGATCGAGTACAGCATGCCCAGGTGGGCATGGAAGCCCGGCGGCGCATGATTGCCCTTGGCAGCGATCACCTGCAAGTCTTTTTCCATGGCGGCGATCTGCTGCTCCGGGCTTTCGCCCTTCAGGTATTCGTACACTTGCGGCTGGTAGCCTTCCCATTGGTAAAGGGTCTTCGATTGCGTGGCGCAACCGGTCAGGGCGGCACAGGCGAGCATGGCCAGCAGGGCTGCGCCCTTGTTCATCATTGTTTTCATGGGATACCTTATTGTTTGCGCAATGCGCCCGCTTCGACGCCAGCCACCAGGCGCTCGACCGCTTCGCGCATGGCCAGGTCCAGGACTTTGCCGTTGAGGGTGGCGTCATAGCTGGCGGTGCCGCCAAAGCCCAGCACTTCGCGGTTCGACAGGCTGTATTCGCCGGCCCCGCCGGCCGAGTACACGACTTCCGAGGTGGCGATGTTGACGATGTTCAAGGTGACCTTGGCATACGCCACTTGCGTCTTGCCGCGGCCCATGATGCCGAACAATTGCTTGTCGCCCACTTCCTTGCGGCCGAATTCGGTCACGTCGCCGGTCACGACGAAGTCCGCGCCCTTGATGTTCTGGCCCTGCTTCTTGAAGTCGGCTTCCTGCTTGAGCTCGGCCATGTTGTCGCGGTCGAGGACGTTGAAGCGGTTGGACGTTTGCAGGTGCGCAATCAGAATCGTCTTCGACTGGCTGCCCAGGCGGTCGACGCCATCGGAAAAGATGCCGCGCATGAAGTTCGAGCGGTTGTCGAACTTGCCGACAGCGATCAGGGTGCGTGGACCAACGTAAGGTCGGGCCGCGCTGGCGACTGTGGGAACAGCCAGGGCTTGCGACGATTCGGAAGCGCAGCCAGCCAACGCCGCGCCAATCAGCGCTGCAATCAACAACGCGCCAGGTTTATTCTTGTTCATAGTGCCCTTAAGATATGGAGGATCAGGAGCAACCCGCAAAATTGAATTTTGGCAAGTTAATTTCCTAATTGCAATTATATGAGATTGCATGTCTCACAATTCTCTCTAAAAGTAACGATGACAAAGATTACATTGTTGCCAGCAATGACAGGCGCGGCGCGGCTTGACTTCCCGGGTCCGATTCGCTAACTTAGCAGTAAAAAAGCGTGCAGCCAGCGCCACCGTCCCGCACAGACCTTGCCCGCCGGCCTGCCCCGCCCGGCGCCTACTCCACGCTCGCACACAGACGGGTATCCAGGCCATGCCGACACACGATCGTTCCCCGTCCCATCCGCTGGCCACGGCGCTGGCGCTGTCGCTGGGCGCCGCCGTCGCCCTGGGCCTGTCGCGCTTTTCCTACGGCTTGCTGCTGCCGCCCATGCGCGCCGACCTGGGCTGGTCCTACCTGCTGGCCGGGGCCATGAACACCTTCAATGCGCTCGGCTATTTTCTCGGCGCGCTGGCCACGCCGGCCCTGATGCGCCGCCTGGGCGTGTGGCGCCTGCTGATCGCCGGTTCCGTGCTGGCCAGCGTCTTCATGCTGATGTCGGGCCTGGTCAGCGATACGGCCGCCCTGTTCCTGCAGCGCGTATGCGCGGGCGTGGCCAGCGCCTTCATTTTCATCGCCGGCGGCGTGCTGGCGGCGCGGCTCGGTTCCATGCACAGCCAGCGCGCCGGCTTCTACATCGGCCTGTATTACGGCGGCACGGGCTTCGGCATTGCGCTCTCGGCCCTGCTGGTGCCGGCCGCATTGGCCGCCGCACAGGAGCACGGCGCCGCGCATGCCTGGCAATGGCCATGGCTGGCCTTGGGCATCGCCTGCCTGGCCGCCACCGCCCTCATGGCCCTGCCGGCGAAGGCGATCGGCGAAGCGCCGCGCACGCTCGACACGCCGCGGCGCTTCGCCTGGCGCGACTTTTCTCCCAGCCTGGCCGGCTATTTCATGTTTGGCGTCGGCTACATCGGCTACATGACCTTCGTCATCGCCCTGCTCAAGCAGCAAGGCATGAGCGCCACCTCGATCACCGTGTTCTACACGGTATTGGGGTTGGCAGTGGTGGCGTCGTCGCGCATCTGGGCGCGCATGCTCGACCGCTACAAGGGCGGCGAATCGCTGGCGATATTAAATGGCGTGCTGGGCGTGGTCACCATCCTGCCCGCCCTGACGAGCTTTGTGCCCGTCGTCTTCCTCTCCGGCCTGGTTTTCGGCGCCGTGTTCCTGTCGGTGGTGGCCTCGACCACGGCGCTGGTGCGGCATAACCTGCCGCAGCAATCGTGGACGGCCGGCATCAGCGCCTATACGACCGTGTTCGCGCTGGGCCAGATCGCCGGCCCCATCGCGGTCGGCTGGATCGCCGACGGCCCTGCGGGACTGGAGCGGGGCTTGATCGCCTCGGCCATCGCCCTTTTCATCGGTGCAGCGCTGGCTGCGCGGCAAAAGGCGCTGGCAGCGGGCGCGTGAGCGGCTGTCTTCATCTGCCGCCCTTATTGCGGTTTGGCATACCTTGCGACGCCGGTGACATCGAACAGGATACAACGCTGGTTTCCAACGACCCAGGCATCATGCCCGGGCGGCATATAGAAGACGTCGCCCGGTCCATATTCCATCTCGGCACCATCATTCATGCGTACCACCATCCGCCCCTCGAGGACCATGCCGGTATGAGCTGCCTGGCACGAATCGGTTCCTGCAATCGGCTTTACGTGCAGACTCCAGCGCCAGCCAGGCTCAAATTCGCCGCGCCCCATGGTCTGCCCGCCTAGCGTAAAAACAGCCATCCGGCCCGCTCCGTCCTTGAATGGGCGCACTTCGTCCGGCTTGTCCAGGGATTTCTTTTCTAACATTGCACTCATGACCCGTCCCTCCTTTTGACTTTCTGGAAATATTAAATTTCCGTATCGGAGTCCCATGCCCCTACACACACAATCGACTCCGATATAAAAATAACATGCATTTTCCAATATAGTTTAAAAGCGGACATTTTCAAGCAGAACACCAAGCTATCCACACGGGACAACGGCCTTGCCGGCATCATTGTTCAACTTGCCGGGCCTATCCCGGCATCTACGAGGTAAAAATGCAAGATCATAGTCACTGGACAACAGCAATCCCTCATCGTCAGATCAGGGCTTCCTACGACGAAGCAACCATACGCGTCTATCAAGCGTATTCCGATGTAATCGCGGAGGCGGCCCTGGCGAATGGCACATTCACCTCGCCGCCATTTAAGATGGAACGCATGACCTGGATTAAGCCATCTTTTTTATGGATGATGTATCGCGCTGGATGGGGATTCAAAGACGTCGGGCAGAAACGTATTCTGGCGATCGATATCAGCAGATCAGGATTTGAATGGGCACTGGAGCACGGCTGCCTGAGCCACGCAGACGCGTCCATCAGCAAAAATGAGTGGACAAAGAAAAAAGAAGCATCACCCGTGCGCATCCAATGGGATCCGGAACGGGATCTGCTGTTGCAGCCGCAACTACACAGAGCCATTCAGATTGGCCTCGGCAAAGAAGCCGTTGAGCTTTATGTACAGAAATGGATTACAAGGATAGAGGACGTGACGCCACTGGCCCACGCCATTCACGGATTGCTTATTCAACAGAAATTAGAGGAAGCTGGGCACCTGCTGCCGAAAGAGAAACCGTACTCGTCAGCATTCCATCAGTCCTGAGCGCCGGCGGTAGCTAGATGCTGATTGCGCCGACAGGGATGAGGATCGTCTATGCATCGCGGACCTGACAGCGGTTCTCCGTCATCGGCGCCGCGCAGGCCTGGCGAAAAATGCGTTTGCGCCGACCGCATAGTAGACTGAAGGCATAGCCCACCTTCGCGAAAAGAACACGATGAATACCGATGCCCGAAAACTCCCGCCAACGATGGATGCCGAAACCCTGGAATTCATCCAGGGCCTGTTCGCCCTGGTGCGCGAAGGCGATACGCTGCAACTGGGCCCCATGGTGGCCCTGGGCGTGCCGGTCAACTTCCGCAACGAAAAAGGCGACAGCCTGATCATGCTGGCCAGCTACCATGGCCACCTGGAAACGTCACGCCTGCTGCTCGCAGCGGGCGCCGACGCCAACGTGCCCAACGACCAGGGCCAGACGCCGCTGGCCGGCGCGGCCTACAAGGGCTACCTGGAGATCGCCGAACTGCTGCTCCAGCATGGCGCAAAGGTGGAAGGCGCCAGCCCGGACGGCAAGACGCCGTTGATGATGGCCGCCATGTTCAACCGCCTCGCCATCCTCGACCTGCTGCTGCTGCACGGCGCCCGCATCGATGCCGTGGACAGCCGGGGCATGAATGCCGTCACACTGGCCAAGAGCATGAACGCGCAGGAGACGCTGGCCCGCCTGGTCAGCCTGGGGCAGACGGCATAGCCGACGCCGGCATCACCGACCGTTTTGCAAACGCCACCGACAAAAAAGCCCCTGAAAAATCAGGGACTTAGCTGCTGCATTGACCCGGCGTTCGCTTACGCTGCCGGATCGGAGATTACTCCCATTCGATGGTCAATGAGCTGGCTAAGAGTTTGATTTTTCGGTGATTTCCAAACTATTCAGTTACCGATACCCTCAAAAATACCCTCACCTGCAAAATCCGCTACTGCCGGTTTGTCGCGACCGAGATGGAAGACACCAGTCCGCTTGCTAGCACCTGTCATCCGATTCTTCTGGGCGAGAACGCCTTCATTTCAGCACAGCAGCAATCGAAGCGCTCCGATAAATTTAAGGATACGCCGATCTTCAGCGCCACGCTGTCATTAGAGCAGTTTCGGGCGCGCTATAGCGACAGAGACGAGGCAATGGCACGCGCTTATCTGTCAACCGCTTTGACCATGTCCCATATCGCCGCCGCTTTTCACGTCTCGAGCAAGACAGTCAGTCGAGCCATAACGGCATTTAATAAGGCGCAACTTGCCCAAAAAAGAGATGGCCAAAGCTGAGATCGTGTACAAATGGCGGACCTGACCCCGATCCTGCCGACCCCGGCCCGCTCTATGTACAAATGGCGGACCTGCTCCCGGCCCGCTGACCCCGGCCCAATGTTCAACCGCCTGGCCATCATAGACCTGCTGCTGTAACACGGCGCCCGCATCGATGCCGTGGACAGCCGCGGCATGACCGCCGTTTCGCTGGCCAAGTCCATGAATGAGCAGGAGACCCCTGGGCCGCCTGGCCAGCTTGGGGCAGACGGCCTCAGTACGGCGGCTTGAGGTGCCCCGGTGTTGCGGCATCCAGGATCAGTAACAATTTCACGGACGGAATGAGGCTTCGCCACTTCAACGAAACCTCACCATGTCGATGAAAAGTCAGCTATCGATTATCGCAACGAACCATCTCTAAATGAATTCTCCTCATAACCCAGTTCCATAGAAAATTTACTGGCTTCAACATTTACCGTAAATTCGCAACGTGTCCATGCAGGCTGATTATTAGCAACCATGAATTTCTGATGAGCGGTAGCCAAGTAATGGAGTTTCATCGTATCTGAATCACCGATGGAAAACTCGCTCTCATTAACTCCGTTGTTTGAATAAAATTCAAACTGACTGACATCGCCTTCGGGAGAAAGGGCCGCAATCATCAAAATTATTTTTGCATCCTTTGGAGCAATGCCATATAAACATTGCCCAATCTCCTTAGATATTTCAATATCCTTCGATTCCATTTATCACCCCTTTGCATTATTCTCAAAAACGCGCCTAAACACCTTATTGCCAACACTATATTCTACCATAAATGCAGTGGGTCTAGCGCCATCCCCCACATACTTAGGCCGAATATCAACACTTACTTTCTTTCCATCTTTTAACGCATCAGCCCATGTCTGCTCCATGACTTTCCATTGACCTTGATTCAAACTCGAATTCATTGGTACAAGGTTGATTTTCTCCCCTGCACCATCAAATTGTGCGCCAATCAGATGCCCGCCTTCATCACCAGCAACGCCACACTTGCCTGCCTTGCACTGCTGATATCCATTCCTATCATGTTTGCTCAGGGTAAGTTCACCCTCGACATGGACAACGCGTGAAAATTCATCCGTACGATAGGTATGATTTGAATCCACCACATAAACGGTATTTGGCTGAGGTTTATTCAATTCCTTGTTCCACTCACCTTTTTTTCCTGATTCGATTTCCTTAACCGGCTTGGCGTCAATCTCCAGATTCTTATTGGGATTTTCCGAATTATTTGCGTTCGGATTCTCATTCTTTTCATTGACCACTTTATTTTCATGTGGCTTTTCGCTGCCCCCCTTATGTGGCGCCGGGACATCTGGGGTCCCATCTTTCAGATTTACATGGGTATTGGGGAAAACTTTGGCTATCTTCCCGGCATTTTTTATCATGCCAGCAAATCCGCCCAGCCCAACCATCGAAATCGACGTACCACCAACTGCACCGTTATCAATCCCCGACTGGCCATATCCCGCGTCTTTGAAACCTTCACCGAAGAAAGAGCTAACCAGATCCGTGGCCTGATTTTTCAATTTCTCCACTGCTGGTATTTTATTGACGCCATAAATGATCGCCCCAGACGCAAAATCAAGCGCTTCAAGGGTATACTTTGCACCGATATTGCTATCGATCAACTTTCCAAATTTGGTGACCACCTCGCCGACGCCCTGCGTCCCCTTATCAATGACCTTGGTCCCCAGGAAAACATTAGGCTGAGCACCATCTGGCGAATAGTCATACTCCCCCACGTCGCCCGGTGACGCCACCGCCCCCAAAAGAGTTTGCTCCACACGGGGAGTGCGCGGCGTGTTGACTGCGGAAATACCAGCATCCGCAAACGTCTTTTGTATATCGGCAATCTGCTCTGCTGACGCCCCCAGCAGTCCCAGGTAATCACCGATGCGGCGATTCACTTCCGCCTGAGGTAGATTTTGCGACTCCGGATCGAAGCGCAAGTCGGACACGAGCTTTAACTTTTGCCATGACTCCTGGGACGTCAGGCCATTGAAACCGGCCTCCTGCCCCATTTGTTGCATCCTGGCCTGCTGCTCCTGCGACAATCCCTGCATAGACTCAGGGATATCCGCATGATAAAGAACACCAGACACCTTGCTGCCCGCAGCGGAAGCGGACGCACCAAGCAACCCACCACCCAGGGCACCCGCGGCGGTGGAAGCGAGTACACGCGCCGTACCGCCTTCGCTCCACTCACGGGTAATTTCCGCAGCTTGGCGCAACAGCGCATCGCGCTGCTCCGGCGCCATCGGCTTGGCCGCCTCTTTCCGCAACTTGTCAGCTTCTTCCAGTTTTTTATCGGCATACTTGCCAATTTCAGACGCAGCGGCCACGCTGAATGCCTCGGTAATGGCCACCTGCGCCTGAACTTCCTTCTCGATCGCTTTTGCGTCCCATCCTTTTTTCAATGCACCGCTACTGTCCTTTTCGCTGCTGACATCGCGATTAAGTCCAGCCAACATCTCCGCTGCCGTCTTGCCATTCAGCGCCTGCTGCTTCTCCACATCAGCAATCACTATGGTGCCGCCACTAATACCGGACGTCGTGGTACTACTTTGACTACCCGATGTACTACCAAAGCCCGTTGAACCGCTACTGCCCGATTTCGCATTCGCCGCAGCAGTATCGGCTGTAGTGCTTGCCTCATTCTGCGTACCCACTTTCGCGCCAGCCGACCCGCTCAAACTGAACCCGCTAGCCGAATGCTGATCCTTGTTTTGCAGCTCGCTCGTCGTCAAGGTGCCCGTGATCAGCGAGTTCTTGCCATCTGTGATCGCCTTGCCGCTGCTGGCAATCACGCCGGCCTGCAGATCGGTATTGCCGGCGACGTTGATCTGGAAGCCGCCGTCGCCCGCCTTGATGCCGCTTTGTTCCGTAACGCTGGCAAAGTCACCTTTAGCCTTGCTCTTCGAGATGCTGCCGCCGACGCTGCTAGCGCCATAGCAGTAAGGGGGCATACACAAGCTCATGTTGAAGCCCGCGCTGCTGCTCTTGCTGGCGTAGGTGCTTGTATCTTGCAAACTGATAATGTTCAGATTGCCGCCGATGGTGCCCTTGACCATGTCTGCCGCCAGGATGGCGCCTTGCAAAGTCGTATCGCCACCACTGATGATGGTCGCCGTCTTGCCCGCCGTCACATAGGTGTTGGTGTAGTAATTGTCCGTGCCATCGGCCTTGCCGCGCGCCTGGTTCGCCGCGATATCGAGGCTCAAACCGTTTTGCGCACCGCCAAAGGTATAGCCGACGCCGATGCTGGAACCGCTGCTGCTGTTCTTGCTCGTTTGCGTCGCCGTATTTTGCGCCGCGAGCAAGTTGATCTTATCGTCGGCAAACAAGGTGAGATTGCCGCCCGCGCCAATCTTGCTGCCAGCCACCGTCAAATCACTGCCCGCCCCTGCCCCGGTCGCAACGATGCTGACATTACCGGCTGCATTGACGGCGCTGCCGACCACCGTGCTGCTGCTCTGGTGCATCTCGCTTTCACTCTTGCTGCTGCCCAGGCTGACGCTGATCTTGATGCCAGCCGTGTTGGTCAATCCTTTCGAAGCCATGCCAGCCAAATCCGTGGCCTTCGATGCCAGAGTCACGGCCGCCAGCGCCTGCATGCGCGAGTCCTTCGTCTGTTCGGCTGCCTTCGCCAGACTGCCAATGCTTTTCACGGCGTCGACAATCGGCACGTTGACCGTACCGCCAAGGGCCACCTTGCTGAAGGTCGTGTGCTGCTCGCTGGCATTGCTGTTGTACGCCTCCTTGATCAGCACGTTCTTGCCCACGATACTGATATCGCCAGGCACGCCGCCATTCACGCCCGCGCCGGTGGCCAGCACTTCGCTGGCCGTCTGCATATACGTCTCGCCCGCGCGCAGCGTCACATTGCCGCCCAGGCTGGCAATCTGGCTGCCCACTTGCGCCACGCCCGTGCTCTTGCCATCGCTGGTGGTTTTTACCGTACCGAAAGCTGGCTGGGTGATGCTGCCAATGAAGCCGGACTTCTTGCTGTAGCTGCTCGACGTCGTATCCTTGTCATTCTCGGCACTGACGATGCTCAGGTTGCGCAAGGCGGTCAAGTCAATATTGCCATCGGCGACTACTGTACTGCCCTTGATGGCGACGTCGCGCCCGCCCACCATCGTCACACTGCCGCCACTGACGGCGCTGCCAGCCTGGGTAACGGTGCGGCCATCGTCGGCCTGGCTGGTCAGCGACTTGCTCAGGCCAAAGGCGCCGCTCTTTTTCACTTCCTTGGAATGGATTTCTTTCCCGTCCAGGCCGACGGATTCGATGCTGAGATCGTTTTTCGCCATTAAATTGGCGGCCTCGTGCGCAAGTATCGATGAACCTGCCACTTTCAGGTCATGCCCTGCAATGATATCGACGGTATTGCCCGTCAATGAAGTCCCCAGCGCCGTACTGGTCTGCACGAGATCGCGCGTGGTCGTCGTTTTGCTAGAGAAAGTACCGCTCTTTTTGACCTTGCTTGCCACATCGAGGCTGTCGGTGGCCACGCCATTGAGCAGGCTGATGTCATTGCCCGCCACCAACCCCAGCGCCCCGCCCGCCTGCACGTCCGCTGCACGCGCCAACAAGTCATTACCTGCCTGCAAATTGACATTGCCAGCGCCCATGATCTGGCTGCCCACTTCGCCCGTCTTGCTCTGCTTGCTGTAATTGTCGGCGTTGCGTATGTCATTCTGCGTAGACGCCACGGTGACGGTATTGAGGGTCAGGTTATTGCCAGCAATCACGCTGGTCTGGCCTTTCACGCCCGCGTTGGCGATCACGCCGCCCGTCACCGTCACATCGCGCCCTGCCTGCACGACGAGGGCATTGCCTTCGCCCGTGCCCGTCACGTACATGCCTGCCGTAGAGCCGATGGTGGTGCTGGTCGACGTGTAGCCCGGCCCGTCCTGGCTGGCATTGCTGACGGTGGTGCTCACCACGTTGATATCGCGGCCTGCACTGGCTAGCAACTGGGATTCCGCCACAATACTACCGCCGCGGTTATTGATGTCATTGCCGGCGATCAGCGCCACTTTGTCGCCATGTACTTCGCCCGCCTGCTGCTCGATACGCTTGGCGGACAAGCCGCTGCCGGAGGTAGCCACCACCGTATCGACGCTCAAGTCGCGCCCGGCAGAGATTGCCGTGACGCCGCCCGGCCCGGTATTGCTGACAATACCGCCAGCAATACTGACATCCCTTCCCGCAGACAGCACCAGACTGCTGCCACTGGCCGTATCGCCGCTCACGTACAGCCCTGCCACGCGGCCCAGGTAGCGCCCGTCTTCCAGCGTATTGGTGGAAATATTAATGTCGCGTCCCGCACTCGCCTGCAGTGCGCTATTGGCCGAGATGGTACCGCCGATATTATTCAAGTCGTTGCGCGCCGCGATGCTGACGTTATCGGCGCCGACACGGCCACCCAGATTGCTGACATTCTCCGCATTCAGCAACACGACTTCACGGCCGGCAATGGTGCCGCCATTCACCAGGTCGCCCGACAAGCGGATATCGACCTCCTTGCCTGCCAACAGACTTCCTGCGCCATCAAGGTCGTCTTCACGCACGCGCACGTAGACTTGCGGCACAAGCACCTTTTGCGTGGAACCATCGGCCACGGTCACGTCCTGCTCCACCAGCCACACGATATCGCTGGTCAGCGCCGCCATCTGTGCCGGCGTCAGCGCCAGGCCGGGACGCAGGTCCCAGGTCTGGGCAAAGGCGGCACCGGCATCCATCAGTCCCCGATACTGCTGATCATCGCTGGAATAGTCGCCGGTAAAGCGCTGCCCCGTCAATTCCGCGATCTGCTCGCGCACCAGGCGTTGCTCGTAAAAACCATCGCCCAGGCGCTTTTGTGTCACTGTCGGATCGAGCTGGACCTTGCTGGTCAGGTAGTCCGACCCCGTCCAGTCCTTGTAATTGGCAAAACGGGGATCCGTTTCCACAAGGAATCGCGATGCAGGTCCGGGACTCGTCCTGAACAGGCTGGCATTCGGAATTTGTGTGGAAGGCGACGTCGTGCGCACGACTTGCGCGCGACCCGAAGGGTTCGCCAACGCCACCTGGCCGATGACCGTCATGCGTCCGGCGGACGCGCCGCCAGCGCCGGCCACCTGCGCTGCGCTGCCGGTGGCGCTCGACACCGTGGCGCCATGCGCTCCGGCCATGCCGGACTGTGTGGCCTTGCCCGGCCCCGTAGCGCCTGCCGCAAGTTCCTGCTTGGCGCCCGCCAGGCTGAGCGCCTGGCCAGCATTGCCGGCACGCTCGCTCCCCTGCAAGCCGTTGCCGCCGCCCACTGAGGCAGGACCACCTTGCGTATTTTTCGCCAGCAAGCCCGCATCGACCTTGCTGGCGCCAGCCACTCCGCCGACGGCGGCAACGCCGCCATCTTGCACACTGCCGTGGCCTGCTGCCTGGCCCCCGCTGCCAAGGCGCCCGCTGCCTTGCAAGCCGCCGGTCCCACTTACCGCATCGGGTCCGCCTTGCGTCCCACCTGCCAGCAAGGCGGGATCGACCGTGCCAGCCCCGGCGGCACCGCCAACGGTACCTGCAGAGCCGCCCTGTACGCCCCCGTGCCCGGCCGACTGGCCAGCGTTGCCAAGGCGTCCGCTACTTTGCAAGCCGCCGGTCCCCCCTACCGCATCGGGTCCGCCTTGCGTCCCACCTGCCAGCAAGGCGGGATCGACCGTGCCAGCCCCGGCGGCACCGCCAACGGTACCTACAGAGCCGCCCTGTACGCCCCCGTGTCCGGCCGACTGGCCAGCGTTGCCGAGACGCCCGCTACCTTGCAAGCCGCTGCCTCCGCCGACCGCGCCGGGACTACCCTGCGCGTCACGCGCCAGCAAGGCCGAATCGACCGTGCTGGCGGCACCGCTTCCTGTGGCCGTGCCGGCGGAACCGCCCTGCACCACGCCATGGTCCGTTGTTTTCCCCGCGTTGCCAATCCGGCCACTGCCATCTTGGCTACCTTGCGCTGCCACGGCATCCGCGCTCTTGCCATCGGCACCCACCCTGACACGGCCAGTGTCGATGCCCGACGTCGCCGTCTGTCCGCCCGCACCCGTGGCGCCGGTGACGGCCGAACCGCTGAGCGCGCCGACACTGCCCACCTGCCCCGCATTGCCCGTGCCGCTGGCGCCGTTCAATGCCCCCGTGCCGCTGGCTGTCCCGGCGCCTGTCCCGCCAGCGGCATTCACACCTGCAACGCTGCCAGGCGTGCCACTCACTGCCGTGTGCGTCACATTTGCACTGGTGGCGCCGGTGGCACTGGTGCCGCCGTTGACGCCGCTCACACCTGTTGACGATGGCGATGCGTTTGGCGTTTTTTGATAAATCTGTTTGACCGGATCCGCCGAGCTATGTTCGACCGGCGTCAGGTTCTGCTCTCCCATCGGTTTCTGAACATAGCCGCCCCAGGCGCTCGATGGCACATACAAGACATTCTCGGATGTTCCCGTCTCCTTCGAATAAGTATGCAGATCAACTGACGGATTAACAAGCGCAGTTCCTTCCATGTAGAGCTTCCCACCCGCAATGACATGGCTTTGCTCGTTGCGCGCATCGCTTGAGCGAATCGTCACATTGCCACCCGCCAGCAGTTTCGCCGGATCGGTATCCACCACGGTTTCTGTACGCGAGGTACGTGTCAGCCGGTAGATGACGTACTCTTTTTGTACTATCCCATTTGCATCAACAACATTACCGCCTTCGCTACGAAAGCGCTTGTCCTTTTCGCCAGGGAGCAGGCTACCGTACTCTCTGACACTTACAGTCCCGCTATCGAGCGTCTCGATCCTGAAATGCGTATTTAAATTTCGGAACTGACTCGCCCCCATCTCCAGATTCCCCAGCGCCTCGATCGTCGCGCTGGCATTCGTCACCGATCCCGCCCAGCCCGTGGCGATGCGATTGCCGTCCAGGTAGCCGCCGATGGCCATGTCGCCGCCGCTAAAGATCAGGCCGTGTTCGCGGTTGTTCAGCGTCGTCACGCCGATATCGAGGCGGGTACGCGCCGCGATGGTGGCCGCCACGCCGCCTTCCACGTCGTTGTTGACGGTGCCGCCGCCGATGCTCAGATGGTCGCCATAGATGCGGCCCGTGCCAGCGTTGTTCAGCGTGCCCACGTTCAGTTCCGTATTGATGCCGTCGATCACGCCCCGGTTGTTCAATACGCCACCGACGTTGACGCGCGTCGTACCCGCGTTGATGTCGCCCGTGAGCGTATTTTCAAAGTTCGCGGCGCCCAGAGTCAGGGTGCTGCGCGCCTGGATCTTGCCAGCATTGGTCAGCAATCCGCCGATAGTGATACCGGCATTGCCATTGGCCATGATCTCGGCGCTCGCGTTCAGCGTAAAGTTGCCGGCCAGGTCCAGCTCCAGGTCTTGCTGCGACAGCAGCTTGCCGTCGCCGCTCAGGCTGCCTGCGCGGATGTCGGTGCGCTGGCCGCCGATGATGGTGCCGCCCGTGTTAGTGATGGCCAGGCCACGGCTGGAGCCGTTATCCTGCAACGACAGCGTGCTGCCGGCACTCAACATGCCCAGGGTATTGTTGACGCTGCCTGCGCTGTTGATCGCCAGGTTGCCGTCGGCGCGCACCGCGCCCTGCACATTGCTGACATTGGCGCTGTTCAAGGTCACCTGCACGCCTTCGATGCCCTGGTTCGCGCCCAGGGTGCTGGCATTGTCGATTGCGCCGCCCGTCAGCGTGACGGCCGCGCCGGAACGGATCAAGCCTTGCTGGTTGTTGATACTGCCGCCACCCGCGTTCAAGCCGATATTGCCCAGTACCTGGATTTGTCCGCCCTGGTTCTGCAAGCCGCTCAGGACCAGGTCCAGCGCCGATTTGCCGACGACCTGGCCGCCGCGATTATCCAGCTGGCCCACGCTGCCCGTGATGTTGCCTGCCGCGCCCAGATAGCCGCCCGCATTGTTCCAGCTGCCCGTTTGCAGGGTCAATCCTGCGCCGCTGCTGATGCCGCCGGCACTGCCAGGATGGCGCACCGCATACGCGCCCGCATTGGTGTTGAGCAAAGCATTGCCGTGCGTGTCGATGGTCATGGCGCCGCCCGACTGCAGCAAGCCGCCATCGTTGTTCAGCAACCCCGTCTGCAAATTGACGGTGCCCGTGCCCGCCAAGGTACCCTGCGTGTTGTTGAAGGCCTGGCCATGCGTATCGAGCGTGACGTTCGCGCCCGCAATGGTGCCCAGCCCGTTCGACAGGCCACCATTGCGCAGCATAATGTCGCCGCCCGACTGCATGGTGCCGCCGTCGTTGACGGTGGCGCCCGTGGACGTGACCGTCAACAGGCCCTGCACCGAGGCCAGCTTGCCGCCGGCGCTGTTATCGACGCTGGTCGCGTTCACGGTCATATTCCCCGTGGCGGCCAGCATGCCGCCCGCATTGTTCAACGCCTGCGCCACATTTGCCGTCAACTGCCCGCCCGCAGTGGCGCTGCCGCCCTGGTTCAGCAGATTTCCGGCACCCAGCACGACATTGCCGCCGCCGGCGATGGCGCCGCCATGGCTGTTGTCGAGCACGCTGTTCGCCGTCACCGTCAAATTGGCCGTGCCGGCCGCCTGCAGCTTGCCGCCCTGGTTGTTCAGGCTCGGTGCGACGATATTGGTATTGCCGTTGCTGGCGATGGTGCCGCCGCGGTTGTCCAGGCTGGTCGTCAGTTGAATGCTGGTATCGCCTTTACCCAGCTGCGTCAGGTTGCCGCCGCCATTGTCCAGCGTGCTACCCGTCACGCTGATTTGCTGCGCGATGGTGCTGGCATTGCGGTGGTCGATGGCGCCGGCCGTCACGACCAGCGCGCCATTGCCCGTGATCTGGCCGCGCAAGTCATTGAGCTGCGTGGCCTGCAGGCTCAGGGTGCCGCTGCCGGCATGCTCGATCTTGCCATCCGTGTTTGTCAGCGTGCCTGCCTTCAGGCTCAGGTTAGCGCTGTTGACGGCGATACGGCCGCTCGTGTTGTCCAGTACGCCTGCGGGCGCCGTCAGCTCGATGGCGGTATTGCCGACACCGGTCTGCACGATGCTACCGTACTGGTTATTCAGGTTGCCCACGCCAACGGCCAGCTGGCCGGCGCTGATGTCGCCACGCTGGTTGTCCCATGTCTGGCTATTCGCCCCGGTCTTGATCGTCAGGGCGCCCGGCGTGGTGACCACGGCGCCAATGGTGCTGACGTCGCCCGTTGTAGCCGTCAGACTGATACTATTCGCACTGCTGCGGCTGCCGCTCAGGTCGACGCTGCCGCCGCGCAGTACGGCATTGCCTGCCGCCAGCACCTGCCCATGGGCGCCCAGCGCCTGCTGCGCCGTGACTTGCAGGTTGCCGCTCGTTTGCAGGCTGCCATCGGCTTTCACGCCCGCGCCGATCAGGCTGGCCGCGCCGCTGTTGACGCTATTGGCGCTGATCGTATTGTTGCCCTGGGCCAGTATCACACCGGCATTCTCCAGCGTGCCA